>Ga0335080_10002071_pt1 | contig 19950 bp, 15 predicted proteins | sample Lox_Sample_34_FD_206720 | JGI IMG/M metagenome (GOLD analysis project Ga0335080, IMG submission 206720) | Soil microbial communities from Loxahatchee National Wildlife Refuge, Florida, United States - Lox_Sample_3.4 | ecosystem: Environmental > Terrestrial > Soil > Wetlands | place: USA...
GACCCCGTCCCGGACACTGTCAAAGCGCTTCCAAAAGCTTCCACCAGCGAAGACACGGCCCATCGCTTCGGCGCCGGTGCCCAAGGCGGCGGCGCGGACCTTCTCTTCCCAGCCGGGCAGGGAATCTGCGGCGAACGAGCCTTTCCAAAAGGAATCGCGGAAAATGCGGCGCTGATCGTAGTCGACCCGCACACCCCCTTTGTTCAGCAGATTCTCCAGCGGCAGGCCGGGACTGTCATGGAGCACCCTTTGCAGGTCGGCAGTGGGTCGCGTGCTGAAATAGTCCGGCGTTCCGGCGCCACGCAGCGCTTCGATTTGCATGTCAGTCTTGGACTGGGCGGCGGGCAAACCGAGCGGGTCATATTGGCGCTGAACGAACTGACCAGTGAATGCGAGGAACCTCATACGCGCCTGCAGTTGCAGGACCGGGTCACTGGTGCCGGTAACCTGAAAGGAGGCCAGGAAACCGGCCAGATTGGAGACTGCCGCCAGGTCTTCAAAAGTGCGGAATATCATGAGCCCGATTCCGATCTCCTTTTTGGGCTGGTCCACAGGCTTGGGCGGACCATCTGCCTGTTGTTGGTAGACGTGAGTGTATAGCGTGGTGTAATCGCCCAGCAGATCGCGGATGGCAGCGGAATCCGCGTCCTTCTGCATATATTTGACGCCTTCCAGCGTGTATCTCTGACCGGAGGCGCCGGCGAATTCGAGGTGGTACCGCATTTCTGCCTCGCCGGTGGCCGGGTTCACCCGAAGATAGTTGAAGGTGCTCCTGGAATCGTCGAGGGGATAAGTGGCCGGCGCGTTCCCGGCGAACTCCCCGAAAGTGATCGAGCCCTTGAGGAGGGCCTCGTGCTCGTAGCCATCCACGAATGCGTTGATGTCGCGAATGGTCATCCGGACGTCGAATTTGCAGGTGACCGCGCCGGCGGGCGTTCCGGCGGCGGGCACGCGGGCGGCGATCGAGAGGTCTCCCGCGCGGCCGGGGCCGGGGGTGCTCGCGCCCGGGAAATACCAGCCGACCATCTCTTCGTCGAACGTCATGCCGATGCCATCCGGCAGTTGGGTATCCAGGAATGGGCGGAGCAGGGAATTGGCAGGCAGCTCCGATCCCGCGGCGCGGGTTAGCGTGTAATAGAACCCGAACTGGCCACCGGCTTCGGTGTGGAACAGACCGAACGATGAGTTACTAACCAACGGAGTAACTACGGCCGGCAATACAGTGACATACTTACCGACTAGAAGGTCGGGAGTAACTGTGCGAATCTCGTCGTGGAAGACGGTGAAGTCGGTCAACTGGAAGTGGTCCTTCAGAAACGCCGGCGTGACCAGGCCTTCCATCAGGCCCATTAACTGGTAGTTTGCTACGAACCGTCCGTCAGGCAGATTCTGGAATTGCAGATACGCGATCCCGCCCGCCTCGTTCGCGTTGGAGATCGCGTCCATGCGCCAGACGCCATCCAGCCCGGGCGCCGTCGGGGGTGCGCCGGCGGCGTACAACGCGGCATGGTCGTCCACGGTCATGTTGTCGAAGCCGTAACGGCGCGTCATCGCAAAAGTGAACTGTCTAACTCCGTTGGGATAAGTACCCAAATACACCCGGCCGATCATCAGGTCCTGGTTGATGATCTTGAAAACGTCATAGAAACCCTGCCAGGGCGGGTCGAGATAGCGCAACAGGATATACTTGCCGGGCTCCAGCGTTCCCGTATCGTGGCCGGCCTCGACCTGTTCCAGGCTGTTGCGGGCGGTGATCCGGCCATCGGTGTCGCTGGTGATTCCGGTGTAATGGTTGCCCTGCTTGTGAAACTCCTTCTTAAAACCGGTGAAGATGGCCGAAGACATCGCGTTGAGCACGTGGCCGGAGGGGAAAAAGCCCTTCCAGTAGCGGTCGTTGCGAATCGTCCGGCTGGCCGTATCGATGGCCGGCGCGCCTCCCTGGTTCACCAGCGTGTCGATAGCCATCGTCGGACAGCGCCGGAACAGGGCCTCCAGTTGCCCCTCGTTGTAGGTGACGACGTCGAGCGGGTCGATAGTGGACATACTTACCAGGCCGGCCGGCTTCGGGTATTCACTACCCTGGAGCTGCTGGATTTTCCGTTCCACGAATCGTTCTGTCAGCGCGGAGATTGTCAGAAAGGGATTTACCCCAAGCGGGCTGGGAAGCACCGAGCCGTCGGTTACGTAAAGTCCCTGATGAACGCTGCCGTCGCCGGCGTACACTCGGCCGAAAGGATCCACCGCGCCCTGCAGGTAGTCGTCACCCATCGGGCAGCCACCGAGCGGGTGAGCGGTGATCAGATGCCCGAGCTTGAAAAAGCTCCATGTGGGATTGGAAATGAAGTTCGCCTCGAGGGCGCGGGCGTGGCGCCGCAGTTCCTCGTCCATGCGCGTGAAAATCTGCTGCTGGCCGGCGTGGTCCCAGGAGACCCGGATGCGCCCGTCGGGCTCCGTCCAGGGAGCCTCGAAGAGGATCGTGCCGCGGGCATTATCCTGGCCCATGACGAGGTAGAGCATGGAGTGGTTCATGGCGCCGTTCGGGTCGTGGAGCTTGCCCAAGGGATCGAGGTCGCGTCCCAGACGGTCGCTCTGCGCCTGCTCGTTCCCGGTGACGGTGTCCTGGCCGCGCAGCAGCCCGAAGACCGCCTTGCTGGCTTCGACGGACGCACGCGGGAAGGAGAAGTCCTCGACGGCGATGCGCTGCGACTCCGGCACGCCGTCGGTGTAGCGCACCACGCCTACGATGTTCGGGCCGGGTTCGGGAGAGTCGCTGGGACCCGGCTGGTCGGCCACCGCGTAGCCGAGCACGTTGGTCTGCATGACGCCGTTGTACGCCAATCCGAAGAAGTCGCCGTTGCCGTTGAACTTCGTGCCCAGCGCGGGGGATACGCTCAGGCCATGCATTTCCGAGCGCAGCAGGATTTCGGTGGAGTTCACGGAGCCCGCCGAGAGGATTACCTCCCTGGTGTCGAGCGTGAAAGAATGGCCGCCGCCGTCGTCGACGTGTTTGCCGTGAATGCGCCAGCCGCCGGCCGCGAGCTTCTCGAGCCATTCGACCTTGGTCTGCGTAAAAATCTCGGCTCCCGCCTGCGCGGCCATGGGCAGGTAATTCATGTAGAGCGTATTCTTCGCGCGCACGTTGCATCCGGTCACGCAGTTGCCACAATCGATGCAGGGCTTCTGTTCGACGCCGAAAGCGTTCTTGCCGTTGACGTAGAAGTTGACCACGATATCCAGGGGCTGGACGCGCGTGCCGAGTTGTTGCGCGCGCTGGTCCAGAGCCTGCACTTTGGCCAGGTCCATAGCCTTGGGATGCGGATTGGCGGCGAGCGCCTGGTGCGCGAGGTCGTAGTAACGCTGCAACTCGTCGAAGGTGATCGATGACGGCCAGTGGAATTGCTCGAACACTTCGCGGTCGGGCCGGATGGCGACGTTTGCATTGATCAGCGAGGTGCCGCCCAGACCCGAGCCCTTGATCACCGAAATGTCGGGATAGTTCAGGAGCTCGTAGAGCCCGAGGGGATTCAAGTCGCTGCGCGTGGCATTGAGAACGTCGGGCGGAGTCTCGGGAAAGGTGCCGGGTTCCCATTCCTTGCCGCGCTCCAGAATGCAAATGGCCGGCTTCGGGTTCAGGTTGGCGGACGCGAGCCGCGCCGCCGAGATGGCGCCGCCATAACCCGAGCCGATGACGACGAAATCGTAAGCCTTCCTGCGTTTATCCCAGGGTGTTGCGAGCATCACTCCTCCTTGTTGTAGTTAGCTTCTACAGGTCAGCCAGCATGTCGCGGAAATACGGGTTGAGGAGCCGCCCGCCCGGGTCGTAACTCTTGCGGACTTCCGCGAAGGTCTTCAAGCGGTCGCCCAGGGCCTGCTGCACCTGCACCGGGGTAATCCCGTCAGTCTGATTGAACAGCGGAATCCCGCCGTGAGCCGAACAGAACTGGTTGTACGCGACGAGAAATTCGTGCCAGCCCGGATTGCCGGTCGAGACCGGATCAATCGTCATCACCGGGCTGTCGTAGGAATAAGAAAGCAGCGAGCTACGATCCTGCGAAATCCAGTAGCCCACGGTCAGCATGTTCGTGCGATAGCCCTTCTGCTGGTAATACTGCCTGCAGAAGGTGAAGTAATCGGCCAGCACACCGGGGTAAGTCGCTTCTGGAAATGCGGAGAGGCTGAACGTATAGCGACTGTCGTTGGCGACAACAGGGTAGCGAATGATCTGGTCCGTGGCGATGGTGTTGTCGCTCGTCACCAGGTTTTCCAGCTTGAACCTCCAGAGGGCGCCGAACGAGTTGATCACGCCGTAGCGAACGTCCTTGTCGGCGATGTCCCGCTCCACCTGCGCGCAGAATAGCGGGCCCGCGCTGGCCCACAGATAATTGCGTAGCGGCCAGGCGACACGGTTGGGTTCGCCTTCCGCAGCCGGATTGTAGTGGCGGAATTCGATGGTGATCAGGTTATCGAACGGGAAGATGTAGAACATCATCGATTCGCCGCGTTGCTTGAATTCCGCGAGCCGCGAGGTGAACTCTTCGAGAGAATAGGTCTCGTGGCGCACGGCCATAGGCAGAATGGGCCGCACGCGAAATGTCGCTTCGTACACGATGCCGAACGTGCCGTAGCTCGAACGCACCTTCTGCATCAGCTCCGGATTATCGTCGCCGATCTCCAGGAGGTCGCCCGTGGGCAGCACCATCTTGATGCGGTCGATGTAGGAGTTGACCTGCCCGAACTCGCCGGGCATGGAGGCATCCTTCGTTCCGCAGCACGCCGCGCTACCGGCAGAGAGGCTGCCGATTTCGGTGTTCACGTAGAACTGGAGCCGCTGCTTCTCGAGCTCCTTGGCGATATCGATGTAGATGGCGCCGCCCTGCGCCGTCACCGAGTCGCTGGTGATCCCAAGGATCGCGTTCAACTTCGACATCTTGATCAGGGTTCCGCCGTCGGCGGTTCCGCAGGGGGAAGTGGAATGATTCGATCCCACCGCACGAACGGGCGACGGGTACTTGCCGGGATCCTTCATGATGGCGACGATGTCGTCGACCGAGGAGGCTTCCACGACTACAGCGGGGGTTGAGGTGATGTTTCCGAACCAGTTGGTGACGGTCTCCGGCATGATTTGGCTATTCTATCCCGTTCATCGTGCGATGGCGGACAGTTTTTCAACTCGATGCCGGAAAGATAAAGTACGAATCAGCCCCGATAAGTTTCAGAGCATGTCCGGGAAACTCTTGCGGAGCTTGTAAAACCAGGCGTGACCCAGGATGAAGATAGCGGCGCTCAAAAGATACAGCTTCCATAAGCTGCCGAACGCCGGGCTATGATACTCGAGAAAGATCGCGCGGTAGCCACGCACCAGAACATAGATCGGATTTTTGGTGAGGACCGCAGCCGCCGAAGCCGGCCACTGTGTCTCGGGATAACAGATGGGCGTGGTGAAGAACCAAACCGTGAGCACGAAGCCCATGATCTGGCCCAGGTCGCGCGCGAACACCCCAAGCCCGGCGAGAAACCACGCGATTCCGGCGGTGAACAGCACTTGGGGAACGAGCAGAACCGGCAGCCAGAACACCGTTGCCGGAACCTGCCCGCGCGCGACCAGCAGGAAGCCGCAATAGAGCACGACGGCGAACAACTCCGTGACCAGCCCCGCCGCCACCAGGTTGACCGGCAGGGTCTCCACGGCGAACACCAGCTTCTTGACGAAATTACTATGCTCCAGCATCACGGTGGGAGCACGCCCCGCGGCTTCGCTAAAAGCCAGCCAGGGCAGCATCCCCGCCAGGAAGTAGAGCGCGAAGCTGGACGTGCTGGTGTCGGCGCCGAACCGGGAGCGTAGAAAGACGCCGAACACGAAAAAGTACGTGAGCATCAGCAGCAGGGGATTGATCACGGTCCAGAAGGCGCCGCCGAAGCTGCCGCGGTACCGGCCCAGGATGTCGCGCCGCACCATGACCCGGATCAGCCCGCGATTCCGCCAGATGGTTCGCACGGGCAGCACGAAGGCGCGCCCCAGCGACCGGAGCGCGCGTTCCCGCGACAGCGTGGCGCGCGTGACTACTCGCACACGGTCCACGCGGCTCTCTCCATCGCGCGTGCTTCCTTCCAGCAAAAGAAACGGCCAACCCTGCTCGTAATACCAGCACACGTTTTCGCGCATCGGGGAGACCAGGACCTGGTAGCGGCCGTCTTCCGCGGGCAGCTCGAAATCGAGGTGCACGCGCTCGCTTTCGCCGGGAGTGAGATCGCGCGCCGGGTGCACGCGCGCGCCGTCCACGATCAGCGTGCCGGTCTCGGCGTCGAAGAGGTGGTAGCCGACGCCGAATCCCTCGGCCGCACGCCAGACCTGGGCCGAATCGTTGCGGATTTCGAAGTCCGCATGCGCGGTGCGCGTGCCGGGGTCCAGGGAGACCGTGGGATCGAGATAGGCGGCGGCACTCATGCGTAGAGCCAGCCAGGATAGCGCTCTTTCACCGCCCCGGTCTTGCGCCCTACCGCATAGATGCCGTCGCCGCGCAGGTCGGTGCCGAGGCGGTAGCGTTCCAGCAGATGCCGAACCCAGCCGAACTCCGGGTGAGGCTCGTCGCGGAACTCGCCGGTGTCGAGGAGGGTAACTTCGAAGCCCGAGTTCTCCAGCAGCCTGTGAATCTCCCGCGGGGCATACTCACGGTTGTGACGCGCATCGACTTCGCCGGAACCTTCGGCGGGCTTGATGTAGGCGTGAAAAAATCCTGGGTGGTAGCCCTGAAGAATTCCCGAGATCGCACGCAGCGAAGCAATGTTCGGAGTCGTGAGCACCAGATGGCCGCCTGGCCGGAGGATCCGGTTCACTTCGCACATGAGATGCATCGGGTCTTCGAACAGATGCTCGATGAGCTCACAGCAGAGGACCGTGGAGAAGTAGCCGTCCGGGTAAGGAAAGCAGTCCTTCTCGGCGTTGAAGTGCTCGATATCGCAGACGAAGGTCTCGCCGTCCGCGGAGGTGACCGTGCGGTGATCCACGCGTCCGAGCGGTCCGTAGTAACAGCCGCGGACTTCGCCATACCCCAGCTTCGAGCGCAGGGCGGGCGTGATTTGCAAGTACGCGCCCATTTCGAGGATGCGGTCCTGCGGCCCTCCGGGCGGAGTAATTTGCAGCGTCTTCACGAGCCGCGTCTGATGGGTCTCCAAATACCCGGCTGCTTCGGGACTGGGAGCCCACCCGCGCAAGTAGTCGATTGACGAGCAGGCATCCGAGGTGTCGCGCGCGGGCTCCGCTCGAGGCTCGATTTGCGGCTCGGGCCCTGGAACGTCGCTGCCGCTCCACTCCTTGCCGCTCACCACGGCGTCGAGAAATCCCGCGTAACGCGCCGCCACCGCGGCCCAATTGCACTCCCGCGCCACGTAGTCTTTCGCCCGTTGACCAAGCGCGCGTGCGATCTCCGGCCGTGAAACCAGGAGGTTCAGATATTCGAAGAGGACATCTTCCTCGCCCGCGCCCACCGGGACCTTGAGGCATATGTCATCCGGGAATTCCGCGAAGCTGCCGATATCGCTGACCAGCACCGCCTTGCCGAGTCCGAGCGATCGCAGCAACGTGCCCGAGCTTTCCCCCACCGTGGGAAAGCGCAGGTTCAGCACGATATCGCAGGCTCCGAGGTACCCGACGAATTCCTCTATGGGCGCGAACCCGAGCACGCGCGCGTTGGCGGAAAGGCCCATGGTGCGGATCATGGCTTCGACGGGCAACTCGGGGTGCGGCTCTCCCACCAGAATCAATTTGGCGCGCGGGACCAGCCGCACGAGCCGGCGGAAGGCGCGGAGCGACTCTGCGATTCGCTTGTACGGCTTGAGGAAGCCGAAGATTCCGATGAGCGGCGCCATCTCGTCGAGGCCGAGCTTGTAGCGGTACTGATTGCGATCGGACGGGGGAATCCACGCGCCGTGCGGGATCACGCCGCATGGCCCTGTGAAGCCGGCGGCGCGCATTTCTTCGCGCATGAACCTGCTGTGCACGATTACGCCGCGGGCACCCTGGAGGAGGCGCCGCGTCATGCGCACGCCTTCATAGTCGGGCCCGACCTCCAGGCGCCGCACCCGTTCCGCAAATGTCCGCGCTTCCGGTCCGCCCTCGAACTCGCACTCGCGCACGTACGCGTCCCAATCGCCGCGCTTGATGGTGAGATCGGCGATCAGGTGGTGTAGGTTGCTCTCGTGCATCACCACGACGCCAGGGAGCCGGAGCGCGGCGTCATAAACGAAGCCGTGGTAGCCGTTGTTGCCCACGTGGTAGACCGCGATATCGAAGCGGGCGCGATCGAAGGGGATGTGCGCGCCGGAGAACACCTCGAGGTCAACAAGCGGCCGGAGGGCTTCGATCAGGGCCTCGGAATAGTCGGCGATTCCGCTGCGCGCCGGAGGCAGCGGCGAGAAAAAGGCTACGCGCATCCTAGCGCACCAGCTCCAGGGATATTGTTCCCACCGCGACCGGAATCCTGACCAGCAGCGGCGTGCGCGCGGGATCGCGAGCGTAAAACACTTCGAACGTGAAGTTCGAAGCCGGCCCTTTGATGGAGACGTTGACGTGGTCCGTGACGATGGGCTTTCCAGCGGCGGGAAGGTTCTGCGCTCCGGTGTACTCCATTCTCACCTGGTACTCGCCGCCGAAGTAGATCCGGCCCGCGGGCGGCATCCGTCCCTGGCCCAGCTCTTTCCGCGCGAAATACTCGTAGGCCAGGGCATCGCGGGCGCACGGAGGAGTATCGAGCTCGGTCTTCCCGCCGCCCAATGGGAACAGGGTCTGCCGCGTCGCGTGGCGGCCCTGCTGGTCGAAGGTCGTCTTCTCCGTGTTCTTCTTCGTACCGCGGCTTAGTTCGCGATTGAGCTCCGTCGAGCAATATTCCGGCGTGACGGAAGACCTGTAGCGGTCGGCAATGGAGAGTCCGGGAATAGCGACGTTAAGAACCGCCTCGAAATTCCAGCCAGAATCGGCCTTTTGCGCGGTCAACGTCACCTCGCCCAGGGTAAGGCCGCTGGGCCAGTTCACGTTGTAGCGAAGCGTCTCGTTCTGGAACGGGAATCCGGTGAGAGGCTGCTCCGCAGCTTGGAACGGCGCGGCCAGCAGTAATAATCCGGGGAGAAGACGGGGAAGGGAATTCATCGATGGGCTACGGGGTCCGAATACACGACGCCGCGGGCGCGCTGCTCCAGCACCTGGTGGAACACCTCCAAGGTACGCTGCGCCGTCTTTTGCCAACTGAAGTGAGCGGCGCGCTGCAGGCCGAGCCGCTCGAAGCGCGTGCGCAGCTCGCGGTCCAGCAGCAGGTCTGCCAGCGCGCGGACGATCTCATCCGAGCAGTAGGGATCGAAGAGGATTGCCGCTCCATCGACCACCTCCGGCAACGCCGAGGTGTGGGAGCAGACTACCGCGCGCCCGCATGCCATGGCCTCCAGAGCGGGCAGCCCGAAGCCTTCGTAGAAGGACGGGAAGACAAAGAGGTCGCAGGCGTTATAGAGCTGGAGCAGGTCGTCGTCGGAAACGAAACCCGAAAACTGAATGCGGCCGGAGATTCCGCTCTCGCGCGCCGCTTTGTGTACCTGGTCCGCGAACCAGGTTTCCTTCCCGGCGAGCACCAGGTTCTGCTTGAGTTGGGGGAACGCGTTGAGCAGCCGCGCAAACGCCTTGATCAGACCGATCTGATTCTTGCGAGGTTGCAGGTCTCCGACCGAGAGCACGAAGGGTGCGTCGATGGAGAAGCGTTCGCGGACCGCGGCCGCCGCCGATTCGCGCGAAATCGGACGAAACTCGCCGGCTGCGGCGTTCGGCACCACGACCACCTTGTCCTCGTCGAGATTGCCGTAGACTTTCAAGATCGACGCCCGCGAAAACTCGCTGCCGGTAAGAATCCGCGCGGCGCGATTCACCGTGCGCCGCACCGTAAACTGTAATTGCCAGGCCCGGTCGCGGGTGAAGTACTCGGGGTGCTCCAGGAAACTTACATCGTGCACGCTCACCACTACCGGTACCGGGCAAGCCAGAGGGGCGGTGTATTGGACATGCAGCAGGTCGGGCCGGTCCTGGCGGACCCGCATGGCCAGATCGTAGCCCAGCCGCACAAATGGATTGGTGGCGACGCGCCGCGTGCGAATTCGCGCAGGGAGGCACCGCGCCGCGCTTTCGGCCGACACGTACGCGATCAGTTCCGACTCCTGATTCAGGCCGGCGAACGCGTTCAGAAGACTCCGAACGTAGACCTCATTCCCAGTGAGGTGGCGGCCGATGGCGTGGGCATCAACGGCGAAGCGCATCTAAGATTAGCTTTCAGTATAGCGGACCATAAGACTCGCGGCTGAGTCAAAAGTTCAACATCTTTCTTGCGGATTCCCAGGTAAGCTCCTTTTCCACCAACAATCTGCCAGCGTTGGCCAGGGTCTCGCAGAAATCCGGGCACGTCAATAACCGTGTTACGGAGGCGGCGAATGCCCCGGGTGTGTCGGCCAGAATTATGTTCTCGCCGTCACGCGCGGGGAGGCCTTCCGCGCCGATAGTAGTGGAAACCACGGCCAATCCGGCCATCCAGGCTTCCAGGATCTTCAACCGCGTCCCGCTACCGGTGCGGAGCGGAACCACGGCAACTCGCGAGCGCGCGATCTCGGCAACGGCGTCCCGGACGGGTCCTACGATTTCAATGCGCGGGTCGCCGGATATGAGTGTGGAAACGGCCCACGGATTCTTACCAATCAGACGCCACACAAGTAAGTGATGTTTCTCACGAATTAGAGGCCAAATCTCGGAGCGAAAGAAACGCACAGCGTCGATATTAGGGTGGTATCCCATGTTGCCCGAAAAGACAATGGCTTCTTCATGAGCCGCCGGCGGCCGGGGCACAAGTCGCACGGCGTTCGGGTAGACCGATACGTTGCTCTTGGGAGCGACTGCGCGGACCAGCGCCGCATCGGTTTCCGAGGCGGCCAGAACGGTGGAGAAGCGCGGCAGCAACTGCCGCTCGAGTTTGCGCGCGGCGCTTCCAAATGCCCGGTGCGCCAACCCAATCGCGCCAGGTTCAACCTCAGCACATCGCCGGTGAAGAACGCTTTCCACGTTGTGCAGGTCGAGGATGGTTCGTTCGCACACAGATTCTATTTGCTCCCGGTAGGGCGCACACCAGAAGTGCTCGATGACGCCGAGCTCGTACTCGAATCCCTTAATCGCGCGTTGGATGGCCTCATCAAAACCGGCGAAGCGATCGATGAGCGGGGGGATGCGACGGGCGACGCGGCCAGCGTTGCGGAGCGCCCGGGCAGCGAATCCGCGATCGTGAAATGAGAGCTCGATCGCGACTGCGCGGCGCACCAGGCCTGGCGGCAACTGCGCGATCGGATCGGGTGCGCCGGATTCACGGAACACGATGAGATCGGTTTCGTACCGGGACGCGACGTGTTCCAGAAGCGATGCGGTTCGGATTGCACCTCCGCCGGCGATGGGATACGGAGCTTCGGGAGCAAGAAAGAGGGCCCGCGGTCTATTGTTCAAAACGCTTGCGCGCCTCCTCATAGACCTCGCGGGTCCGGCGTGCCGTGCGGTCCCAGGAAAACCCGCGGGCGCGCGCCAGCGACTGCACTCGGAGACTGGCCGCCAGACTATCCCTGGTAGCCACATCGTACATCGCGCGCGCTAGTTCTTCCGGGCCGTCGGCGTAGATTGCGGCATCGCCGCCGGTTTCGCGCAGCGCCCGCGAGGCGATCACCGGCGCTCCGCATTGCATAGCCTCGAGCAGCGGCAACCCGAAGCCTTCGTACAAGGAGGGGTACACAAACGCCAATGCGCCAGAGTATAGCGCCGCAAGTTCCCGATCGGCGACTTCGCCCGCCAGCCGCAAGCCAGGCTCCTCACGGATCTCCGGCGAGTCGGCGCGGCGCCTTCCGACCAGGACCAGGTCCACAGCACGGCGCCGGCGAACTTCGCGCCACGCCTCGATCAGCACCTCCAGATTCTTACGCGGCTCCAAAGTGCCGACGAAAAGGAAATACGGCTCGGCCTCCTTCGATGCGGAGAGCGGGCGCAGCCAGGCGGGGGCAGCCTCCGGCACCGTGACCACGCGCTCCGGCGGCAAGCGGAAGCGCTCCACCGCCTGCCTCCGCACCATCTCGCTGGGCGTGATCACCATGGTCGCGAGGCCTAGATCGAGCAGGATGGGCGTACGCCGGCGAACGCGCGTGGCATCGTGATGCCAGCGCTCGTCCATCCACGGCGAGAGATCGTGCAAGGTGAGGACGCTGGGCCGCTTTCCGAGGTAAGGCACGGCGAAATCGGGGCCGTGGATCAAGTCCGCCTGCAAACGCCCGAGTTCGCGCGACAGACCCCACAGCCACCAGCGCCGCTCGACCGAGCTGCGCGGGCCGCCGCCGCGCTTGAGGTTCGCAGGCGCGCCCTCGGGCATTTGGAACGGCTGGTCGGAAACGAGGTAGTATTCGTCTTCTGGGAACGAATGTGCCAGGGCCAGGCTCAGCTCGCTGGTATACCGCGAGAGTCCGCCGCTTGTCAGGCGGAGGGTCGCGGCCTCAATCGCCACGCGCATAGGGCGTCGCCTTACTTCACTGTCTGCCGGTTGCCGTAGTTGTGCCGGTAGTACGAGCGGTATTCGCCGCTGCGCACGCGCGCCACCCACGACGGGTTCTCGCGATACCACGCGATGGTCCGTGCCAGCCCCTCCTCAAAATCCGTGACGGGAGACCACCCGGTTTCGCGCATCAGTTTTGCGCTGGAAAGCGCGTAGCGGCGATCGTGCCCCGGGCGGTCTGTCACATACCGGATCAGGCTGTCCGGCTTGCCTGTGAGGGCCAGCACCTTGCGCACGACTTCGAGGTTTGGCAGCGAACGATTACCGCCGATATTGTAGATCTCCCCATCCCGGCCCTTTTGCAGGACCGCCAGGATGCCGCGGCAGTGATCGTCCACGTAAAGCCAGTCGCGCACCTGCTGGCCATCGCCGTACACCGGCAGCGGCTGATCGTCGAGGGCGTTGGCGATCATCAGGGGAATGAGCTTCTCCGGAAACTGGTAGGGACCGTAGTTGTTCGAAGCGCGGGTAATCGTCAGGGGCTGCTTGAATGTGACAAAGTAGGAGCGCGCGAGCAGGTCCGAGCCTGCCTTAGACGCCGAATACGGGCTGCTCGGATTCAGAGGACAGTTCTCGTCAGCCTCCGTGGGATACGCAAGACTGCCGTAGACCTCGTCAGTGGAGACGTGAACGAAGCGCGGGATGGAGTTTCTCCTCGCGCCCTCGAGCAGGTTGAAGGTGCCGTGAATATTGGTCCGCACCACCGGCTCAGGCGAGAGAATGCTGCGGTCTACGTGGGACTCGGCGGCAAAGTGCACAATCGCGCCCGGCCGCTCCGAGGCCAGCAGTTCATTTACCAGGTCCGCGTCGCAAATGTCGCCCTGGACGAAGCGGTAGCGCGGATCCTCCTCGACGGCCGTCAGATTTTCCAGGTTGCCGGCGTAGGTCAGCTTGTCGAGGTTGACCACCTGGTATTCGGTTGCGGCGATGGCCATGCGCACAAACGCGGACCCGATAAAGCCGGCGCCGCCCGTCACGAGTATCTTCATGAGCTATTTTTTCTGGGTATCCCAGTCGTAGTTGATGCCCGAATCGTTCCAGGGGATCCGGCCCTCGTCCTGCGGATCGTAAAACCGGTCGGTGAGATAGACCAGCAGCGATTCCTCGCCTCCGATCACCTTATAGCCGTGCGCCACACCAGGCGGAATCAGGATCTGCCAGGGCCGCAGCGCGCCCACGTACATTGTGTTGCGGGCGCCAAAGGTAGGCGAGTCCGCGCGCAGGTCTGCAAGCGCCACCTGCATCAGGCCCCTTACCGGCGTCCAACAATCGGTCTGGCGCAGATGATAATGAAAGGCCTTGATGGTGCCGGGGTAATTGAGCGCGGCGGAGACCTGCGTCGTGGCGGCGGGAAAGCCCGCCGCCAGCCCTTTTCCGATGCGCTGCACTTCCATGAAATAACCCCGATCGTCCGGATACAGCGCCAGGGGCTCCACCCGGACGTCCGCGATCAAGGCGGTCGAAGCCGGGCTGACAATCACCGAGCCGATGCCCCGGGGATTGTCGGGTATCGCTAATGCGAGATCCCCCGCCGCAACAAGGCGCTTTCCTGCTGTTTGCACGCCGCCCGCCATCAGACGTGCGCCGCCCCTTCCGTGGCGGTCAGGCTGCTTACCGGGAGCTTTCTGGCGGCAGATTGCGCCACCAGGTTGGCTGCGCGCAGAAGAGAATCGAAGGTTCCGGCATCGGTCCACCAACCGTCCAAATAGGAATAAGTCATCGTACCTTCGCGGATATAAGCGTTGTTCACGTCGGTAATTTCCAGTTCGCCGCGACCCGAAGGCACCAAGGTCCGGATCTTATCGAACACAGTGGCATCGTACATATAGATGCCGGTGACCGCGTAGCGCGACTTCGGTTGAGCAGGTTTCTCTTCTATGCCGACGATGCGCGCCCCGGCGATCTCCGCGACCCCGAAGCGCTCGGCATCCGGCACTTCCTTGAGGAGAATATGCGCGCCCGATGCCTGCGCGCGGAACTTCTTGGCCGCCTCCAGAATGTTGCCTTCGATGATGTTGTCGCCCAGCACCACGCAGATCTTCTGCCCGTCCGCGAAGTGTTCGGCGAGCGCCAGCGCATCGGCGATGCCGCCCTCACCTTCCTGGTAGGTGTAGTTGATATGCTGCAGGCCGAACTGCTTGCCGTTGGCCAGCAAGCGCAGGAAGTCTCCCGAGTTACGGCCGCCGGTGACGATCAGGATCTCGCGAATGCCCGCGTCCACGAGCGTCTGAATCGGGTAGTAGATCATCGGCCGGTCATAGATCGGCAGCAGGTGTTTGTTGGTGATCTTGGTCAGTGGGAACAGCCTGCTGCCCGTTCCGCCGGCCAATACAATGCCCTTCACAAGCTCTCATCATACCGTAACGGCCTGATAGAATCGCACCATGGTGCTTCACGATTGGGGCCGGCTGCCGGCCGAACAGTTGAATCCGTACGTCACGCGCAAATGTATCCACACCACCGCCATGACCATTGCCCGCCTGCACATAAAAAAGGGTGGCGTGGTGCCGGAGCACAGCCATGTACACGAACAGGTCGCTCACATCGAGCGCGGCGCCTTGCGGTTCACCGTGGAAGGAGTGGATCAGGTGGTGCGCGCGGGACAATCGATCGTGCTGCCGTCGCTGGTCCCCCACGGAGTGGAGGCCTTGGAAGACACCGACGTGATCGACACATTTACTCCCGTTCGCGAGGACTGGCTCGCAGGCGACGACAGCTACCTGCGCAAGTGACGCGCTACTGGCGGGCTACCGCCGCGCCTCAAAAAACTCGCGCAGCAGCGCCACGCATTCGGGGGCGAGGACCCCCTCGACAATTTCCACGCGGTGATTCAGCAGGTCGGAATCGGCGAGGCGGAATTTGCTGCGCACGGCGCCGAAGCGCAGGTCACGGGCGCCGAACACGAGGCGTCCGATGCGCGCCGCGACCATTGCCCCGGCGCACATCGCGCATGGCTCCAGCGTGCAGTAGAGGGTGGCGTCTTCCAGCCGGTAGTTTCCCAGCCGGGCGGCCGCCTCCCGCAGAGCCAGGATCTCGGCGTGCGCCGTCGGATCGCACCGCGCGACGGGCGAATTCGATCCCCGCCCGGCGATCTCGCCGCCACGCACCACCACCGCGCCGACCGGCACCTCGCCGGCTCCTGCCCCCTCGCGCGCCAGCCGGAGGGCCTCGCGCATGAATTCCTCGTCGTCAACCACCCGAGCTTTATAATACGGGAATTAACCATGGCCGAACTCGAGATCCATCACGAAGGCGCGCACGCAAGCGATCCCATGGGCAGGCGGGTGGGAATCCTGGCGGCCGTGCTCGCCGTGTTGCTCGCGGTTGTGACGATCGCCAGCCACCGCACCCACACCGCCGCGATCATGCACAAGTCCGGCGCCAACGATGCGTGGGCTTACTACCAGGCCACGCGCGTGAAGTACCACAGCATCGAACTCGGCGAGAACCTGGTGCGCACGATGGGCAACAATACCGATTCCGCGCGCAAGATGCTGGACGATTACGCGGCACAGAAGAAGAAGTACGAAGGGCAGAGCAAGCAGATCCAGGATGACGCCGAATCCAAAGACCACGCCGCAGAAGCCGACGAAGAGCGCGCCCTCCGTTACGATATCGGCGAGGGCCTGCTCGAGATCGGACTGGTGCTGAGCTCCCTCTACTTCATCGCGCGGCGTCCCATGTTTCCTGCTCTGGGGATCATCGCGGGGATCGCTGGGGTATTGTTCGCGGCGACGGGCCTGATGATCTGAAGCTCAATGACGGAAGTGCCGCACTCCGGTGAACACCATCGCGACGCCCAACCGGTCCGCGGCCGCGATCACTTCCTTGTCCCGGATGCTGCCCCCGGGTTGGATGAACGCGGTCGCGCCGTTCTTTACGGCTTCCTCCACTCCATCCGGAAAGGGGAAGTAGGCATCCGACGCCACCGCCGTTCCAGCGAGGGGCAGTAGGGCCTTCATCGCGCCGATTTTGACCGAGTCCACGCGACTCATCTGCCCAGCGCCGACTCCCGCCGTCTGCCCGGCGCGCGCGTACACGATGGCGTTGGATTTGACGTGCTTGGCCACTTTCCATCCGAACTCCATCGCCGCCCACTCTTCGTCCGTGGGCGTTCGTTTGGACCTTACGACGGCCTTGGCCCGATCGAGCTTCGCGTCATCCACGGTCTGAGCCAGAAAACCGCCTGAAATCGACTTGATTACCAGCGGGTCTCTTCCGGCTGCCACCCGCATCAGGCGAAGATTTTTCTTTACGCCAAGAATCGCCAGAGCCTCCGGCGAATAATCCGGCGCCGCGACCGCTTCCACGAACAGCTTGGACATCTCTCGCGCCGTTTCTTCGTCAATTGCGCGGTTGATCCCGATCACGCCGCCATAGGCCGAGACGGGATCGCATTCGAGGGCCTTGCGCCACGCCCCGGCGAGCGTGGATTGCTCGGCGCACCCGCAAGGATTCGTGTGTTTGATAATCGCCACTGCGGGCGCCGCAAATTCGTTCACCAGCTGCCAGGCCGCATCGAGGTCCACGAGGTTGTTGTAGGAAAGCTCCTTGCCCTGGATCTGCGCGGCCCCTGCGATCCCACAGCCGGCGCGTCCGTAGAGCGCCGCCGACTGGTGGGGATTCTCGCCGTAGCGCAGCCCCATAAGCTTGGGATCGCGGATCTCGAGGACCGCCGGCAGCGGAGCCGCCTCAGCCCCGATCCGCTCCAGCCGCGCGCTGATGGCGGCGTCGTAATCGGCAGTCGTCCGGAAGACCTTCTTCGCCAGCCGCCATTTGGTTTCCGGCGAGAGCTCGCCAGCGTTCGCGTGGAGCTCTTCGAGAACTGCGGGATAATCCCCGGGCGAGACGACTACCGCGACATCCTGGTAGTTCTTCGCCGCCGCGCGCAGCATGGTGGGCCCGCCGATATCGATGTTCTCGATCAGCTCTTCCAGCGGCGCCCTGGCGCGCGCCGCTACGTCGCCGAAGCGGTACAGGTTCACCACCACCATGTCGATTGGCGCGATCCCGTGCTGCTCGATGGCGCGCATGTGCTCGGGATTCGACCGCATCGCCAGCAGCCCGCCGGCGATCTTGGGATGCATCGTCTTCACCCGCCCGTCGAGCATCTCCGGGAAGCCGGTGACCTCGCTCACGTCTTTCACGGCCACACCCGCCTCGCGGATCAGGCGCGCCGTGCCGCCCGTGGAGATGAGCTCGGCGCCCATGCGCGCCAGCGCCGAAGCGAATTCCACAATTCCCGTCTTGTCGGTTACAGAGAGAAGAACACGCGAGATTCGAGCCATCACACGCACGATAGCATGCGTGCGGCGCGAATCACGAAGCGCATTCGCCGCGGCCGAGCTTCAGCGAAAAAGCTTCCTCGTCGCCCCAGTCCTGGTACAACTCGGGAAAGGTTTCGGCGGGCTTGGCGAGGTCGGCGGTAAGGGCGCGGAACGTCTCCACCTTGTACCGCAGCACGTATTCGCGGAAGGTCTCGCCGGCGATCCGGTTGGCGAGGAAATGATCTACTACACGCCTCAGTGCCTCGGGCGCCAGCCGCGCCGGCACCGATTGAACGGCCAGACCGAAGCGCATGATGCCATCCGAATCGTAGCCGCCGCCGAGCAGCATCTGGTAATAGGGAATCTCGCGGCCGTCCACCTTGCGCGCGTTGCCGTAGAAGCCGAAATCGGCGATCCAGTGGTGTCCGCAGGAATTCGGGCAGCCACTGGCTTTGATGGTCAACCGGCGGACCTGATGGTCGTCGTAGCGCCTCACTGTTTCCTGGAGCGCCGCGCCGAGGTTCATCGTCTTCGTCAGGCCGAGATTGCACGTGTACGCGCCCGGACAGGTGAGCACGTCCTCGATTTCGCCCGCCCCGGCGCCGCCCAGCCCGATTTCTTTCAACGCCGCGTGCACGCGCGGCAGCCGCGCCAGGGGAATGAACGCCAGCACGACATTCTGGTTCACCGTCGTGCGCACCAGGCCATCCCCGGCGGACTGCGCCAGTTTTGCCAGGCCGCGCCACTGCACGCTGGTGAGATTGCCCTGATCGACGCGCGCCGTTACTGCCGCATACCCGGTCTGACGCTGCGGCACGACGTTCGTCTCCAGCCAGGCGTCATAGCCGGGGTCGTGCGAAGAGGCCGGGTTGAGCACCGGCAGCAGCGCGCCGTTGCCGAGAGGCTGCGGTTGCGACTGATAGCCGCCGAACCCTTCGGGCACGATCTCCGGCCACGCGATCCCGCCGTTGGCGAGGATGTCGGCGTACTCCTTTTCGATCTGCTCGCGCAGCCAGTCCAGCCCGCGTCCGCGCAGGAGGAACTTCATGCGGGCGGTATTTTTGTTCTTGCGATTGCCGTACTGGTTGAACACGCGGATGACGGCCTCGCAGCGATTGAGCAGGCGCTCCTCGGGCACGAACTCCTCGAGCAGTTGCGCTTCCGTGGGTAGCGGCCCAAGTCCTCCGCCGATCACCATGCGGAAGCCGCGCCTGCCGTCGCGGATCACTGCACGCAGGCCGATGTCATTGATCGCGCCAAAAATGCAATCGCGATGCCCGCAGCCGTCGAACGCGACTTTGAACTTGCGCGGCAGGTTCCCGGTGAGATCCTTGCGGAGGAACGCATAGGCCACCCGCTGGGCGTACGGCCGGACATCGAAAACTTCATCCGGCGCAATGCCGGCCCACGCGCAGGCGGTGACGTTGCGGACGGTGTTGTAGCACGCTTCGCGATTGGTCAGTCCGACGTCCGCCAGGAGGTGCATGAGGTCCGCGACAGAGGCCAGCGGTACGAAGTGATATTGCAGGTTTTGGCGGGTGGTAAGGTGGCTGCGCCCGCCGCCGAACTCGTCGGCGATGCGCCCGAGTTGCATGGCCTGTGCGGCACTGAGCAGGCCGCTGGGGATTTTGCATCGCACCATCTGAACGCCGGGCTGGCGCTGCCCGTAGATACCGTGCTTGAGGCGGAACGGCCGAAACTCATCTTCGGTGATGTGGCCATCGAGGAAGGACTGGGCCTTGGCACGAAAGGCCTCGATCTCCTGCCGGACGGTGAGTTCGTGTTGCTGCTCAAAGACTTCCCGCTCTGAGAGTCCCTCTTGGAGTACGGTGCCCATAATCACCTGTTTCTCTATAGAGATTAATCTACTTAATTAACATAGAGATTATCCTATTTTGACCGGGAGTGCAAGCACATGCCGGGCCAGACCACTGCTGCTCCATCGTTTCGCGGCACGAGGTTGGAAAGTGGCGGCGTGAGGCCTCAGCGCAATCCGCGCCCGCTCACCAGGTAGACTGCGAAACTGCCCAGCCAGTGGCCGCCTTCGTAGTGCTCGCTCTTGATGCTCTCCAGCCCGGCCT
>Ga0335080_10002073_pt1 | contig 19947 bp, 17 predicted proteins | sample Lox_Sample_34_FD_206720 | JGI IMG/M metagenome (GOLD analysis project Ga0335080, IMG submission 206720) | Soil microbial communities from Loxahatchee National Wildlife Refuge, Florida, United States - Lox_Sample_3.4 | ecosystem: Environmental > Terrestrial > Soil > Wetlands | place: USA...
TCGAAGCGGAAGTGCAGGGCAGCTTTGACGCGTACGCCTCGCTGTGGCGAGCACGCACGGAAATGCTGGCTAAGGTGAGCCGGGTGCTGGCCAGCATGAGCGACGTGCGCGCGGCGTTCAGCACCCGCGACCGGGCCACGATCAGCGATACCGCCGGCGAACTGTGGAGCAAGATCTCGGATTCCGCCGCGATCTTCATCGTGGCCGACCCGCAGGGCCGGGTGATCGCGTCGCTGGGGGGGACAGTTCCGGGACTGGGCCGCGATCTCGATCCGGTTGCGGAGGCGGCGGCCCGGTTCCCCCAGCAGTCTTCCGGATTTTTCCTGCAGGCCGGCGAACTGTATCACATTTCAGTGACGCCGGTTTACGTGCAGTCCACCGGTGGGCGCGATCTGCTGCTGAACGTGCTAGTGGCGGGTTTTCGCGTGGACGCTGTGGTGGCCCAGCAACTGAAGGCGGCCACGAACAGCGAATTCCTGTTCCTGGCCGCGCCGGATGTGATCGCATCCACGCTGAATCCGCGCGCGACGGCGGCGGTAGTCCAGGACCTCTCCCGCAAGCGCCCACACGCGAAGGCGAGCGACGGCTACGTCGATTACGCCACCTTCGACAATCCGCTGCTGGACGTATCCGGCAAGCCGATCGGCAGGCTCTGCATCCTGCGGTCTTTCGAAGCCGGGCGGCGGCGCATCGCCAGCCTGTATACGAACATCGCCCTGCTGTGGCTGGTCGCGGTGGCGGTGGGGATCGTGCTGACGTACCTGCTGGCGCGCCGTATCGTGGAACCGGTGGAGCGGCTGGACCGGGCAGCCGCCGAGGTGGCGCGGCAAAACTATGCGATCGAGGTCGCGGTGGACAGCGAAGACGAGATGGGCCGGTTGGCGCGCACGTTCAATACCATGTGCGCATCGATCCGGCAGGCGCGCGAGGAGCTGATCCGGCACGAACGTATCTCGACCATCGGACGGTTGTCGGGGTCGATCGTTCACGACCTGCGCAATCCGCTGGCGGCGATCTACGGGGGAGCCGAGATGCTGGTCGACGCCGACCTGCCGCCTGCGCACGTCAAGCGCCTCGCGGGCAACATCTATCGAGCGTCGCGCCGGATTCAGGAGCTGCTCCAGGACCTACTGAACGTATCGAGGGGGAAAAGTGCGGCGCCGGAGGTGTGCCGTCTGCGGGAGGTTGCCGCAGCGGCGTGCGAGGCCCTCGCGCCGGCGGCGGAGCAGCAGGGCGTGCAGATCTTGCTCGAGGTCGCGCCGGAGATCGAGCTGCCGCTGGAGCGCAGCCGCATGGAGCGGGCATTTTCGAACCTGATCGGGAACGCCCTGGAGGCGATGCCGGATGGCGGCGCGGTGCGGATCGGCGGCGAAATGCGGGACGGATCGGTGATCGTGCACGTCGAGGACAACGGGCCCGGAATCGCGCCCGAGATCCGGTCGCAGCTTTTCCAGCCGTTTGTCAGCGCGGGCAAGCGCAACGGGCTGGGGATCGGGCTGGCACTTTCGCGGCAGGCGGTGCTGGATCACGGCGGCGATATGTGGGTGGAATCGGAGCGCGGACGCGGGGCGCGATTCAGTTTTCGGCTGCCAGGTGCGCACGTGGCGCAGGCGCAGGGAATCCACGCCTGAGCGGCTGTCTACCGCCGGGCGATAATCGTGACCGCGCCAAAGAATGGGCGCATGACCGCAATTCCAGCCAGGGTACGGTCGATGCTCATGAGGAAAACGATCAGGGCCCGCGTCAGCGCCGATGCCTTCTCCAGGTTGCAACCCGAGGGCAGGAACCGATTCAGCCGGCTGAAGAGATTGAAGTAGTCAATTTCCGGATCGCGGAAATGACCCGCGATGGCGGCAATATCGGTCAGCGCGAACTGCACTTCGTCCGGCGAAGCATCCACCGGGATGGGGAGCTGTGCGCGCAACCATCGCAGGAGAGGCGATGCCGCGATGGGCTCGCCAATCACGATGCGGCCGCCCGGCTTGAGGCAGCTCCGGAGAACCGGGAGCGCCGCTTTGTAGTCGACATGATGCAGCACGGCGCTACAAAGGACCAGGTCAAAGTGATCTTTCGGCGGGGGATCGGCGACGATGTCTCGTACCCAGAACTGGGCACGATGAGATACGCCGTCCAACTCGGCCCGCCGCCGGGCCAGGGAAACGAGATCCGGCGAGACGTCAATGCCAAGGACATCCGCTCCCAGGGCTGCCAGTTGGGTGCTGGTCTCGCCGCTGCCGCACCCGAAATCCAGCAGCCGTTTGCCGGCGATGTCGGACCCAAGGCCGAGGGCGCGGTACATGAAGTCTTTCTGGATGATCCTCGAATATCTCAGCGAGCGGTATCGGTCGATCACTTCCCGCGGAGTCGCTTCCAGGTGAACGCTGCCGGCCTTGTCTTTCTGAAATGCGATCTCGCGTTCACGAGCTGCCTGGGGTGTCACGGGATCGGACTCCACGACCGATCCCGGCGGTTTTCTGCGGCGGGTTGCACTACTAAGAATATAGGGCCTCTTTAACGAAAAAACGAGGTTAGTAGTCCTAAGTTAGTACCGGGTGCCGGATTTGGAGCGGCCCGCCGCCGGGAAAGCGGCTCGCAAGAATGGCGCGGCATCGATTTTGGCCTCGCCGCCAGCCACGCTATGATGGGAGGAAATCCCTATGATCCAAGACACCCTCCCTGAGGGCCTTACTTTCGATGACGTCCTCCTCGAGCCGGCTCACAGCGAAGTGGTCCCCGCGGATACCGACACGCGGACCTGTTTGACGCGTGCCATCGCACTCAATATTCCTATTGTTTCCGCAGCCATGGACACTGTGACCGAGTCGCACCTGGCGATCGCGCTGGCGCAACAGGGCGGCATCGGAATCATCCATCGCAATATGAGCATCGAGCGGCAGGCCGAGGAAGTGGACCGGGTGAAGCGCAGCGAGAGCGGCATGATTGTGGACCCGATCACGATCGGCCCCGACGAGCCGATCTCGGCGGCGCAAAACCTGATGAGCCGCTACCGGATCTCCGGTGTGCCGGTGACGCGCAGCGGCGTGCTGGTAGGCATCCTGACCAACCGCGACTTGCGTTTCGAGACGCGTTTCGACCTGCCGATTCGCGAAGTGATGACGAAGGACAATCTCATCACCGTACCCGTCGGCACCACGCTGGAGCAGGCCGAGGCCATCCTGCACAAGCACCGGGTCGAGAAACTGCTAGTGGTCGACGACCACTACATGCTCAAGGGGCTGATCACGGTCAAGGACATCCAGAAGAAGCTGAAATATCCGAATGCCGCCAAGGATAGCCAGGGCCGTCTGCGGGTTGGGGCGGCGCTGGGCGCCACGGGAGATTTTCTGGAGCGGGCGCAGGAACTGGTCAGGCGGAAGCTGGACGTGCTGGCCATCGACACCGCGCACGGCCACAGCAGCCGGGTGATGAACGCGGTGAAGACGATCAAGAGCAAGCTGCCCGACGTACAACTGATCACGGGCAACGTGGCCACCTACGAAGGCGCGAAGGAGTTGATCTCGCTGGGTGTGGACGGCATCAAGGTAGGGATCGGACCGGGATCGATCTGCACCACGCGCGTGGTGTCCGGCGCCGGTGTACCGCAGATCACGGCAATTTCCGAGTGCGCGCGCGCGACGCGGGAGGGCGGGGTCCCGCTGATCGCCGACGGCGGCATCAAATACTCGGGCGATATCACCAAGGCGCTGGCGGCGGGCGCCGACTCAGTGATGATCGGCAGCCTGCTGGCGGGAACCGACGAGAGTCCAGGCGAGACGATCCTATACCAGGGCCGCACCTTCAAGACATATCGGGGCATGGGATCGATGGGTGCGATGTCGCAGGGCAGCAGCGACCGGTACGCGCAGGAGCCCGGGGGCAAACTGGTGCCCGAGGGCATCGAAGGCCGCGTGGCGGCGAAGGGTCCGCTGGCGGATCTCGTATATCAACTGGTGGGCGGACTGCGCAGCGGCATGGGATACTGCGGCGCGCATAGCATTGGCGATCTGCAAACCAGGGCGCGATTCCTGCGTGTCTCGACCGCTGGTCTGCGCGAGAGCCACGTTCACGACGTGATCATCACCAAGGAAGCTCCGAATTACCGGGTGGAGTAGCAGTCTTCAGCCTACTCCCCGGCTTTTCGATACGCTTCGAAATCCTCCAGCATCGCCCTCTGCATGGCCTTTGCAGCGCGGTAGAGCCAGCCGCGGGGGCGCTTCTTGAGGTCGGCGGCGAGGGTCTTGGGCTTGAGGGTCCCCAAGTGTACGTTGGCGGTTTCGAAACCCATGGCGTGCAGGAGGCGGAACTCGTCGCGCTCGGCGGGAAGAGAGGCAAGCTCGATGCGCGAGCAGTCGGGGGCCAGGCGTCGCACGATCCATCGTTTCTGCAGCCGTACGAACGGGTCGCGGCATCGCACGGCGGCATTCAGCACTTCCTGGTAGTGAATGGGAGCGGAGCCCGCGCGCTTGCCCTGTTCGGCGAAAACACACGCCGATGGCGCGAGCGCCTTGGCTTCCCGCGCGACGCTGCCGCCGCGCCAGTCGGCAAGCGCCACGTAGCGCTCCCGGCCGAGGCTCCCCAAGCCGGCAATACGATGCACCACCTTCCATTCCAGTCCCCGTTCGGGCATCATGCGCGCCATTGCCTTCGATGCGCCGACGGGCGGATTCTGCTCCAGCGGGGTGAGACCATGGAGTTTCTCCCAGAACTTCTCCGCGTCGTGGAGCCGCGCGGTGGCCATTATGCGCAGCGTGGGATGATGCTCGGCCAGGGCAAAGGGCCGCCCACCGGCCTCGACGCTGGTGATGTAGCCTTGCAGAATCGCTTCGACGCCATCCTTGGGATCGCAGGTCATTTTGGCGAGCAGGGCGCTGCAGGCAAGCCGGATCAAGTCGTTGGTATACGGGAGGCGCCAGGTTTCATCGAAGTCGTTGATGCCCCAGATGAGGCGTCCTTCGATGTCGCGCCAGGTGCCGAAGTTCTCCACGTGCAGGTCGCCGACGGCCAGGACGCGCGGAGCCTTGGCGTGCTCCTCGCAGACTTCGGGCCACACCTGCGCCCAGCGGTAGTACGTGGCGCGGAAGAAAGGAAACGGCTCCGAGCGCATCTGCTTATGCTTTAACACCAGGTCGGTCTTGATCAGCCGCAGGTGCCGGCCGAGCCACGATTCGTACCGGGCGGTCGATTTGAGGATGTTCATTCGAGGCAGACTCCAGGTGTCAGCATCCACTTCAAAATGCAGTGCGGCTCCGGCGTGAGGCGTTCGGAATCCACGCGCATGAGCGCCGCCTTTTTCATATCGACTTGCAGGGCCGGGGCGCGGAGCAGGTACGCCGCGAGCGCGCTCATGAGCGGTTCGTGGCTGGCCAGGAGAATGGCGGTCTCGTCCTTGTGCGCTCGGATCTCGTCCCAGCAATCGGAAGGCGGGGCCTCCGGAAGCAGCGCGCGGGTCTTGGCGACTTCTTTCTTGTAAGCGAGCACGTCGGCCGCGACCTCGGCGGTTTCCATGCCGCGCCGGTATGGGCTGCTCAGGATCAGGGTCGGGGAGCAATCCGCGGCGCGAGCGCGCTTAAGCACCCGCCGTAGCTTCTCACGGCCTTCATCGGTAAGAGCCCGCTCGGAATCGGGGCGGCCCGGCTTGCCGTCTTCGGCGATTCCGTGCCTCAGAAGATAGATCTGCACTGCCCGCCATTGTACACGAGCCCTTCGTGCGGCCGTGACAGTCGATTAGCATGGAGGAATGCCTCGCTACGCCGCGATCGATATCGGCAGCAATTCCATCCGCATGGAAGCAGCCGAGATCGTGCCGGGCATGGGCACGCGAATCCTGGCTTCGGAACGCGAGGTCACACGGCTGGGAGAGAGCGTTTTCCGCGCGGGTGCGATCAGCGAGGAGGCCATGCGGGCGGCGTGCGCGGTGCTGGCCCGGATGTCGGCGCTCTACCGCAAGCTGGACGTCTCCGGCGTGCGGGCGGTGGCGACGAGCGCCGTGCGGGACACGCGCAACCAGCGGGAATTCCTGGTGCGCGCCTCGGAGGCCGCGGGCACGCCGGTCGAGATCATCTCCGGCCGCGAGGAAGCGCGACTAATACACCTCGGCGTGGAGAGCGTGTGGCCTCACGTGGACCAGCGCATTCTCATCATCGATATCGGCGGAGGCAGCGCGGAGATCGTCGTCGCCGAGCGCGGCCTGCTGGTGGAGGCGTATTCGAAGCCGCTGGGAGCCGTGCGGCTGCGAGAGGCGTTTCTGAAGGAGGATCCGCCCACCATGCGGCAGCTACACCAGATGCACAGCTATATCAAGGCGAAGCTCGAGCCCGCCGTCCGGCGGAGCGGCCATTCGGGCTGGGACCGTGCGGTCGCCACTTCGGCTACGGCGGCCGCCGTGGCCAGCGCTGTCGCCCGCCTGCCGCGCAATAAACGCGACGGCATCGACCGCCTGCGCATCACTACCGCGCAGGTGAGGAAACTATACCAGACGCTCTCCGGCCGCGATCTCGCGGGGCGCCGCAAAATCACCGGAATCGGGCCGCGGCGCGCGGAGATCATCGTGCCAGGCGTGGCGGTGCTGCTCGAGTTTTTGGAAGGATTCCGGCTTCCCGCCGTGTACTATTCACGCGCCGGGGTCCGCGACGGGATCATTGCCGATCTCGCGGCCCGTAACGTCGGCGCCGAGCGCAGCCGCTTGAGCCGCGAGCAGCGCCGCGAGGTGGAAGAGATGGCGCGCCGCTACGGCGTGCCTCTCGACCACGCCCGCAAGGTAGCCGAAGTGGCCAATCATCTGTTCCTGGCGATGCAGCCGCTGCACCACCTGCCGCTGGGATGCGGTAAGCTGTTGGAGGCTGCGGCCTACCTGGTCGACATCGGCCACTATATTTCCAGCGTCAGTCATCACAAGCATTCCTACTACGTGGTCTCCAATTCCGACATGGCGGGTTTCACCGACCGCGAGCGCTTCATGATCGCCGTGCTGTGCCGGTATCACCGCAAGTCGCTGCCGGCCGCAGTACACGGCGTATACCAGGCGCTCTCCGCAGGCGAGCGCCACACGCTGATGCAACTGATTCCGATTCTGCGCCTGGCCGACAACCTCGATCGCAGCCGCACGCAGCGCATCGACGGTATCGAATGCCACTTGAAAGACGGCGGCGAAGTGGTGCTTCACGTTCGCTCGCGGGGCGATATCGACCTCGAACAGTGGGGCGCGGAGCGCGCCAGCCAGGTATTTCAACAGGTGTACAACCGGCCGGTATCGGTGACGAGGGCGAGGAGCTGAGCGATGCGGGAATTCGCGCACAGCCAGACGCTGGAGTTGCTGAAGCGCTTTGGCGTTCAGAGGAACCGGGCGGAGCGGTCGGGAGACCCCGAAGCAATCCACGACTTGCGGGTGTCGATCCGCCGCCTGAGCCGCTGCCTGCGCGTGTTCGCGCAGTTTTATTCCGGCAGCGGCTGGAAGAAGATCCGGCGGCGCTTGAAAGGCCTGATGGAGTGCTGCGGCGCAGTGCGCGACCGCGATATCGCGCTCGACCTGCTGACCCGGGCCGGTTTTCCGCCAACTTCGATCGTCATGCTTCGCCTGAATCTGGAACGGGCCGAGGCTTTGGAGGACCTGATGGCGGAGCTGCGCCGCTGGCGGGTGCGCCGTCCATCGCGGGAGTGGCGAATGGAACTGGGGCTCTAGGATGGCAAAGACGGTCCACATCGTGTGGGATGCCGAGCGCAGTCTGGCGGCCAACGCGAGCCGGCATCTGCCTGCGCTGGCGGCCGCGTACTTCGCCGAAGCGCGCACGCTGCTGGCGGAGGCCGCGGAGCCGGCGCACCTGCATCGTTTGCGGCTGATCTCGAAACGGTTGCGGTACACGCTGGAGCTTTTCCGGCAATGCTACGGACCGGGATTGGAGCAGCGGATTCAGAGCTTGCGAAGCTTGCAGGATCTGCTGGGGGAGACCAACGACGCGGTCGCATCCGCGCAACTCATCCGGAAATCGCGCGGCTCGGTACGTATGCGGCAGTATCTGGAGCGGCGGGCGGCGCAAAAGGCGTCCGAGTTTCGCACCGAGTGGCGGACACATTTCGACGCGCCCGGGCGGGAGGCGTGGTGGGTTGGATACCTGCACCGCGCGGGAAGGCGCACGGCAAAACAGGCCAGCGCTAACGCCGCGGCTGACGGCGTCAGTAGCGGCAGCGCCCGACGCAGTTCCGTCCATCGCACGCCTTGCAGCGACGCGGCTTTGGGGAACGCTGGAGACGCCGCATCGACGGGCGAAGAACCGCGGCTGGGCGCGCCGTTTGACCCACAATTACGGGAGATTGCTGCATCGGACCCTGCTAATCCAGCAAATCCAATCGGTTAGCTCTTTTCAACCGACGGATACACAGAGAAGTGGGCACGCCAGAGGCCAATTACGGATGGTTTCGGACGTAGGGTTTACGCGGCCTTTTGAACTTTGCCGGCGCGAATGCAGGCGGTGCAAACGCGCATGCGCTTGCCGGCGCCGTTGACCAGGGCGCGGACCGACTGCAAGTTGAGATTCCAGCGGCGCTTGGTAACGTTGTGGGCGTGGCTGATGCGGTTGCCGAACCTGGGCCCGCGACCGCATACTTCACAAACCTGTGCCATAAGACAAAACTCTCCTCAGTTGCTCGAAACAGTCAGTATAACACAGGCCCAATCTCAATCGGCTGACCCGCCCGGGCGGCGAACTCCTTCTCCTTGCCGGCATATCGAACCTTCAACGGCTTGGATTCGCGCGGCCGGATCACGGCTTTGAGGAGCTTGCCGTTTTGCCATTCGATGGAGACATCGAAATCGCCGCGGGAGCGTAGCCCGTTCACTTTGCCATTGGGAAGCGCCGAGGGGAGCGCCGGAAGCAGGTGGATGAAGGCGGCGTCGCCGGTTTGGACCGAGGTGAGGCTGGTCGGGGTGCCATAGGGATCCTGGCTTTGCAGCAGCATCTCCGCGATGCCGGCGGTTGCGCCGAAGTTGCCGTCGATCTGGAAGGGCGGGTGGGCGTCGAACAAATTCACGAAGAGGCCAGCTTTCGACGGACGCCCATCGTGCGCGGGGGTGATCAGGTTCTGGAGGATCTTGTAGGCATGGTCGCCATCGAGGAAGCGCGCCCAGAGGTTGATTTTCCATCCCATGCTCCATCCGGTGGCGGCATCCCCGCGGAAGATCAGGCTCTGGCGGGCGGCTTTGAAGAGATCCGGTGTGCCGTAGGGCGTGATCTCGCTACCGGGGTAGACCGCCCACAGGTGCGAGACGTGGCGGTGCTGGTTGGCAGGGTCGTCCTTGTCCTCCATCCACTCCTGAAGCTGGCCGTGCTGTCCGATGGCGAGGGGCGCGATCTGGCCGCGCATGGCGATGAGCTGCCGGCGCACCTCGGCGTCGGTGTTCAGGATTTTGGAGGCGGCGATGACCTCGCCGAAAAGTGAGCGGACGATCTCTCGGTCCATGGTGGGGCCCATGACGAGGCCGCCCTGCTCGGGGGAGTTGCTGGGGCCGGTGTAGAGATATCCGGTCTTGGGATCTTTGACCAGGGAATCGACAAAGAACAGGGCGGCGCCGCGCATCAGCGGATAGGCGGTATCGCGAAGAAATGTCTTGTCGCCGGTGAAGAGGTAGTGCTCCCAGAGATGCGTGGAGAGCCAGGCGCCGCCGGTCTGCCAGATGCCGTGGTTGGAGGCGTTGATGGGGGCAGCGCCGCGCCAGAGATCGAAGTTGTGATGCACCACCCAGCCGCGGGCGCTGTAGTGCTCTTTGGCGACAATGGCGCCGGTTTGGGAGAGATCCTCGAGCGCGTCGAAGAGGGGCAACTGGCACTCGGAGAGATTGGCCGGCCCCGACGGCCAGTAGTTCATTTCGGTGTTGATGTTGTCCGTGTACTTGGAGTCCCAGGCGGGGGTGTTGGAGTCGTTCCAGAGGCCCTGGAGGGTGGCTGGCTGTCCGCCTGGGCGGCTGGCAGCGATCATCAGGTAGCGGCCGTACTGGAAGAGCAGGGCGACGAGAGCGGGGTCGTCACCGGAGGCGAATCGCGCGATGCGCTCGTCTGTGGGGAGTTGGGCGGCGGGTGTTGTGCCGAGGTCGAGGGTGACGCGATGGAAGAGGGCCTGATGATCGCGGATGTGCTCGGCGCGGAGCGTTTCGTAAGACTTGTTGCGGATGGCGGTGATGGTGCCGTTGTTACGGGCGGCGGGGTCGGCCGAAACGTCCCGGTAGTTCTTGAAATTGGTGGCAGCGACCAGGACGATCGTGGATGGGTCAATGCGCTCTACGCGGGCGTCGTAGCGAATTGCGGACCCGGCCACCTTGCCGCCGGAATGAGCGAACTTCAGCGAAGCGGTGAAGCTCGTGGGTTTGCTCGCTTCCAGATGCACCACGATCACGTTCGCCGGATAGCTGGCGAACACTTCACGCTTGTACGTCACGCTCTTTGACGTGAACTCGGTTGTGGCGATGCCGGTATCGAGGTCGAGGAAACGCCTGTAGCTGGTGGGGTCGCCGTCGATATTGGTGTCGATCAGCAGGTCGCCCAGCGCCTGGTAGGCCTTCTGGTGGAGGGGCTCGCTCATGAATTCTTTCATGGCGAGATCCTCGGCTTCCTTTTGCTTACCGGCCCAGAGGAGCTCGCGGATTTTGCCCAGCGACTGGTAGGCGCCCCTGTGGGCATAGTCGTGCGGCTCGCCGGTCCAGACGGTGCTTTCGTTGAACTGGATGCGCTCGCGGGCCGTGCCGCCAAAGACCATCGCGCCCATGCGGCCGTTGCCGACAGGCAGAGCGTCCGTCCAGACTTCGGCGGGCCTGGGGTACCAGAGCGTGTTTTGGGCAAAACAGTTCAGGCCGCAGATGAACGCAGATAAACGCAGATAAAACCAAAATCCTGCAAGTCTCTGATCCGCGTTCATCAGGGTTTATCGGCGGCCCAATCGGTTTTAGCCCTTTACGGCGACGGGGGCCAGGTCGCGGCTGGTGATTACACGGTCGATCATGCCGTATTGAACGGCCTGATCGGGCTCCATGATGTAGTCGCGATCCACGTCCTTGGCGACACGGTCGATGGGCTGGCCGGTGGCTTCGGCCAGCATGGTGTTCAGGATCTCGCGCATGCGCAGAATTTCACGAGCGTAAATATCGATATCCGCGGCTTGGCCGGCGAGGCCCTGCATCGACGGCTGGTGAATCATGATACGCGAATTCGGCAGACTGAACCGTTTGCCCTTGGTGCCCTTGGCCAGGAGCACCGCAGCCATCGAGGCGGCCTGGCCGACGCAGATGGTCACGATGTCCGGCCGGATGAAAGCCATGGTGTCCAGAATCGCCAAGCCGGCCGTAATCGAGCCTCCGGGCGAATTAATGTAAATCGAAATGTCCTTCTCAGGATCTTCGGCTTCCAGGAAGAGCAGTTGAGCGATGATCAGGTTGGCGACCTGGTCATCGATGGGAGTGCCGAGAAAAATAATGTTCTCTTTGAGAAGCCGTGAGTAGATATCGTACGCGCGTTCCCCACGAGAGGTCTGTTCGACCACCATGGGGACAAGGACAGACTGTCCCATGTTGCCTCCGGAATGTAAGAGTCGACGCTGCTTAAGCCCGTTTGGCGACGACCGCCTTTTTCCCCTTGCCCTTCTTGGCGCCCGCCAGAGACTTTTTCTTCATCTCCAGCGCCTTGGCAAGGTCGGCGATCGTATTCCGCCCTAAATAATCCATGATACGCGATCGGAGGTTGATCCAGCTATCGTGCATGGAGCAGGGCATGTCGTCGGAGCATTCGCTCAAACCGCTGGCGCACTGTTGGTAGGGTGCCAGGCCGTCAAGAGCTTCGACAATATCCAGCAGGCGAATCTCACCGGGATCGACGCGCAAGGCGAAGCCTCCGGTGGGGCCCTTGCTCGATCGCAACAGTCCCTTGCGGGCAAGCTGCTGCAGGATCTTCGCCAGAAAGTGAGCGGGAATTTCTTCCTGCTCCGCAATGTTCTTCACCATCGCGTACCTGCCTTCGGGAACCTGAGCAAGGTGTACAAAGGCGCGAATGGCGTATTCGGCCGAACGAGAATAAATCATCAATCTCCCCCGGTAAATCGGAGTAACGCTACTCCGTTATCTTAAAATGTTCTGAATGGCTGCGCAAGTGGGATAGTACGTACAGGCCCGTTATAGGCCTTTTGCGGCGAATTTCCGTGGCCTGGCGAACCGAAAACGGTCTGCTACCGCACCTCAAGTTCCAGCGAGGCCTCTGATCGGAGTTCCGGGTTTGAAGATACGGACCGCCGGAGGCGCCGTTAGGGTCGGGATCCTCCGCCTGGCCTCGCCTTCCGCATGCTGCCGGGCGACACACATCTATACACAGTGGAACTCAGAGAGCCCGCGACACGATCTCCCGCAGCTCGTCGTGGGTGAGTGAAATCGGGTTGCCCTTCATGCTGCTTGCCTGTGCGGCTTTCTCCACCAGCATCGGAAGATCGGCTTCCGTGATGCCGTACGCGCGCAGCGGCGGAATCTCCAGCCGCCGGACCAGCTCATCGATCCACTTCACGCCGTCCGTGGCAGACGCGTGCGGATCTCCCGTGACCAGCCGCGCGGCCTCATTGAAGCGGGCCAGTTTTTCCGGGGCGCGCGAGCGAAGGGCGCGGACGTTGACATCCATGGCGTGGGGGAGCACCGCCGCACAGATCGCGCCATGGGGGGCGGGGAACATGCCGCCCACCGGCGCCGCGAACCCGTGGACCGCGCCCAGGCCCGCGTTGGCTAGCGCCATCCCGCCGAGCAAGCTGGCCCACGACATCTCAGCACGCGCCTCGCGATCGCCAGGATTGTGCCAGACGCGCGGCAGCGCGCGGGCCGCGGAGCGCATGCCATCGACGCACAATGCGTCCGTCATGGGATTGGCGCGCACGCTCACGTACGGCTCGATGAGCTGGGTCAGCGCATCCAGACCGGTGGAGGCAGTGATGGGGCGGGGCAGGGAATAGGTCAGCTCGGGATCCACGACGGCCAGCCGGGGGAGCATGCCCGCGCTACGCAGGCTGGCTTTCACGCGGTGCTCGGGGCTGGCCAGCACGGCGTTGCGCGTGACCTCGCTCCCGGTGCCCGCAGTGCTGGGGATCGCGATGCACGGGACCGCCGGCGTTCGCAGCGGTTGGCCTCCGCCGATCACCTCGAGGTAATCGAGCGGGTCGCCCGGATTGGCGGCCATCGCAGCGATGGCTTTGCCGGCATCGACGGCGCTGCCGCCTCCGATCGCGATGACCATGTCGCAATCGCGCGGGGCTGAGCGTATGAGGCCGACCGTGGGCTCGCCGGACACGGCGAACAACCGGCAGGAAACGCCCGCGGATTCCAGCGGGTCCCGGAGGCGCGCCGCCCGCTCCGGATTGGCGCCGGAAACCAGCAGCGCACGGCGGCCGAACGCCGCAGCGGCGGGTGGAACGTCGCGGATCGAGCCTTCGCCGAAGAGGATGCGGCCCGCGGTGGCAAATTCAAATCGCATGTCGAGACCCCGTCCGGGAGCGCGGACTCACCTGGACGGAACGGCGACGAGCGGGAACTGTTCCAGATCTGTCCAGCAATCGCCCGCGGTATTGCGCACGAAGGTTGTGTGATCGGCGCGGAAACCGCGAGGTCCGGTGAATGCCTGCCATCGTTTGTGAGCCAATTGATTTACGGTATCGACCTCATCGGGGTCGAGCTCCTGTGCAACCGTGATGTGCGGGTGATACTGGAAGGGCTCGGCCGATTCGAGCGCGCGGCTGTTGGCCATGGCATGCATGCGGCGCAATTCGTCGGCGCCGCGGGCCAGCTCGAGGTAGATCACGTTGGTCACGGGGAACATACGGAGACCGCCAAGCTCGACATCGAACGGCGCCCACTCGGTGGCGCACTCGCGAACCTGCTCGCCGGCGAGCTGCCAATCGACCTTCAGAGTTCTCGGGGGCAGCACGCTCACGTGGGCGTGCGGGTTGCAGCCCGGAACCAGCTCCCGCCGCAGGTCATCAAGGAAGCGACCCAGCGGGTCGGGCAAATAAATCACTAGGGCGTATACGCTGGCAGGTTTTTCCCGGGGGACCCACAACTGGTCCCCGTTCGAACGAAAACTCATGCTTCTCACTATGTTAACTGTTTTGCAGCGCTTGTCATTGGCCGGAGGTACCAGGACGGGACTCACCTGTTACGCTGAAAGGAATGTCGCCAGAGACCCTCGCCTCCAATCCACTTTTGGAAGTACGCTTCCGTATCCCTTTCGATAGCATTCGGGCCGAACACGTCGAGCCCGCGGCCGCGGAACTGCTTCGCCAGACCCGCGAACGTCTGGCCGCGCTGGCCGAAAGCAGCGGCCCGCGCACCTACGCCAACACGATGCGCGCCCTGGACGACCTGACGGAGCCGCTCGATTGGGCCATGGGGGTCGTGCGGCATCTGGAATCGGTGGCCACCTATCCGGAGCTGCGGGCCGCGTTCAATGCCGTGCAGCCGGAGGTCAGTGCGTTCTACACCGGAATCCCTCTCAATGCCGGGCTTTGGGGCAACATCAAGAGTTTCGCCGCGACCTCCGAAGCGGCGGCGCTCGGCGGGGAGCGCCGCCGCTACCTGCAAAAAACAGTCGATACCTTCCGCCGCCACGGCGCGGATCTCGACGCGCCAGGAAAGAAGCGCCTGGAGGAGCTGGATGTCGAACTGACCCAGATCACCACCAAATTCGCGGAGAACGTCCTGGATTCGACCAACGCGTTCGAGCTGGTGATCACGGATGAGAGAGGGCTGGCCGGGCTGCCGCCGACCGCGGTAGGGAGCGCGCGGCAGAGCGCGGAGCGCAAGGGGATGGCTGGCTGGCGTTTCACCTTGCAGGCACCCGATTATTTCGCGATCATGACGTACCTGCAGGACGCCGCCGTGCGGCGCCAGGTGTACGAGGCATTCTCGGTGCGGGCGACCGAGGAGGGCCGTGACAACCGGCCGCTGGTGGCGCGCATTTTAGAGCTGCGCCGCGAGAAGGCGGCTCTCCTCGGATTCCGCGATTTCGCAGACCTGGTGCTGGAAGACCGCATGGCGCACACCGGCAGCCAGGCCCTGGCGTTTCTCGAAGACCTCAAGGCAAGAACCGAGCGACGCTTTGCAGAGGAAAACCGCGAGCTGCTGGATTTCCGGCGCTCGCTGGAAGGCGACGGCGCGCCCGAAATCGCGCCGTGGGATGTCGCTTACTATGCCGAGAAGCAGCGCGCAGCGCTTTACGATTTCGACGAGGAAGCACTGCGGCCGTACTTCCCGATGGAGCGTGTGGTAGCGGGGCTCTTCGACCTGGTCCACCGACTCTACGCGATCCGCGTGGAAGAGGAAGCCGGCGTTCCGGTGTGGGATCCCGCGGTGCGCTACTACAATGTCCGGGACGAGAACGGGGAGGCGCTTGGCGGTTTCTATGCCGACTGGTATCCCCGCGAGAACAAGCGCGGAGGCGCATGGATGGACGCGCTGATCACGGGCGGTCCGGGCGGGGGCGGCTTCCGCCCGCACCTGGGGCTGATCTGCGGGAATCTCACGCCGCCTGTCGGCGGAAGATCCGCCCTCCTGACGCACCGCGAGGTGGAGACGATCTTCCACGAGTTTGGCCATCTGCTCCACCACCTGCTGAGCAGGGTAGAGACCCGCTCTCTGGCGGGCACGAGTGTGGCCTGGGACTTCGTAGAGCTGCCCAGCCAGATCATGGAGAATTGGTGCTGGGAACGCGAGGCGCTGGACCTGTTCGCGCGCCACTATGAAACCGGCGAGCCGATACCCTATGAGCTGTTTCAAAAAATGAAGCGCGCGCGCACGTTCCGTGGCGCTAATGCGCAGATGCGGCAGCTCGGCTTCGGGTTCATCGACCTGGCTATGCATACCCGCTACGATCCGGCGCGGGATGGAGACGTCACTGGCTATTCGAGGCGCCTGCTGCAGGAGTTCAGTCCGGCGCCGCTGCCGGCAAATCATGCGATGATCGCTGCGTTCACGCACCTTTTCGCGAATCCCGTCGGATACGGAGCCGGGTATTACAGCTACAAGTGGGCCGAGGTGCTGGATGCCGATGCCTTTACGCGGTTCCGCGACCGGGGGATCTTCAGCCGCGAAGTCGGCGCCGAGTTTCGCGGCCGCATCCTGAGCAGGGGGGACAGCGAGGATCCCGCGCAACTTTACCGGGACTTCATGGGGCGGGATCCCGATCCACAGGCGCTCCTGGCGCGTTCTGGACTGGCCTGAAGCGGGGATTGCGCGGTAGAAAGCATTTTTTCGAACGCACTGATTTTTGCATATGTGCCATTTCGCACTCATACATAGTACCCGCGTTTTTGTGAATCCGGCAGCAGCCTCTGTCCGTGAACTTTGGGACCGGAAACGGAGCAGTACTAAAGTTCTCCCCACAGAAAGGGGCCGGCTCGAATTGCCAGCGCGACTTATCCCTGTTGGCGATTCGGATGGGACATCCGCTTCAATTAACTAATGTTAGTGAAGACGGGAGTAGAGCTGACGTACGCTCCGGGACCCCGGCATCAACTCGTTTTGCCGGCGCGAAAGTCTTTACAAAGGTTTTGTAATGGGCAGCACCGCGGGTTAGACTGATCGTTCCAACCGAGTCCAGCTGCTGGTTCTCCTGTTCCTGCTGTTTTTCGCACCCGCACCCGCGCCGACACCGGTTCAAGGTTGTCTTTCGCAAACTCCGATATCAAAGGCGCTTAGACATGACCTCTCTTTACCGCCGGATGCAGACTCGCTTAGTTCTCCTTCCTCCGGCCCGCCTCGATACGCGAGACGTTTTTCGGAAGGTGGAGACCGATTCACTGCGCCATGATCAGTTGATTGCCGAGATGCAACGCCTCCGCGGAAGCGTGTATGTGGCCGACGGCGCGATCCCAAAATCCGCTCTCACGGCGGATGGCCGGCACAGGATGCCCATAGACGAACGGAGCTGGCATATCCTCTCGCTCGACCGGGAGGATCGCGTTTGTGCGTGTCTGCGGTATCTCGACGAGAGCACGGCTGCGGGATTCGACCATCTCTGGGTGCGTCACGCCTCGCTCGCGGACACGCCCGTTCTGGGCAAGCAATTCCGCAAAGCCGTGGAGGGCGATATGCGACTCGCGCGCCGGCTGCACATGGGGTTCGGCGAAGTGGGTGGCTGGGCGGTGGCCGAAACTCATCGCCGCACGTTCGAGCCGCTGCGCATCATCCTGGCGACCTACGGTCTGCTGCGCCTGCTGGGAGGCGTGATCGGCGTGGCAACGGCCACGCTACGGCACGATTCGGCTACCATTCTGCGGCGCATCGGGCTCACCTCCCTGGTGCAGGACGGCGGAGAACTGCCGCCCTACTTCGATCCGCACTATGGATGCCCCATGGAAGTGCTGCAGTTCGATTCCCGGCACCCGGCCTCCAAGTACGAGGACTGGGTCGGCGAACTGGCGGACGCTCTGCGGAGGGCGCCGGTCATCTGCCGCGAGCGCCCCAGGACCGCGCTGAAAGGAGTGCTGGCGGCACTCGAACTGGCTCCGCAAGCCTTGCCGGCGCTCAGCTGGCAGGTAGGATGATGGGTATCGAAGCGCTCGCGGCGCTGCACGAATTCGCGGCTGCGGTAGGCCGGGACAACGTAATCACCGTGCCGGAGCAGCTGCGTGCCGCCGAGCGCGGCACGTTTGCCACGGGATTCAGGATTCCGGCCATCGTGCGTCCCGCCGACCGCGCGCAGGTACAGGAATGCCTGCGCATTGCGAACCGGCATGGCTGCCCGGTTTATCCGGTCAGCGGGGGCCGCAATTGGGGTTACGGCTCGCGTGTGCCCGCCGCGGACGGCTGTGTGCTGCTGGACCTCGGGCGCATGAACCGGATCGCCGATTACAGCGAGGAGTTGGGCTATGTCACCGTGGAGCCTGGGGTGACGCAGGCCCAGCTTCAGGCGTTCCTGGAGGAGCGCAAATCGCGGCTGTGGATGGATTCCACCGGCGCAAGCCCGCATTCCAGCCTGGTTGGAAACACGGTGGAGCGGGGCTTTGGCCACACTCCTTACGGCGACCATTTTGCGAATTCGTGCGGGTTCGAGGTGGTGCTGCCGTCCGGGGAAGTCATCGAGACCGGCTTCGGACGGTTCGCCGGTGCGGCGGCGACGCCGCTCTACCGGTGGGGCTTGGGTCCGGTGCTGGACGGACTCTTCACGCAATCGAATTTCGGGGTGCTGACGCGGATGACGCTCTGGCTGATGCCGGCTCCCGAGTATTTCCAGGCGTACTATTTCCAGTGTCCCGCGGATGAAGATCTGGCTCCGCTCATCGAGGTGCTGCGCCCGCTGCGTATGAACGGGACGATTCGCAGCTCGTCGCACATTGCCAACGACTACAAGGTGCTCTCGGCAGTGGAGCAGTTCCCGTGGGAGGCCACCGGCGGGAAGACGCCGCTGGCCGGGGCGGCGATGGAGAACCTCAGGCGTCAGATGCGGATCGGAGCATGGAACGGCTCGGGCGCTCTCTACGGCACGCCCGCGCAGGTGAAGGAGGCGCGGCGCCTGCTGCGAAAGGCGCTGGCCGGGAAGGCGCGGCGGCTCGAGTTCCTCGACGACCGCAAGCTGGCGCTGGCCGAGCGCTTCGCGAGCGTCTACCAGATGTTGAGCGGCTGGAACCTGAAGCGCACCTTGGCGATCCTGCGTCCGGTCTACGGCCTCATGAAGGGGACTCCCACCGATCGCCCGCTGGCGAGCACGTACTGGCGCAAACGCACACCGCCGCCGGCGGAGATGGACCCGGACCGCGATGGCTGCGGGCTGGTATGGTGCAGCCCGGTGCTGCCGAACCAAGGGAACCACGCTCGGGCGGCCACTTCGCTGGCTTCGGAGATCATTCTGCGGCACGGGTTCGAGCCGATGATCTCATTGACGGTGCTGACGGACCGGACGCTCTCGTGCATTCTCTCTCTGAGTTGGGACCGGGACCTGGCGGGCGAGGACGGCCGCGCGATGGCGTGCTATCGCGAACTACTCGAGAGCCTGGCGCGGCGCGGGTATTACTCGTACCGGCTCAGTGTGGGAGCCATGGATCGTATGGGAGGCGCCGGAACCTACAGCGACTTACTCGCGACACTGAAGACAACACTGGATCCAAGAGGGATTTTGGCGCCGGGCCGGTACCTGTTGCCGCAAACGCGCTCGGATGCCGCGGGCGCCGGGGGATAAACCGGAAGACGCGCGGCGGGTTATCGTCTATAATGGCTCGGCCCATGGAGAGTCAAGCGGAGAAGAGCCGGTTTCTCCTGCGCCTTTGCCACGATTTGAAGAGCGGCCTCCGCGGGGTGAACGCGCATACGCAGTTGCTGCAGCGAAATCTCGGCGCGAGGCCTCAGGAGGAATTGCAGCAGAACCTTAATTTCGTGGCCGAGAGCGCACAGGCGCTCGACCGCATTGTGGACCGGCTGGCCGCGTATTCCATGGCCTTGCAGACGAACGCTTCTCCGCTCCAGCGCATGCCGGCGAGCGTTCTCCTGCGGGGAGCGCTGGCCAGAGTTGCGCCGCTGGTACAGGAAACCGGCGCCGAAGTCATTCACGGCGACCTGCCGTCAATCGAGGTGAACCCGGACCGCCTGATACAAGTGTTCGAGGAACTCCTTCGCAATTCGCTCCGGTTCCGGGGTGAGAAGCCGCCCCTGGTGCAGATCAGCGCCGGCCGGGAGGGCGACCGATGGCAATTCAGCTTTCGGGATAACGGGCGGGGCGTCGAACCGGCCGACCTGGAACGGATCTTCCGGCCACTGGAGCGCGTCGGTGAGGCGGGAACTGGATTCGGACTCGCCATCTGCCTGGCCGTGATCGAGGCGCACGGCGGGAAGATCTGGGCCGAAGGGGCGCCCGGCGGAGGCTTGGAGGTGCGGTTTACGCTGCCGGCGTGACCCGAAGTTTCAGGGTACGTTGACCTCTTCGCGGCCCGCGACTGCGGCTGCGGTCT
>Ga0335080_10002074_pt1 | contig 19946 bp, 14 predicted proteins | sample Lox_Sample_34_FD_206720 | JGI IMG/M metagenome (GOLD analysis project Ga0335080, IMG submission 206720) | Soil microbial communities from Loxahatchee National Wildlife Refuge, Florida, United States - Lox_Sample_3.4 | ecosystem: Environmental > Terrestrial > Soil > Wetlands | place: USA...
CCGATTGCCGAAAAATCGTTGGGTGCCAGGTCAGCAGTGAAAAACAGATTCCTCGCTTCGCTCGGAATGACAATCTCACCCACTCACACAAACCAAAGTCTGTGCTGCTGAGCCGGCGAGATGCTGGACCCAGCTTGAGCCTATTTATGAACGCCGGCGGACTTGCCCGTGGCGTCGAGCAAGGTCTTGAACGCGTCGGCGAACAGCTTGACGCCGTCAACCAAAAGCTTATCGGTAACTTCCTTCATGGAGATTCCGGCTTTCGCGAGACTCTCCATCACTTTCGCGGCTCCGGGAACATCTTCGGTGAGGCTGGGGCGCAGCTTGCCGTGCTCGCGGAAGGCGTCGAAAGTGGCGGGAGGAATGGTGTCGACGGTCTCGGCGCCGATCAATTCCTCGACGTAAATAACATCGCGATACTTGGGATTCTTCGTGCTTGTGCTGGCCCAGAGTAGGCGTTGCGGCTGCGCGCCTTTCGCGGCGAGGGCTTTCCAGCGGGGTCCACCGTAGAGTTCCTGATACTTCTTGTAAGTAAGCTTGGCGTTGGCGATGGCGACCTTGCCCTCGATCTGGTCGAGCAGGTCGGCGGAAGCGCCCTTACCGGACTTGCGGATCTCTTCGACTTTGGAATCCACCAGGGTGTCGATGCGGCTGACGAAGAAGCTGGCAACGCTGGCCGAGTGGCTGAGCTCCAGGCCCTTCAGGGCCCGGGCTTCGAGAGCGGCAAAGAAGGCTTCTGCGACAGCCTCATAGGCAGACTGCGCAAAAAGAAGAGTTACGTTGATGTTGAGCCCTTCTTCCAGAAGCGTGCGGATCGCGGGCACTCCTTCGGGCGTGCCTGGAACCTTGATCATAAGATTTTCGCGAGCGACGGACTTCCAAAGGCGGCGCGCTTCTTCGAGGGTTCCCTTGGTGTCGTTGGCGAGATAGGGTGAGACTTCCAGGCTGACGTAACCGTCGCGGCGGCGCGTGTGCTGGTAGATAGGCTTGAATATGTCGCACGCATCTTGAACGTCGCGGATGGCGATCTTTTCGTAGATGCCCTTGGCGTCGAGCGACTTGGCTTCCGAGGAATTTAGAATGTCGGAATAGAGTTGGCTGCCAGTGATGGACTTCTCGAAGATGGCGGGATTGGAGGTCATGCCGCGGAGGCCGTCTTCATCGATCATCTTCTTCAAGCCGCCGCCGGTGAGCAGGTCGCGGCGAATGTAGTCCATCCACGGTGATTGGCCATACTCGAGGAGGCCCTTGAGCGGGTTGGTGCCGGCCGCGTTGGGGATGGTAACCGAGGTGGTCATAAAAGCTTCTCCTTAATGTGGTACTGGGGGCTTGAGTATCCCATTTTACGCTTCCGGGCGAGAAGCGCGAATTTTGAATCCTCAGGGCTTCCCGAACTTCTCTTCCAGGGCTTCTACCTTTGTCAACCGCCGCACGTGGCGTTCTTCGTGAGTGAAGTTTGCGGCAAGGTAGGCCCGAACAATGTCTTCGGCGAGTTTCTCGGCGATGACGCGCGAACCCATCACGAGGACGTTCATGTTGTCGTGCTCGACGCCCTGGTGGCCGGAGTAGGTGTCGTGGCAGACGCCGGCGCGAATCCCTTTGATCTTGTTGGCAGCGACGCTGACTCCAACGCCGCTGCCGCAGATGAGAACCCCGCGCTCGGCGCGTCCGTCCAGGACGGCGCGGCCGACCAGTTCCGCGAAATCGGGATAATCGGACGGATTTTCGTTGAAGGCGCCGACGTCGAGGACGGAGTGGCCGAGCGAGCGAATCACGTCGCCCATGGCGTTCTTGAGTTTGAATCCCGCGTGATCAGAGCCGATGACGATTTTCATAGAACGCTATTTCCCGAGAAGCTGTTTAGCGGCGGTGACGACCGCGTCGGTGTCAAAACCGAATTTTTTCAGCAGATCTTTCAGCGGAGCAGAGGCTCCAAAGGAGTGCATACCGATTATCTTGCCCTTCGGGCCAACGTAGCGGTCCCAGCCGAGAGTGGAGGCCATTTCGATGGAAACGCGGGCAGTGACGGAAGAAGGCAGGACCGATTCTTTGTAGGCAGCATCCTGCGCTTCGAAAAGCGCCCAGCAGGGCATGCTGACGACGCGAGCCTTAACGCCCTCGGCTGTGAGCTTCTCGTAGGCGGCGGCCGCCCATTGCAATTCCGTGCCGGTGGCCATGAGGATGACGTCGGGCTTGCCACCATCCGCGTCTGCTAAAACATAGGCACCCTTGGCGACGCCGGATGCCGCGGCGTACTTGGTGCGGTCGATCGTCGGCATGGCCTGGCGACTGAAAACAAGCGTCGATGGTCCGTGCACGTGCTGGAGCGCGGCCTTGTAGGTTTCCGTGACCTCGTTGGCGTCGCCGGGACGGAAGACGAGCATGTTGGGCATGGCGCGGAAGGCGGCGAGCTGCTCGACCGGCTGATGCGTGGGGCCGTCTTCACCGACGCCGATGGAGTCGTGGGTGAAGATGAAGAGAACTGGAATTTCCATGAGCGCGGCGAGACGCATGCTGGCGCGCATGTAGTCGCTGAAATTGAAGAAAGTGGCGCAGAAACCGCGAAGCAGCGTGAGGGTCATGCCGTTTGTGGCGGCGCCCATACCGTGCTCGCGCACGCCGAAATGCACGTTGCGACCTGCGAATTCATTGGTGAAGAACTCGCCCGCACCGTCGAAGGTAAGGTTCGTCTTATTAGACTTAGCCAGGTCGGCGGAGCCGCCCATGAGCCAGGGTATGTTCTGTGCGAGTGCGTTCAGGACCTTGCCGGAACTCTCGCGCGTGGCCATGCCCTTGGGGTCTGCGGGGAAAGTGGGAAGATTTTTGTCCCAGCCGTCAGGAAGCTGGCGCTTCTTCATGCGCACGAGGCGATCGGCCAACTCGGGATACTTCTGTTTGTACTGCGCGAACAGCGCCTGCCACTTTTCGCGATGCTGAGGTCCGCGCGAGCCAATACCTTGTTTCCAGTGATCATAGACGCCGTCGGGAACCAGGAACTTTGCGTCTTCGGGCCAGCCGTAACTTTTCTTGGCTAGCTTGACCTCGGCCTCGCCCAGCGGTTCACCGTGGGCTTCGTAGGAGTCTTGTTTATGGGGCGAACCGTAGCCGATGTGGGAATCGACGACGATCAGCGTGGGCTGGTCGTTGTGCTTTTCCGCGTACTCGTAAGCGCGTGAAAGTTGGAGAAGATCATTGGCGTCGGCAACTCGGGTAACGTTCCAGCCGTAGCCGACGAAGCGCGTCATCACATCTTCGCCAAAGGACCAGCTGGCGGGACCGTCGAGGGTGACTCGGTTGTTATCGTAAATCCAGATGAGATTGCCGAGTTTCAAATGTCCGGCGAGGGAAGCGGCTTCACCCGCGACGCCTTCCATGATGTCGCCGTCGCCACAGACGGCATAGACACGGAAATTGAAAAGCTCGAAACCGGGTTTATTGAAATTGGCGGCAAGCCATTTTCCGGCGATGGCCATGCCGACGCTATTGCCTACGCCCTGGCCGAGCGGGCCAGTGGTGGTTTCCACGCCGGTGGTGAGATGGGATTCGGGATGACCGGGCGTGCGGGAGTCGAGTTGGCGGAAGCGCTTGATCTGATCGAGCGTGACGGAGAGTTCGTTCTGGACTTCCCCTTTGGCGTTGACGAGCTTTACGCCGGCGAGATGGAGTGTGGAATAAAGAAGCATGGAAGCGTGGCCGGCGGAGAGCACGAATCGGTCGCGATTGGGCCAGAGCGGGTCGTTGGGATCATAGTTGAGGAAATATTGCCAGAGGGAGTAAACGACGGGAGCAAGACCCATCGGCGCGCCGGGATGGCCGGAGTTGGCTTGCTGGACCGCGTCGATGGAAAGCGTGCGGATGGTGTTGATACAGAGTTCGTCGAGGTCGGCTCGTTTATCGAGGGTCGGCGTAGGTGCGTTCACGGTGGCTCCGGCGCGGGGGGAGGAATCCCGCAGAGATTCAGAGGTTAGATGACACCTCTGGCGAAAGGTTTCGGGCAAATTGTACTGCAAAGTGGGGATTGGCGTCTGCTGGGCTTCCATATTTAGGGCTATAATCGCGTTGTTTGTACCCCAGGTTTTTCACCCACGTACCGAATTTGAGATGGAGGAACCGCTCCATGAAAAGCTGGAGAAATTTGTTGGTGTTCTCAGTCATCGCGGTTGCGTTGGTCAGCTTGCCCGCAGTTTCACAGGACACGGCGAAAACTGCCATCGGCAGGTCGAATTCGACGGGAGACATGCCGAAGATTGAATTCGAGAAATACACCCTACCGAACGGACTGCAAGTGATTCTGCATGTCGACCGAAAGTTGCCGATGGTACATGTCAACAGCTGGTATCACGTTGGATCGAAAAACGAGCGCTTGGGGCGTACCGGCTTCGCGCACTTGTTCGAACACATGATGTTCGAAGGATCGAAAGACGCGAACGGCAAGTACTTCACGTTCATTGAAAAGGCCGGCGCCAATCTTTTTGAGGGAGGCGTGAATGGGACGACCAATGAGGATCGCACGAATTATTTCGAGTCAGTTCCGTCGGCAAACCTCGAGTATGCCCTTTGGATCGAGTCGGACCGGCTGGCCACCCTCACCGATGTTTTGACCAAGGAGAAACTCGACAACGAGCGCGAGATCGTCAAAAATGAGCGCCGCCAGGGGCTCGAGAACCAGCCATATGGGCGGGCATTCATGCTCATCACCGAGAATGTTTTCCCCTCCGGACATCCCTACGCGCATACGGTCATTGGAAGCCACGAAGACTTGACCGCGGCAAGCGTGGATGACGTGAAGGATTTTTTCCATACGTACTACACACCGAACAATCTGTCGCTGGCGGTTACCGGTGATTTCGATCCTGCGGAAGCCAAAAAGCTAATCGAGAAATACTATGGCTCAATCCCGGTGGGTCCGGCACTGGACCGGCCGAAGCACTGGGTCCCGAAGTTGAGCACAGTGAAGATTATTGAGGTGAACGATCATGTCGCGCAGGAGCGCACTTACTTTGCATGGCCATCACCGGCGTTTTTTGATCGTGATGATGCGCCGTTAGATTTGACCGCTCTCATCCTCACCGACGGACTTTCCTCCCGGCTGAACAAGTCGCTTGTGTACGACAAGCAGATCTGCTCGGACGTTGTGTCGTTTCAGAGCTCCTCGGAAATAGCGGGGAGTTTCATCGTTTGGGCAACCGCGAGACCCGGCGCTTCGCTTGCCGAAGCAGAGAGGATAACCGGAGAAGAAATCGCGCGGCTTGCCAAAGAAGGCCCGACGCCGGAGGAACTAAGTCGGGCGAAAAGCAAGTGGGAATTTCAATACATAACTGGGCTGGAGCGAATCGGAGGATTTGGAGGCAAAGCGGACCTGCTGAATACCTACAATGTATTCCTCGGCAACCCAGACAAATTTGCCGCAGATGTAGAACGGCACCGCACCGTTGCCGAGGACGATCTCCGGGGCGCCGTGGCGAAATGGCTCGATACCCCGAATCGAGTAGTGATCCGCTTCCACCCGGAGAGTTTTCAAGCGGACACACGGGCGCAGATTGACAGAGCGAAAGTGCCGGAATTCGGCAGCGATCGGGCGTTCCTTGCGCCGAATGTGAAGACAGCCAAGCTAGAGAACGGAATGCAGGTGTTTGTAGTCGAGCGGAAGGACTTGCCTAAGGTGGCGGTGCGGTTGGCTACACGCGCCGGCACAATGGCGGACCCAGAAGGCAAGGAGGGGCTGTCGAGTCTTGCCGCCGGAGTTATGAAGCGAGGGACAAATTCGAAGAAAGCCATCCAGATCGACGACGCTCTAGGTGACCTCGGAACTTCGCTGGACGCAAGCGCGGACCGCGAAACCGCGGCACTCAATTTCGAAGTGTTGAAGAGAAATCTCGCGCCCGCCCTAGCGATCATGGCGGATGTCGCCATGAACCCGAGTTTCCCCTTAGACGAGCTGCAGCGAGAGAGAAAGATCCGCCTCGCGGAGCTTGCACAGGCAGAGACGGAACCCGGAGCAATCTCCGCGCGGGTCAGCGCGATGCTGGCGTTCGGTCGAAACCATCCATACGGACGGCCGAGTTCGGGCTATCCATCTACTATCGAGAAGATCGCACGAGAGGACTTGGCACATTTCCATCAAACCTATTGGAAGCCGGACGGCTCGGCCATGATTTTTGTCGGGGACATTTCGTTGGCCGAGGCAACCGATCTGGCGAAGCGTTCCTTCGGCGCTTGGAAGGGCACCCCGCCTGCACCGATCAGCGTGCCTCCGCCGCAGCCTGCAGGGCCGGGCAAGGTTTTTCTTGTAAATAGGCAGGACGCGGCCCAAACGGTGGTAGCCGAAATTCTGCCGGCGCCACCGCGCAGCAATACCGACTATTATCCGCTCGAGTTGGCGAACACCGTTTGGGGTGGCGCCGCCGGTGCGCGGTTGGGGATGAACATCCGGGAAGACAAAGGCTATTCCTACGGAGTGTTTTCCTTCCCTTCATATCACGAGAAATCGGGAATGTGGCGCGCTTCCGGTGGCGTGCAAACAAACAAGACAAAAGAGGCGTTGGTCGAATTTGAGAAAGAGCTGAAGTTCATTGCGGGTGAGAAGCCTATCACGGAGAAGGAACTCACGGACGCAAGACACACTCTCATACGGGGTTACGCACAACAGTTCGAGTCGATGGACAGAGTGGCCGGGCAGATCAAGGAACTGTGGACATTTGGTCTTCCGATGACCGACTTGCAGACCGAGCCGGAGGAACTCGAAAAGGCCACACTGAAGTCGGTCAATGCGACAGCCGAGAAATATGCGAAGCCGAGCGGCGCAACGCTGCTGCTGGTTGGCGACCTCGCGAAGATTGAAACCGGCGTCCGGGAACTTAATCTGGGAGATGTCGTTCTTCTGGATGCGGAAGGGAATCCCGTTCCGAAGAAATAAAGTGGCAAGCGGGACAGTCTGGCGGAGTCGCTAGTCTGAATAGAAAAACCGGTGCGGTGCCGCATGAGTGCATGTGGTGGCCGGATATTCCCTCTCGAACATGAGTTGGGGGGCATCCACAGAAAAAATGGTGCGGCTGGTCGGACTCGAACCGACAACGGGGAAATCCCCAGCGGATTTTAAGCCCGCCGCGTATGCCAATTTCGCCACAGCCGCACCGGCTGCGTACGCGGCAAAATCAGTGTAACACGCGGAATCGGGCGGCGCGGGAGATGGAGCTCGATGCGATCCTTCGACATGTACGAGATTTAGATGCGTATTTACGAATCGGACTGCGACTGCCAATACGCGAGATAGCCTTCAGGCTACCCGACGAATCTGGGAGCGCTTTACGTTTCAGGAGCGGCATCGCTAGAGTTCAATTTGCTTAGGGAGGCTTATGGCCAAGAAGCGAACCAGTCGCAACCGCAAAGTGCGACCATATGATGTTCTTTTCAATATGGTGATCAGCGAGTGGATCCACCCAAGCCGTCGGAACAGCAGTTGAACTCGGTGTTCCGGACCAGCTCGCGAAAGGAGCGCGGCGGTGCAGTGACATGGCTCGTCAAGCTGCTATCGCAGAGGATGGGCTCTATCGCCTGCTGAGAGCACTCGCGAGCGCCGGCCTATTCGCGGAAAGTGCGGATCGCCGGTTCAGGCTCATCGGCATCGGCCAACTGCTTAGAAGCGATCACCCTGAGAGTCTTGCGGGGTTCGCGCGTTTTGTCACTCACGACAGCACCTGGCGGCCCGTGGGGACAGCTTGGCCACAACGTGAAAACAGGGATGCCCGCATTTGACTATGTTTTCAACGCTCCCATTTTCGAATACTACTCGCGAGATCCGGAAGCCGCCGCAGTCTTCCAAAGAGCGATGACCTCGATAAGTGCCAGGGAGGCCCGAGCAGCATCGGACGCCTACGACTTCAAAGGGGTTGGGACCCTGATGGACGTCGCGGGTGGACACGGTTTGTTGTTGGCTACCGTTCTAAGCCGTCACAAAAGGATGCGTGGCATACTTTTCGATCTTCTGCATGTTGTACCCGGCGCAGTCGCGACTTGCGCGCACACTGGGATCACCGAGAGAGTGCGAATCGAAAACGGTGATTTCTTTGGAGAACTGCCATCGGGCGCCGACGCGATCATCATGAAGCACATTCTTCACGATTGGGCCGACGACTCGGCGAAGAGTATTTTGCAAGCATGCCACCGTGCGCTTGGGCCACGCGGGAAAGTGCTGATCGTGGATCCGGTCCTACCTCCTGGCAACGCTCCCCAGTACGGCAAGCTACTCGATTTGGAAAAGCTAGTACTTACGCAGCGTGGTCGTGAACGGACGAAGGCTGAGTTTGCCAAGTTGCTGCACGGCGCGGGTTTCCGCTTGGCGCGGGTCATTGCGACAGAGAGCCCGTTATCGATCGTCGAAGCCGTCAAGGCATGACGATTCGGGAGTCACGGAACCTTGGCGCAAGGTTCTTCACGTGGAACTGGAACTGTGCAGGCCGATGCGGCGCAGGAGGTCTTGAAAGCGTGTGTGAGGGCGCAACGCGTCCATACCTGGATCAAGATGAAGGTAAATGAGCCAGTGGGAGTGTTCGTCGTGGGATTTTTCGAGAAGCTCGATGGCGCGATCTTCTTGAGCGAGGCCGGCGCAGATTCCGGCAAGGAAATACGAGGCGACATACTTTTCTTCTGTGAGTGTGGTTAGTTCATTGAAGATTTGGATCGCCTGGTCCCGTTGACCGGCGGTTGCCAGAGTCTGGGCCAAGGCCGCGCGCATGGTTGGACTTCCACCCGACAACTTGACGCCTTTCTCAGCTTCCGCAATAGCGACGTCGTATTGGTCCAACTTGCGGAGCGTCAGGCCAAGAATCCAATGGGTCATCGGGTAATTGGGTTCGAGTTCGAGGGTGCGGCGGAGTTGTTCGACGGCGTCGTCGTAGCGCCGGGCCATGTAGAGCGCCCAGCCAATCGCGACACTGATAATGAGGGAGAGCGGATCGAGTTCTTGACTCTTTTTCATTTTCTCGATGGCGTCGGCGTGCTGTCCCATGGTCATTAAATATTCAGCGTGATAATGATTGGCGGTTGGATAGCCGGGGTTCAGGGCTAAGCTCCGGCGAAATTCGTTTCCCGCTTCGTGCCACTGCCACTCGTAAAGCCACAAAACCGCGGCAAGAGATGTGTGAGCCTCACTTAAATCCGGGTCGATGCGGAGGGCACGCATGGCGGCCATTTTTGCTTTGGGAAACGCATCTTTCGGAGGCAGAAAACCGTTCCATCCGAGCAGCACGTAGGAATCGGCCACGCCGGCGTGGGCGAGCGCGTAGGTCGGGTCTTTCTCGACGGCTTGCAGAAAATATTCGATCGCTTTGTAGAAGCCATCTTCGGTCCAGCGGTCTGAGTGATGGCGGCCCTTCAGATAGAGTTTGTAGGCTTCGGCGTCCTGGGTCAGGCGTTTGGCCAGACGTTTCTTCTCGGCCGGTGTAAGCTTTAAGCGCAGTTTCTCGGCGATTTCAGCGGAGATTTCATCCTGAATGGCAAAGATATCGCCGACCTTGCGATTGAATTGGCCGCCCCACAATTGCGATCCCGTGACCACATCCACCATTTCGGCACCAATACGCAGAGATTCCCCGCTTTGCATGATTCTTCCGGTGAGGACGGCGCGCACATTCAGTTCACGGCCGGCGGTCAGAGGATCGACGATGCGGCCTTTGTAGCGAAAGACGGTGCTCTGCGCCATCACCCGTAATTTAGGGAGTGTCGCGAGAATATTGATAAGGCTGGCAGCGATACCATCGCTGAGATACTCGTGCTCGGGGTCGCGGCTGGTGTTCTCGAAGGGCAAAACGGCGATGGAGTCGATCGTTTTTGAAATCCGCCCTGTGCGCAGAGTACTTGTTTGTGTGGGCGGATCACTTTGTTGCTGTGGTTGGCTCGGGGAAGAAGGCGCTTGCGCGGGCACTCCCGAGGCAGTGGCATCGGGGCGCGGCGTATTCCAGACAACCTCAGGGCCGCGCTCCAACTGTTGCAGGTCGGCCCGGATGTCGGCGGCGTGCTGATAGCGCTGGTTGCTGTTCTTATGCAGTGCTTTGCCGATGATCTCCTCGAGGATCTGCGGAATTTGCGGATTGATGGCACCCACCGGATCGGGCGACTTCGTGAGAATGGCCTCGATGATGAAGCCGCCTTTGCCACTAAATGCCTGACGGCCTGTGGCCATTTCGTAGAGGAGCAGTCCGAGAGAAAACAGATCACTACGCGCGTCCAGATCGTCTCCACGGATTTGTTCGGGAGACATGTACGAGGGAGTGCCGCTGATAATTCCAACGATGGAAGTGGAGTCGGAGTCAGTTTCGCCGGAATCGGTGACCGAAGGCGCAATGCCCTTGGGAAGGAGTTTGGCGAGACCGAAATCGAGAACCTTGGCATTTCCGCGCTTGGTGACGAAGATATTCGCCGGCTTGATGTCGCGGTGAATGATGCCTTCGGCGTGGGCGGTATCCAATGCGTCGGCGATTTGGATACCAATTCGCAGGATCTCTTGCAAAGGGAGCGGCTTAGCGTTGATGTAACTGCGCAATGTCTGGCCCTCGATAAATTCCATGGCGATGAAAGCTTGGCCATCCTGCTCGCCTACGTCGTAAATCGTACAAATGCCGGGATGGTTCAGTGCGGAAGCGGCGCGTGCCTCGCGGCGAAAACGTTCCAATGCCGGGACTTGTTGCGCTGAGCGTTCCGGAAGGAATTTCAGAGCGACAAAACGACGAAGACGAACGTCCTCAGCCTTATACACCACTCCCATACCACCAGCACCGAGCTTCTCGATGACGCGGTAATGCGAGACGGTTTGGCCGATAAGCGAGTCGGAGGCGTCCATGAATCGGTCATGTTAGGTCGGGTGCAGGGACCCGTCAACACGCAGGGATGGAAATGCGAGCGAAGGTGTTTCTCTGAGAGATGGGGTTAACCGATCTTGTGAGTGCTATTAGGCGTTTGCGTGTTCATCACCGACAGCAAATGTCAGGTGGACAGGTGGAGAGGTGATTCTCATCACTTACGGCGCAGGGGAACAAGGTCCAAGCTGCTATGGATGAGGCTCACGGTGTAACGAGGATCGTGCCCATCGCGGCCAACCCTTCCTGCCTCGTTTGAGTCTCGCTCTCTCATTGATGAATCGTCGCTTTGTGAACTGCGGGTGCGCCCGGCGGCGAGCATCTCCGTTTTTCGCGCAGAACATGAAGCGAAGTGGTGTCGTCTCTCACTGGTGAGTCATGCGTGCGACCCGGTATTTCGTCCTTGGCAGCTTGTACTTTCTCCTGGCCGTTCCCTCTTCTTTTGCGCAATCCCGTCCGGCACGAAACCAGTCCAACCATGTTGACGATGATCTCGTCGACGTCGGCGACCTCCAGATGCCTGCAAAGGCGAAACAAGCTCTCGCCAAGGCTTATGCTTACCTGCGTAAAGGCGATCCTAAAGCAGCGCTCCCTTACGTTGAAAAGTCCATGGCGCTGGCACCCCGTTCGTTCTATCCCTACCACAATCTCGGATTAGCGCAGCTGCAGCTTGGGAATTTGGAAGCAGCGGAAGAGAACTTCAACAAGGCGGTCGCGCTATCCAAGGGGAAGACCGGCTATCCCTATTTCGGCCTGGCATTGGTGCACCTTCAGAGGCGTGAATTCTCTGAAGGGCAATCACTGGCTGAGCAGGGTATAGTGCTGTCGCCCAACGCCGCGGTCGGGAAATATTGTCTCGCGTTATTCCAATACTTCGCCGGCCGTTTGGCGGAAGCCGAGCGGAATGCGAACGAAGCTCTTCGTCTGGTGCCGAACTCGCCGGGTGTCCATCTGCTTCTCGCGTATATTCACGAACGCATCCAGAAGTCGGAGGCGGCGATGGCGGAGATCGAGTTGTGTTTGAAATCCAATCCGAGTGCGACGGTGAGAGCGGAAGCGCTGGTGCTTCTGCAGCGGGTACGGGAAGAAAATACCGGGTCAGCAGTTGGCGCTAACGGTATGGATTGAATTCGAGGGAAACGGTAGCGGTCGTAGATGCACCGGTGGCCGCATATTTCCATTTCTTGACGGCGCTCACGGCGGATTCCGCCAGGATGGGATTCCCGCCGAGGACTTTAGCGCTTTCCACGGCCCCGCTGGCGGCGATGGTGAGCTGGAGCTTTACGGTTCCGCCAATCTGGCGCATTCGCAATACGGGCGGATAATCGGGCTCAACGCGGGTGAGCAGCTTTCGATCGCTATCGGAATTCTGCGCCCGCGAAGAGACGGGAGACGCCGCGAGGATCGGCAGAAATAGAATTAGAACCCAGAATACTCGGGCTTTCATACGCACAGTCTCCCTCTCGCGCCACGCCATCGGACGCGCCCTAAGGCAACTCCACCTGCAGTTCGTAGATCTCACGGGTGCTCGCTTCGCGAACGAAGAGAACCGATCCGTCCGGCGCGCGGCCCGACCACAGCCCGAAGGGGCCAAGATATCGCTCGATTCCTTTCTGGAGAAATACATGCTCGTAGTGAGTGTCACCGATTCTCGCGCGGCAGTATGCGCCCTCGCCGCTGACGAGGTCGTCGAAGTAGATCGACTTGCTGTCTGTCGACCACACGGGATAATTCAGCGCTCCGGACTCCAAAGTCTGCCACTGCGACCACTTGCTCGATTCGGTATCGTACAACATGAGCCGGGTGAGATCGCCGGAAAGGGCCGCGACATAGCGGCCATCGGGAGACAAGCGCGGGCTGAAGAGCCCTTCGGAACCAGGCACCTTGGTGGCTTCGTGCGTCTTCAAATCGTAGCTTAGGATGGTCAGGCCCTCTGCGTTGTGCTGAGTGACTCGACCAAAGATGATCTTCTGCCCATCGCGTGTCCAGTTGATGTCGATCTGCGTGACTGGCTCTTCGAACAGAGGCTGCGAGGTTCCGCCCTCGGCGGGCACGATCTGGATCGCCCACGGTTTCCCCGGCTGGACATTCACATAGGCGATCTGTCTGCCATCCGGCGACCAGCGTGGAAGAGCGGCTCTTGAACTGGAAGACGTCAACTGGCGTCGCTCTGACCCGTCGATCTTGCAACGCCACAGGGTTCCTTCCGGTACGGACACAAAGGCTACCCACTGACCGTCAGCGGAGAAATCCAGGTCCGTGGCGGAAATCCCGGCGAGGTACGGCATATAGGTGGAGTTGGACGGGTTGTAGCTGACCACCGCAACTCGCGTATTCAGCCCCAGCGTCCACATGGTTTTGTTGTCAGCGGCGAAGACCGGTCTCGAAAAAGAGATGGACCCTTCGGTGAGTTTGACAGGCGGGTCGCTTTTCTTCTTGTCAGCTTTTCCGGCCGGTTCGGGTACCGCGTAGAGATCGCCGGCGTTTGTTGAGGAGTTGCCCGAGGCCTGGAAGAAGTAGTACCGCCCGTCGTTGCTCCAGTTTCCGCAGCATTTGGAGGTGACCGCGCGCCAGTCCGGCAACCATTCATGCAAGCCGGTGCCATCGCTATTGACTTCCCAGATTGAGGAGGTGTTAGCGAGTGTATCGCCAACACTAAATCGAACGCGCTTTCCGTCAGGAGAGTATTTCGGATAATAAGGGGTCCCCTTGACGGTCGCGAGTTCCTTGCTAGGTGTACCGGTCGCGTCCGTCACCCAGAGTGTTGAACTTTTCACCAGCAGCACATGCTGACCATCGGGCGACCACACGGCTTCGTGACCCGTCAGGTCCCCTAAGCGTTTTGCGGCCCCACCTGCGAGTGAGTAAACCCAAAACGGATATCCAGACGAGGATGCCGAGGAGAAGTCTGCCGCCAGCAACGAAGTGTGCTTCACGGAAACATCGAGAAGAGCAGCGTTCGAGAGATTGGCGTCAAATTTCGACACGTCTCCACCGGCGGCCGGCACCTTGGCGATGATGAAATTCTCCCCGGCGAGCTCGGTGAAATACAGGTTGGTGCCGTCGGTGCCGAGAGTGGTTTTCCCCAGGCCGTCGAAGGTCAGTTGCTTGCTGCCGCTGATTCTCGGGTGCAAGTTGGAGTCCGGGCGGTCCGCGGCGATTAACCACGACGCGATGACAAATAAGGGGGCCAGCGACACGAAAATCGCAGGCAATTTTTTTTGTCGCACTGGAATGTCTCCGTCTTCACTTCCAATATGCGCCGATTGGACGGCGCGTCAACGACAGTTCCTAAAACGCAATAGCCGAATCAGCACGAATGGGGCCCGTTGGTTGGAGCTTAGAAATAGCTTGCGCAAGCACGAGGGCGTTGGTACAACTCCGCAATGGCCGAAGCGGTTCGCTCCCGGCATTCGCTGCTCGTGCGCGTGACGCACTGGATCATGGCGCTGGCCTTCCTGGCCCTGCTGGTGACCGGATTGGAAATTGTGGTTTCGCATCCGCGTTTCTATTGGGGCGAGGTCGGGAACGTAAACACACCGGTTCTATTCAAAATACCGATTCCAGCTTCGAGAAGACTGGTGCCCACGGGTTACGGCTACCTGCTGCCAGATCAAAATGGCTGGAGCCGGTACCTGCACTTTCAGTCCGCGTGGATTTTGGTGTTGACGGGTTTGTTGTACGTGGGCGTTGGAACGTTCAACGGGCACTTCCGGCGAAATGTGTTTCCAGCGCGTTCTGAAATCACGGCGAAGAGTCTGCTGGGTTCTGTCATTCAACATCTGCGATTCGCCCGGCCGGGCCCCGATGAAGCGTGGTCGTATAACGTGCTGCAGCGTGTGGCGTACCTGGCGGTGATCTTCGTTTTGTTCCCGATGATTATCTGGACCGGGCTGGCGATGTCACCGTCGTTTGTTTCGGCGGTGCCCGCGGCGGTAAACCTGCTGGGCGGGCAGCAATCAGCGCGTACGCTGCACTTTGTCCTGACCTGGGTGCTGGTGCTATTTCTTGTGATTCACCTGCTGATGATTTTTCTTGCCGGATTTTGGGATCGCGTGCGCGCGATGATTACAGGGCGGGCCGCTGAGCCCCTGGAGCGAGTATGAGTACATTCTCTCGACGAAAACTGATCACGGGCGGCGTTGTGGCTGCCGCAGGAGCCACGGGATTGGCGGTTGCGGTTAAACTGGCCGACCATTACGGGCTGATTCCGCCGGACGCCGGCGGCATTTACGGGCCGGGCGAGGCCTTGACCTACGCCGCGCAGCGGTTGTTGACGCGGCATTCGATGGCGCGCGAGTTCTCGCGAAGTCAAATTTCCGCGAAACCGCTGATGAACGAAGTGGACCCGCTGGGTGACGAGTTTAAGCGGTTGCAGGATGGTCGATTTGCGGATTGGAAGCTGGCGGTCGACGGGATGGTGGCGCGTCCGAGATCGTTTTCGTTGGAGGAGTTGAAGAGCTATCCGCAGCGCAGCCACATCACGATGATTCAGTGTGAGGAAGGTTGGTCGTATATCGCGGAGTGGATCGGCGCGCCGCTTTCACGTGTTTTAGGCGTGGCAGGAGCGCTGCCGCAGGCGCGCTATGTGGTGTACCGTTCGATTCAGGCGGATTGGTGGGAGAGCATCGATATGGCGGATGCGTTGCACCCGCAAACGCTGCTGGCGTACGGGATGAATGGCGACGACATACCCGTAGGATTTGGTGGGCCGCTGCGGATGCGAGTTGCCCGGCAAGTTGGCTACAAAAGCGTGAAATACATCACGCGAATCACGGTGACGGACAGTCTCAAACAGTTCGGCAAAGGGCTCGGCTCAGCGTCACCTGAGGCCGGGTATGCGTGGTTCGCGGGGATCTGAAAGACAGATTTGATCCTGTCGAGAAGACGGGTGGCGGGAAAGAACTACCCGCCACCACGGAACGTGACGAGTTAATCTCTGCCCGACTCCTCTGAAGTGGAAGCGCGCATGATTTGGGCGTGCTCAGATCGGTCCGGAATAATCCTGAAGCCGTCATTGGCAGTTTGGACTTCCCTGAGAAAGTACGTCCCATCGATTTCATCGAATGTGGCACTGACGTTGTGGGGAAATGTGCCGCGCCCCGCGATCGTCAGAACCAGCACACTGATGTGATTTTTCGGATTGCTGAAGCTGAGAACTCTGGGATTGCCATCCTCAACCCGTTTCACCGTGTAGGAACCTGCCGGCAAGATCTTGCCCGCCACAACAAACGCGTGATCGACCTTGAGGGTGATCGGCTGCTGAGCCTGGGCCCCGGCTACCATGGCGGTTCCAGCCAAAGAACAGAGTGCAATCAAACTGCGCAGAAACTGCTTTTTCATCCGCTTCTCCTTTTACGTTTCCGACCGCAAGGCGACGACTGCCAAGCGTCGAGCGTCGGTCAGCTGTTTGACGCTTGCCGGAACTTCCCGTAATGGCAAGAGCGGTAAAGAGATTGTCACTCCCTGTGCGGGGACAGTGGGAGGTTCTGTTACAGAGGCTGGACAGGTAGGGTTGAAAGGGAGATTAAGTGGCGGAGAGAGTCGTGACATAAGTCACTTACGGATGTGACGAGGTACCGTAGGCTGGAGTTAAGGCTGGTACCCATGGGGATGCAGACGGAACTTCCGAGCAGACTGCAGGTGAAAGTGACTATCGAGCCAGCGGGGGAGAGTACCGCGAAGATCGAAGTTGCGGAGCTAGAGATAGCCCGGCCTGCTCCTCAGAGCGCGGCGAAACCCAAGAAAAAGCTGATTCGACGCACGGGCGTGGACCGCTCGCAATTGTACCGGCGAAGCTTTCAGGGTGCGTTTTTGCTGTTGAATGTGGCGTTGGGTGCAAAGTTCTATTTTTGGGTGCGGCAGCTTGAACTAGGCGGGATGGATGAAAGGCTGACGCGGCCAGCGGGAGTAGAGGGCTGGCTGCCGATAGCGGGCCTGATGAATTTGAAGTATTGGATCCTCAGTGGCGAGATTCCGAGTGTCCATCCCGCGGCGATGTTTTTGCTGATGACCTTTCTGGGAATGGCGTTCTTGTTCCGGAAGGCCTTTTGCAGCTGGCTCTGCCCGGTGGGCACAATTTCGGAATATTTGTGGCGTGCGGGAAAGAAACTCTTCAAGAAGAACTTCGTTTTGCCACGATGGCTGGATCTGCCGTTGCGCGGGTTGAAATATTTTCTGCTGGGTTTCTTCGCGTGGGCGATTTCGACGATGTCTGCAGTCGGCATTAAGGACTTCATGCAGAGTCCTTACGGATTGATTGCCGATGTGAAGATGCTGAATTTCTTCCGGCACATTGGCGAGACCGGGTTGATCGTGCTTGGCGTGTTGGTCGTAGCGTCGGTGTTCGTACAGAACTTTTGGTGCCGGTTCTTGTGCCCGTATGGAGCTTTGTTGGGGTTGGCCGCATGGTTTAGCCCGTCGCGCATCCGCCGAAACACAGAGACGTGCATCGACTGTGCGAAGTGCGCGAAGGCATGCCCATCGGCGCTACCGGTAGACAAGTTGGTGCAAATCCGATCGGTGGAGTGCACGGGCTGCCTGGAATGCGTGGCGGTGTGCCCGGCACAAGACACGCTGATGATGGGCTTGCCGAAATTGGTGGCACCGCAGCCGAAGCGTGTGGAGGTTCCGTTGTGGGCGATGGCCGCGGGCATCACGATGATGTTTTTTGGCGTAGTGGGATTCGCAAAAGTGACCGGGCATTGGAATTCGCCGATTCCGACGGGCGCGTACCAGAGGCTGGTGCCGAACGCGGATCAGGCGGCGCATCCCATGCCGGGGAGGTAAGGCGATGGCTACCGTAGGGCATGCAGATGCGAAGCAGATGCCTGGCGCGAAAATTGTGCGGCTCGCAGATACGGTGAATTATCAGGATGGCGCGGTCGTGAGCCGGACCGTGGTGAAGCGCGCGACGTCAACGATTACAATCTTCGCCTTCGACGCCGGGCAAGGATTAAGTGAGCACACCGCATCGTTTGATGCGCTGGTACAGATACTGGAAGGCCGGGCGGAGATAACAATTTCCGGCCAGAGATTCCAGTTACAAAGTGGCGACGCGATTGTTTTACCCGCGCACCAGCCGCATGCTGTCAACGCCGACAGTGCCTTCAAAATGCTGCTGACGATGATTCGGTCGTAGCTGCAGCGCTCGCTTGAGGGGCGGAATTGCAACCGCAAGAGGGATTCTTCACTTCGCGAACTCCGTTTGGAATGACGGCTTTGGGCTTCCTCGTAAGAACAGTGCAACTTGGCGGTTGTCACAGCCCGCCCGCGTTGTAATCACAAGCGGTTCACAATATCGGCGTGATATAAATTCGGCTGGAGTGTGAGGGGCCGTCCTGTGAATCGAATTCTCCGTGAAGTCTTCTTCCTCAGTTTCTTTGGGTCGAGTTGGGTGTTCTCGCCGTTCCCTGCGGTAGCTCAAGTGGCAAGCGGCAATGGGTCAGGAGCAACTGTGGTACGGGTGTGGCAAGACACGATCGAGTTGCCGACGTATGAACAGGGCATGCCGAACGAGAATCCGCCGTTCGATCAATTCGTGACCAATGACCGCTACAACTATCCGTACACATTGCTGGACAACTTGACGGGGCGGGTGGCGCCGCGGAAGTGGCGAGCCTTGAATCTGGAGAACGAGTATTTGAAGTGCGTTGTGCTGCCGGATTTAGGCGGGCACCTGTACCGGTGCATCGACAAGCGAAATGGCGCGGACCTGTTTTATTCAAATCCATCGCTAAAATTTGCGCGGATTGCGTATCGCGGAGCGTGGGCGGCGTATGGAATCGAATTCAATTTCCCGGTTTCGCATAACTGGATGACTGCTTCGCCGGTGGACTTCGCGACGTCTACGGCGGCGGATGGCAGCGCGAGCGTGTGGGTGCGGAATATCGACCGGCCTTACGGGATGGAGTGGTGCGTGGAATTGAGGCTGCGGCCGGGACGGGCGGTGCTGGAGCAGAAGACTACACTCTACAACCCGGGAGCAGCTCGACACCGGTTCTACTGGTGGACGAATGCGGGAGTGCAAGTTTGGGGCGACACGAAGATTTCCTATCCAACGCAATACACGATATTTCACGGGTTCACAGACCTGGATACTTGGCCGGTCAATCGCGACGGAGTGGATTTGAGCGTGGTGGGGAATCACAAGTATGGGCCGGTGTCGCGGTTCAGTTTCGCGAGCAATGAGCCATGGATGGCGGTGTATCACCCGAAGACGGATGCGGGCGTGGTGCACTATTCCACGCGGACGAATCTGCCGTCGAAGAAGTTTTGGTCTTGGGGAAGCGATCCGGACGGGCTGAAGTGGAGGGAGGCACTCTCGGACGACCACAGCGCGTACGTGGAAGTGCAGGCGGGATTGTATCGGGATCAGGAGACGTATGGGTTTCTGGGGCCGCAGCAGAAGATTGAGTTTGTGGAGTATTGGATGCCGGTGCGGGAGATCGGCGGCGTAACGCGAGCGAATCCGGATGCAGCCGTAAATATTGTGAGAGAAGGCGGAACGGTGGGCGTTGCGTTGGACGTATTCCGCGAAGTGCAAAAGGCGAAGCTGGAGCTACGTGATCGGGACAACGTGATTGCGACGGAGAACGTGTCACTGACGCCGAGCAAAACGTATCGGAAGGAGTTTGCGAACGCTCCGGAAGGGAAGCCGTACACCATCACGTTGACGGACGAGAGCGGGAAGATTGTGCTGACACACACGGATGGAAAGTACGACTACACGCCGAAGGCTGAGGTGCCGAAGGAACTGCCGCCAGCGTACGTGTATCCGTCAGTGGAGAAGCGGAGCGAGAGCGACTTTTTGCAGTTGGGAGACGACCAGGAACGAAATGGCATGGTGCTGGACGCGCTGAGCACGTATCGAGAAGGGTTGAGGCGCTTCAGTGGCAGCGTGGGGCTGCACAAGTCGGCGGGACGGTTGGCGGTGGCGTTGAAGCAATACGAGCCAGCGATCACGGACTTAACGGCGGTGATGGTGCGAGTGAGCAACGACCAGGAAGCGTCGTATTACCTTGGGTTGGCGTATGGGGCGACAGGAGAAACCCAGAAAGCTCGACGGGCGTTTGAGGTGAGCGAGCAGTTTGG
>Ga0335080_10002075_pt1 | contig 19944 bp, 19 predicted proteins | sample Lox_Sample_34_FD_206720 | JGI IMG/M metagenome (GOLD analysis project Ga0335080, IMG submission 206720) | Soil microbial communities from Loxahatchee National Wildlife Refuge, Florida, United States - Lox_Sample_3.4 | ecosystem: Environmental > Terrestrial > Soil > Wetlands | place: USA...
GCCACCGCAGCTCCTGCCGCCGCCGCACCCAGCGCGGCGCCACCTACTGCAGCTGCTGCATATGGCGCGCCGCGATACCAGGCACCGCGCGCTACGTAGGGATGGTAGCCTACGCGGACCGCGCCGACGTGACCGTACCCCACGCGCGCGTAGCCAGCATGGAAGCCGCTGTAGCCGCCGACGTGGAAGCCGCCGTAGCCGAAGCGGTCGATGAACAGCGCCGCCGGCCCGTCGCCGCCCGTGAGCTCACCTTCCAGCACATCAACGTCGAAGGTCCTTGTCGCCCTCGAGCTTCGCCGTCTTCAGTGTGACGACGGCATCGCGGATTTTCGACCCGTCCGTGTTGAACACCGAGACGGTGCCGTTCGGCGGATCCTTGGTAAAGCTCTCATCGCTTTCATTGTTCGGCGCCCATTCTTCCAAGGGGTGCGTCGTAAGTGTGTGCCCTGCCGCCCGCACCGGGCGGTCCGCGAAAACGATCGAGTTGGGAGACACGCCGGTGAGGGTCAGTTTCCCGCCCAGCAGACTGGCGCCGCGAGCGTTCATCACGATCAACGACGGCACGATGTCCGGGCCGGCCTGGCCGATCGTTGCGAGATCATGCGAGAGGCGACGAAATTGGTAGAGGCCGGGAAGCTCAACGCCTCTCTCGATGCGCGTCGCTTCTCGTTCGAGTCGATCGAAGATGCTTATGCCGTAGTAGCCGCAGGCAAGGCAACCGGCAAGGTCGTCGTTCAAGTCGAGTAAGAAGTCAGGTTCGCAGTGCGGTGTGTCAACGCCCGGCACAATCGAAAACGATCTAGGAATGGATGTGCGATGAACGGTTTGCTTAGTGATGTCTTGGAGGTTCATGGTAGCTTGGAGCGATGGCAGAGTTTCGCGAAGGTGACCGCCACCATCGTTACGGCAGGTGAGCTTTGGGGAATGAAGGGATTGGTCCAGGATCAGAGCCCGCGACAAATGACGGTATGGCTTCACGAGGAGCGCGCTTCGGTTCAACCTTTCGGTGGCCCTGACAGAAGGACTGCATTTACCCCGGAGCGTATCGCGATCGAGACCATGGAAGGTGCGACGGTCGCGGAGCGACTGGATCCGCGTGAATCATTTTCAGGCCATCAGCAGAGGACACCGTGGGATCCGCTACACCGTGCATACTTCAACGGCTATGCCCTGTGGACCTATCTGACGTCACCATTTCATCTGATCTTGAGCGGCGTCGAGGTCACAGAAGGCGAGACATGTCAAGCTGCCTTCAAGGCGCCGAGCCTATCAACGCGGGCCTGACGGTCATGCCCTCAATGACCCGTTGATGGTCTCAATCGACATAAGTGATGTTCATTTCAGCTAACGCGGTGACCGATGCGTACGAGGCACTCCGCGATCCGAACTTGCTCGCTGGATTCGCGCGTAGTCAGGCCGCGCACAAAAGGCGGAGCCTGGCGCAGCGTCGACGTCAAAAGGAACGCGCTGCTTCAAGAAAATCAGGCCGATCGATAGGAGCGCTGTTTTTTGGCGGCTCAGCTACAGCAGGTATTCCCACTCCAGGGCCGCTAAAACATCGATCGGGTTTCACAGCTCTAGGCAAACTCAAAATGCTTGCGTTATTTTTCATTATCGACAGTTCAGATCATCGGTCTGACTTTGGTATCCAAGGATTTGCGGCATGGCAGTTGTCCGGACCCTCAACCTATCAGGCGTAGAAATTCGTCGCGCGTCTTCGATCGAAGACAAGACCTGGGACGGCGAGGGGACATCCGTATCAGCCTCGATGGGTTCGACGCTTGATTCAGGTCGGGGAGTTCTCCAGCAGACTCGCAAAAGCGGAGGTGGCTGCCCGGATGATCTCAAAGCGGCAAAAATCCTCAAACGCACTTATGGGTCCGAAACGCACCTTATGCTGTGAAGGACAGCGGCAACCCATTGAAATCACAGCAAATGCGACCGCCCTCCGAGCGCACCACCCCCACACTTGGCGTTGAAATCTCGGGATTTTTTCCGGGCTGCCACGAACCAACGCGCCGGGCCGGAGGCGACGCCGTCGATCGTCGCCGCCTCGCCGAAGGCGGTCCGCCAGGCGTGGATCGCCACGCCTAGCCTGCCCGCACCGGAGTCGCCGCGACGCTCACCGCGCCGGCGGCCACGGCGGAGACGAGCAACAACTGGGCCCCACGGTCGGTGATCTCGATGGTGCTCGGCTTGGGCTTGCTCTTCGAGGGCAGATCCATGATGACCTTGAACTGGCCGTCTTTGAGATCGGCGACCGACCGGTAGTAGGCCGCAGCCTGGCGATGCGGCGGCTGAGGATCCAGATCCTCATCGCTGTCCTTGGACGGGGTGGAGCAGCTTGTGGACATCATGATGGAGCGCTCGCGCCCCTGCGTTTCGCACAGCCACTTGACCTCGTCGGTCGGCTTGTCCTGACCCTCGTAAAGCGCGGCGGCGGCCGGTTCGCAGGCGGCGCTGGCGGAAACAAGCGAGCCGCAGGGCCAGGAATTTGTGTATGCGGCGCGCGTCGCGCTCGATCGGCCTCAGCTTGAGGTCGAGGGCAGGATGGTCGATCTGACCCCCGGCATGGCCGTCACCGTCGAGATCAAGACCGGTACGCGGCGCTTGATCGAATATCTGATGTCGCCGCTCTTGCGATACAAGCACGAGAGTTTGAGGGAGCGATAACACTGCCGCGAATGAGTGCATCCTGAAGTCCAGTCAATATCTTCCGGAATCCGGATGGGAAGCAGCTTGGAGTTTGCGAGGTAGAAAATGGGTATCTGTTGTTGCCAATGGACAAGAGATCCAACAGTCGAGATTATCGCTCTATGACGATCGGCGTTCACAAAATGGCTCTTCCGGCACGACCTTCGAAAGGAAATGGATTGTCTTTGCGGCACTTCCTGCGATTGCGCCCGCTCCTTGACCGCCTCGCATCGAACTTCCACGTGACAACCGTCGACTGGCGTGGCTTTGGCGACCTGCCGCGCCCGCGCACAGATTGGCCACCTGACGCGCTCTCCGCATTTCTCAATTGTTTCTTGAACGAGGTTTCACCGGGACCGCACGCCCTCGTGGCGGCCGGCCACGCCGCAACCTACGCGCTTTATCATGCCGTGTATTGTCCCGGTGTCGATCGCCTCGTTCTCATTGCGCCGACATGGCGAGGTCCCTTTCCCACAATGATGGGCTATCGTCCTTGGTTTGCCCGAGCGCAAAGGCAATTGATCTGCCGTTGATCGGCCAGCTCCTTTACCGGATTAATGTCAGTCGTTTCGTTGTCACGAGAATGGCGCGCGAGCACGTCTACAGTGACCCGGACTGGTTCTCGGGTGACCGCCTCTCTGCTAAACTTGCCGTGGCGCGCGCGAGCGGAGCGCGGCACGCCTCGGTGCGGTTTGTCAGCGGGTACCTGGATCGGGTCGCAAGCCGCGATGGCTTTCTCGATTTGGTGCAGAAGGCGGGTAGGCCGACGCTGGTCGTCTACGGCGATGAGACGCCTACGCGCTCGCGCGCCGAAATCGAGTCCATGGCAGCTTTGCCAAATATTCAAATCGAGCGATTGCCCAAGGGCAAACTGTCCCTCCATGAGGAATTTCCGGACGAAGTCGTTTCTGTCATCCGACCGTTTCTTTTCCAGGGAGGAGGCCCTTTCGGCCCGGCTGCGTCTCTTGGCTGACGCTACCATCCGGCCGCTCGCCAACAACATCAGTCGGCGGGAATATACTGTCGTATATCGCGCGAGCCTCCCGAATTAAACGAATCCGCTCAAGCTCGGATTTTGGAACAAGTCGAACGATGTCGCCCATGGGCGTTCCAACCTGGTTTGTAGATGCGTTCAATGAATAGATGCGGGAGAGGGCGCCCATTTACTCCGTTGCTTTGAGCCCTGCGCCGTCCGCATCCAGGGGTGCCCCGCTTGATCCCGAGTTCTCGTCGTAACCACCCACGTCATGGCGGATGCCTCGGGCTCGGCCATTCGCTGGTTAGGCGCGGCAGGCCTCAAATCCTTGCTTCAGCAGGTCCACGGGTAGATCGCGGCCTATGAAGACAAGCCGGGTCTGGGGCATTTCGTTCTTCTTCCATGTGCGCTGACTGCCGCCCTCGATCAGCATGTGGACGCCCTGCACCACAAATCGCCGGTCATCATCAGCCATAGCGATAATGCCCTTCATGCGCAGGATGTCCGTGCCGTAGCGTTGAGTGGTATCCTGAATCCACGAGACGAACCTGGCGGGATCCATTGGTTCGTGGGCGACCAGTGATAGGCTGGCAATCTCGTCGTCGTGCTCGTGAGCATGCTCCTCGGTGAGGAATCCCGGCTCGACTTCGAGGATACGATCGAGACTAAAGGCGTCTCGTCCCAGTATCCGGCTGAGGTCGATGCCACAGCGCTCCGTCCTGTGGATCGACGCGTAAGGGTTGATCCTGCGGATCCGATGTTCGAGCGTAGCCAGACCGCTCTCATCGACAAGATCGACCTTGTTGACGAGAACGACGTCGGCAAACGCGAGTTGCTCTTGGGCTTCCGGAGCCCGATCGATCTGTTCGAGGAGATATTTGGCGTCGGTGACGGTGACGATGGCATCAAGCTTGGTCTTGCGGCGGACCTCATCGTCGACAAAGAATGTCTGTGCCACCGGCGCGGGATCTGCGAGCCCCGTGGTCTCCACCACGATGCCATCGAACGCGCGGCTACGCCGCATCAGCCCTGCGATGATACGAATAAGATCGCCGCGGACAGTGCAGCAGATACATCCGTTGTTCATTTCGAAGACTTCCTCGTCGGCGTCGACGATGAGATCGTTGTCGATACCGACTTCGCCGAATTCATTGACGATCACGGCAAACCGCTTGCCGTGTGTCTCGGTGAGAATGCGGTTGAGCAGCGTGGTTTTCCCCGAGCCGAGATAGCCGGTCAGGACCGTGACGGGAATCTGTGTCGCAGCTTCAGGCATGGGTGCGTCCTTATCTTTCCGTGTCAGTAAAGGTGGTCAGGTGGTGATCGCGGTTCGCAGCGAACCGCCTCTTGCGTGGTCTCCCACAATGGGCGGCACGCCGTGCAGGGCCGCTTTCACCACGGGTGTTGGGACGTTTCGAAAGTCGGACCGGCCGCGTGACATACGATGGGGGACCTCGCTAGCCGAGTGTAATGTTATAACATTACATTTTTGGTGCGGAAAGCGCAAATATTACTTTGGCGCGCAATGCAAGCTTCGGTTCCGTCAACATCCATCATCTACGCGGATTACGAGGCTGGCTCCTTTTGGGTCTATCGACGGCAGTGGCTCACCGTGGATCTTGGCCTCAAATCCCCGCAGCCGCTGATAGATCGAGATCAGTTCGACGATCGTGCTCCACGAGTTTGACGAGATACTGAAATGAGGTTCGCACTTGCGTGAATGCGTTCAGGATCTGGTTCATCGCGCCGAGGGTGATCTTGCCCACGATGATCGTGGGCGAAAGCAGGACGTAGGGAGCGACCCCAGGATAATGCGCCAGATTGCGTCTGAGACCGGAGCGGCGATCGGCGGAACGCTGTATTCGGACAGTCTGACCAACGAGAAGGGCGAGGCTCCAACCTACATCGCGATGGTCAGGCACAATATCAGCACTATTGCGAGCGCCCTTGCGAACTAGGCCGTCTACTCGTGAAACCGTTAGCGTGGCGTGCCGAAGTTGATGTCCGCCTTGCTATTAAGGCGACGCGGCTATTGCGTAGCAGCGAAAATGACGCGATCGTGCTAAACTCAAAAAATCCGGATTAAAAAAATCGGAGCATGGCCAATACGTCAAGTGCACACATACTGCCCCATCATTCCCGCATCTTCGTGTTCGAGGATGTGACAGTGATACATAAAAGGGTGATCTCGTACGGCCGGTCGATTGAACGCCACCAAAAGTTCGGCTTCGTCTTCGACAAGGACCACGTCCTTCCAGCCCGCTAGGTGCGGGGGCGGTGGCGCGCCGCTCAATGACAAAACGCGAAATGACGCGCCGTGCACATGAAAGGGATGAGCCATGCCTCGCGAAATGATCTTCCAGACTTCGACCGATCCAAGCTCGGTCTCGACGTCGATGCGGGCCATGTCGTGCGTCTTTCCGTTGATGCACATGCCGGGCAGCATGCCCATTTCGTCCGGCCGTTGTCCCCCGCAAATTCGGCTGTCCAGCACGAATTCGCGATGACGAACTGCCCGGTTGGCGTCCGCCGCCACGGGCTCGACAAGGCGGGCCGAGATTTCTTTCACCATTGTTCCCGCCGCGGTCGGTTCAAAGCGCATGATCGGCACAAATGCATTGGTATCGTCCTCCGAGACTGCGCCAAATATGCCCATCACCGTGTCGGGCCCGGTCTCAAGCATGACGGGCTTGCGGTTCGAGAAATCGACGATGATCTCAAACCGTTCCGCGGGAGAAATCCTGAGTTGCTGCATGGCGACCGGCGCCGAAAGTAAACCCGCGTCCGACGCTATGATGTGAAACTTTCGTTTGTCGCTAAAGCGCAGATCGAAGTTTTGCGCGTTGGCTGCATTGAGGATGCGTAACCGCACCAGACCGCCCGGAACCTTCGCGAAGGGGGCGACGACGCCGTTGGCGATGATGGTGTCGCCTCGCGAGCCATATTGGATGGAGAGAGGATCGAAATCGTACTGAAGCGATCCATCGGAATCGAACGACCGATCCTGAAGGATGATGGGCAAATCGTCGATGCCATAGGTGTGCGGCAGATTGAGGCGAGCGTCCGAGCCGTCATCGACGAGAATCAGTCCCGCAAGCCCCATGTAAATCTGTCGCGCCGTGTCATGGTGCTGGTGGGGATGAAACCACGGGGTCGAAGCCGGCTGATCGATCTTGAATTTAGGCCGCCATGAACTGCCCGTCTTGATGACTTGATGGGGCCCGCCGTCGACGTCGCCGGGCACCAGAAGCCCGTGCCAGTGTACTGTCGTGTCAATGTCGAGCTCATTCTCGACCGTCATCTCAACTTCATCGCCTCGGCGCAGACGGATGGCCGGTCCAAGGATGTGGCCTGAGTAGCCATAGCACCGCACCGGCTTGACGCCCACGAACGGATGTTTTCCGGATGCAACCTTCAAGTTTACTGCGTTGCCCTGCTTGGCGGCATCGATCAGGGGCAGGGTAGGCAAGGGCCTTGTGAAACGCTCCGGACGGCCTCTCGCAATAGCGGCGCCGACAAGGCCGCCGACGGCGCCGCCCGCAATGATGGCAGCGGATCCGCTCGCGAATTGGCGTCGGGTCAGGGTCGATGGCAAGGCTTTCCTTTCGATTCGACGGAGCACGAATGGCCGTGAGCAGGGCCGCCTCGGTCGACTGGCGCGACGCTAGCGCTTCAGTATAGCTGATGCGGCCACCATCGGCACGTATCTGTTCGCTCAGGAGTCATTCGGAAACCCAACGACCGCCGCCGCTGCGCCCGCGATGCTATCGGCCATCCTACCGCCATGCTAGCGAGAAGTGGCATGAATTGGCTTCGATGCACGTGTTCGCCCCCAGGCCAACGAGATGTTATCGTAACGGTTGAAACGCGATTGGATAGCGGCGGAAACCCGCATGGAGCGCATTTCCGCTTGAATCGCCAATTCCCCTATTGGACAGATCGCGTCGTTTTGATCGCGGGCCGATCACTTCCGGTCTTCCCCGATGACCGGAAATTCTTAGTGTCCGCCAGTGAGGCACTGACGGACAGCGAGAGAGTGCGTTGATTAATATCCCTCGGGAGGACGACCAATGAAGCGGGTAGGTACTGCCATTGTCGCCCTTAGTGCTACGGTGATGTTTGCAGCCGCGCAGCCAGCAAGAGAGTGCTACGAACCAGGCCTTGGCGAGTTTATGACCGCAACGCAACTTCGCCACGCGAAGCTATGGTTAGCCGGCAAACAAAATAACTGGGACCTCGCTGCCTACGAGATTGACGAGATCAAGGAAGGCCTGGAGGAAGCCGCAAGGCTGCATCCAACCTTTGACGGCGTTCCTGTCGCCGAGATGATCAAGACCATCATCGATCCACGGATAGAGGAAATTGAAAAGGCCGTTAGAGCAAAGAGCAGCGCTAAATTTATGGTCGCGTTCGACGAGCTTACCAGCGGTTGCAACAGCTGCCACGCGGGTGCGAACAAGCCCTTTATACGAATTCAACGTCCAACTGAATCTCCGCTCACCAATCAGAATTTTGTACCAGAAAAATAACGGGAGTTGCGCGCATGAAGGCCTCAGAACTGCGCGTGCAGCCGCGCACCGAGAACGGAAACCGGTCCGCGGTCGCGGTTGTAGGCGGGATTGACCACGAGTTGGTAGTCCAATGTGACGCGCCAGAACGACAGCGGAAGGCCGTAGTAGGCTTCGATGATCTGCTCGGGACCGGGATGCGGCAGCTTTCCATCGCCGACGAGAATGCCGAGCCCGCCGGCGTTGAGAAACGCTATTCAGCCGAAATCCCGTTGATGACGCCGGCAAATCCGAAGGTGGCCCCATTGCGTGCCCTTGAGAGCGAGTCCGGCAGCCACCGTGCGGTCGATATCGGTGAACTCGTAGGGTTCGACATCTCCGTTGGCCACGCCTGCGCGCAAGAAGGCCCGATCCGGCGACCCTTGCGGCTCACCTTCACGTACCAGCGCAGCGCGCCCAGCGGGGAATAGTCGAAGTAAAGGTACATCCGCGTATCCCCTGGCGAGCGAGTCATCACCGACCATCTAGCGCACGACGCCATTCGCGGAAGAAGCCTTTCCGCTTGGATTGGTCGAGGTAGGTGAGGAGATCTGGTCCGATGCGAATGGGACGAAGTGTGTCCTCGCCCACGGTAGCGCGTATGCCCATTGGGAGATCGGTCCGTACGGTGCCGAAGGAGCGAGCCGCCAACTGCTCCTGACTATTGCGGGAAAGCAGGAAGTCCATGAAGAGCGCGGCCTCTGCAGGATGCGGCGCGCTCTTCGAGATAATGGCAATTCGGGTGATCAGGGCGGTGTAGTCAGTGAATAAGGTCACACCGATCGAAGGGTCGTCCTTCGCGCGTTCGAGCGCATAAGAGGCGATCATGTTGTAGGCCAGCAGATGTTCTCCGCTCGCGACGCGATCGAGGATCGTATGGCTGAACGTGTACAGCCTGACACCGGCCTGTCCGAGACCGCGGATGAGGTTCCAGGTGCTCGGAGTAATCTGCACGTCGTTACTGAAGAAGAGAAATCCGGTGCCACTCAGTTCAGCATCGTACGACGCCACCTTGCCGTGATACATACTGCGCTTCGTGGTCAAAAGCTTCAGCAGATCAGCCCGTGTGCGCGGAACATCCTCCGGCGGGACTAGCCGCTTGTTGTAGACGAGAGCGATCGGCTCGGCGGTAATCCCGAAGGCCTGTTTCCTCCAGATTGCCCAATCCGGGATTCGATCGGGGTCGCTTGGTGAGAAGGGTTGCGCATAGCCGTCGTTCACGAGCTTGACCTGCAAATCCATCGCCGAGCTCCACGCGATGTCGGCGCATTGACCTTGGTCCCGGCACTTGACGACGTCTTCGTAAACCTCAAGCGAGCTCTGATGAATGTAATCGACGCGAATATCGGGATGTAAGCGATGCCACTCGCCGAGCAGGCCTTTCACCTCGACAGTGTCTGATGTCGAGATAATGCGCACCGCCCCCTCCGTACCGGATCCGACTGACAGTCGATCCCGGTCAAGCGGGTCGGTACGAACTTGCTCCTCCTGGCTGCTCACCGGCGTGGCCGCGAAGGCGCACAGAACGGTCAAGGCTACGAAATGTAACCTACTCCTCAGCATCCGAATGCCTCGATCTGCCGGACGTCAACCGGCCGAGGCGTCGTCGAAACCAGTCCGCCAGCCGACGTCTAAAGGAGAGAGTATAGACGGCGCCGTCGTCGGAAGAAAAGGCCGGGCTTTTCGGTCGTCCCTAACATTCCTATTGCGCGGGTGCGATCGGCTCCATGCCGGATTTCACGAGTGCGGGGGCCGCTGCAGCTGAAGCAAGGAAGCCAATGAGTGCCTTGGCTTGTTCGCGTGCCTTGCTGTCCTTGGTGAGGGCAGCCGAGAAGATCGTGATTTTTTGGAGTTCTGGCGGTATGGGCCCGACCAGCTCGGCGCCCGAAATTGGCAGCAACTCGCTGATTTGCTGAAAGCCGAGCTCGGCGTCACCGCGGGCCACCACGCCGGCGACCGGCTCTGCCGGGATCATCCGGGCCTTTCCTTCCATCTCCGACGCGATGCCAAGCCTCTTGAAGAGTTCTGTCCCCACATAGACACCGCTCGCACTGTCCGAATATGCAACCGATTTCGCGCTCAGGAGGGTTGCCTTGAGGGCCTCCGGGGTCGAGATGTCGGGCTTTGGAGCGCCCGCGCGAACGACCATGCCGATTGGGGAGCGCACCAGGTCCACGCGACTGTTTGAGTCGGCATATCCCTTCGAGATCATGGCACCGAGCGCATCGCCCACCATGATCAGGACGTCAGCAGGTTCTCCTCGGGCCAGGCGGACAGGTATCGCATTCTCCGTATTTCCCATCGAAGGTCCGTAAGATGTAATCACCGTGCTGCCAGTCATCTTCTCGAACTGGGGAACGAGCTCCTTGTAGGCGGCGCTGAGGCCGCCTGAAATCATGACCCGAATGTCCGCCGCCTTGGCGCTCGGGATGTAGAAGGGAGCAATCAGGACTGCTACGGCAACAAGCCGAGCCGGGCCAATTGATCTCACCAGGCCCATAAGTCTGGATTGCTTGTTCATGGCTGGCCTCCTTGCTCAGGTTCCGACGGTGTTGAGGCCGCCAGAAACTACGGAAGCCGTCGCAACGGCTTTCGTTCTATAGACCAATAGGGTTCCGACCAGACCACATGCTGCCCCCGCGCTCATCCACCAGCCCGGGGCTGCGTTGTCGCCGGTCGTCGCAATCAGCCACGTGCAGATGGCCGCTGTGAAGCCGCCAAATGTTGTGGCCAAACTGTAGGCGAGCGAGAAGCCGGACGTGCGCACGCCGACGGGCATGACCTCCGTCAACGCCACAATCATCGCGCCATTGTAGCTTGCGTAGATGAAGGACAACCATAGCAGGACAACGAGCATCTTTCCGAACGTCGGCTCCGCCGCCAGCCATGAGAGCGAGGGGTAAGCCGACACTAGTCCCAGCAAAGAAAAGCCCACGAGGATCGGACGCCGTCCGACTTTGTCCGACCACGCTCCCATGACCGGAAGCCAGAAGAAATTCGAAATGCCGACGCAGGCCGTGACCAACAGGCTGTCGGTGGCGGAAAGCTTCAAAACTGACTTCCCGAAGGTGGGCGTGTAGACGGTAATGAGGTAGAACGAAACCGTCGTCATGATGACCATCATCATGCCGCACAGGACGATAGCCCAGTTCGCGAGGATCGAGCGGTAAATCTGACCTACGGTCGGATGATGCTTGCGTGCAAGAAACTCGTCCGTCTCCTGGAGGGAACGCCGAATGAAGAACACGAACGGCACGATCATGCAGCCAACAAAGAACGGGATGCGCCATCCCCAATCGTCGACCTGTTCGGGTGAAAGCAAGGCGTTGAGCGCGAACCCGAATGCGGCCGACACAATGATCGCGACCTGCTGGCTCGCCGATTGCCAGCTCGCATAGAAACCCTTGTGGCCGGGCGTCGCCATTTCGGAGAGGTATACGGAAACGCCTCCCAGTTCGACGCCCGCCGAGAAGCCCTGCAACAGCCTTCCGATCAGCACGAGAAGGGGAGCCGCGATGCCAATGGTCGCGTAGCTGGGAACGAAAGCGATCAAGACCGTTCCGCAAGCCATGATCGAGAGTGTCACGATCAAGCCCTTGCGACGTCCGATCCGGTCGACGTACGCACCCAGGAAAATGGCTCCGAGCGGACGCATCAAGAAGCCGGCGCCGAAAGCCACGAACGTCAACAGCAGCGATGCATACTGACTTTCGAGCGGAAAGAAGGCTTTCGCGATGTAGGAGGCAAACACTCCCGACAGAAAGAAATCGAACATCTCCAGGAAGTTGCCGCTGGTGACGCGCAGAACCATTCCGATCTTAGATTGCGCGGATGTCGTCATACAGTCCTCCTCCCGTGTTGTTTGACCCGCCGGCGGGCTATTGTATTGCGCCTTGAGCGCGCCATTAGTGGCGTGATCCTTCGATCTGGCACACTCGCGATCAGACCGGCTCAGGGCAAAGTGATGAGACCAGCGTAGTCAGCTGAGCTGTCGTCAACCTGTCGCGAGGGAGGCGGCCTGGCGCGTCAGGAACGCACAGTCGGCAGGATGGCTCATGTGCGTTTTCCTGAAACGAGCGACGACAGTTGCAAACAAGTAGATGCCATCAGGCCTGCTGTGTGATAGACCCAGAACCAAGGCGCAGAATGAAAATAGCGCCGGAGCCTAAACATCATTGGCGGGGAGGCGCCGTGAGAATCCTGATCGTGGAGGACGACAAAGCGCTTGTGCGTGGTCTCTCGGCTTCGCTCAAGGCCATGGGCTTTGCGGTCGATCACGAGCTGGACGGCGCCGAAGCAGCTTCCATCGCGATCTCCGAACCCTACAGCCTTTTGGTCCTCGACCTCGGCTTGCCCAATAGCTCGGGCTTTGAGGTTCTGCGTCAGGTCCGCGCGAGCGGATCAAAAGTGCCGATCATGATTTTGACGGCGCGCGATGCCACGGCAGACAAGGTGAAAGGACTAGACCTCGGAGCGGACGACTATGTTCGCAAGCCGTTCGATCTGTCGGAGTTCGAAGCCCGTGTTCGCGCCCTCGTCAGGCGCGGGCAAGGTCGCACCGATCCGCTGTTGACATGTGGATCCCTCGCGATCGATCCAGCGATGGGGCGTGCAACCCTGGGCGACAAACCCCTCGATTTACGGCGCCGGGAGATGGCGGTCCTGAAGATATTGATGCTCCATCATGACAAGCTGGTCCCGAAAGACCGCCTGATCGCCGAAGTGTTCGGCTTTGACGAACCGGTTGGCCCGAATGTGCTGGAGCTTTATATCGCCCGTCTTCGGCAGAAACTTGGTGCTGATGGTCCGAGGATCCGCACCATGCGAGGGCTCGGATATCTCCTGGAAGGACACTGATGGCGCGACGTCAGCCGTCCCTCAAAACCCGGTTTCTCCTCGGTCTTCTGGTTCCTGTTTCATGCGTTGCGATCGCTGTAGCGGTTGGCGGCAGTCTCGTCATCTCTCATGTCGTGGAGGTCACGCATGATCGGCTGCTGAAAGGCTCGCTGTTGGCGATCGCCGAGCGTCTGGCTGTGGACGATGGAGAGATTACCGTCGATCTGCCCCGCGTTGCTCTGGGCATGCTCGAGACGCAATCGGATGACAGTATCTTCTACAGGGTGAGCCTGGATGGCCAGACGGTCACCGGATACGAGGACCTGCCTCTGCCCAGGAGCGCGACAATTGCACCAGAACGGCCGACCTTCTGGGATGATAACTATCACGGCAATGCCGTTCGGATTGCTGCCATATCGCGGCACGTCTACGGAATTAACAAACCGGTCCTGGTCGCCGTCGCCGAGACTGAACATGCGCGTCACCAACTTTGGCGCGAGATGATCCGTGAACTTGCCCTGGCCGAAATCGTGCTCCTCAGCGTCGTCGCCGTGCTCACGTGGGTCGCGGTCGAACGCGGACTTGGACCGCTTGCCCAACTGAAGCGACAGATCGACCGTCGCGGAATTACCGGTTCAAAAGACTTCCAACCGCTCGATTTGCATCTGGTGCCAAAGGAGGCGCTTGCGCCTGCCCGGGCGATCAACGAATTGCTCGATCGCGTCAGCTTCGCTACTCAGATCTTGCGCCAGTTTACCGCCGATGCGTCGCACCAGATGCGAACACCTCTTGCCGCTCTGAGGACGCATCTGGATCTCCTCAAGCGTCGCTTGGCCGGTTCGAGCGAAATGACCCAGATGGTCATGGAGGTGGACGCTCAGGTCGTTCGGCTGGATCGAATGATTTCGCAATTGCTTACGCTTGCGCGTGCCGACGAGGACGCATTGGTGAGGTCGCCCGCAGAGAGGATTTCTCTCGTTACGAAGGCGAAACAAATACTCGCCCTGCGGGCGCAATCTGCCGCGGCGCGTAACATCGAGCTCCAGCTGGAGGTGGAGCAGGATGAGATGTACGTCGAAGCCAACGAGCTGCTGATCGACGAGATTTTCGGCAACGTGATCGACAACGCCATCCGGTACGGGCCAGCCGGCGGGGTGGTGATTGCGAGATTGTCCAGGGATGGCGCCAGCGCCGTGGTGGACATTGAAGACGACGGCCCCGGAATCCCGCCGACCGAGCGGCAGAAGGTTTTCGAGCGATTCTACAGAATCGCCCGTGCGGACGGGCCCGACGGGAGCGGTCTGGGATTGTCGATCGTTCGCGTGTTGCTCGACCGGATGAGCGGCTCGGTCGAACTCGGCGAGGGCAAACGCCTTGGTGGTCTGCGGGTCACGATGAGATTCCACCTCGCATGACGTTGCGATGGCATGGCGTGACCTAATCTCGTTCGAATGGCAGCCGCGACAGGTTGTTGACAGGTAACAGAGTCTATCCTGCTCCCAACAGTGCTGGGTTAATGCTGGCCCCACGCGGACAGCGCAGCACACTCACGCATTCAAAAATTGGGAGGACGTCATGGCTGTACCGGCCCAGAACGGTAAGCGATTTCAGCAAAGGCATCGCTCCTTCCGCAGGGTAGAGCCGCCGGCTTCCTGAGCTCGGCGGATGTGCGGGTGACGGGAGGCGATCATGAAAACGTTAGACAGCTTTAGATGTCAGCGTACCCTCAATGTGGATGGACGGCTCTATACGTATTTTTCGCTGCCCGAGGCCGAAAAAACCGGTCTCCAAGGCATTTCACGCTTGCCTTTCTCTCTGAGGGTCTTGCTCGAGAACCTGCTGCGCTTCGAGGACGGCCGGTCGGTGACGCGCGCCAACATCGAGGCGCTGGCGCGCTGGACCGAGGATCGCGGATCGGCCGGTGCCGAGATCGGCTTTCGTCCCGCGCGCGTGCTGATGCAGGATTTCACCGGCGTGCCCGCCGTGGTGGATCTCGCGGCCATGCGAGACGGCATGCAGAAGCTCGGCGGCGATCCGTCACGGATCAACCCGCTGGTGCCCGTCGATCTCGTGATCGATCACTCCGTCGTCGTCGATCATTTTGGCAACCCGCAAGCTCTGCATGACAACGTTGCACGAGAATACGCGCAGAACGGCGAGCGCTATAACTTCCTGAAATGGGGGCAGGGGGCGTTCGCCAATTTCCGTGTCGTGCCACCCGGCACCGGCATTTGCCACCAGGTCAATCTCGAATACCTGGCGCAGACGGTCTGGACCGCCAAACGCGACGGCAAGACCTTTGCCTATCCGGACACGCTGGTCGGCACCGACAGCCACACCACGATGGCCAATGGTTTGGCCGTGCTCGGCTGGGGTGTGGGCGGCATCGAGGCCGAGGCCGCGATGCTTGGCCAGCCGCTTTCGATGCTGGTGCCGGAAGTGATCGGCTTCAGGCTGGTCGGCAAGCTCCGCGAGGGCGTACTCGCAACCGACCTTGTGCTGACAGTCACCCAGATGCTGCGCAAGAAGGGCGTGGTCGGCAAGTTCGTGGAATTCTACGGGCCCGGCCTCGACCACATGACCCTCGCCGACCGTGCCACCATCAGCAACATGGCGCCGGAATACGGTGCGACCTGCGGCTTCTTCCCAGTCGACCAGGAGACGCTGAATTATCTCAATCTATCCGGCCGCGCCAGCGAACGGATTGCGCTCGTCGAGGCCTACGCAAAGGCGCAGGGCTTGTTCCGGACGGCTGGCACTCCGGATCCGCTGTTCACCGACACACTCGAGCTCAATCTGGGAGACGTTGTGCCGTCGCTGGCGGGTCCGAAGCGTCCCGAAGGGCGGCTCGGGCTTTCCGTTGCCAGGGCGAACTTCCTCGCTGCGCTCGAAGGCGAGTATGGCAAGCAGGGCGAAGCCACGAGGCAGTTCATGGTCGAAGGCAAGGATTTCAAGCTCGGCCACGGCCACGTCGTCATCGCTGCAATCACCTCTTGCACCAACACCTCGAATCCGTCGGTGCTGATCGGCGCCGGCCTGCTGGCGCGGAACGCGGTGCGCAAGGGGCTCACCGCAAAGCCCTGGGTCAAGACTTCGCTCGCGCCGGGCTCGCAAGTCGTGGCGGAGTATCTCAAAAAGTCGGGTCTGCAGAAGGAGCTCGATTCGCTCGGCTTCTATCTCGTTGGCTTCGGCTGCACTACCTGCATCGGCAATTCCGGTCCGCTGGCGAAGGAGATCTCGAAATCGATCAACGACAACGGCGTGATCGGTGCAGCTGTCTTATCCGGCAACCGCAATTTCGAAGGCCGCGTCTCGCCCGACGTGCAGGCCAACTATCTGGCCTCGCCCCCTGTCGTTGTCGCCTACGCACTGGCTGGCTCGCTTCAGGTCGATCTGGTCAACGAGCCGCTGGGTACCGGGTCGGATGGTGCGCTCGTCTATCTGAAGGACATCTGGCCTTCAAACGCCGAGATTCAGCAGTTCATCCGAGACAACATCACGCGTCGGTTGTTTGAGACCAAGTATGCCGACGTCTTCGAGGGCGACGCGAAGTGGAAGGCGGTAGAGGTCACCGCAGGCCTGACCTATCGCTGGAACATGTCTTCAACGTACGTGCAGAACCCGCCCTATTTCGAGGGCATCACGATGAAGCCGGCGCCGACCGGCGATGTTGTGGGCGCACGCATTCTCGGCTTGTTCGGCGACAAGATCACGACCGATCACATCTCGCCGGCTGGCTCGATCAAGGTCTCGTCGCCGGCCGGGGAATATCTGCGCGGCATGCAGGTCCGGCAGGAGGATTTCAACCAGTACGGCACGCGGCGCGGCAATCATGAGGTGATGGTCCGCGGCACCTTCGCCAACATCCGCATCAAGAATTTTGCGGTGGAGGGCGAAAGCGGTGTCACGCCGGAAGGCGGCTGGGCGGTGCATCAGCCCTCCGGCGAGCGGATGTCGATCTTCGACGCTGCGATGCGCTACCAGAGCGACAATGTTCCTCTGGTCGTGTTCGCCGGCGTTGAATACGGCAACGGTTCTTCGCGCGACTGGGCCGCCAAGGGCACCAAGCTGCTCGGCGTCCGCGCCGTCATCGCGCAGAGCTTTGAGCGTATCCACCGTTCCAATCTGGTCGGGATGGGCATCCTGCCCTTCGCCTTTGATGAGGGCACCTCCTGGAAGAGCCTAGGCCTGACTGGCTCCGAGCAGGTTTCGATCAAAGGGCTTTCCGATATCGCGCCGGGCCAGCGCGTCACCATCGACATCACCATGGCGGACAGCACGGTGATGCAGGTTCCGCTGACCTGCCGCATCGATACGCTCGACGAGCTCAATTATTACAAGCATGGCGGCATCCTGCCTTACGTGCTGCGTCAGCTTGCGGCGTGATCCTCAGGAAACGATCGACACGGGGGAATGAACATGTCAGGAAAAATTCCGGCAACCTTGATACCGGGCGACGGCATCGGTCCGGAGATCGTGAAATCGGCGGTCGATATTCTCGAAGCGCTCGGCTCCCCGTTCGAATGGGACATTCGCCAGGGCGGATTGGCTGCCATCGAGGAAAGTCATGATCCGCTACCGCGGGCTACCCTGGACAGCATCCGTCGCACGCGGCTTGCCTTGAAGGGACCTCTGACGACGCCTGTCGGCGGAGGATTTCGGTCGATCAACGTTCGTCTGCGCGAGGAGTTCGGCCTCTATGCCAACGTACGTCCGGTTCGAAGCATGGTCCCTGGGGGTCGATACGACGATATCGACATCGTTTTGGTCCGAGAAAATCTCGGCGGTCTCTATGTCGCCTTTGAGCACTATATCCCGATTGGCGATGATCCGCACGCCGTCGCCATTTCGACAGGCGTCAACACGCGCGAAGGATCGCGCAAGATCATCGAGTTTGCATTTGACTACGCGCTCAAGAACGGACGGAAGAAGGTGACCGTCGTTCACAAGGCCAACGTCCTGAAGGCCCTGACCGGCGTGTTTCTCGAGGTCGGCCACGAGGTCGCGAAGAAATACGAAGGCAAGGTTAAGATGGACGATCGCATCGTGGATGCGACCGCGATGCAGCTCGTCATGAACCCTTGGCAGTTCGACGTGATCGTTACGACCAACCTTTTCGGCGATATCTTGTCCGATCAGCTTGCCGGACTGGTAGGTGGTCTCGGAATGGCTCCAGGAGCTAACATCGGATCGGATGCCGCCATATTTGAAGCCGTGCACGGTTCGGCGCCGGATATCGCGGGCAAGGGCATCGCCAACCCGCTCGCACTCTTGCTGGCCGTCGGTTTGATGCTTGAGCATGTCGATCAGCCGGGGCTTGCAACTCGTCTCAGGACGGCAATCGATCAAGTTTTGCGCAAGGACGGCGTTCGTACACCAGATCTCGGCGGTAAAGCGTCCACCATCGACTTCACGCAGAGCATCATCCATCGAATCAATCAGTAGGCGACAAATCTCGGCTTGAAGAAATGGTGGCGAATTTGTCCGAAACCGATATCCGGCTCTTGCTTACCGCGCTCGGAGGCGTGCTTTTATTGGTCGCGCTGATTGTTAGCCGCGTCCGGTTGCATCCGTTGCTCGCGTTACTGGTCGTCTCTCTGGTGGTCGGCTTTTTCGCCGGCATGGATATCACTCAAATTACCAAGGTGATTCTCGACGGTGCCGGCAACACGCTGGGCGACGTCGGTGTCATCGTTGCGCTTGGCGCCATGCTTGGAAAAATCTTGGCAGATGCCAACGTTACTGAAACGATCGCGAGCTCGATCGTTCAGCGCTCATCGGACGCTGCGCTTCCCTGGGCAATGGCGCTCGCGGCATTCGTGGTCGGCATTCCCATGTTTTTCGAAGTCGGTCTCGTTGTCGTGCTTCCCCTGGTATTCAGCGTCGCACACAAGCTCGAAATCAAGGGCACGACCAAAGGCTCAACCTATGTGCTTCTCGGTGTTCCCGTCATTGCCGCGTTGGCGTCAATGCACGGGATGGTGCCACCTCACCCCGGTCCTCTGACCGCGATCGCGACCTTGAAGACGAGCGTTGCGCCGACCATGCTTTATGGCTTTATCGCCGCGATCCCCGCCATTGTTCTTGGCGGTCCGGTCTATGCGCGCTTCATTGCGCCCAAGATGACGGTGCGGCCCGATCAGGCGCTGCTCGATCAGTTTACCGGCTCGTCCGTTCATGGCGAAGCGAGCGGGATGCCGGCCAAAGCTGCGCCGGGACTAGGGATGGGTCTTCTTGCCGTGCTGTTGCCCGCGATCCTTATGCTGGCCAACACGTTCGGCGAGACCTTGCTTCCGAAAGGTTCGTTCGGAGCCAAGATAACGGACTTCCTGGGCGAACCCCTAGTTGCGATGCTTGTAAGTGTGCTCTTCGCGTCCACCACCCTGGTCTATATGCGCGGCGGCGACACCGAAAAGCTGCGCGAGTCTCTCGGTGCTAGTCTCAAGCCGATCGCCGGAATTCTTCTGATCATCGCCGGGGGCGGCGCGTTCAAGCAGGTTCTGGTCAAGGCCCATGTCGGCGACGCCATCGTCCATCTTACTAATCACTTTGCACTTCCGCCTTTGGTGCTTGGCTGGGTGATCGCTATGCTGCTATCGGTGGCAACGGGATCGGCAACTGTCGGAATTGTCGGGGCCGCCGGCTTGTTGGCGCCACTCGCGATGAGCAATCCTGATCTCAATTTGCCGCTACTTGCGCTTTCGATCGGCTCGGGATCCCTATTCTTTAACTACGCTAACCACGCCGGTTTCTGGCTTGTGAAGGAGTCGTTTGGCATGACGCTGACGGAAGCCACCAAGACCATCTCGGTCGTTCAATCCATCGTCGCGGTTGTCGGTCTGATCATGGTGCTTCTGATGAACTTATTTCCCGCGTTGCAGGCTTGACCGC
>Ga0335080_10002078_pt1 | contig 19936 bp, 16 predicted proteins | sample Lox_Sample_34_FD_206720 | JGI IMG/M metagenome (GOLD analysis project Ga0335080, IMG submission 206720) | Soil microbial communities from Loxahatchee National Wildlife Refuge, Florida, United States - Lox_Sample_3.4 | ecosystem: Environmental > Terrestrial > Soil > Wetlands | place: USA...
CCGAAGGATCGGTTAGCGCGACCGGAGCGACGCCCGTACGCAACTCAGTCGAATAATCGGCTGATGTTGCCCGCTTAGCGTTTTGTTCCTAAATCTCACCAATTTGGGCGTCCTTTCGTAGGGGATGACTGAAGATGCCATGACTTCTGATTTTTTGCAATAGAAAAAATGTAAATTCCGAGAACAAATTTCGAGCTACTTCCTCTTAGTTATCAGGACAAACATATCCCAACTTCATACTCCGGTCGCTAAGAAGGACTTATCGCCGCATAAGTTCTCTTGGAAACGCCTAACTTATTCTTGCCCACGGCGTAGCAAGGAAATGGTCTGGCTGGTGGGAACTGGACCTGCACGTAGATACCTACCCGCCAAATGGGATACGCCTTACTGGCATGCTGCTGCAAATCGATGGCAGCCGGCATCAGCGGTTTCAAAGTTGATCGCTGTGCATGATCTGATCTTGAAACCTTGACCAGCCACCAGCGAGATCAACTCCGCCGACGGCCTGTGTGCTAGTCTGCATTTCATGGCACCTCGGTTTGTCAAGATCAAGGATGTGAAGCGTTCGTCGCGAAGCTCCCGGCCTTCGAAGAACGCCACGCCCCCCGCCAAACACTTCCTGAGCGACAAAGTCTCGCACTTCACCGAATCTGTAATTCGCGAGATGACGCGTCAGGCAATGCTGTATGGCGCGGTAAATCTCGCGCAGGGGTTTCCTGATTTCTCAGCTCCCGAGGAGATTAAGAGGGCTGCCCAGCAAGCCGTTGCCTCGGACATTAATCAATACGCCATCACCTGGGGAGCCAGGAATCTTCGTAATGCGATCGCCCGTCAGATGGGAGTCTGGCAGGGAATCACCCTCGATCCGGAAAAAGAGATTACCGTCTGTTGCGGGTCGACCGAGGCGATGATTTCGACCCTACTTGCCGTCTGCAACGCTGGCGACGAAGTCGTGATCTTCGAACCGTTTTATGAAAATTACGGACCGGATTCGGTGTTGAGCGGCGCCAAGCCAAAGTTCGTCAAACTACGGCCGCCGAAAGACGATTCCGCCGAGTGGACTTTTGACGCGAAGGACCTCCGGCGCGCCTTCGACAGGCACACCAGGGCAATCATCCTCAATACACCGAACAATCCCACGGGAAAAGTCTTTACCCGCACGGAACTCGAATTGATTCGCGACCTCTGCGTTGAGTTCAACGTGCTGGCGATTACGGATGAAATTTACGAGCACATCCTCTACGACGGAACTCAGCACATTTCGATCGTTTCGCTCGACGGCATGCGCGATCGGACGGTAACCATCAACGGGATGTCCAAGACTTATAGTGTGACAGGGTGGCGCGTGGGATGGGCGGTAGCGCCGGAAAAGATCACCAACGCGATCCGGAAGGTGCATGATTTTCTGACAGTCGGCGCCCCAGCTCCATTGCAGGAAGCCGGCGCGTCTGCCCTGAGTCTTTCGCCGGAATACTATGCGAAGCTCGCCGAAGGGTATCGCATCCGTCGCGATCGTCTCATGCCTGCTCTCACTTCTGCCGGATTTAAGTGCTTTCGCCCTCGTGGTGCCTATTACGTGATGACCGACATCTCGGCGTTCGGCTTTAAGGACGATCTCTCGTTTGCGAAATATCTGGTTCGGAAAATTGGAGTGGCGTGCGTGCCGGGATCGAGTTTTTACCGCAATCCGCGAGACGGAGCGAAGCAAGTGAGGTTCGCATTCTGCAAGAAGCCAGAGACTCTGGATGAGGCGGCTCTCAGGCTGTCCCAACTCTCCCAAAAAAGAGGGGAGTAGCGCAGTTCGAAAAGGGTGGTTCCTCCAAAGTCCGTCTCAGCGGCGGAGGGCGTAATGAGCGGGTGCCTTGACCCCAGCGCTGCGTGGTCTACGCCTCAACCGTCCGGAGTATCTCCGAGCCAGTAGTAGCGGTGATCCAGGAGTTGCTGGTTCTCTTCTTGCATCTGTACTGCAAGTCGCAAAACTGCGAGTTACCAGCTGGAAATCTAAGAGAGCGCACGAAATTCTACGAATCTTTACGGAAATTCGCGCAACCGGGAGGCTCTACGGGTGCTCTTAAGAATTGGAGTCCTCGTCTGCATCGTCCGAAGTTTCATGGGAAGGAGTTTTGCGTGCCAAATTTGGTTGCGTTTTTCAGCGCAGTGTTGCTGGTCGGGCTTGCGTTGGTAATGCCCATTTGCATTATCGGATCTGTCGTTCGGGTGATTATTGCCACGGGACATCACGACCCGGCCACCCGCTGAGCGACGCCGCGCCATCGCTGGACAACGCCCGGCCGCTCGCCCCCTTGAGTCGATTCCTGCCCTATATACCTTCTATTTCGTGATTACGCCGCAGGCGATCCGGTCTCCCGCGTTCCCGGCGGGATCGGTCTTGTAGTCATCCGCTTTCGCGTGGACTACCACTGCTGCGCCATTCGTCAGCAGCGAGTGCGGGCCGTCTTTCAGCGTGACATCGGAATTTTCCAACTTCCCTTTGGCCTTGCCATCGGCTCCGACTGTGAAATTCTTCATGTCGCCGGCATGATGGCCATCAGGATTGTCGAATCCATGCTTCTTGCCTTCGGGGTTGAAATGCCCCCCGGCGGATTTAAAGTCCGGTCCTTCACACTTGGAAACTTGATGGAAGTGGAGAGCATGCTCTCCGGGTGTGAGGTCGTGTAAATCCAGTTGCAGGGCGACGCCCGGCCCTTGGTCCCAGATGAGTATGGTGCCGACATCTTTTCCCTGGCCGTCCTTCACTTCAACTTTGGTTTTGGCAATGCTCGCGGACGGCAGAGCCGTGGCTGTGACAAGAACGCCGAACGCGAAAAGGGAAAGGGATTTCATTTAGCCTCCTGAAGATTTGAAACGAATTATAGCTAATAGTTGTGGTGGCGAATTAATCACCAGGGCCCGGCCGCAACGATCTCAGATAGGCTACAACCGACTCTGCGTCTTCGCGGCTCATGCGAAATTGCGGCATGGGAGGGCGCAGACGGTTGCCATCGGCCCAAACGCCGGTCATAAGCAGGCGGACCATATCATCGTCACTTGCGGGAGGAATGCCTGCGATCCGTGGAGCTTTGAGAGGCCAATTCCCGGTGGGATGTGCAGGCATCAGCCAGACTGCCGCACCATCCAGCGGGCGCCCGGAGTCGATCTCTCCTGAGTCCGTGCGCGGCGTGTGGCACATGCCACACATCGCAACCCCTTCCGCGAGATACTTTCCGCGGGCAATCTGGCTTTCGCTCGATCCTGGTCTCGGCGGGTGCGGTGTCTGATTACTTGTCCGCGTGCGCCCGCTCACACTGAGCGTTGCCAACCCCACGATGATGATTAGCCGCGCGAAAGATCCGAAATCCTCAGCTTTGAACCTTCGGGACAGCATTCCAACGTACCTAAGGGTTGGATGTCGGGTTTGGCTCGCGGGTTGACGCTCGGAAACTCCAGTCGGTCAGTATCGACCAGAAAAAACACGAAGGTACACGAGGGCTGGCTCAAGGAAGCGCCAAAAAGTGCCGGTCTCTGCCGCAGTGTCCACAGAAATGTGGAGTATACTGCGAAGAAAGATCAACTTCTTTTCGGGGAAAGTGCTTTTATGGCTTCTAAAGCTGTCGAACCCTTGTCGGATCAGGTTCCAGCCGACGATTTTCAGGCGCTGGAAGAGAAGATTTATCGCACCATAGAGATGTACAAATCAGCCCGACAGGCACAGGCAACGGCGGAACGCGATGCACAACACCTGCGGCAGCAACTGGAAGAGCGTGAAGAGGAACTGGTCCGGTTGCGACGCGAGAGCGTGCAATTAAAGAAAGAACGCGAGGATATTCGTGGCCGGGTGGAGAAGATGCTGGCGCAGATCGAATCGCTGGCAGAAGCCAGCTAACAGCTGACTGGCAGAAATCTATTTCCCGCGGAGAATTTTCGATGGCGACAGCGACGAAAAACCCCGTAGTCAAAGACGCACAAAACGCCAGTGTACGCGTGGAGATCTTCGACCAGGCATACAACCTGCGTTTCCCCGATCCCCAATACCTGCTCAAGCTCGCCGAGTATGTCGATTCCAAAATGCGCTCCGTTGCTGCAGCTACGAATACCGTCGATACGGTTCGGCTCGCCGTACTGGCTGCTCTGAACATCGCTGACGAATACCACATGCTTAAGAAAAAGCAGGATTCCGCGCCCACCGATTACCAGAAGCGCGCGCATCAACTCGTTCATGCGCTCGATGAAGTGCTGCGAGAAGACCGCAAGACGGTATAGCCTCGGCCGTTTTCCCACCACAGTTCGGCTCCGTTGTGTCAAAGAAGAACCCCACCTATCGCAAGAGTGCGATATGGGTGGGGTATCTATTCTTAACCGTTTAGCCTTTGACGATTTTCTTGGCCGAAGCATCCCAGACCGCGACGCTCTTGTTGAAATAGGCGAAATTGGCCAGGTGGCATCCGATGCTGGTGTTATTTCCGAAGACTTCATTCTCCACAACCGGCTTGCGCGTTCGCACCGCGTCGAAGAAATTTGTCTGGTGATCCACTGTGTCACTGTAGCCTCGCGGCACAGTGTAGCTTTCCCCTTCATCCTTGATCTTTGACTCCAGCGCAGGAGTGGGCGGATGTTCATTCTCCCACTCTTTGTAGTACTGATCGCGCAGTTGCTTGGGCCATCCGTACACCGAGTAATCTTCCGGTTCGGGAGTGGTGTCCTCGGGCTTGTAGCTCAGTGTCGAGTCTTTGATGATCAGCGTGCCCTTGGTGCCGTAGAAGGCGATGAATTCTCCACCCGCGTTGTTCAGGTTGCAGCGCACGGTGACGCGGAAGTTGGGATAGTCGTACATGGTCTCGATGAGATCCGGGAACTCGCGGCCATCCCTGAAATGATAGAGTCCACCGGCGGACACGGCACGGGACGACGGTTGGTTCGTGCCGGTGATGAAGTGAATGCCTGAGAGCAAGTGGACGAAAAGATCCCCGCCGAGTCCCTCGCCGTAGTCGGTGAAACAGCGCCAGCGGAAGAAGCGTACAGGGTCGAAGGCGTGCTTTGGAGCATCGCCGAGGAACGCATTCCAATCGATGGTCTTCTCGCTGGCATCAGGCGGAATCGGATAGACCCACGCACCTGAGGGCGAGTTGCGGTCCCAGTAGGCATTGATGCAGAACACCTCACCAAGCTTGCCCGAATCGTAGATTTCCTTTGCCTTGGCATAAAGAATCGAACTGACGCGCTGGCTGCCGACTGCAATCATGCGCTTGTTCTTCTGGGCAGCTTCAAGCATAGCGAATCCGTCTTCGACGGTGTGCGACATCGGCTTCTCGCAATACACGTCCTTGCCGGCGGCACAGGCATCAAGAAAGATTCGGCGATGATTGTGGTCCATGGTGGCGAGGATGATGGCGTCGACGTCTTTGCGGTCTAAGATGGAGCGATAGTCCCGGGTGGCGGGGACACTGGCATTATTGACAGCCTCCTGCGCAGCGGTGTGGCGGCTGTCATAGAGATCGCAGACCCCGACGCACTGAACACCCGGAACAGCGAGGGAAGCCTGAAGGTGCTCGCATCCGCGGATGCCCGTACCGATCGAGGCAAAGCGCACGGTGTCACTGGGTGCAACCCGGCGCGACGCGGCATGCAGAGTACGGGGTTGCAGAACGGATTTAGCAACAGTAGTGGCGACCAGGGCGCCGGAACCGATTTGCATGAATTGGCGGCGAGACAGGGGATTCTTGGACATGGAAGTTTTTCGCCCTCACAAGAGCTGAAGTGATTTTCGGCGCGCGGCTTTCCAGCCGCTTCCGGAAACTATGTACGGTCAGGAATTATCCCACAGCGCAAGATGATTTAGTAAATCGATTTTCTAAACCCGGTTGCGGCCGTACTGAAAAGGGAACCGACGCGCTGTCAGGGAAGAAACGGATCCCTGAACCGTTTTTGGGGTTAGGCTCAGTGTGACTGCCGAACATTCACTGGGCAGGTGGCTCGCTGTATTTCACCACATTGCTCAGGCCGCATCGCATGCGTGAACTCTGACCCCAGTCCCGAGATTTGCCGAGCACAACACCACCATCAGTCGCGTTTTTCTGGGAGAGGGGTTGAAAGAGTGGATAAGGTATATCAGCGAAACTTTCGAGTAAATTCCTTTCTTTCTTGACCAGTCGCCCGAAATGCGGCTAGGATTGCCGCGTTTCTGCAGCCACAACCAACAACCGTCAGCTCTTCCAACCGTTTCCCAAAACCCAGACGTAGTAACCGTCACTGTTGTTTTGTTCTTGCACTGGTCGGACCGGGCGCCACCAACGGAACGACTTCTGTTGGCATTTAATCCCAGTCCGATGGGCCCCTGAGAAGGACAAAGGAGGAATAAATGTTTTCCAGTAAACGAATGGTCGTCCCCTTCAGAAGGGAAAAAATGAAAGTCATGTGGGCGGGTTTGTTTGCCCTGGTGGTCGTTGCGGGTCTGGCCTCACAGGGTCTTGCTGCCAGCGGAAAATTCATTGCGCACAACACTCCGAATTATGTGGCTACTGCCCAAAATGTCGGCACTGAGGATCCTGCGACGGTGATCGAGCTGAGTTTTTGGCTTCAACCTCGCAACCGGAAAGCACTGGATTCACTCACCAGCCAGATCTACGATCCGGCATCGCCACGCTTTCGGCATTTCGTGACGCGGAAGCAAATCGCAACCACATACGCGCCAACTGCGGCACAACTGCAGGTTGTGCGGCAGTATCTGCAAACAAACAATCTGAAGGTGACGCGGGTCGGCCCGATGAATTTCTTCGTGCATGTCAAGGGAACGGTTGCCGACATCGAGACTGCGCTGCACGTGCAACTCAATCACTATCAGGTGGGCAACCAGGTGATGCGCGCCAACGACCGCGATCCTTACGTCGAGGGAGCTGCCGGCCCACTGGTGCGAGCAATTTCTGGGCTGGACAGCGGCGCTTACACCCACCCGATGAAAGCACGGCCGAATCCGGTTGCGGGGGCCTCGACCTCCGGAACTGCCATGGCCGCGATGGCCGCCGCTCCCGCCGACACGAGCTTCTACTCCAATAACTGCTTCGATGGGACCGAGACCGATGTCTTCTCGACGAACAACGACGGAGAGTTTCCCATCGGAACGTATAAGGGCAACCACCTCAACTTGCAGAGCCTGACGAGCGCCGGCTGCGGATACACTCCGCCCATGATCCAGAAGGCCTATGGTTTGAATGGACTGTACGCCGAAGGATTCGACGGAACGGGGCAGACGATCGGGATCATCGATTGGTGTGGCTCCCTGACGATTCAAGATGACGCCAATGCCTTCTCAGCCATGTTCGGCTTGCCGCAGTTGACGTCGTCGAACTTTGCGATCACCTACGTCCCGGTAGTGAGCACCTGCCAGGCCATGGATCAGACAGAGATCAACATCGACGTCGAATGGGCCCACGCCATTGCGCCGGGAGCGAACATCAACCTAATAGTCCCGCCATCGGCGAGCTTTGCCGACGTGGACGAAGCCGAGTTCACTGCTGTGGCTTATGGGCTGGCAAACGTGCTTTCCGGAAGCTATGGCTCGGTGGAGTCCTTTACTCCATCCAAAATCCTTGACACCGAGAACCTGATTAATCAGATCGCTGCGGTCTCAGGAGTCTCGGCCAACTTCTCCTCGGGGGATGACGGAGATTTCTCCTTCTTTGGAATTCCGCCGACAGTGTCGGCTCCGGCGGATTCCCCCTACGCGACGGCGGTTGGTGGCGTGGCTTTGGCGCTCAACGCCGACAACTCGATTGCCTGGCAGGCAGGGTGGGGAAACAACGAGACCCTGTTGGCAGAAGAGGGATTCGTCTTTGATCCGCCGCTCTACTTTGGGTTTATTGGCGGTTCGGGCGGTGGGCCGAGCAACTGCGCCGTGCAGGATTCCAACTTCAACTGCCTGGCCGGATTTCCCAAGCCGGCGTATCAGAAGAAGCTGCCGGGAAAATGGCGCCAGGTTCCTGATGTCGGCTGGCTGGCAGATCCCTTTACCGGAGGAGTCATTGCAATCTCTGTCCCGTTCCAGATTCCGTCGCTGACCTGGCAGGTGTGGGGCGGTACGAGCCTCGCATGCCCGATGTTCTCAGCGTTGTGGGCGATCGCAAACCAGGAAGCGGGTGCTCCACTCGGTTTGGCGGCTCCCTACCTATATTCGCTGCCAGCCGGCGCTGTCACTGATATCGTTCCAGTCGGATCGGCGCACAATGTGACCGGTTCGATTCAGGAGTCGGCCACGGTGAAGGTCCCATTAAACGCGGCACATGTTCTGGGAGATACCGCAGCAGTTCCAGGCAAATATGTCAGCGCGATCTGGGACTATGCGCCAATCCAGTCCACGGGTGTGGTGGTTTCGTTTGGCATGGATTGCTCTGCGGAAGGGCCCGCCGATTTCTTCGGCACTCTCTGTACCACCCCAACCGCCCTCAGGACGAAAGTTGGTTGGGATAACGTTACGGGTGTGGGAGTTCCGAACGCACAGGCATTCGCGGACTCGTTCCATCCATAAATTGGTTCCAGACTTCTTGTGCCTCCGTCGCAGGGATTGCGACGGAGGCTTTTTTGTTGGGGTGTTCTCCAAAATCGCTTTGATGTGGAGGACGGACGGCGGACATTGCTTCAAGGCAACGTTATGGATTGCTGCTTCGACTTACAATGGATTGTTTTCTGCGCTCTGTCCGCAGAGTCCGTAAAACAAGGCTGAGTCCGAGCCAATCGTAGGCCAAATGCCCTGATCCCCAAAAGGCGCGATCGCATCTTATAATCGAATGATCAGTACCTCATCCATCCAAGATCGCAACTCTGCCTTGCTTCGGAGTGCCGGGCGAACCGTGTTGGTGCTCGCCGCTTTGTTCCTGGCAACGAATACAAATGCTTCTAAGGCGACTGACGTTCCGTTTCGCCTTCGCTTCTTCCACACCCATACCGGACAACGCCTTGATGTGGTATATCGCGACGAAACAGGCTACGATCCGGGCGTCCTGGCGCGCATCAACGAATACCTGGGCGACTACCGGACGGGCGATGTTCACGAATACGATCCGCGCCTCCTCGATCTGCTGCATGACTTGCTGGTTTCGCTGGGACGCCCTGATGCAGAGATTGACGTGGTCTGCGGCTATCGCACCCCGCGCACCAACGAGTATCTACGGACCCACGGGCACGGTGTTGCCCGACACAGCCTGCATATGCAGGCGATGGCGATTGACATTCGCGTACCGGGCGTGTCGACGACCGAGCTTCGCGATGCCGCGCTCCAGTTGCATCGCGGTGGGGTCGGATACTACGCGAAATCCGCGTTCGTCCACGTCGATGTCGGACGCGTTCGACGCTGGTAGGGCGCGTTCAATCAGGGATAAGGATATCCCTTGGCCAAGGCTTGTGCGAGGGAGGCATCGTGCCCATAGATGTCGGGGTAAAAGTGAACCTCGCCATTCTCGTAAGCCAGCGCCGTCGCGTAGACGATGAAAACGGGAATGGGTCGGCTCAGCGAAACCGTTACATTGTCCTTTTCCCCGGTCATTGATTCCTTCACCCGCTCCAAGGTCCAACCCGAGTTGTTGCGCAATGCCCACGCGGTGAGTTCGGCGGGTTTCTCCACGCGGATACAGCCATGGCTGAAGTCGCGCCGGCTGCGCGAGAACAACTCGGGAGCCGGCGTGCTGTGCAGATATACGTTGAACTCGTTAGGAAACATCAGCTTCACCAGACCGAGCGCATTCGCTGGACCCGGCTTTTGCCGGACCGCCAACTTTCCTGCCTTCAGCTGTGCTAGCACCTCGTCGGAGATCGTTCCATCCGTGACCACCTTGCCGTCGTGCGTGGTGACCTCGTAGCGCTTGTTGGCAATATAGTCCCGGTTGCGCTGGATGGCGGGCACGATCTCGCCTCGCAGAATGCTGGGAGGAACGTTCCAGTAGGGACGAAGAACAACGTAAGTCATGTCCCGCGAGAAAACCGGCGTCTGGGTGCGCATGGCCTTCCCCACGACAACGCGCATATTCAAGGTGACATTGTTCGTCTCGTCCAGCGCGCGCAGACGAAAATCCGGAATGTTGACGATGATCGGGGGAGCGGAAAACTCTGACGGCGCCCAGCGCCATCGTTCCAGCGTCAGCTGCAATTGGCGAACACGATCTGACAAAGGAACGTTGAGTTGTTTCAGAGTCTCGGCACCGAGTCGGCCGTCATCCTGCAGGCCGTGGCGCCGCTGGAAGCTCTTCACGGCATCGACCAGCACCCCATCGTAGAGTTGGGGATCAGACGAGAGTGTCGCGTCGGAAGGTAGATCACCCACGAGCTTGAGTAATCGCACGAGACGCGGCACTCCTGCATATTGTTTCCCAGGGTCGATCGGCTTGTCGGACGTAGGGAGTTGCTCTCCGTCGTCTTTACTCAGCAGTTCGGTATAGCGAATCAATGCAGCTTCCGTGCGACGATATCCGGCAAATGGAGGTTCCACTTGATCCAGAACAGAAGAGACCTCTGACGCGGACAACAGTCGGTCATGCAGGAATTGCGCCAGATCGTATTTCTTCTGCTCGACGCTCAGTCCGAAACGGAAGTGCTTAGGGTTGATGCGCCCAATACGCAGGTCCGAAATGAACCGCATGGTGCAAACGGTCATGGCTACGTCAAACGTGGCGGGATCCGCATCCTGATTTTGCAGTTCACGGATACGGGCGTCCCAACGGGAAGCGTCGTAGTCTTCCGGCTGCAAACCATTTTTCCAAGCCCCCTTGAAGTCTTCGATCAGGGCCAAAGCTTGAGACGATGGCTGGCGGCCCTGTACCCAGGCGACGGCGTTGCCGTTGGACTCGTAGAACTCGGCGACATGGGCCTTATAGTCAGTGAAGTCTGGCCAACGGAGATCTGCCAAATGTCCGCTCGTCACGATCTCGCTCAGACGAGAACTGGTTTCGGGCGACCCGGCAGCGGTGCGCTCGGGGCCAACGCCAGTCAAAACATCAAGGCTTTCGAAGATCAACGCCAGCAGCAGAACCAGCCCAAACCTGCGCGCAATCACCGTCAATAATGATTTCTGAGGCATCGCGAAACCCACTAGTCAAGGGTAGGAGAAACACGGCTGCAGGCTACTGGCAGAACTAGCAGCAACCTAAGGCCGAGAGAGAATCTGACTTGACGATTCCATGGGAAGCATCGAGAGAAGGAAAAAAGGCGGGAAAAAATTGAAAGGGCCGCGACATTGGTTATGCCCTAGCCGCTAGCTCCTGCGAGAGAGCCCACAGCATGGTGACATGCACCGTCGCAGCCCCTTGATGCGATCACTGCTTTCGCAGTTCCGGACCCCAACTGACCCTCGCAGGTCCGTCGGTTTTTTCAGGTTCGGTCGCCTTGCGGGTCGCCCCGCCCGGCTGATCACTCAGTCTACTTCGGATCGGCTCGTTTTATTGTGCCAACCCTTTCGACCGTCGACGCAAGCAAAGTTAACAGAGCATTCATAAAAGTCAACGCAAAGTTTTGGTGCAATGATGAGTGCAAAACCTGTGCATAATCGAAAACGCAAATGGTTGGAATGGATAAACTTAATCTTGTTGCATTTCATTCAGTACACCTTTTACACAGAAACATTCACAGGGCCAGTCACAACTGCAAGAGCCTGAAAGGGAACCAAATTTTCGTCTTGACGGGGCAAGGAGATGGAGGCATCTTGCAGATAGCACCGAGTACAGAGGAAGTGATACCCGAACTAGTGGCCTATGTAGACGGCGGATGCCTGGGAAATCCGGGACCCTCGGGTATTGGAGTTGTCATCCAAGGCATGACGGACGGACCCGTCCGGATCGCCAAGTGGATCGGTCATCAGGACAACAATGTCGCCGAATATGCAGCGTTGATGGAAGCGCTGCAATATGCCGTCGCCTTCAAGGCGCGCAAGCTCCACGTTTACTCCGACTCCGAGGTCGTGGTGCGCCAGATGACGGGGGAATATACCTGTCGCAGTCCCCGTCTCTATTCCTTGCACTGGACCTGCCGCAAGCTGGCACGATCGCTGGCCTTCTCCATTTCTCACGTTCGCCGCGAAGAGAACGCCGAAGCCAATGGTTTGGCGCAGGCCGCCTTGCGCAAATCAAGACAACTCAGTCTCGCGAAGTGAAACAGACCACTCAAATGCCTTAGCCCGTGCTCCGTAAACACCGCCACACAGGCTTGGGTTGATTATCAGCCTCTCGGGCCCTCGGTGTGTGAATCCTGATCGAGCTCATCTGCCCGCATCACTACATGTAAAATGCTCGTTCACCTCGTGAGTCTCGGGAATCTGCGCCTCAAAACAATAATTGGTCCGCTCGCGGCTTTGCTCATGGCGTCCCGCGCGTTTGGCGCGGCACCCTCGATTCAAATCCCTCGGATCGAGCACCCTCCTACGCTCGCCGATTTCGAAGCCATGCACCCGATTTCCGCAGTCTCCCAGCAAATGCTGAAGGTTAGCGGGTTCATCGCCCGCGAGCCCGCCGATGGTGCTCAGCCAACGCAGGACACCGACGTCTACCTCGCATACGATGACCGCAACCTCTACGCAGTCTTCATCTGCTGGGACAAGGAACCCGACAAAATCCGCGCGCGCATGACCCGTCGCGAGGACATCTTCTCCGACGACTCGGCCGAGATCATGATCGATACCTTCGACGATGCCCGCCGCGGATACGCCTTTGCTGCCAATCCCCTGGGCATCCAATGGGACGCCCTGTGGACGGAAGGTTCCATTGGCAATGGACTCCCCGCTGACTATAGCGGTTTCGACCAATCGTTCGATACGGTATGGAATTCCGAGGGCCGCCTTACCAACCAGGGCTACATCCTTCTGATGGAGATTCCCTTCAAGAGCTTGCGATTCCCCCGTGTCGACCAGCAGCAGTGGCGCATCATTCTGAATCGCAGCATCCCGCGCACCAACGAAAACCTGTTCTGGCCGCGGATCTCCAACCGCATCCAGGGGCGGTTCAATCAAGCCGCAACCGCCACCGGCGTCGATCACGTCTCTCCGGCCCGCAACATTCAGCTCATTCCCTACGGACTACTCCGCGGCTTTCGTGATATCGACGATCGGGACCCGATGCATCCCACGTTCGAGAGCAAGACATTGCAGCCGGAGATCGGTCTGGACGCGAAGTTCATCCTGCACGACAGCTTCGTGCTCGATGCCACGATCAACCCCGACTTCAGCCAGATTGAATCCGACCAGCCGCAAATTACGGTGAACCAGCGATTCGCTGTGTACTTCCCCGAAAAGCGTCCGTTCTTTTTGGAGAACAGCAATTACTTCATCAGCCCGATCAATCTCGTTTTTACCCGCAACATCGTTCACCCCGAGTTCGGATTACGCCTCACAGGCAAGTCGGGACCATGGGCTGTAGGAGTGCTCGCCAGCGACGACCGCGCTCCCGGCGAGGTCCTGCCTGCGACAGATCCTCATGCAGGCGAGCGCGCCGCCTTCACCATCGCTCGTGTGAGCCGAGATGTCCTCGATCAGTCCACCGTTGGGGCGATCTTCACCGATCGTGAGTTTGCCGGTGGGTATAACCGTGTTGGAGGAATCGACGCGAACGTCAAGCTGGACCAGCACTGGCGCCTGCAGGGGCAGGCGGCGGCCAGTTCCACCCACGATGTAATCGCGGGAACCCCGCTCCTCGACGGGCTCGGCTACAAACTCAACCTGGAAAGAGCAGGACGCCAACTCAATCTTCAATCGCAATATCTGGACTTCAGTCCCAATTTCGAGACGCAAACTGGGTTCGTAAACCGCGTCGATCTGCGGCAACAAATTGTCAAAGCCAGCTACTACTGGCGGCCCGAAGGCAAATTCCTGATCTCGTACGGCCCAACACTGCAGCAGTTCAACATCTGGGACCACAGCGGAACCGCTCTCGATTACTTCGTCTATCCGGGATTCCGAGTCGACATGATTCGCAGCACCTACGTCAACTTCCATCCGTTCGGCTATGACGACGTACGTCTCCGCCCCATCGACTACAACACTCTGTCGTGGGTTACGGCCTATCCGCAGCCATTCTGGGGAATCGATGGCGCGACCAGCTGGTTCAAACAGTTCGATCTGACGGCGTTCTTTGTTTCCGGTGCCGGCGTGAACTACAACCCGGCCCCAGGACGTCCTCCCATGATCGGACATGAAGATCAGGGCAACTTCACTCTGACCGTCCACGCCGCCGGACGTTTGCGAATTGACAATGCCTACTTGCTCGAACACATCCGAGAGAGGGAGGCCAATCTGACCGCGGTGACGAACCACATTTTCCGCACCAAGTGGAACTACCAGTTCACCCGGAACTTGTCGGCCCGCCTCATCCTGCAATACAACGCCGTGCTGTCAAATCCGGCGATCAGTTCGCTCCCGCGCACCAAGAACTTCAACACCGATTTCCTCATCACCTACCTGATCCATCCCGGTACGGCGATTTACGTCGGCTACAACAGCGACCTGGCGAATCTGGACCGCAATTTGGCCGTCGATCCAGTAACAGGAAATATCGTGACGACCCCAAACGGCTACATCAACGACGGCCGCCAGTTTTTCGTGAAGGCGTCGTACGTATACCGGTTCTAGTACGTGTAGCCCCGGGCGCCTCGCCCTGGGTTGGGCGAAGCGCAATGACGGCGGCTGGTAGCGTGCAAAGGTGGCGGACCCAGGCTCCTGTGAGCATCACTCGCTTCGCTCAGGGCTCGTGGCGGACAAAGCGTCCGCCCACATTTATCGGGACGCAGCGGGGGCGCTATTGACTGCAAGGTGCTCGTAGACTTCCTCCGCGCGCCTCAAGGCGTCCTGCACGTTCTCGCAGATATTCTCTTGCCCGACGACTTCAGCGAACTCCGCCTGATGAATGAGCTGCGATGGCTGCTCTCGGGCGCCGCAGAGAATCAAGGTGCGCCTGGTCGCATGCAGCTGTTTGGCAACTTCCTCGATGGCAAAGAGGCCGGTAGCATCGAGGGCAGTCATGTTGCGCAGACGCAAGATCACGACGGGTGGTAGTTTGTGCAGGTTCTCGGCGATCGCGGAGATTTTGTCGGTCGCGCCAAATAGGAACGGCCCGTGAATGCGGAAGATCGTCGCATAGTACGGAATGTCCTTGTCCTGCAGGATGTGGACGCGGCCGTCTTCGACATAGTCGTCGGTCACCTGCGACACCGTTGTAGTCGAAGCGACGCGGCTGATGAACAGCAGTGCGGCAAGAATCATCCCGGCTTCGACGGCCACCGTGAGATCAGCGAATACGGTAAGCCCGAAGGTCACCAGCCAGATACTGATATCGGTTTTCGTGAGCTTTAGCAGTTGCGGAATCTCGCGCCACTCGCCCATGTTGTAGGCAACCACCATCAAAATTCCTGCAAGCGCAGCCATCGGAACAAAGGCAACCAGCTTCGACGCGAACAACAGGATGCAAAGAAGCGTCAACGCGTGAATCATTCCTGCAACCGGCGACTGCGCACCGGAGCGGATGTTGGTAGCCGTGCGCGCGATCGCGCCCGTAGCTGGCAATCCGCCGAACATAGGCGAGAAGACGTTAGCGACGCCCTGCGCCACGAGTTCCACGTTGGGATTATGGCGATCATTGCTCATGCGATCGGATACAACAGCCGACATCAGCGATTCGATCGCACCGAGCATGGCGACGGTAAAGGCCGGACCGAGTAAGCCATGAATAAGATCGCTGCGGAACTTCGGAATCTGCAGGTGAGGCAAGCCCCCCGGAATTCCGCCGAATTTCGTGCCGATCGTCTCAACCGGGAGTTTGAAGAAGTAGACAGCAGTTGTTGCCAGCACCAGCGCGACAATAGGCCCGGGAATGCGGGCCGACAAGCTGCGGCAGATGATCAGCGTCAGCAGCGTGAAAGCAGCGAGAGCGGTCGCTTCGAAAGAAAGTGTGTGAAAGCTTTTCGCGAGCGCTTCCATGCGAAGCCAGAAGACCCCGGGAACCTTGTCGAGATGCAGCCCGAAGAAGTCCTTCACTTGAGTGCTGGCGATCAGCGCGGCGATGCCATTGGTGAATCCGATGACCACTGGGCGCGGGATGAACTTCACCGCGGTGCCGAAGCCTGTGAGTCCCATGATGACCAGCAGAACTCCGGCCATCACGGTGCACATGAAGAGCCCGTCGACGCCATGTGCCGCGACGATCCCGGCGACCACGACAACAAATGCGCCGGTGGGGCCACCGATCTGCGTTTTGGAGCCGCCGAGAGCCGAGATCAGGAATCCGGTGACAATGGCGCAGTAAATGCCGGCCTGAGGCGTGAGCCCCGAGGCGATAGCAAACGCCATCGCAAGCGGCAGCGCGACAAGACCAACGGTGACGCCGGCGATCAAATCGAGGAGAAATTTGTGGCGGTCATAGTTCCGTAATAGGACGACGGACTTCGGAAGCCAATTCTCGCTAAGGAAACCAATTCCCATTTTTTCATTATCGCAGGAGATCCAGGAATCGGATAGTTACCCCAGGTTGTTTAGCCTCGGACGCCCCTCGTCCGGGGTTGCACGAATCGCAATGAGGTGGCTGTTAGCGTGTAACTATTCTGAGCGACACGCGCTCGCTCGGGCCAGCGGGTCGGACGAGGCGCACAGCCCTACACTAAGATTGGTGGATGCACCTGTTGCGAACACTGGGATGGCTGGCCTGCGTCGTCTATTCCACGGTCCCCCTGTTCTGGCTGATGGTGCATCCGCGGGCACATCAGTGGCGGACAAAGGAGCGATCACCGTTTCGCGTGCTCGTCCCTGCGTGGCTCACGATGTGGGTAGGCATCGGCGCGATCACCGACCATTGGCGAACTGTGGCGCTCTATTCCACAACCTGGAGTTGGATTCCTGCCGTCGTGCTGTTTGCTCTCGGCTGGTATCTTTACTTTCGCTCCGGTGCGCATTTCAGTTGGGCGCAGCTCGGCGGGCTGCCCGAAGTGCGGCGGAATCATTCGGCAGACCGGCTAATCACCACTGGAATTCGCGCCCGGGTGCGGCATCCAGTGTACCTTGCGCACTTATGCGAGATGCTGGGGTGGAGTATTGGCACGGGGCTGGTTGTGTGCTGGATACTGACGGCCTTCGCTATCGCTACCGGGGCTGTCATGATTCGAATGGAGGATTCTGAGCTGGCGAAGAGATTCGGCAGCGACTTCCTGCTTTATCGAAGCAGAGTTCCCGCGATATTCCCTATAATCCGACTTGTCAGAAAGCTCGGGGCTCGAAGCTCATAGCTCCCAGCTCATTTCTCAATGCGCTTCGAACTCTTCATCGCATCCCGATATCTGCGGGCAAAACGCCGCCAGGCGTTCATCGGAATCATCACCGGAATCTCCATTGCTGGAGTTGCCGCCGGCGTGGCCTCGCTTGTCGTAGCGCTCGCGATCAACAACGGCTTTCGCCAGGACCTGCAACAGCGCTTGCTTGGGTCAACGTCGCACATCAGCCTGCAGCGCATTGCCGACGATGGAATTAAAGAGTGGCCTCCGCTAATGGACCGTCTTTCCAAAGAGCCGCATGTGGTCGCGGCGGCTCCCGCGATTTTCGAGCAGGTGCTGATCTCGCGTGGCCCTCGCGCCCGCGGCGCGGTGCTCAAGGGAATGATCCCCAAGTACGAAAAAAGAGTTGGGGATCTGCTGAACTCGGTAACGGAGGGCTCGGCGGCAGAACTCGATGCGGAAACCCCTTCTTCAACTTCAGCTTCCTCGACTTCGGCGAGGCCGGATGAGCCAGCCCCGAGCGGCGCCGAAGGGGCGTCCGCCTCCACACAATCCCCCGACTCGCTGCAAGGGGTGCAGCAGCGTGTCGCCGCCATGCCACCGATCGTGCTGGGCAAAGAGATGGCCGAGAACCTCGGCGCCACAGTTGGCTCTGTCGTTCTCGTCACCAGCCCGCAGGGCGAGCTAACGCCTTTTGGCATGGTTCCTAAGTACAACCGCTTCCGGGTAGTCGGTATCTTTAGTTCGGGATTTTTCGACTACGACGCAAGTTGGGCCTTCGCGCGCCTGTCCGATGCGCAGCGCCTGTTTGGACTGGGCGATTTAATCTCTGTTGTCGAATTCAAGATCGACGACATCTACAGAGCGCCAGAAGTTTCCCGCGAACTGGAGGATGCCGCCGGTAAGGGCTTCATGGCGACAAACTGGATGGAGCAGAACAAAGCCCTGTTCCGCGCGCTGCGCCTGGAGCGGCTGGTAACGTTTATCACCATTGGCCTGATTGTTTTCGTAGCCGCGCTCAACATCCTGATCAGCCTGATCATGATGGTGATGGAAAAGACCAAGGACATAGCCGTGCTGATGTCGATGGGAACGCGCCGCCGGCAGGTGCGCAATGTCTTCATTGCCCAAGGAGTGCTGATCGGCGTAATCGGCACGGCAATCGGGCTCATCCTTGGCTATGCCATCTCGTATGCCGGTGGCCACTACCACGTAATTTCCTTATCGCCCGAGGTGTATTCGATTGACTACGTTCCCTTCGCCCCACGTATGGTCGATGGACTCTGGGTAGCGGGATTTGCGCTGCTGATTTCCTTCGTAGCAACGCTCTATCCCTCGTGGTCCGCGTCAAGAATTCTCCCAGCCGAGGCGCTGCGCTATGAATAGAGACTGTGTAGCCCCGGACGCCTCGTCCGGGGTTGCGCGAAGCGCAATCGCAATGATGACAGCGTGCCGTGTCCCAGCTCAGCGGGCGTCCCCAGGATTCCCCGAGCCCTTCCTCCGGATCCCAAGACGAGGCTTCCGGGTCTGCATTAACTGTAGTGATCCTCATCACATAAAGGAGTTCAGCCCCAAGCTATGTTTTCTAGGTATCGTGAGAGCACCCCGATGAATACTGCCCGGCCTGTAGTTTCCAACCCGCCAACCCCCACGGTGGCAGCCACTTGGAACGAAACCCAGACATTATGCATCTAAAGAATGACGATCCAATGCTTCGAGTCGAAGGCTTGAAGAAGGTTTTCCGCTCTGGCGAGTCGGATCTTGTGCTCTTTGAGAATCTGTCGTTTGAGGTGAAGCAAGGAGAGATGCTCGCCATTGTGGGAGAATCTGGTGCGGGGAAGAGTACTTTGCTACACATCCTGAGCGCGCTTGATCGTGCTTCCGCAGGTGACGTATACTGCGCCAACTTGCGATTGAACTCGTTGTCCCACGACGAAGCCGCGGGTTTTCGCAATCGGGAGACCGGCTTCGTATGGCAGTTTCACTACCTGCTGCCGGAGTTCACAGCAGTGGAGAATGTTGCCATGCCGTTGTTGCTTCGGGGAGAGTCATGGCAGCAGGCAGAACCGCATGCTTCACGCTGGTTGCGTGAGGTCGGATTGGAGCAACGCGCGCATCATCGTTCCGGAGAGCTTTCCGGCGGTGAGCAGCAGCGGGTGGCTCTGGCCCGGGCGCTCATCACTGGTCCCAAGCTTTTGCTAGCCGATGAGCCCACGGGAGACTTGGACGGACAGACTGCGGAAGCCGTTTTTGCATTGATAGCCCGACTCCATCGCGAGCACCAGCTTACCTCCCTCATTGCAACGCATAATCTGTCATTCGCCAGACGATGTCATCGCGTATTGCGGTTGCAGCGAGGGCGGGTAGAGGAGATTTCGCCGGATTCGCTCCCGGCATGAAACGTTCTGGCCGTGAGACGCAATATTATTTAGGAAGCAACTTTAGTACGACAAAGTGCAAGTGAGTGCTTCAGCAGCAAGACTCGAGGGAATCGGGAGGATTCCTTCGGTAACGTGATCAAAGGGACGGACCCGGATTTCTGGGCTTGGGTTCCTTGGCCTTTTGATTGCATAATGTGGGGACTAGAATAAGGACGGACCGGGTGTGAAGCGCGCTCAGTCCACTTCAGGGTCGGGAGACCTCCTCCCCACCCAGGAAGGTCAAAGGGGCATATGTTTGAACGCTATACGGAGAAAGCCAGGCGCGTCATCTTTTT
>Ga0335080_10002080_pt1 | contig 19923 bp, 20 predicted proteins | sample Lox_Sample_34_FD_206720 | JGI IMG/M metagenome (GOLD analysis project Ga0335080, IMG submission 206720) | Soil microbial communities from Loxahatchee National Wildlife Refuge, Florida, United States - Lox_Sample_3.4 | ecosystem: Environmental > Terrestrial > Soil > Wetlands | place: USA...
GGCTAAGAACATCGAGGCTTCCCCGCTCTGTACCTCGTGCCGCACCGACCTGCTTTTCTCTTATCGGGCGGAAAAAGGGATGACCGGACGGCTGATGGGCGTCGTTGGCATACGCCCATGAAGCTGCTTACTGCGCCGGAGCAGCAGGGCTCGGCGGCGGCGCCGGAGCACTGACGGCTTGCGCCGCCGCATTGTTCACCAGATCCTTCAACTCCTTGCTGGGCTTGAAGAAAGGAATCTTTTTCGCGGGAACCTCCACCCGGTCGCCGGTCTTCGGATTACGTCCTACCCGCGGTTTGCGCTGGCGCGTCCGGAAGCTGCCAAAACCACGAATCTCGATCTTGTCACCCACCCGGAGCGAGCGCACGATGCTGTCAAATATCGTCTCGACGATGACTTCACTGTCTTTACGGGTCAACTCCGCCAAACGAGAGACTTCATCGATTAGATCGGCTTTTGTCATAGGCCAGTTCGCTCCATCGCTGAATCAGGAAAGCGGCTTCGTACAACGAAGCCACCATAACCTTCTCAAATTTCAGGGGTTTTGTGCAAGAGGCTGGTTAGATTCTTGCCTGGGAACAGGATCTCTGCATCCGGGAAGCAATTTCACGCAAGCCTTGGGTTCTCTCTGCTACCTCCAGAGATAGTAAAACCCGACATGCTGTTCCAGCAGCTTTTCGCGCGTTGGAATCCACTCGGAAACATCTCCGAAGAGCAAGTCCAGCAAGGTTTTACGCTCTTTTTCAGGACGCACCAGGACCGGCTCACCCTTTATGCCCACCGCCCGGGCAGTGTCCTTGACCGCCAACTCGAAGTCGCCCACCTGGTCGATCAATTTGAGGGGCAGAGCCTGCTGGCCGGTCCAGACCTTGCCGTCGGCAATGGCCTTTACCTGATCGAATTTCAGGCCGCGCCCGTCGGCCACTGCCTGAATGAACTGGGTGTGCATGTTATCAATCAATCCCTGCAGGTAGGCTTGTTCCGCCGGGGTCAGATCGCGCGTCGGATTACCGGTATCTTTGAACTCCCCGGCCTTCATAGTGATGTCCTTCAGCTTGGCCCAGCGCAGCAGATCGCCATAGTTGACCCACTCGGAGATTACGCCGATGGAACCCACAATGCTGCCATTGTCGGCAAAGATCTTGTTGCAACCGGCCGAAACGTAATAGGCCCCGCTCGCGCCCAGGGTTTCGATCGAAGCTACGATCTGTTTTTTCTTCTCGTCCCGGATGCGCTTGACCTCGCGGTACATCTCTTCGGACGCAGCCACGCCTCCACCCGGAGAGTTCACGTGCAGAATGATGGCCTTGATCGAATCGTCGTCATTGAACTTCTTGAGTTGCTTGACCACGATTTCCGGGGAGATCAGCACGCCTTCGATGTCCACCACGCCAATCTTGTCCCCGAAGCTGCTGATGGAGGTTTCTTCGCCCGTATGCAGGGTGACATACACCAGCGTAAACACGGCCAATACAAAGAGGAAGAAAGCTCCTCCCCCAATCACAACCCAAAGCAAGGTACGGGAACGACCATTGTCAGGCATAGAGTTCAGGGTAGTTTAGCACCGGGGGAGTTTCCAGTTCACGGAGTTATGACCCGCAAGACCTGCGCAGCAATGGAGACCTCCACAGGCGTCTGGCAGACGAATTCGCCATCGGCGTAGACATCCAGAGAGGCTTTCGTTTCGATACGCAGCCGTGTCGTCCGGAAATATTCAACATCTTCGAGGCCCAGGTGCTTGCCGAAGTACACCGAAGGAAACAGGCAGAAGAGTTTGAAGCGGTTCACATCGGTTACGAGGCAGATGTCGAGCCTTCCATCGTCCATTTCCGCATCGGGGGCAATCTCCATGCCTCCACCGTAGTTGGGCGTGTTGGCGAAAGCCACCAGCACCGTCGCCTGCGAGCTCCGCAGCGTCAGGTCGCCGTGATCAGTTCCGGCTGAGGATATCTCCATGGGAAGCGCCGCAAAGCGCGCCAAGGCGGGAGGAAGAGCCAGAGCATAGCCGCCGAGGCCGCGCAGCCAACGGGGGAGTTGATTGGCCCGGCGCGCAACCTCGGCATCCAGGCCGACACCGCCCACACAACAGAAGTACTTGGTCTCCCTCCGCTGAAAAGAACGATCCGTAACAACGCAACCCGCTGCGTTGGAACCGAGGTTGGTGGGTCCGACGCAGCAGGCTGCGTCGCTACCGAGCGGCGTAATCACGCCGAGGTCGACGGTCCGAATCCTCCCCGCGCTGAAGACAAACCTCCGCCAGGCGGCCACGGAATCGCGTACCCGGCGCAAACCCAGCGCACGGGCAAAATCGTTCCCGCTACCGCGCGGCACCACCAGCACAGGCAAGCCGAGCTTGACCAACGCTTCCAAATGCCGGTGAATGGTGCCGTCTCCGCCCAACACCAACACGACGTCGGCCTCGCCGGATGACTCCGGAAGGCCAATCACCCATTCGACGGACGAGCCTTCACGAAAGGGCCTGAGATCTTTCTCCTGGCACCCTAAGCCGAGAATCGCGGCAGCGCGCATGTGCGCGGGAAGAGTATCAGAGGCTGAGAGAAAAGAAAGGGCGTTGACAAGGTCTCAAACCGTCTGCCAAAGTCGCACGGCGGAATCCTCCGTGGAGGGAACGACCGTGATCCTGGGCGCCCATGTTCTTCTTTACAGCGAGAATCCGGAAGCGGACCGGGCTTTTTTCCGTGACGTTCTGGATTTCCCCTATGTTGATGTCGGGCACGGCTGGCTGATCTTCCGTCTACCGCCGGCGGAAGCAGCCGTCCATCCAGCCGACGCCACCACCAAGCCCATCGTGCACGCCGACCGGCATCTAGCTCAGGCCATCCTCTACCTAATGTGCAACGATCTGAAGGCTACCATCAAATCCTTGGCGTTCAAGAAGATCAGCTGCACGGCTGTCGAAGAGGCACCGTGGGGAATCAAGACGACTATTGTGTTGCCCAGCGGCGGTGAGATCGGCTTGTACCAGCCGAAGCATGAGATGGCCCCCGGGCTGAGCAAGGAGAAGCCGCCGCGACGAACTCCACTCAGAAATTGATCTTGTCATCCTGAGCGTAGCGAAGGAGGACAAGCTTCCAGGAAGGATGACAAGTTAAATGACGATAGAAACAATCTTAAGCTTGCGGCCTACTTTCACGGTCGCTTCTGCAGGAACGCTCACGAAGGCAAAGTAGCGCCCCTTCATCTGCTCTCCCTTGATAACAACTGCACCTTCCTTCAGCTTCCGACTTGCTTCAGTTTTTGATGATGCGAATCCGCCCTCCACAAGCAGTTTTTCAACGCTGACGATTCTGATCTTATGATTGCCATCTACTACCGTGCCCCAGTCTGCTCTGACGGTCTCTTCATCAGGGACGTAAAGGTGCTTGACCAGCGGTTCCTCATACGCCCACGGCGGTTTCTGCAGGTCTTCAGTGCCCTTGGCCTCAACTGACAGAACATGGATAGTCCTGCGTTCCACGTGCTCGGGAACAGCATCCTTCTGAAACTGTTTCGCCCAGTCTTCCGCGGCTTTCGCGGCGGACTCCGCCGAATGGAAATCTCTCACAATGCGTTGCGCCAAGTCTTTCTTCGCCTGCATGGGATGCGCTTCACGCTTCATCTTCTCGATATCGGCGATCGACACATCCGTCAGCAGCTCGTAGTAGCGCCACATCATCTCATCCGACACCGACATGATCTTCCCGTACATCTCGAGCGGCGGCTCGTGAATGCCGATGGCGTTGCCCAGCGACTTCGACATTTTCTGCACGCCGTCGAGGCCCTCAAGAATGGGCGTGGTCAGCACTACCTGCGACTCCTGGCCATAGGATCGTTGCAACTCGCGGCCGACGAGCAGATTAAATTTCTGATCGGTTCCGCCAAGCTCTACGTCCGCTTCGAGCGCGACCGAGTCGTATCCCTGGGCCAGCGGGTAGAGCAACTCGTGCACCGCAATGGGCTTCTCTTCTTCAAACCGCTTGTGGAAGTCTTCCCGTTCGAGCATCTGTGAGACCGTGTATTTCGCCGCGAGGCGGATGAAATCTTCTGAACTGAATTTGGAGAACCATCGGCTGTTGAAGTCGATGACGGTCTTTTCCGGATGCAGAATCTTGAAGACCTGGGCCTTGTAGGTCTCCGCATTCTGCTCAATCTGTTCGCGGGAGAGCGGCGGGCGGGTAACCGAGCGGCCCGTGGGATCGCCGATCATTCCGGTGAAGTCGCCGATCAGAAAGATGGCGATGTGCCCCATGTCCTGAAAGTGTTTGAGTTTCCGTAGCACGACGGTGTGGCCAAGATGAAGATCCGGCGCAGTGGGATCCATTCCCAGCTTGACCCGCAGCGGCTTTCCGCTGGCGCGCGATTTCTCAAGTTTGGCGCGCAGTTCGGACTCCTTCACAATCTCCGCTGCGCCCTTGGTGATGTATGCGAGTTGTTCGTCGACGGAAGGGAAATTGGGCATTTGGGGCATTATAAGGAATGCAGAAGTGAGAAGTCAGACCTGATCGACTCACTGCGGGTGGCGCGCCAATAACTGCGCCCGGGCGATCAGTCTCTTTAACTTGCCTTCGATCGCCGCATCGCCTACCTGCTCGTCCTGCAGCACACCATCGGCGTCAATAGTGAAGGTGTGAGGAATCGCGTGGACATTGAACAAGTGCGCGATGGGACCGCCGAATCCTCCGTCAGAGTATTGCAGCCACGTCATGCCGTTGTCGCTCACGAATTTTTTCCATTGCGCCTGGTCGTTATCCAGATTAACGCTCAAAACAACCAGAGGCTGGCCCTGGAATCTTCGGGCGATGTCGCGTATCCGCGGCATCGCGGCGCGGCAGGGACCGCACCACGTCGCCCAAAAATCAAGCAACACGACCTTGCCTTGCAGATCGTCTATCGAAATGTGCTGACCATCCAGCGTCGTAACCGAGAATGCTGGCGCCATTCGCGCACGCGCCAGGTCAGGTTGCTCGATGAAACGCAAAGCGCGCTGCCGCTTAGGATCGTCTGCGGGCGTCATTTTCACGAACTGCTCAAATCGTGCCTTAGTTTCCTCGTCGCGATTCAAGTGCGCCAGTACCTGGCCATCGGCATAAATAGCCTGGGGAAAGTTCGGATAAGATGCCAGCGCTTTGACGAGCTCGTCGTGCGCCTGCGCATACAAATCCTGTTTGTTCTTGTGTAACGCCTCATCCATGATCACGAAGGACAACTGGTAGTGCGCAACCGCAATGTACTTGTCTTCTTTTGCCTGCGCCAGCAATTCTTCGGCGCCGGCCCGGGCAGCTTTCCAGTCCTGTAGATCAATTCCACATGTGATCATTTCCTTTTGGCAGCCAAGGCAATGTCCACTGTCCTGTTTGTCGGCTTTCTTGAAGGCGTCCAGTGCGGCTATCGTCTCGTGCTTCTGAAGATGGTCCAGGGCTTTCTTGTAGGTGGCTTGTGCCTTGGCATCGGTAGGACTCTCGGACGGCTCCTGGGCTGCGGTTAGACCTACGGCACAAGCCAGTATCGCCAAGACGTGGGTGGCGCGCATGCCTCTATGCCACAGCGACCTTCCGGACCAGCCGTCTCCCGACAACGTCATAATTGCCTTCCAGCACGATGTTGATCGCTTCCGAATACGCGATGTGTTCCTGTTCCAGAATGCGGGCGGCGAGGGTCTGCTCGTTGTCTCCGTCGAGCACGTAAACCGCCCTCTGCACAATGATCGCGCCGTGGTCGAGTTCCTCGTCGACGAAATGCACCGTGCAGCCGGAAACTTTCACTCCGTAGGCGAAGGCCTGCTCCTGCGCCTCGAGGCCGGGGAAGGCCGGCAACAACGATGGATGAATATTCAGAATGCGGTGGGGGAATTGTTGCACAAACCACGGGGAAAGCAGGCGCATGTATCCGGCTAGACAGACCAGATCGACGGCGTTGTCCTTGAGTGCGGCGACGACCTCGCGGTCATGGTCTTCGCGAGGCTTGCCTTTGGAGGGAATGACGGTTGTAGTGATGCCCATCCGATGGGCAATTTCAATGCCGCCGGCATCGGGCTTGTTCGAGATGACAACCGCAATTCGCGCGCCGGCAATTTTCCCGGCATTGATGTTCTTGGCGATGGCTTCAAAGTTCGAGCCGCGTCCGGAAAGAAGAATTCCCAGGTTTTTCATGAGTAGTCCTCAACTGTTGGCTGTCAGCTTCAGCGGTTCAGCAACCATGATAATTCACCGTAGAGACAGGGAGGCACAGAGAAGAGTTTACGGCTGCCGGCTTCCGATTGCCGATTTGGGAAGCCGGGGGCAAGTAGGGTTACCGCCGAAAAGGCTGGCTTCTACGTGTACATCACCTTGCGGTCGCCTTTTACGATGCGGCCCACGGTGTAGCCCTTCTCTCCAGCGCGTTCCAGCAGGGTCTGGACTTTCTTGAATTTCGCAGAGGGGATGACCACCAGCATGCCGAGTCCCATGTTGAAGGTGCGAAGCATTTCGGCTTCGGGAACGTTGCCGAGCGTCTGCAGGTGCTCGAAGATCGGCAGTACGGGCCAAGTTCCCAGTTCAACAACTGCAGCCACTCCCCGGGGCAGTACCCGGGGAAGGTTCTCGGTGATCCCCCCTCCGGTGATGTGGGCCAGGCCAGAAACGCAGTCGTTGTCGATCAGCTTACGCAGCACGGACCAGTAGCTCTTGTGACTGCGCATCAATTCGTTGCCGACCTTGTTCTTGATCTCGTTGACGTAGGTTTCCGGAGAATAGTGCGCGACCTCGAACAGCAGCTTGCGAGCCAGCGAATAGCCGTTGGTGTGCAAACCGTTGGAAGCCAGCCCGATGATGATGTCGCCGATCTGGATGTTCTTTCCGGTAATGATGCGCTCGCGCTCCACTACCCCGACGATGAAACCCGCCAGATCGTACTCGCCCTCCGGATAAGAACCGGGCATCTCCGCGGTCTCTCCGCCGATCAGGGCGCAGCCGTTGTGTTTGCAGGCGTCGGCGATGCCTTCCACGACCTTCTCTGCGACTTCCGGCTCCAATTTGCCGGTGGCGAAGTAATCCATGAAAAACAAGGGCGCGGCGCCCTGCACCGCGATGTCATTGACGCAATGATTGACCAGGTCGCCGCCGACCGTGTGATGAAGTTTGATTTCGAAGGCGACTTTCAGCTTGGTGCCCACTCCGTCAACGCTGGAAACCAGCACCGGGTCGAGGTATTTCTTGTCGACGGCAAACAGTCCCCCAAACCCGCCGATCTCGCTGAGGACTCCCCGTGTGAAAGTTTTGTGGGCCAGATACTTGATGCGCTGCTTGGTGCGATTCGCCTCGCTGATATTTACTCCGGCGTCCGCATAGGTGACGCTGGCGGATTTCGAGATGGAGTTCTGGGCCACAGGAGTTATGGTTGCGTGAGGGCGTGCCGGATGCTTCTAATGCCCGGACCTTCCAATACCAGGAGAACGTTTCGACAGCGCGTCATTGTAGCACGGGCGGAAGTGGAAAAGAGCGCAGCCAAGCCCGGTCTCGAATACACCACGGCGACTTTCTGAGCTGAAAAGCGTGAGTGGCCGCAGTCTTCTCTGCTAGTGCGCGATGTAGTCGGAAACGTAGTAAGCGAGAACGCCGAGCAGCGCGAGTCCCGAAATTCCGTAAGCGGTGAGCACCCAAAGATTGCGGCCTTCCCGTTGAGAACTCGAAGTTGCGGTACTTGCGACAGACGAGGAACTGGTAACTGGGGCCCGTTCTTCCATGAAAACCTCCCAGGCTAGAATCGTAAGTGATTCGCGTCGCGGCCCCACTGCCGGAACGCGGGGGTGATCCCGCGAATTTTACTATGAATTATGGCCTTGCGGCAGCCCGGCTATCCTTAGATTGTTTATGAATCACAGACGGAGGCAGAAGCAGGGGTTAAACTCAACAAGCCTATGAGCGCTGTCAAACCCACTTCCACACCGTCCAAGACCAAGCCGGGCCATGACAAGGTCCGTGACATCCCACGCTCTGAGGGACATCCCCTGGATGCCATCTTCGCGCCGCACTGCGTCGCGGTCGTTGGCGCCTCGGAAAAAGCCGGCGGCGTCGGCCGGGCGGTCCTATGGAGTCTGCTGAGCAGTCCGTTCGGTGGCACCGTATACCCGGTCAGCGAGAAGCGCACCAGCGTGCTCGGCATCAAGGCTTACAAGCGGATCGCGGACATCCCGGAAACCATAGATCTCGCAGTAATCGTCACCCCGGCGGCGACGGTTCCCGGAGTGATTGGCGAGTGTGTGGAAGCAGGCGTGCGCGGGGCCATCGTAATTTCCGCCGGATTCAAGGAGCACGGAGAGCAGGGCAAGGAGCTCGAACGGCAGATCCTGGAGCGCATCCGAGGGACGCAAATGCGGGTCATCGGCCCCAACTGCCTCGGCGTAATGAACCCGTTAAGTGGCTTGAACGCGACCTTTGCCACCAACATCGCGCGGCCCGGCAATGTCGCCTTCATCAGCCAGAGCGGAGCGTTGTGCACAGCCATTCTCGACTGGTGCCAGAAGGAGATGGTCGGCTTCAGCGCGTTCGTTTCTGTGGGCTCCATGCTCGATGTGGGCTGGGGCGACTTGATCGACTATCTCGGAAACGACCCTCGCACCCACAGCATTGTGATGTACATGGAGTCGGTGGGCGACGCACGATCATTCCTGTCCGCGGCGCGCGAAGTATCGCTGAACAAGCCGATCATCGTGATCAAGGCAGGACGCACGGAGGCGGCAGCGACTGCCGCGGCATCCCACACCGGCACGTTGACGGGCAGCGATGAGGTTTTAGAAGCGGCCTTCCGACGTTGTGGCGTGTTGCGGGTCAATGCGATCGCCGACCTGTTTTACATGGCGGAGGTTCTGGCCAAGCAGCCGCGGCCGAAAGGTCCACGCTTGGGCATCGTCACCAACGCCGGCGGCCCGGGCGTGCTGGCGGCCGATTCCGTCATTGCTAACGGCGGCGAACTGGCGGAGCTCACACCGGAATCAATGCGGCAGCTCAATGAGCTTCTGCCGCCGCATTGGAGCCATAACAATCCCATCGACATCCTGGGCGATGCCTTGCCCGACAAGTACGCCAAGATTGTGGACATCACGGTCCACGATCCCAATGTCGATGGATTGCTGGCGATCATTTGCCCGCAGGGGATGGCCGAACCCACCCAGACCGCCGAACAAATCAAGCAGTACGCCAGGACCACCGGCAAACCGGTGATTGCCAGCTGGATGGGCGGCCCCGAGGTCGCGGCTGGAACCGACATCCTGAATCGCGCCGGAATTCCGACCTTTCCCTTCCCCGATACCGCGGCGCGAATCTTCGATTACATGTGGCGCTACAGCTACAACCTGCGCGGCCTTTACGAAACGCCGATGCTGCCGGAAACCAAGCATGAAGCCGAATTGGCTTCGGCCACCGCAATTGTGAATGCTGCTCGCGCCGAAGGCAGGACGATCCTCACCGAAGTAGAGTCGAAACAGCTGCTTGCCGCTTACGGAATTCCAACCGTTTCGACCCTGATCGCAAGCGCCGAGGACGAGGCGGTCGCCCATTCCGAGAAGCTTCGTTATCCCGTCGTGCTGAAGCTTTACTCACGCACCGTCACCCACAAGACTGACGTTGGCGGAGTAGCACTCAATCTGCGCGATGCTGCGGCGGTCCGCCAGGCCTACCGGCAGATTGAGGGATCGGTGAGCGAGAAAGCCGGCTCGCAGCATTTCCTGGGCGTAACCGTACAGCCCATGATCAGGCTGGATGGCTACGAACTGATCGTTGGCTCGAGTGTGGACGCACAGTTTGGACCCACGCTGCTGTTTGGTTCCGGCGGGCAACTGGTGGAGGTGTTCAAGGATCGCAGCCTGGCATTGCCGCCGCTGAACACCACGCTGGCGCGGCGGATGATGGAGCAAACCCTGGTCTTCACCGCCTTGCAGGGGATCCGCGGCCGCAAAGCGGTGGATTTGCCTGCTCTGGAAGAGCTGTTGGTGCGATTCAGCCAGTTAGTGGTCGAGCAGCGCTGGGTCCGCGAGATCGACATCAATCCTCTTCTGGCCTCGCCGGAGGGTCTGATTGCGCTGGACGCTCGCGTGGTGGTTTACGGTCGTGAGGTCGGCGAAGAACAGTTGCCGCGGCTGGCGATTCGCCCCTATCCCTCTCAGTATGTCAGCCGGTGGGTCATGAAAAACGGCGAGAGTGTAACCATACGCCCGATTCGTCCCGAAGACGAACCGCTGATGATCAAGCTGCACGAGGCGCTCTCAGACCGGAGCGTGTATATGCGTTATTTCCAGCCCTTGAAGCTGACCCAGCGCACGGCCCACGAGCGGCTTACCCGCATCTGCTTCATCGACTACGAACGCGAACTGGCTCTGGTCGTCGAACGCAAGAAAGAAGACGGCACCGCCGAGATCATCGGGATCGGACGCATGAGCAAATTGCGCGGCCGCGATGAAGCAGAACTTGCCGCCCTGGTGGACGATCGCTTTCAACACCTGGGAATGGGAAGCGAGCTATACCGCCGCTTACTGACGGTGGCGCGAGGCGAAAGGGTCAACCGCGTTGTTTCGACGATTCTGCCCGAAAACCGCGACATGCGCGCCATCTGCCAGAAGCTCGGCTTCCGCCTGCAGATGGATGTCGAGGACGGTACGGTACGCGCCGAGTTGAACGTTCGGGACGGTTAGAGATTTGCAGCTCGGTCTAGCCGCCGCTCTTAATGGCGCGCTGCCAGGATCGTCAGAATCTCGCGCAGTCCCTGGCGAACGTGGTTGAGTTCCGCCGAAGAGCGCGCGGGAAAGGGCAGCGGTGGCTGCTTTTTGTCGCCCTTGGTTTCACCCTTCAAATGCTGGCGAGCGCCGGCAATGGTGAATCCGTCTTCGTAAAGCAGCTTTTTTATGCGCAGAACATTTTCTACGTCGCGCCGCCGGTACATCCGCTGCCCCGTGCTGCTCTTGAGCGGCTTGAGTTGAGGAAATTCAGTTTCCCAGAATCGTAAGACATAGGCCGGAAGACGGCACAGGCGGGCGACCTCTCCGATACGGAAATAAAGCTTTTCGGGAATGACGACGTCACTGCTCCGAACGGACTTGCCCGCGGTTGATTTCCTGGCTTTCATCAGCGCGTGTGTGGCGGCGTCCATCGTGAGGGGAGAATCCTGATGCCCGCTCTCTGGTTTTCTAGCACGAGCCCGTCCCGAAAAACAATCCCATTGTACGCGCAGCTCGCGCTATTTCCCCCTATAGCGAAAAAGCCCCTCGAGAGGTGCTTCTCAGGAGAGGCCACGAACTCTACTTGTTCTGCGAGCTTACATCTCGCGAACGGTTAGTGTTTCTTTTTCTTCTTTGCCTTCTTCTTTGCTGGCATGAAGTTTTCCTCCGTGAACGATTTTCCCTTGCAAGGTATCTAACAGGCCCAATTACTGGCATGGGCTGTGTACCTAGCACAAGATATTGAGGAGTATTAAATAGATTGTCAACATAATTCTGCAGGTCAGACGGTTGGTTAACAGGCGACCGCGCGGGCGGGCTTGGCGTAAACTTTCTCCGCCGCTATGCGTTCCGATCCGATCGAACTCGAAGTTTTCAAGAACATCTATCACTCGATCGCCGAAGAGATGGGTGCCGCCCTGCGCCGCACGGCCTTCTCGCCGAACATCAAAGAACGGCGCGACTACTCCTGCGCCGTGTTTGACCGCGACGGTGAAGTCATCGCCATGGGCGATCACATGCCGGTACATCTGGGGTCGATGCCCATGTCGGTGCGGGCTGCCATCGAGCAATGTGGGTTGGCCCCGGGTGACATGGTAATGCTCAATGATCCGTTTTGCGGCGGCACCCACTTGCCGGACATTACCCTGGTCGCGCCAGTCTCTGTTCGTGGCGCGCCTGGCAGCGGAGGTGCGAAGGGCAGGCGTTCGCGCTCGGGCTCTCCAGATTTTTATGTGGCCTCCCGCGCTCACCACGCAGATGTCGGCGGCACCTATCCCGGTTCCATGGGGTTGTGCCGCGAGATCTACCAGGAGGGCTTCCGCATTCCGCCGGTGAAGATCATGCGGGACGGCGAAGTCCAGCCTGACGTGTTGAATCTTCTGCTGACCAACGTGCGCACGCCGCGCGAGCGCGAAGGCGACTTGGGCGCCCAGATTGCCGCCTGTCATACGGGCGCGGCGAGGTTGCAGGAAGTGTGCGAGCGTTACGGACGGGCGCGCGCGGCGGCAGCGGCTCGAAATCTGCTTTCCTATTCGGAGAAGATGATGCGGGCGTTTCTGGATCGGCTGCCACGGGGCATCTATCGCGCCGAGGACTTTCTGGACAACGACGGCATCAGCGATCGTCCGGTAAGAATTGCCGTAACGATTAATTTTGGCGGAGAAGTACACGGGCGTCATCGGCCCATGGTCACGATCGATTTTACCGGCAGCGATCCCCAGGTGGAAGGCAGCGTGAATGCGGTGGAAGCGATCACCTGCTCTGCCTGCTTCTACGTATTTCGCTGTTTGCTGGCAGAGGACGTTTCTGCCACCGCGGGGCTGATGTGGCCGATCAAGATCATCGCTCCCGCCGGCACTGTGGTGAATGCCCGGCCGCCGGCGGCAGTCGCGGGCGGAAACGTCGAAACTTCCCAGCGCATCGTGGACGTGTTGCTGCGCGCCCTCGCGCAGGCCGCGCCGGACCGCATTCCCGCCGCGGCATCGGGCACCATGAACAATCTCACGATCGGCGGCATCGATCCTCGAACCGCCGAGCCGTTCGCATACTACGAAACCGTCGCCGGCGGCATGGGCGCTCGCCCATCCAAGCCGGGCGTTTCCGGGGTTCACACCCACATGACCAACTCACTCAACACGCCGGCCGAGGCACTCGAGTATGCCTACCCCCTGCGCGTACGCCGCTATTCGCTCCGTCCCAATAGCGGAGGCCGGGGAAAACACCGCGGTGGGGATGGGATTATCCGCGAGATCGAGGTCCTGACCGATGCTGAAGTCACGCTTCTGGCCGAGCGGAGAGCGCGGGGACCCTACGGCCTCAACGGCGGCGGGGAGGGCGCCCCCGGAAAGACCAGCGTGCTGCGTCGAGATGGAGGGACTGAGGAACTTCCTGGCAAAGCCAATGTCCGCCTGCGGGCGGGGGAACGCATCCGCATCGAAACTCCGGGGGGCGGCGGCTTCGCTAAGGCCTGACTGCGAGATTCTCAAGAAAAGGGGCGTGTCCAATGTACAAGCTGAAATCCGTTGGTGTGTTGTCGGTGGCAAAAGTATTGGGAGCGATGTACACCTTGCTAGGTCTGATCCTGATGCCGTTCGTGCTGATCATCGGGATGGTCGGCGCCTTCGCGGGCGGAGGAAAGAATCCACTGGGCGCGATGGGGGGAGTATTTCTCGCGATCTGCTTGCCGATTGTCTATGGCTTGATGGGTTTCGTCATAGGCGCTCTATCCAGCCTGCTTTACAACCTGATGGCAGGATGGCTGGGCGGGGTCGAATTTGAAATTCAACCACCGGCGGTAGCGGGCGCAGCATCTATTGGCTAGGAGGCCCTATGGATGTTGCCACTCAGTATCTGGACGAAGTTCGCCGCCAATTTCGCGGACATAAACGCCTGGGCGAAGGCGCGATAGATCAGTTGAACGATAACGAACTCCTGACCACACTTGATCCCGAGGCCAATTCGGTGGCTCTCATCGTCAAGCATCTCGCCGGCAACATGCGTTCGCGCTTCACCGACTTCCTTACCACCGACGGGGAGAAGCCCGACCGCCAGCGCGACCAGGAGTTTGAATTGGGCTCGCACCCCACCCGGGCGGATGTGATGCGCTGGTGGGAAGAAGGATGGGCTCGGGTGTTTTCCGCGGTTGAGGAATTGAAGCCGGATGATCTTTTGCGCACCGTGACCATTCGCGGCGAACCGCACTCCATCCTGCAAGCCTTGAACCGGCAGGTGGCGCACTACGCGTACCACGTGGGGCAGATCGTATTTCTGGCCAAGCACTTGCGTTCCCGGGAGTGGAAGTCGCTGAGTATTCCGCGCGGCCAATCGGAAGAATACAATCGCAGACCAGCCGCAGAACGCAAAGCGGGGCGGTCAGGACCACGCTAACCGTGATCGCTCAAGGAACAACATTCATGCTCAGAGTCGTTCTCATTGTCTTGCTGGCGGGATTCTGTTTACCGCTTTCCGCGCCTGCGAGCGCTCTGCATTCGGATCCCGACACGGCCGCATCGCAGGAAGAAATCAAGAAGCTGGAGCTTGATCTGGCCAGGATGCTGGCCAAGAGCGATTGGGACCAGTACAGTTCTCATCTGGCTGAAGACTTCGTGCGCATTGACGAACAAGGCGTGGTTCTGGACAAGGCAGCACTGCTCACGAACTTGCGTTCCGGGAAACCGGCATTATTAAGCGTGATGCCGGAGGAACTGGTGGTACGCATCTACGGCGACACCGCAGTCCTGACCGGGCACTTGACGGTTCTCCGACGGCAGAATGGAAAAGTGACCACGTCGTTTCTCCGCTATACGGAGGTGTTCGTCAGGCGAGCTGGACAGTGGTCTTCGGTCACCCTGCAAACTACCCAAGTGGGAGAGTGACCCAAACCACGAACAAGTCGCAGCCCAGCCCTGCTACGCCCCGCAACTCGTAGCTGCAGTGCTAGAATGCCAAGTCGCGCGGGGCTGCCTCTGCAGCGCGTATCATTGGGCTAGGCCCAGAGGAATCATACATGTCAAACACTATGCTGGCGGTCGTCAAGCCGGAAGCCAAGCCAGGCACGGAAATTCGTGAAGTCAAAGTGCCGGGCTTTGGACGTACCGAGGTTCTGGTGAAGGTCAAAGTGGCCTCGATTTGCGGCACCGACCTTCACATCTACGACTGGGATCGCTGGGCCCAAAATCGCATCCATCCGCCACTGATCCCCGGCCATGAGTTCTGCGGCGAAGTCGTCGCCTTCGGCGATGAGGTCACCAGCGTAAAGGAGGGTGATTTTGTTTCCGCAGAGATGCATGTAGCCTGCGGCAAATGCCTGCAGTGCCGCACCGGCGAAGCCCACATCTGCCAGAACGTAAAAATCATCGGCGTGGATGCCGACGGCGCCTTTGCTGAGTACGTGGTGATTCCCGAAAGCAACATCTGGAAGTTGGATCCCGCTATCCCGCTGGAGTATGCCTCCATTCTCGACCCGCTGGGCAATGCCGTCCACACGGTGCTCGCCGGGGAGATTGCCGCGAAAACAGTGGCGATTACAGGCTGTGGGCCCATTGGGCTTTTCTCGATTGCGGTGGCTCGCGCGGTTGGGGCAACGACCGTCTTGGCAATTGAAGTGAACGAGCACCGCCGCCGGATTGCCAAAGAGATGAAGGCGGATTACACGATCGATCCGTCAAAGGAAGATGCAGCGGCGGTCGTGATGGAGCGAACCGGGGGGCTGGGAGTCGATGTCGTCCTGGAGATGGCCGGCCATCCCGATGCTATCCGAACAGCCTTCGATATCGTGCGGCGGGGCGGACGCATTTCCCTCCTCGGTCTGACCTCCAAGCCTATCCCGTTGAACTTCTCCGAAGACATCATTTTCAAAGGCATCACGGTGCAGGGAATAAGCGGCCGCCGCATGTATCAGACCTGGTACCAGATGACTGCCCTTCTGAAGGCTGGAAAACTCGACCTGCATCCTGCCATCACGGATCGGATCGCTATGAAAGATTTTGCCAGCGCTATGCAGCGTTTGAAGACCGGCGAAGCCAGCAAGATCCTGGTCTATCCCAACGGGAACAAGTAAATCCGGGGCGGGAACAATTTGCTCCATCCCGCGCGCTCCGATATCATTTTCTTACGCCGTGTACGACAACTTCCATGCCGTCGACCGCTGGAGCAGAAAGAAAGTTCACTGTGTTTACCAGGCTCTGATCGTAGCCATTGCCACTCGCCACGCCGATGCAGTGGATGTGAAGTTCCTGGTGGACGGCCGTCCGGTATGGATCGCCCTGCCGCATCCCGCCTGGGTCGAGTACAACCATCGCACCGGTAGAGTTATTACCGATCCGCTTGCCGTGGAGATTGCCGGCCACTACCTCAGGGATGCACTCGAGTCTGGAGCAGGCGCGGGACGCGAGATGTATTCGCTCACAGTAAACGAGGCGCTGAATCATCTGGACGCTTTGGCCGATGCCGCCTCCTCCCGGGTTGGAGAAGAAACCCCCGCCTAAGGGCCCGGTCTCGCCGCATCGGTGCCAGCCATCACAGCCATATGTGACTTGTAGCACTTACCGGCGCCGAGGGCGCGCACGCATAATGGACTGACGCCCTGAGATGGCGCCGGCGCCATTTCCGGGCAGCTATTTGGCGGGATACTTGGAAGACGCCCTCAAAATGAGGGAAAATGATAGCGTTCTTCCCGGGCTAGGCAGGGAAAGCAGGCGCGGAGTGGACCTCTCGAACCCTTCCTTAATTCCGGCCGGGTCCGCCCGCTGCCTAATCATCGTAAATCACGCCCCGGATCCTCGGGCGAGGAGATGCCTTTATGTCCAGTCTTACGTTGGAAGTAGAAACGGCCGCGAGCGGCGGCCGGCATAAGCAGCTGGCGCAGTGGGTGGAAGAAGTGGCGCAAATGTGCAAGCCCGACCGCATCCACTGGTGCGATGGCTCGCCCGAGGAATATCAGTCAATGCTGCGGCTGATGATCCTGGCCGGTACCGCGATCCCCTTGGCCGAAGACAAACGGCCCAACAGCATCCTGGTACGCTCCAATCCCGCCGACGTCGCCCGCGTCGAGGATCGAACCTTCATCTGCGCCAAGACGAAAGACGAGGCCGGTCCCACCAACAACTGGGAAGATCCCGCCAAGATGAAGGAAAAGCTTAAGGGCCTCTATACCGGTTCGATGGTGGGAAGAACCATGTACGTGATCCCGTACAGCATGGGGCCGGTCGGATCCCACATCGCGAAGATTGGAATCGAGATTACCGATTCACCCTACGTCGTTGCCAACATGCACATCATGGCGCGAGTGGGCAAGAAAGTGCTCGATGTTCTGGGAGACGATGGCGAGTTTGTGCGCGGACTGCATTCGGTGGGCGCACCGCTGGGTCCGAATGATCAGGATTCGCCCTGGCCCAATAACCCCGATCAGAAATACATCTGCCACTTCCCCGATACGCGTGAGATCTGGTCTTACGGCTCCGGCTACGGCGGTAACGCTCTGCTCGGGAAGAAATGTCACGCGCTGCGCATCGCATCCGTACAGGCCCGGGATGAAGGCTGGATGGCCGAACATATGCTCATTCTGAAAATGACCAGCCCATCGGGGCAGGTCAAGTACATGACGGGAGCATTTCCCTCGGCTTGCGGTAAAACCAACCTGGCCATGCTCATTCCTACCATCCCCGGCTGGAAGGTGGAAACCGTCGGCGACGATATCGCCTGGATGAAGTTCGGCGCGGATGGACGTCTTTACGCCATTAACCCGGAATATGGCTTCTTTGGCGTGGCGCCCGGAACCAGCATGAAGTCCAACCGGAATGCCATGCTGACCGCCACCCGAAATTCCATCTTCACCAACTGCGCCATGACGCCCGATGGAGACGTGTGGTGGGAGGCGATGACCGACACCAAGCCGCCGGAATTGATGGATTGGTTGCGGCGGCCGTGGAATCCGACCTCCAACCGCCGGGCGGCTCATCCTAATTCACGTTTCACCACGCCCGCGAAGCAGTGTCCCGCGATCGCGCCGGAGTGGGAAGATCCCAAGGGTGTGCCGATTGATGCCATCCTGTTTGGCGGGCGGCGCGCCGGCGTCGTGCCCCTGGTAATCGAAGCCTTCACCTGGCAGCACGGAACCTTTCTAGGCGCGACCGCCAGCAGCGAGACCACCGCTGCCGCCGCCGGCAAAGTCGGGCAACTGCGCCGCGACCCCATGGCCATGCTGCCTTTCTGCGGGTATAACATGGGCGACTACTTCGCCCACTATCTGCAAATCGGCGCGCGCCCGGGAGCGAAGCTCCCGAAAATCTATTACGTGAACTGGTTCCGCACCGATGAAAACGGCAAGTTCCTGTGGCCCGGATATGGCGAGAACAGCCGGGTTCTGAAATGGATCTTCGAGCGCTGCGAAGCCAAAGCCCACGCGGTGGATACTCCCATCGGCAGACTGCCCGAGCCCGCCGACCTCGATACCCGCGGTCTCGACATGCAGTCGCCTAACATGGCCAAGCTGTTGAGTGTCGATATCGAGGGGTGGCTCGCGGAAATACCGCTCATTCGGGAACACTTCGCAAAATTCGGCGAACATCTGCCGGAGGGTCTGAAACGCGAAGTGGACGACCTGGAGAAGCGGCTCAAAGCCGCTCAACGGTAAGAGCGTATCGAATGGAAGGAAGTCGGAAGTAAGAATCAAAATGCAGAAGTAAAGCGGCCAACCGTTTCACTTCTGCATTTTGCCTTCTTACCTCTCCCTTCTCCATTAATTCTTCTGAACCTTTTGCATTTTTCTTCATTCTCTTCTTCCTTGGCCGCATCCAAGTAGCTATGTCGTTAAGCAGGTCTCGTCCCGGGCTCACCCTGGGCGAGCTTTTTGCCTCCTGGGGAACCATCCTGAGCGGGCGTGCTCCGATGCTTTCCATAGAGATCACGCGGGAGTGTCCGCTGCACTGTCCGGGCTGCTACGCGTATGGCGAAAGCCATCTCGGCGGTGAGCACACGCTGCGGGACTTGGTAGATCTGCGCGGCAATGCTCTGGTTGCGGGCGTGCTCGCTCTCGTGGACAAACATCGCCCGTTGCATGTGTCGCTGGTGGGCGGCGAACCGCTGGTGCGGCATCGCGAGCTGAGCAGGATCCTTCCTGCGCTCAGCGAACGCCGGATATTCACGCTGGTGGTCACCAGTGGCGTGATTCCAATTCCCAAGGAGTGGATGGGACTGTCTCGAAGCCGGGTGGCGATTTCCATCGATGGCCTGCCTGAACATCACGACGAGCGGCGCAAGCCCGCAACTTACGAACGCATTCTCGAACACATTCGCGAGCGTGAGGTCAACATTCACTGGACGATCACCGGCCCCATGCTGCGGCGTCCGTCATACATGGAGGAATACGTCTCTTTCTGGAGCGCTCGCCCCGAGGTGAACCGCATCTGGGTGAGCCTCTACACTCCGCAGCAGGGGGAACACACCGAGGAAATGCTGACCCGCCAGGATCGCGAGCAAGTCGCGGCGAATTTGCCCGGGTTGCGCGAGAAGTATCCCAAGCTTCTGATGAGCCCGCGCATCGCGGAGGCATTGCTGTCACCTCCGGAGAATCCCCACGATTGCCTGTTCTCGAAGATGTCTACGAACTATTCCGCGGATCTGTCGTCGCGGGTCGAACCTTGCATCTTCGGAGGAACCCCGGACTGCAGTCAATGCGGCTGCGTGATCTCCAGCGGATTACATTCCGTGCAGAATGTCACGCTGGCGGGACCGCTGAAAATCCGTCACCTGGTGAAGGGATCCATGGCGATTGGGGCAGCAGTGAACCGAATGCGCGTGGGAATCGCGCAACCCGATAGGTGGATGAAGCGTCCGCGAACCTCGCAGGACGATCTGGTACAAATCGGCTCCGGCGACTAGCTGTCAGGCTTTTTTCAGGGCACGCGACAGCGCGATCAGCAGTACCGCACCGAGAATTGCTACCAGAATGCTGGGAATCAGTCCTCCACTGCTGTAAAAGCCCATCAGACGAAGAACCCAGCCGCCCACCACGGCTCCGGCCACCCCTAACAGAATGTCCATGAGAAGACCGTAACCCGAGCCCTTCATGATCTTCCCGGCCGCCCATCCGGCAATCAAACCTACGATGATCAGATAGAGAAAGAACAAAGCGCACACAGCCTACCAGCGTTCAAGTCCGATAACAACTAGGAACCGGGAACTGTGAACTGAGAACTGAATTTCCGGGCATCCAGCTTCAGATGTCAGGGTTGAGG
>Ga0335080_10002081_pt1 | contig 19913 bp, 20 predicted proteins | sample Lox_Sample_34_FD_206720 | JGI IMG/M metagenome (GOLD analysis project Ga0335080, IMG submission 206720) | Soil microbial communities from Loxahatchee National Wildlife Refuge, Florida, United States - Lox_Sample_3.4 | ecosystem: Environmental > Terrestrial > Soil > Wetlands | place: USA...
CGGCCTCCGCTGCTCGCTCCGCTCCCCCGGCGGTGTTATCCGCGGGACCTATGTGGCAGTGCGGGCCTAGACCCCGAAATTCGTAGGGAAACCCCCGATTACTCGCCAGGAGCAGCCGCGTACCTTGCCGGCTGTGTTGGAACGACCCTCCGGAGCGACGTACCTGGCCGAGTGCTTCTGGCCGGATCTGCACGAGAAGTCGGTCGGCGAGGCCGCCGAGCGCATCCGCCAGAGCGCTGCCGAGCTGACGAGGGCGGGGACCGGCGTCGCGCTCACGGGCACGATCCTCGTCCCGGGCGACGAGGTCGTCTTCTACCTTTTCGACGGCGATTCCGCGGAGGTCGTACGCGAGGTGTGCGAGCGCGCGCGTGTCCCGTTCGAGCGCGTCGTCGAGTCGGTGAGCACGTGAGATCCCGTCTGCCGCTCCTGCTGGCGCTGGTCGTCCTCGCGGGCGGCGGCGCCCTGGCCCTCGCCGCGTCGGGGCCCGGGCTCGTCCTGGACATCAACCCCGGTGCCGCCAGCTCGAGCCCGGACTCGATCACGGACGTGGGCGGCACGGGTTTCTTCGTCGCCGACGACGGTACGCACGGCTTCGAGCTCTGGAAGACCGACGGCACGGCCGCGGGCACCAGCCTGGTCAAGGACATCAATCCCGGCGCGACCGGCTCGTTCCCGTCGCTGCTCACCGACGTCAACGGGACGCTGTTCTTCTCGGCCGACGACGGCACCCACGGCAGCGAGCTCTGGAGCAGCGACGGAACGGCCGCGGGCACGACGATGGTCAAGGACATCGACCCGGGCGGCTCCTCGCAGCCGACGGCCCTGGTCGACGTCGGCGGCACGCTCTACTTCGCGGCCAACGACGGGACGAACGGGCGCGAGCTGTGGCGCAGCGACGGCACCGCCGCCGGCACGACGATGGTGAAGGACATCAACGTCGGCGGCTCCTCGACCCCGTCGCTCCTGACCCAATCCGGCGGGACGCTCTTCTTCAACGCGGACGACGGCACCGACGGAGAGGAGCTCTGGAAGAGCGACGGCACAGCCGCAGGCACCACCATGGTCAAGGACATCAACCCCGGGCCTGGGCCGGGGTTGATCGGCGAGCCGACGGACGTGAACGGAACGCTCTTCTTCTACGCCTTCGACGGAACCAACTACGGCTTGTGGAAGAGCGACGGCACGGGCGCGGGCACGACGGTGCTCAAGACCGGCGTCGGGGTCCCGCAGCACCTCACGGCCGTCGGGGCCGCGCTGTTCTTCACCGGCGACGACGGAAGCAACGGCCGCGAGCTCTGGCGGAGCGACGGCACCACGCCCGGCACCGGCCTGGTCAAGGACATCAACCCGGGAATCGCGGCCTCGAATCCGGACGCCCTCACGGACTTCGCCGGCACGCTCGTCTTCCAGGCCGACGACGGGACGCACGGCGTCGAGCTGTGGCGTAGCGACGGCACGGGCACCGGCACCACGCTGGTCGACGACATCAACCCCGGCGGCGACTCGGGCCCCGACGAGTTCGCGGCCCTCGACGGGCAGCTCTACTTCGCGGCCGGCGACGGCAGCGACGGCCGCGAGCTGTGGAGGACGGACGGCACCGGGGCAGGGACGGCGCTGGTGGACGACATCAACCCGGGTAGCGGCAGCTCGTTCCCGGAGGCGCTGGCCGCTGTGAACGGGAACCTCCTGTTCGGGGCCGACGACGGCGTGCACGGCTCCGAGCTGTGGAAGCTGACCGGCACGGGCGGCCCGACGACGTTCACGCTGAGCGTGAGCAAGGCGGGCGCGGGCTCGGGAACCGTCACGAGCTCGCCGGCCGGGATCTCGTGCGGCACGGCCTGCTCGCACGCCTTCGTCTCCGGGACCGACGTGACGCTGAGCGCGGCCGCCGCGCAGGGCTCCGCCTTCTCCGGCTGGTCGGGCGCCTGCTCCGGGATGAGCTGCACGGTGCACATGAGCCAGGCGCGCAGCGTGACCGCCACGTTCACGAGCAGCTCTCCGACCGCGCTCTTCACGATGCCGAGCACGATCCGGCCGGGCGCCGTGGTGACGCTGAACGCGAACGCCTCGCTCAATGCGACGCGGTACCTCTGGGACCTGAACGGCGACGGCCACACCGACGTCTCGTGCAACACCTCCCAGCTTCAGACGCAGTTCTTGCCCGCGCCGGGCAGCTCGTTCAAGGCCGCGAGCAGCCTCGCCCAGGCGCGCCTGACGGTCGTGAGCGCGACGGGCGCGACGAGCACCGCTTCGCAGTCCTCGCCGTTCTCCGGCGGCGGCACCACGATCTCGGCGCCGACCTACAACTTCTTCCAAGGGACCCTCAGCGCGTACTGCGTCAACTTCAGACAGGCCGGGATCTGCGTCATGCCTGCAACGATGCACTGGGGCGTGGTCGAGGCGTCGGGCTGCGACCTCCACCAGGCGACGGGCCTCGGCGACCTGCCTCCGGGAGAGGACAAGACGCTCGTCCAGAGCGCCATCAACCAGTACAACAACGGCCCCGCCCAATACGTGACGTACGTGAAGGCCCTGTGCGCGATCGCGAAGCTGCTGGGCGACCCGGCGAACTGCGCCGTGGTGTCACAGATCAACCGCCGCGACATCACCGGCCCGTTGATGGACAACTCGATCCTGCTCTGGGAGTCGCGCGGCCCGGTGGCGATCAACGGCCTCGTCTTCAGGCCGGAGCCCGGCCACGCCCTCGTGATCTCCCCGCTGCTGCAGACGATCTTCTCCGGCAACGTCACGGTTGAGCTGAACGGCACTCCGGTGCCGCTGCCGCACCAGCTCTCGCTGAGCTTCCGCGACGTGAACGCGCCGCTCACGCAGGACGCGCACGACGACCACATCGCGCACGTCGCAGGGTTCGACGTCTCCAAAGGCGCCCTGCCCGGCGTGGCCGGGCTCGTCCCGCAGCACGTCGACCTCTCGTTCGTGCGCGACACCTCGAACCCGAGCCACTACTCCACGCTCATCAACACCACGCTCGCACTGCCCCAGATCGAGCCGAACGTGCTCAGCCTCATCAACGGCAGCCCGGCCACGGTCACGGGGAACTTCCGCGAGACCAACACGTTCGGGCCGTCAGGTGTGGACGGCGCGCTGCAGCTCTCCGACGTGCACGCGGTGCTCAACCAGCCGCTCGACTTCGGCGACCTGCTGCCGCTGAAGATCGACGCCGTCCACGTCGACTACCTGAACAACACGCCTGCTCCACCGCACTCGCGCCTCTCGATCACGGGCTCGTTCAGCGTCGGCGACGCCTCGCTCAACTTCGGCTTCCCGCCGGATGAGAACTTCCCCGACAACGGGATCGTGTTCGTAGACGGTGGCTTCTCGGGTGCCGGCGCGACGCTCAACCTGCCCTGCCCGGACCTCTGCATCCACCTCTTCCCCGGGGTCGACCTCGACGCGATCAACTTCCACGTCGCGACCGATCCCACCGTGGTGCGGGGCGGCGGCGACCTCAACGTCATCGACCTCGTCAACGTGCACGGCGGCCTCGCCTTCGCGTTCCCGACGACCGACTATAAGTGGAAGCTCGACAAGACCCAGATCGCGCAGCTGCCCGACGACTGGACGCCGAGGACGTACAGCGACTTCACGATCGCGCTGGCCGGCAACGCCTCGATGAACCTCCCGATCCTGAAGGACCAGACCCTCGCGAACGCCTACTTCGTCTACTCCTTCCCGGGCTACATCGCCTTCGGCGGCGGCGTGACCTGGAACTTCCTCGGCATCGTCAGCTTCGACGGCGGCCTCAGCGGCGAGGTGAACGCGGTCACGAAGCGGTTCAACTTCGCGGGCCACCTGCAGACGTGCGTCGCCGACGTGCTCTGCAGCGGCGCCTTCGGAGTCGTCTCCAGCTCGGGCGCGGGCGCGTGCTTCGTCGTCGGGCCGGTCAGCGTCGGCGGCGGGATCCAGTTCCCGGATCACGTCTACATCTGGCCGATCGACGGCTGCAAGTGGTCGCGCTTCACCGCCGACAACGTCTACAACCACCGCCTTCCTGCAGCCGGAGCCGCAGCGCAGCCGTACACCTTCACGATCAAGGCGGGCGACCCGAGCCACGCGGTCCGGCTCGACGGCGTCGACGACGCGCCGGAGGTCGAGGTGACCGGCCCCGGCGGGATCGACGTGACGAGCAGCAGCGGCGATTGCACGCCCGCGACGGCGACCACCTACAACGGCAACACCTGCCTGACCGTCGCCGGGAAGGTGCGGATCATGCGCTCGCCGCGGTTCAAGGAGACCGTCATCGGCGTCCAGAGCCCGGCGGCGGGCACCTACACGGTCACCCCGCTCGGCGGCTCGACGTTCGCGAATGCCTACAAGGCCTCCGACACCGGCTCGCTGGGCATCAGCGGCAGCGTCTCCGGCTCGGGGCTGACGCGGACGCTCTCCTACAGCGCCAGGCAGATCCCGGGCGAGAAGGTGATCTTCCTCGACGAGTACGCCGGGGCCGCCAGGGAGATCGGCACGGTCGTCGGCGGCGGCTCGGGCATCCTCAAGTTCTCGCCGCCAACCGGCACGGCGCTGCACCAGGTTGTCGCCGAGGTCGAGCTGGCGGGCATCCCCGTCCCGGTGCCGACCGCCGGCCCGAGCAGCGGGCCCACACCGCTGGCGGCTGCTCCCCGGATCACGATCGCGAGCTTCCGCCCACCGAAGCCGCCGAAGCTCGGCGTCGTCTCGCACCTCAAGGCCACCCGGCACGGGAAGACCCTCAAGGTCACGTGGCGCAAGGCCCCGGGCGCAGTCCGCTACGCAGTCGTCCTCGGCAAGGCCGACCGAACCTCACAATCCCTGTATGCGAAGCGCACCAGCGCGAGCTTTGCGGTGACGAAGACCGATTCCGGCCGGGTCACGGTCCGCGCGATCGCCGCGGACGGCCGCAACGGAAAGCTGCGCCACGTCGACTTCAAGGCCACCGCCAAGAGCCCCTCGCTCGTCGCCGCCTACCCGGCGCAGAGCTGCGTCGTGCCGAAGGTCATCGGGCTGACCGAGCGCCAGGCCGACAAGGCGCTCCTGACCGCCGGCTGCGAGGAGGGCAAGGTCAAGAAGGTCGCCTCCAGGAAGTCGAAGGGGCGCGTGCTCAAGCAGAGCAGCGCGCCCCGTTCGAAGCACCCGCTCGGGACGAAGGTGAACCTCGTCGTCGGGCGCTAGCTCATAGCTAGGCGGTCACCTTCTCCTTCGCTGTCTTCCGCGCGTGCTTGCGGATGAAGTCCTCGGTGCGGTCGCGCGCTTCGTCGTCCGCGTACTGCTTGGGCGGCGACTTCATCAGGTAGGAGCTCGGTCCGCCGAGGGTGCCGGAGACGCCCTTGTTCAGCGCCAGCTTCGCAATCCGGACGGCGTCGATCACGACCCCGGCCGAGTTGGGCGAGTCCCACACCTCGATCTTCAGCTCCGCGTTCAGCGGAACGTCGCCGAAGGCCGTGCCCTCGAGCCGGATGTAGGCCCACTTGCGGTCCTCGAGCCACGGGACGTGGTCGGACGGGCCGACGTGGATGTTCTTGTCCTCGAGCTCGTACGGCAGCATCGACTTGATCGAGTACGTCTTCGAGATCTTCTTCGACTCGAGCCGCTCCCGCTCCAGCATGTTCAGGAAGTCGGAATTGCCGCCGAAGTTGAGCTGGAAGGTGCGGTCGACCCTGACGCCGCGGTCGCGGAAGATGCTCGTCAGGACGCGATGCGTGATCGTGGCGCCGACCTGCGACTTGATGTCGTCGCCGATGATCGGCAGGCCCTTCTCCTCGAACCGCCGCTGCCAGTAGCTCTCGCGGGCGATGAACTGCGGGATGCAGTTCACCATCGCGCAGCCGGCGGCCAGGATCTGCTCCGTATACCACTTGGTCGCCTCCTCCGAGCCGACCGGGAGGTAGTTGACGACCACGTCGGTGCCGGTCTCCTTGAGGATCCCGACCACGTCGTCGGTCTCGCCCGGCGCCTTGGTCACGATCTCGGAGAGGTACTTGCCGAGGCCGTCGTGGGTCATCCCGCGGTGGACGGTGACGCCGGTCTTGGGCACGTCCGAGAACTTGATCGTGTTGTTCGGGTGGGCCCAGATCGCGTCGGCGATGTCCTTGCCGACCTTGTCCGTCGTCACGTCGAAGGCGGCCGTGAACTCGACGTCGCGGACGTGGTAGCCGCCGAGGTCGACGTGCATCAGGCCCGGGACGAAGGTGCCGGGCTCGGCGTCCTTGTAGTACTCGACGCCCTGAACGAGCGAGCTCGCGCAGTTGCCGACGCCGATGATCGCGACGCGGACCTTGTCCTCCGAGCGCCGCACCTTGCCGTTCTTTCCGTTGCTTGAAGCCATGGGTTCCTTTCCCCCGAGCCGCTCCGAGAGCGTCTCGACGATGAGGTCGTTGACGTTGCGCTTGCGCTGTGCCGCGCGCGCGGCGAGCGTCTCCTTCAGCTCCGCCGGCATCCGCAGGAGCACGGCACCGCTTCGTCCGGGCGAGCGGCCCGGCCTGCCGCTCGGGTCGAACGGGACGGCGAAGCGGGAGGCGAGGATCCCGACCGCCACGTCGTTGAGGCTGCTGCCCGAGCGGCGAACCTCTTCGGAGAGAAGCCGCTTGAGCGCGTCCGGCATCCGGACGAGGACGTTCTTGCGCGTGGGTGCTAGCACAGAAGTGCTATCAGTATAGAGGTTAGTTCCGGCCGCGGAGCTGTGAGCGAACGCTCAGTACGCGCTGGAGCACCGTCAGCCAGGCGGTCGCGGCCAGGAAGTAGATCACCCACTGCAGCCCGCCCCAGGGCGCGAAGACCAGCGCGGCGGTGATCACGACCACCCGCTCGGCGCGGCTGCCGAGGCCGACGTCGCCCTTCAGCCCGATCAGCTCGGCCTTGGCCCGCGCGTAGGAGACGAGGAACGACCCGCCCATCGCCGCGATCGTGAACGCGATCGCGATGTCGTTGCCCTCGCGGGCGAAGACGAGCGCGATCGCCGTCAGCACGAAGCCCTCGCTGACCCGGTCGGAGATCGAGTCGAGGAACGCGCCGAACGGCGTCGCCTTGCCCCCGTGCCGCGCGAGCGCCCCGTCGAGGACGTCGAGGATCGAGCCGACGACGAACACGATCGCGGCCGTCCAGTACAGGAGCCACGGCCGGTGGTAGGCGAAGTAGACGATCACGGAGGAGGCGATGCAGAGGCTGATTCCGCCGACCGTGAGCGCATTCGGGGTCACGCGCGTGCGCGCGAGGCCCGTGATCCACCGCGTGGCCAGCCGGCGCGTGCCGTCCGTGTAGCCCCGTTTGACCGCGGCCAGGCCGCCGGTGCTTCTCAAGGTGCCAAAGGCGTCGCTTGCGACGCCGTCGTCAGGACGTGCGGGCTTCGCCCGTGCGTCCGTCTGAAACGACCGGTCGACCCGCTTGTGATCATTGCGAAACCGTCGCTAGGCCGTCGCCGTTGCGCGGCGGCGGCGAGTCCACGCCGGGACGCCGTAGACGATCGCGATCGCGATCGCCGCGACGACGATTCCCGCCAGGACGTCGAGGGCGAAGTGGTTGCCGGTGCCCATCACGCTGAACCAGACCCAGGCGGGCCAGATGAGCCAGAAGGCTTTGAGCAGGCGGTTCCGGCAGACGGAGAAGAGGACGACCCCGACGATCAGCGCGTCGGCGGCGTGCAGGCTCGGCATCGCCGCGTACGGGTTCGCCGCGAGCTGGACGAGGCCGCTGCCGTGGTTGAGCCCGCCGAAGTCGCCGAGGGTGTCGGCGAAGCCGAGGTCAGGGAACATGCGCGGCGGCGCGGTCGGCAGCAGCACGTAGCCGACCAGGCCGATCACGTTCGCGAGCAGGATCGTGTTGCGGAAGCGGACGAACGCCTCGTGGCGCCGCAGATAGACCCAGAGCAGGGCCAGGCCGACGACGGTGAACTCCGAGTTCCAGTAGGTCCAGGCGGCGAGGTCGGCGAGGAACTGCGAGCCGTCGACGACGCGCTGCAGCGTCAGCTCGATCAGCGCGTGGGCGTGCCGCTCGATCCCGATCACGTGCAGCCCGTTCTGGAAGGCCCGCGGCGGATCGCGGTCGGCGAGCCCGCGGGCGACCTGGTACGCGGCCAGGAACCCGAACCAGATTGCGAGCTGGCGCCCGAGGTCGGCCCACCCTCGGGGCAGGTAACGGCGGCCGGCTGCGACGAGAGCGCTCAAAGGAACCTGACAATTCTAACGGCCCCGTCAGAGGGCTTCTTCCCTGCCGGTCAGCCGCCTATCTGTGACATCGAGCGCGAGGCACGCACGAACCCCGGCTCGTTGATCTTGTGCTTGAGCTCCTTGTGGCGCACGGCGAAGCGGATCAGGCGCTCGAGCTCGCCGTCGGAGGCGCCCTCGCGCAGCGGCGTCTTCAGGTCCCACTCGCGCCGCGAGAAGAGGCAGGTGCGCAGCTGGCCGTCTGCGGTCAGGCGGATGCGGTCGCAGCTCGAGCAGAACGGCTCGGAGACCGGGTTGACGAAGCCGATCTCGCCGGCGCCGTCGGCGAAGCGGAAGCGCTGGGCCGTGGACGACGGCTTGGCCGGGACCGGCTCGAGCGCCCAGCGCTCCTCGATCAGCGCCCGGATCTCGGCGCCGGTCAGCACGTCGTCACCGCGCCACGACTCGTCCGCGTCGAGCGGCATGAACTCGATGAAGCGGACGACGTAGGGCTTGCGCCGGGCCAGCTCGGCCAGCGCCGGCACCTCCACCTCGGTGAAGCCGCGCATCGCGACGCAGTTGACCTTGATCGGCCGCAGCTCCGGGTAGCGCTCGGCCTCTTCCAGCCCGGCGAGCACGCGGTCGAGCGCGTCGCGGCGCGTGATCTCGGCGAAGCGCACGTGCGAGAGCGAGTCGAGCGAGACGTTCAGCCGCCGCAGGCCCGCCTCGACGAGCGGCCCCGCGAGCCGGTCCAGAAGGATCCCGTTCGTCGTCAGCGAGAGGTCCTCGACACCGGGTGTGTCGGCCAGCAGCCGCACCAGCACGGGCAGGTCGCGCCGGACGAGCGGCTCGCCGCCGGTCAAGCGAACCTCGTCCACACCCATCGCCGCGAGCACGCGCACGAGCCGCGCGAGCTCCTCGAAGCTCAGCAGCTCGTCCCGCTCCAGCCACTCGAGGCCCTCGGCCGGCATGCAGTAGCGGCAGCGGAAGTTGCAGCGGTCGGTGACCGAGACCCGCACGCTGCGGATCTCGCGGCCCCATCCGTCCACGAGCGGATTCACGATGCGCAGGCTACCGCGATCAGCTCCGCGAGACGGTCGGCCGAGCCTTCGCCGTAGAGGAGGTAGAGGGACGGCTCCGCCAGCTCGAGCTCGAGCACGAGCGGCTCCGGGTCGTGGACGAGGTCCACGCGCGCGTAGAGAAGGTCCTCGAACGGAGCCGCGGCGAGCGCCGCCTCGGCCACGCGCAGGTCGGCCTCCGACGGCTCTGCGGGCTCGACCGCCTCCTCGAGGTAGAGCTCCGGCGCGTCCGGCTCGCCGCGCCGCAGTGAGACGCGCTTGCGGACGGCGTGCGAGTAGCGACCGCCCAGGTAGACGAGCGCGATCTCGCCGGCGTGCTCGACTCCGTCGACGTGCGGCTGCACCATCGCCGCCCGCCCCTCGGCGTGGAGCGCCTCGACGTGCGCCGCCGCCGCGGGCGTTTCCTCCGGCTCGTAGCGAGCCGAGGCGCGGCCGCCGGCCGAGAAGACGGGCTTGACGACGAAGCGCCCCGTCGGCGCCTCGAACACCTCGCGCGGCTCGAGGAAGCGCGTCGGCACGACCGGTACGCCCGCCGCCTCGAGGTCGGCGAGGTAGCGCTTGTCCGTGCTCCAGCGGAGCACGGGGAGCGGGTTGAGCACGCGCGGCAGGCGACCGGCCCAGTCGAGGAACCGATCGCGCCGCTCGGCGTAGTCCCAGGCGGAGCGGACGACGACGAGGTCGAAACGCCCCCAGTCGACCTCCGCGTCCCAGACCGCCGGGACGCCTTCGACGCCGTGTGCCGCCAAGGCGGCGAGCAGCGCCGGCCCGTCCTCGTCGAGCTCCGGGACGTCCTTGCAGGTGGCGAGGGCGACGGTCATATCTGCTATCATCGCACTGAGATTTTCTCAGCGAAGGGAGCAAAACAGCATGGCAAAGACTATCGGCATCGACCTCGGCACGACCAACTCTGCAATGGCCGTGATCGAGGGCGGCGAGCCGGCGGTCATTCCGAACGCGGAGGGCGGGCGCACCACGCCGTCCGTCGTCGCGTTCACGAATGACGGCCAGCGGCTCGTCGGCGCGCCCGCGAAGCGCCAGCAGGTCACGAACCCGCAGAACACGATCTTCTCGATCAAGCGCTTCATGGGCCGCAAGTTCGGCGAGGTCTCGGAGGAGATGAAGATCGTCCCCTACGAGGTCGTCGAGGGCCCGAACGGCGACGTGCGGGTCAAGGCGGGCGACAAGGAGTACGCACCGCCGGAGATCAGCGCGATGATCCTCCAGAAGCTGAAGGCCGACGCCGAGGCGTACCTCGGCGAGGCGGTCACCGACGCGGTGATCACCGTCCCGGCCTACTTCAACAACGCGCAGCGCGAGGCGACCAAGGACGCCGGCAAGATCGCGGGGCTCAACGTCCTGCGGATCATCAACGAGCCGACGGCCGCGGCGCTCGCGTACGGCCTCGACAAGGAGGCCTCCGACCACACGATCCTCGTCTTCGACCTCGGCGGCGGGACGTTCGACGTCTCGATCCTCGAGCTCGGCGAGGGCGTGTTCGAGGTGAAGGCCACCAACGGCGACAACCACCTCGGCGGCGACAACTTCGACAAGGCGGTCGTCGACTGGATGGTGGCGGAGTTCAAGCGCGACCAGGGCATCGACCTCTCGCAGGACCGCATGGCCCTGCAGCGCCTCTACGAGGCGGCCGAGAAGGCGAAGATCGAGCTCTCCTCGACGATGACGACGCAGATCAACCTGCCGTTCGTCACCGCGACCCCGGAGGGCCCGAAGCACCTCGACCTCCAGCTCACCCGCGCGAAGCTGAACGAGCTGAGCCACGACCTGCTGGAGCGGACGGTCGAGCCGACGAAGAAGTGCCTGGCCGACGCGGGGCTCGACGCCTCGAAGATCGACCACGTCGTCCTCGTCGGCGGCATGACCCGCATGCCGGCGGTCGTCGACAAGGTCAAGGAGCTGACCGGCAAGGACCCGCACAAGGGCGTCAACCCGGACGAGGTCGTCGCCGTCGGCGCGGCCATCCAGGGCGGCGTGCTCAAGGGCGAGGTCAAGGACATCCTGCTCCTCGACGTCACCCCGCTGTCGCTCGGGATCGAGACCAAGGGCGGTGTCTTCACGCCGCTGATCGAGCGCAACACGACCATCCCGACGAAGAAGTCGGAGCACTTCACCACGGCCGAGGACAACCAGCCCTCCGTCGAGGTGCACGTGCTCCAGGGCGAGTCGGAGATGGCGCTCTACAACAAGACCCTCGGCAAGTTCCAGCTCGTCGGCATCCCGCCGGCGCCGCGGGGCATGCCGCAGGTCGAGGTCACCTTCGACATCGACGCGAACGGGATCATCAACGTCTCGGCCAAGGACCTCGGCACCGGGAACGAGCAGCAGATCAAGATCGAGGGCGGCTCGGGCCTGAAGCCGGAGGAGGTCGACCAGATGATCAAGGACGCGGAGGCGCACGCCGAGGAGGCGCACCGCCTGCGCGAGCTGGCCGACGCGAAGAACAACGCCGAGTCGCTCGCCTACGCGACCGAGAAGAGCCTCAAGGAGCATCGCGACAAGCTCGACGAGAGCGAGGCCTCGACGATCGAGGGCCGCGTGATGGAGCTGAAGCAGGCTCTGGAGACGGACGACCTGGGCGAGATCCGTGCCAAGACGGACGCGCTCACCGAGGCGTCGCAGAAGCTCGCCGAGGCGGTTTACGCCCAGGCGGCTCAGGAGGCGCAGGCATCCGCGGGCGGCAACGGCGAAGCGGCCGACTCCGACGACGAGGTGATCGAGGACGCCGAGGTCGTGGACGAGGAAGAGGCCAAGACCTCGTGACCGAGGCCGAGCAGACGCTCGAGGAGCGGCTGGCCGCGCTCGAGGCCGAGCGGGACGAGCACCTGAACGACCTCAAGCGGGTGGCAGCCGACTTCGAGAACTACCGCAAGCGGGTCGCGCGCGACCAGGCGAGCCTGGTCGCGCGGGCCCACGAGCGGCTCCTGAAGGAGCTGCTGCCCGTGCTCGACGACCTCGAGCGCGCGCTTGCGGCTGCCGAAGACCACGAGGAGGCGAAGCTGGAGGACGGCGTCCGCCTCGTCCACCAGGAGCTCGCGGCTGCTTTGCAGCGCGAGGGCCTCGCGGAGATCGAGACCAACGGCCGCTTCGACCCGCACGTCCACGAGGCGCTGCTCTCGCAGCCCTCCGATGCGGAGGAAGGCTCCGTGCTCGAGGTCGTGCAGAAGGGCTACCGGCTCGGCGACCGCGTCGTGCGGCCTGCGCGCGTCGTCGTCGCCGCCGCGCCGGCGGAGGCCGATGGCGACCGTTAAGGACCTCTACGGCACGCTCGGCGTTGCGAAGGGAGCGAGCCAGGACGAGATCAAGAAGGCCTACCGCAAGCTCGCGCGGCAGCACCACCCCGACGCGAACCCGGGCGACGCCGATGCGGAGGAGCGCTTCAAGGAGGTCCAGCACGCCTACGACGTGCTCTCCGACCCGGAGAAGCGCAAGCAGTACGACCGCTTCGGCGGCGAGAACGGTGCGCGGCCCGGGCCGGGCGGCTTCCGCTTCGACGCAGCCGAGGGCTTCGACTTCGCCGACCTGAGCGACCTCTTCGGCGGCTTCTTCGGAGGCGGCCGTCAGCCGCAGCAGCGCGGGCGGCGCGGGAGCGACCTCGAGGTCGAGGTCCGGCTCTCGTTCGAGGACTCGCTCAAGGGCGTGGAGACGACGATTCCCGTCCAGCTCGAGACCGCCTGCCGCGAGTGCGGCGGCTCGGGCGCGAAGCCGGGGACGGCGCCGACGATCTGCCCCGAGTGCGGTGGCCGCGGGATCAAGGCCGAGAGCCAGGGCCTCTTCGCGCTGTCGCAGCCGTGCCCGCGCTGCCGCGGCAACGGCACTGTGATCGAGGATCCGTGCCCGCGCTGCCACGGCGCTGGGCGCGAGCGGCGGACGAAGCGCTACACGGTGAAGATTCCCGCGGGCGTCAAGGACGGCTCGCGGATCCGCCTCCGGGGCAAGGGCGAGGCCGGCTACGGCGGCGCCGAGGCGGGCGACCTCTACGTCGTCACGCGCGTGGCGCCGTCGAAGGTCTACACGCGCCGCGGCGACGACCTGGTCGTCGACGTCTCGGTTCCGTTCTCGGACGCGGCGCTCGGCGCGAAGGCCGAGGTGCCGACACCGGACGGGCCGGTCACCGTGAAGGTGAAGGCGGGCACCGTCGACGGAACGATGCTGCGCGTGAAGGGCAAGGGCGCCCCCCGGCTGAAGGGCTCGGGCCGCGGCGACCTCCTCGCGCGCGTGAAGCTGACCGTGCCGAAGAAGCTGAGCAAGAAGCAGCGCGAGCTGCTCGAAGAGCTCAAGAAGGCGGGCGCATGATGGCGAAGCACGACGAGCTCCTCGAGCAGGGGCCACGCGAGGCGCCCGAGCCCGAGACGGCCGAACAGCGCAGCAAGCGTCTCGGCGTCGGCACGGCGGCGGGCGGCGCGGCAGTTGCAGGCGGCGTGCTGGCCAAGCTCGGCTTCCTGAAGATCTTCCTCTGGATCGTCGCCTGGCACGGCGTCGTCGACCTCTGGCGGGTCGGCGGCTGGATCGCGCTCGTCGCCCTTGCCGGCGCCGTCACGCTGTACCTGGTCGTCCGCTCGCGGCGGGAGTCCTCATGAGGCCGGTCTTCAAGGTGCTGCTCCGCTGGGCGCTGTCGCCCGTGGGGACGCTGCTGAACACCGGCATGCTGGCGACGCTGCTGCTAGTCAGGGGGGTCGATCCAGGCTCCGCGCTGTTCTGGCTCCCGATTGCGATCTTCTTCGGCGTCGCTGCTGCCTACGACATCAACGCCTACGTCGTGCAGCGCCGCAAGGGCCTCACGTCGTCACAGGTCACCGACGCGGTCTTCGAGCGGCTCTGGTCGTCGCCGCCGGAGGAGCAGGAGGAGGAGGCGTCGTGATGGACGACCGTCCTCGCTACATGATCTCCGTGGCCGCCGAGCTCGTCGGCATGCACCCGCAGACGCTGCGGATGTACGAGCAGAAGGGCCTCGTCCAACCGCAGCGCACCGCCGGGAACACGCGCCTCTACTCGGAGGCGGACCTCGAGCGGCTGCGGCTGATCCAGCGGCTGACGACGGAGCTCGGCCTGAACCTGGCCGGCGTCGAGGCCGTGCTCGGCCTCGAGGAGCAGCTGCAGCGGATGCAGGCGCGGATGGAGCGCCTCGAGAGCGAGATGCGCGAGGCGGTCCAGCAGGTACACAAGCAGTACCGCCGCGACCTCGTGCTCTACGAGCCGCCGCGTCCAGTCCCGGCGAGGAGCCGGGCCCGATGACCAGTGTCCAAAGCGGCCACGTCCGGGGTCAGACCCCGGACATGTCCGCAACGGACGAGGTTTGCCGCAAAGCGGTGCCACGAAACCGTGAAACCACGAGCCAAGGTGTCCGGAACGGACACGGCTGGGGTCTGACCCCGGCCATCGCCGAAAGCGACGGTGCCTGATGGACTTCAACAAGCTCACGCTCAAGTCGCAGGAAGCGGTTGCCGCCGCCCAGGAGCTGGCGCGCCGCATGGGCAACCCCGAGCTCTACCCCGAGCATCTCCTGCTCGCGCTGCTCGACCAGGAGCTGCCGCAGCAGCTCGTCCCCGACCCGGCCGGCCTGCGCGCGCAGGCGGAGGCGACGCTGCGTACGAAGCCGTCGATCGAGGGCGGCGCTCAGCAGCCACAGGTCTCGCGCGCGGTCTCGGAGGTGCTGGACAAGGCGTTCGACGAGGCGCGCCGCCTGGAGGACGAGTACGTCTCGACCGAGCACCTGCTGCTCGCGCTCGACGTCGTCCCCCGCGACGAGCTCGAGGCGAAGATCGCGCAGGTTCGCGGCGGCCAGCGCGTCACCAGCCAGGACCCCGAGGGCACCTACCAGGCGCTCGAGAAGTTCGGCCGCGACCTGACCGAGCTCGCCGAGAGCGGGAAGCTCGACCCGGTGATCGGCCGCGACGAAGAGATCCGGCGCGTGATCCAGGTCCTCAGCCGCCGCACCAAGAACAACCCGGTCCTGATCGGCGACCCCGGCGTCGGCAAGACGGCGATCGTCGAGGGCCTGGCCCAGCGCATCGTCGCGGGTGACGTCCCCGAGGGCCTGAAAGGCAAGCGTGTCTGGGCGCTCGACATCGGCGCGATGCTCGCGGGCTCGAAGTACCGCGGCGAGTTCGAGGAGCGGCTCAAGGCTGTCCTCACCGAGGTGCAGAACGCGGCCGGCGAGCTGATCCTGTTCATCGACGAGCTGCACACGATCGTCGGCGCGGGCGCGGCCGAGGGCGCGGTCGACGCCGCCAACATGCTCAAGCCCATGCTGGCGCGCGGCGAGCTGCGCGCGATCGGCGCGACCACACTCGACGAGTACCGCAAGCACATCGAGAAGGACGCCGCGCTCGAGCGCCGCTTCCAGCCGGTCTTCGTCGGCGAGCCGTCGGTCGCGGACACGATCGCGATCCTGCGTGGCCTCAAGGAGCGCTACGAGGCGCACCACGGCGTGCGCATCCGCGACGCTGCCCTGGTCGCGGCCGCTGTCCTCTCCGACCGCTACATCGCCGACCGCTTCCTGCCCGACAAGGCGATCGACCTCGTCGACGAGTCCGCGTCGCGCCTGCGCATGGAGATCGACTCGAGCCCGCTCGAGCTCGACGAGGCCGAGCGCCGAGTACGCCAGCTCGAGATCGAGCTCGCAGCGATGGCGAAGGAGTCGAAGGAGGTGCGCGAGCCGCTCGAGCGCGAGCTGGCCGAGGCGCAGGAACGGCGCAACGAGCTGGCCGCGCGCTGGTCGAAGGAGAAGGAGCAGCTCGAGCGCGTCAAGGAGATCACGCGGCGGATCGACGAGCTGCGGATGGAGGCCGACCGCGCCGAGCGCACCGGCGAGCTCCAGCGCGTCGCCGAGATCCGCTACGGCGAGCTGCCGGAGCTCGAGCGCGAGCTCGCGGCCCGCGCGCAGCCCGAGGACCCGATGGTCAAGGAGGAGGTCGACGAGGACGACGTCGCCGCGGTCGTCGCGCGCTGGACGGGGATCCCCGTCGACAGGCTGCTCGAGGGGGAGACCGAGAAGCTGATCCACATGGAGGAGCGCCTGCACGAGCGCGTCGTCGGCCAGGACGAGGCCGTCGAGGCGGTCGCGAACGCGCTCCGCCGCGCCCGCTCGGGCCTGCAGGACCCGAACCGGCCGATCGGCTCGTTCGTCTTCCTCGGCCCGACCGGCGTCGGCAAGACCGAGCTCGCCCGCGCGCTCGCCGAGTTCATGTTCGACGACGAGCGGGCGCTCGTCCGCCTCGACATGAGCGAGTACATGGAGAAGCACACCGTCTCGCGCCTCGTCGGCGCGCCGCCCGGCTACGTCGGCTACGACGAGGGCGGTCAGCTGACCGAGGCCGTGCGTCGGCGGCCGTACTCGGTCGTCCTGCTCGACGAGATCGAGAAGGCGCACCCCGACGTCTTCAACGTCCTGCTGCAGATCCTCGACGACGGCCGCCTGACCGACGGCCAGGGGCGCACGGTCGACTTCCGCAACACCGTCCTGATCATGACCTCCAACATCCGGTCGGCCGAGGCGCTGACCGAGATCTTCCGGCCGGAGTTCCTGAACCGGATCGACGAGATCGTCGAGTTCGAGCCGCTGACGAAGGAGCAGATCGGCGAGATCGTCGAGCTGCAGCTACGGCGCGTCGAAGGGCGACTCGCGGACCGCGGGCTGCGGCTGGAGCTGACCGGGCCGGCGAAGGAGGCACTGGCCGAGGCCGGCTGGGACCCGAACTACGGCGCGCGGCCGCTGAAGCGCGCGATCCAGCGCCTGCTCGAGAACCCGCTCGCCCTGCGCCTGCTCGAGGGCGACTTCGCCGAGGGCGACACGATCCGCGTTGACGCCGGCGACGGCGAGCTCGCCTTCGAGAAGGCCCCGGCGGCCGAGCCCGCCGTGGCCTAGTCTCGGGCAGCCATCTTGCCGTCGCCGACTCGGGCCCGCACGATCTCGGCATGTGGCGGCGCCCTGATTCGGTGCTCGACCGACGAACGCTCGATGGCATCATTCGAATGCTGATGGACATCAACGCGAAGCTGAACCGCCTGCTGGGAGAAGAGGACGAGGAGGACGATGGCTGGGAAGATGAGTCCTGAGGAGCGGCGTGCGCAGCGGGCACAGTGGGACCGCAACGAACGAGAGTTCGAGGCGATGTACGAGCGTCTGAAGGCGGGCTGGCAGGTGGAGGACGAGCGCCGCGAGCGGCGCCGGCAGCTGCTGCACCGCTTCTTCCCGTTCCGGCGCGCGGTCTAGCCGCTTCCGTGGCCAGGAAGGGCACGAGCAAGCAGCCGCTGCCGCCGGCGCTGCCGCCCGCGGAGCGGACGGTGGGCCAGCTCGTCGCCGAGTCGATCAACTTCTACCGGCACCGGTTCTGGCCGTCGCTCCTGCTCGGTCTGGCTCCCGCGGCCGCCGGAGTGACGATCGCGGAGCTGCCGAACGCGCTGAAGCTCCCGGTGGCGCTGACGTTCGGCGCCGCAGCGGCGAGCTCGTCGTACGCGATCGCCTCGGCGGTCGTCGCGAAGCAACCGCTCGAGGTTCGGCGCCTGCTGCGCGCGATCGCCGTCGGGATCGCAGTGCTCGAGCCCGCGGTGTTCCTGCTCGCCTTCCTGAGCATCTTCGGCCTCCTGCCCGCGGTCATCTGGCTCGGCCTGACCGGCTTCGTGGTGCCGGTGGCGGTGATCGAGCGGCGGCTGTCGTGGCGGCGGGCCTACGAGCTTGCGCGAGTCGACCTGATACACGCCGTCGGCTCCCTGGCGACGCTGGCGATCGTGGGGCTGCTGACCGGCTACGTGATCTTCTTCACCCTTCGCTCGGCCGGGACGGCGGCGCTGCAGGCGGCCGCTTTCCTGTCCGTTCTCGTCATCGCCCCGTTACTGTTCCTCGGCGCCGCGCTGCTCTACTACGACCAGGCGGCGAGAGTCCCGACGAGGAGGAGCGATGCCGACCTACATCATGCTCACGAGCCTGACCGCCCAGGGCGTGCAGACGCTGAAGGCCAATCCTGACCGCCTGCGCGAGGTGAACCACGACGTCGAGGAGCTCGGCGCCAAGGTCGTCCACCAGTGGGCGACGCTGGGCCCGTTCGACTTCGTCAACGTGGTCGAGGCGCCGGACGCGGAGACGATCGCCCGCGTGTCGGTTGCCCTCGGCGCGCGTGGGAGCGCGAAGCTGCAGACGCTGACCGCGTTCTCGATCGACGAGTTCCTCAGCTCGCTGAGCTGACCCGCCCCGCCGTCTTGCTCGTGGTCGCCCTTGCGGCCACGGCCTGCTCGCACTACCGAGCCGGGCCGCACGCGGCGCGGCTTCACGTTCGGCAGGTACGGGAGCCCGGCCCGGTCCCGATCGAGGGGGCGTATTCCTACGCTCGGGTCGAGCGCGGGGGGAGGACGGTCGTGCAGGCACGCCTGTCGGAGGCGGTCATCCCGCGAGCGGTTATCCGTCTCGGCCGCGGCTCCTACCGGCTGGTCAGCTTCCAGCGCACCTGCGACGGCAACTGCCACGTCCTCGACCCGTCCTCCGACGAGTGCAGCCGGGCGTTCTCGGTGCGGGCGGACGAGACCGTGACGGCAACCGTTCGCGTCACGTTCGGCACCGGCTGCCTGATCAGCTTCGGCTAGCGGCGGCGACCTGCGCGGCGAGGCCGGCGTTCGCGACGATCAGCTCGCGGTTGACCTCGAGCGTGCGGCCGCCGCTGCGCTCGTGCAGGAAGGCGAGCACGAACGGCGTCACGGCCTGCCCCGTCACGCCCTGCGCGGCGGCGGCGGCGAGGCCTTCCTCGATCAGCGGCTCGACGTCGACGCCGTCCTCGGGCGGGTTGCCGAGCAGCAGGCCGGCGCCGCCGAGCTGCCAGTGCGCTCGAGCGATGCGCGCCGCTTCCTCGGGCGACTCGACCCGCGCCGAGACGGGCGGCCCGCCGGCGGCGGCGTAGAAGAGCGGCAGCTCATCCGTGCGGTAGCCGAGCACCGGCACGCCGAGGGTCTCGAGCGCTTCGGCGGTCGCCGGGACGTCGAGCAGCGACTTGGCCCCTGAGCCGACGACCAGCGCCGGGGTGCGGGCGAGCTCGGTCAGATCGGCCGAGACGTCGGGCCGCTCGGCGAAGCCGCGATGCACGCCGCCGATGCCGCCGGTGCCCAAAAAGCGGATCCCGGCGAGGCGGCAGACGGCGAGCGTGCCCCCGACGGTGGTCGCCCCGAGGGCGCCCTGCGCCGCGCAGGCGGCGAGGTCGCGCGGGCCGGCCTTGCGGGCCTCGGTGCCCGCATCGCCGAAGCGCTCGAGCTCGTCCCCGGAGAGCCCGACCGCGACCGCGCCGTCGAGCACCCCGATCGTCGCCGGAACCGCCCCGCCGGCGCGAACCGCCGACTCCGCCGCGAGCCCCACCTCCACCCCCACCCCGGGAGGGAAGCCGTGGGAGATCAGGGTAGTCTCGAGCGCCACCACCGGCTGGCCTTCGTGGAGGGCTTGTTGCACTTCCGGGGCGATTCGGAGCAACTCCGTCACACCTCGCCCGCTCACGCCGGCACCGCTCCGAGCTGGGCGACGCAGCGGGCCGCCGCTTCCAGGCCCAGGTCGATCCCGCCCACGATGAAGCCGGCGGCCAGCGCGTCGCCTGCGCCCGTCGTGTCGACGACCGAGGCGCCGAGAGAGGCGTGCTCCTCCGAGCCGCCCGCCCTGTGAACGATCACCCCCCGCGCGCCGCGCTTCACGACCGCGGTCTCGCCGAGTCCA
>Ga0335080_10002082_pt1 | contig 19912 bp, 17 predicted proteins | sample Lox_Sample_34_FD_206720 | JGI IMG/M metagenome (GOLD analysis project Ga0335080, IMG submission 206720) | Soil microbial communities from Loxahatchee National Wildlife Refuge, Florida, United States - Lox_Sample_3.4 | ecosystem: Environmental > Terrestrial > Soil > Wetlands | place: USA...
AAGGTCTAATCAAATTGCCCGATCGCCGAATTCTTCTTGGATTTGACCCTGATCTAGGCCGTTGCTAAACTAAGAGTGCGGGGTGGAGCAGCCCGGTAGCTCGTTGGGCTCATAACCCAAAGGTCGGCGGTTCAAATCCGCCCCCCGCAACCAATTTAAAGCAACAACTTACAAGTTGTTGCCCTTTGTGAATTAGGGACAGATCAAAAGGGCCACCCAATGATGGGCGGTCCTTTTTGCTTCTCCGGGCCGAGGCAATAGTTGTCCTGCGAATCTTCTGCATCGCTAACCAGAACTCACGGGCATCCTACTGTCGCCGCATCCGGATGCGGATGCCTGCGGCCGTTCTCAGCGCACGCGGAGTTCGAGCCTGCAATAAATTGCGCATTGAGTTGAGAGCACCTGCCCATAGTGAATGCTAGACAAGTTGGTCTGCGGCGAACAATTCTGAGTATGAATTTTGTGCCTCATTTGCTCTTGCATCGAAAGCGGGGCATCAGGCTGCAACGAGTCTAATTCGTTCCAACTATCTGCCTGTACTCTAGACTCGCTTCGCGGAAGATCGGAATCCGAGCGTCTGCCCGTTGCCAGATATCCATGAATTCCCGATAACTTGCCCGGCCTTCATCCAGTTCGCCCATAATCACGTGGGCGCGAGCTATGTCTTTGTGTGCCAATGCGCCGATGGGTTCATTGATCACGATTCCAGGATGATCCAGTATCTTTTGAAACTCTTCAGCCGCTTCCTTTCCTTTGTTAGATGCCAGGAGTGCTCTTCCTCGCAGATAGCATGGGTAAAGTGCAAATGGAAATTCCTGCTCTATGGATGCGTCACCCAATTCGAACGCGGAGCTTGCGTCCAGTTCCTTGAGAGCAAGCATAGGATCGCGCTGATTGAGTGCAATCTGGGCACGTATAACGGGAAGAAAGATGAACTGGATGATAGTATCCTCATGAAATCTCCGATCAAGATCGTCGGCCAGGGGTTGGGCCGGACCATGCGCGAGCGCCAGCGCGAAAGCGGCCCGGGCCTCCACATATCGATCGCTCGACTGTGCAAGGCCAGCTTCCGCCTGTTTGCGTGCCTCAGCGAGATTCCCAAACAGTCCTTCCCGTATCGCTGATTGAGTCTGGTATAAGGCGGCAGTCTCCTTCTGTCCAACCAGCCGAGCGGACGCAATTGCGTGCTGTGATAGTTCTCGAGCTTTCTCGATTTGTCCATTGAATGCTGCAGTGTCAGCCTCGTACGACAGCAGGACATTCTCCACGCCAGGCTTGCCCATGGCCCACGCCGCTTCCTGCGCCATCGCTGCTGAATCTCTTCTTAGAAATGCGAGGTGGTAGAGATGCTGGGGAAGATCCATTGCTTCAAGTTTCTTCGCGTTTGCCTCATCGGCTATTGCTCGAGCCCTGTCGAGTTGATTCAAATTCATATACGCGACGACCAGGCCTTCGTAGTATTCCGGATTCTGCGGATTGCGCGAGAGTGCCTCCCGAGCGTCTGTCACTGCATCATCGTACCGTCCGAGTTCTGGATCGAGATCCTGCGCCAACACAGATGAAGGGATCGACTCGCGTGGGTAGATTTGTGCCCACAAACTATACACTTGCCGGGCCTTCGGGAGGTTCCCGATAACGCCAAAGTCGTACCGAGATTCAATTGCGAATTTCTCCCATTCGCTAACGTGCTCGCGCAAGTCGAATGCTTTCTGAATGCTTGCGGCCGCAAGGCCCGGTTCTCCGAGATTGACCCGACATAGTCCCAGCGAAAGGTGTGCCATCGCGAAGTGCGGGTCCAAACCAATCGCCCGCTGGAAAAGGGGAATGGCCGGCGCACAGTTATCGTGCCAAATCAATTCCCTGCGTCCCATAGAGTATGCAAGCAGTGCGTCAAGGGACGGCGTTGTCGCCTGCTCGAGGGGGGTATCGAATTTCTCAACCGTGCTCAACGACTCACCGAGTTCTTTACGAAGCTGTCCGCTGGCCCTGCTAAGAGCTCTCAAAACATCTTCCTTTCGGGCAGCTTGCACTTGCGTATTCGCCAGCGCGTCACCCGTTCGGCAGCTTACTGCTTTCAGTGTCAGAACATACTCACTCCCAAGGCTCGCAATCGAACCTTCCACCACCGCTGCCGCTGCAATCCTTTGGCAGATCTGGCGCGCAATATCGGAATTCATTTGTGCACCTTGCGCCTGCCCCATCAATTCGAGAGTGCGTTGAATCCGCTCATCCGAGACAAGATTGAGAAAGGGTGATTGCGTAAGCTGCACCATCAGTCCCTGTCGCAAAGTTGCGTCAAAGACGCGATCGCCGGTCGTGTTTGTGAAATCCGCAAGGACGATGGAATCTTTGTCGGAAAGGGGAGGTCGATTCCGCGTTCCGGCTATCCAGAGCATCAGTCCGACTCCGATCAAGACAGCACAAACAATGAGCATCCACCTCAGCTTCCGAGTTGAGGAATCTACCATCTCCTCGCGTCGAGATGCCGGAATATTTGAATTTGATTGCGGAGGATCGACATTCCCGCCAATACTGGCGAAGACCTCGGATGCCTGAACCGTGCCGCCCTTGGCTGCCTGAAGATCTTCCCCTCGCGCTTCCTCGACATTCCCCATCGCCTCTTCGGAAACCTCGACGGGACAGAGCCAGCGGTATCCGATGGTAGTTACGGTTTCAATGAATCTCGGCTCCCGTGCATCATCGCCGAGCAGGCGGCGTAGCAAGGTGATGGCACGTGTGAGGGAGTTGTCCGTCACGGCGGCATCAGTCCAAACCGAGTTCAGCATTTCGTGCTTCGTGATCAGCTTGTCTGGATTTCGAAGGAAGACAAGCAGCACGCGGAACGCCTTTGGCTCGACGGACTGCGCCTGACCCGCTTTGACGATCGAGAATTCTCGTTCGCGTACAGTCATCTCCGCGAATCTGAAAACAGTGAACTTAGTCGCGATCATGTGCTCCATCACAACTTCATCACAGAGAGTTCCGGGCTGAATCACGACAAAGGCGCGGGAAGTGACCCAGAGTTGGTCCGTCCGCTGAACTGAGGAACTGACGGTGCTTGCAATCTGGTATCGGATGTCCGCCAGACCTCAGCTCCCAGTCGGGCGGACCCCGCTGGACGGGGAATGCCGCAAGTGTACCCCAGGTCAGGTTGGACCGCCAGCACTTCGCGCGGCGGTTTTGAGGTGAACTGCGGACCGGACATTCTCCTGCCAGCGGGTGTCGAATGCAAAATCCACGGTCGCAAGCAGTTCAACTCCGCACAGTCATCTTGCGACCCGACTCGTTCACCTGCAAAACGAACAAGAAGGGAGCTATCCAAATGAACAAGCATCTTGCAAGCTTCACGGTCGCGGTAGCCTCTGCGGTTGCGTGCCTATGCACAATTCCGCAGGTTAGCGCACAACCAGACTCGAAATTCTCGACGCTTTACAGCTTCGAAGCAGCGGCTCCTGACACCTTCACCAGTCCACTCGGATCGGAACCCGACACCACGCCGGCCATCGGTCGGGACGGCGCCATCTATGGTATGACCAGCGTCGGTGGCCAGTATGGGAACGGTGTTGTCTATCGGTTCGATCTTCACTCGTATCGGTACACAGTCCTGCACACTTTCAGCGCGACCGACGCGGATGGAGACAATACCGACGGTGCCTCTCCGGGCAATGGACTGACTCCTGGTCCCGATGGCATTTTCTACGGGATGGCCCAAAGCGGCGGCCCGAATGGCACCGGCACGGTCTTCAGTATCACCGCGAGCGGTAGGTTCAAGGTGCTCCACGCATTCAGCGCAATGGACTCGAATGGGCACAACGCCGACGGGGCGAGTCCACTGCGCAACATTATCATCGGCAGTGACGGGAATCTCTATGGCACGACCCGCACAGGTGGGCTAAACTCCTGCCTGTTCACGCATGGTTGCGGAGTCGCCTGGACGATTGATCGGTGGGGTAACTTTACCGTTGTCCATCAGTACACCGCCGACGAAGGTCACGCAGCGTCTCTGACTCAAGGGCGCGACGGGTATCTCTATGGTTGCGCAGTGTGGCCAGCCACTTCGCTGCCCCCCGGGCCTTTGCCCTCCGGAATTTTGTACAGGATGACGCAAGTGGGAAGTGGCTTTCAGGTTCTCTACACATTTAGTCAGACCAATTCGAGGGGCCAAAACCCCGATGGTGCGGACTGCTACGAGCCGCTCGTCGAGGCAAGGCCCGGCGTTTTTTACGGCGCCGCCAGCAATGGCGGAGCAAATGGCAACGGCATCGTCTTCAGGTATTCCCTGTGGAAGCCGGGAATGGTCGATGTTGTGCACACCTTCAGCGCTTTGAACTCTGCCGGTCAGAATTGGGACGGAGCGACCCCAGATGGACCGCTGGCGGTAGGGTGGGATGGGATGCTGTACTCCAATGCCGATTTTGGGGGCGCAAACGGCAGCGGTGTCATCTACAGCGTCGGCGAAGACGACAGGTTCAAGGTTCTGCACACATTCAGTGCAACGAATGCGATAACGGGCGCCAACTACGACGGAGCGTATGCCGATGATGGCTTGGTGCTAGATGGAAACCGGCTCATCGGGATAGCCATCTATGGTGGCAATGGCAGTACCGCTGGATACAACAACAGCGGCGGTACGCTGTACGAAATGACGCTGAGAGACTTTTGATCCTGACCGCGAATTAGACAAGTCATAGGCACCTTCTTCGGTGTCCATGACTTGTCTAAACATCATGTGCGGTTTCTCTGCCGTATTCGCGGCGTCATCCAGGACAGTCGCCAACAATCCAAGTGCCGGGATTCGACAATTCTGACGAATCGGGACTCAGCTTGCTTCAGAAAAACTGACGCGATACCCGACTTCTCGATACAGATTCTGCAAGAGTAGCCAGCCAATGCCGGTGCAGATAAGAAGCTCGAGTGTCGATGACTCGACGTATGGGTTCGCAAGAACGGCTGCATCTCGATGCCACACCACCTTGAATACGCCCTGCCCCCACAGGTCTGTCACAAGGCTATGTATCTTCCATCACAGACCCTCTTCGGTTGCGCCCCATATCGTAACGTCGTTCGCGGTAATTTGGATTGAAATAGTCCAAAACTCAAATCTAACTCCGGATCCGTTCCGGTCAGGCCCGATTCTTGCGCCATTGTCGAGCGGATGCCGAAAGGAACGAGCCAATTGCAGCAGGTTGAAAATGGAATTGATGTGGATCGCGATCGCGGCGAGTTTACTGATGGGCAGCGGAGCTCTCTTGATCTTCATCTGGGCAGTCCGAAGCCACCAGTTCCAGAGCTTCGAAGACGTGAAGTACCAGGTCTTCTGGTCGGATCGGGAGATTTCGGAGAAGGTCCTGAACGATAAGAAGGAAACAAAACAGGAGCAGAAGGATGGAAGCAACGGCAACGGAAACCAAGCTAAGTGAGCCGCAGGTCGGCCGTCGGCGGTTCCTGGCATGGTTAAGTGGGGTGGGGATTGCAGGATCGGCCGTTCTGGGATCGCTTGCGACGTTCTTCTTCATTCGCCCGCGCACCACCTACGGGCAGCCGAACCGGTTCAAGATTGGCAGGCCCGAAGAGTTTCCGCCGGGGTCGCGAATTGCTATCGATCCCAAACGCGTGTGCATTGTCCGCGAAGGAAACAAGGTTGCGGCCATCTCAACCACCTGCACGCATCTGGGCTGTATCGTCGCGCCGTCTGCTACCGGCTTTCAATGTCCCTGTCATGGCTCGCGATTTGATGTGGACGGCAATGTGACGGGCGGGCCAGCTCCCAAAGCGCTCGCCTGGTATGCAATGACGTTGACTCCGAGCGGGGAACTCGAGGTTGACAAGGATAGCGAAATTGAGACCGGAACCTATCTGAGTGTATGAGCAAAGAAAAGAATTCCATTGGCAAGAGCTTGATGGGCCTGCCTGCAAACGTGGCTCGTTCTATATTTCGCAACCCGCTGCCATCATCCGACCGCGGACGCGCAGCAACCAGCTTTACCAATTTCTTTCTGCACATTCAGCCGGTGCGCGTGAGCCGGCAGGCGCTGCGACCGTCGTACACGATGGGGCTGGGCCTGATCAGCTTTTTCCTGTTTGTGATTCTTACAGTCACGGGCGTTCTGCTGATGTTCTATTACGTGCCGTCGACAGCACAAGCATACGATCGGATGCTTGATTTGCGCAGTTCCGTGGCATTCGGCATCATTCTGCGCAATATGCATCGGTGGGCTGCGCACGGCATGGTGGCCTGCGTGTTCCTGCACATGTGCCGTGTGTTCTTCACGGGTTCGTACAAGCCGCCACGCGAGTTCAACTGGGTGATCGGCGTTTGTCTTTTCGGTCTGACGCTGCTTTCGAGCTTCACCGGGTACCTTCTTCCGTGGGATCAGCTCGCGTTCTGGGCAATCACCGTGGGTACCTCGATCGCCGGCTACGCGCCGCTGGTGGGAAAGGCTATGAAATTCATTCTGCTCGGCGATGCCACGGTCGGACAGGAGGCTCTGCTCCGGTTCTATGTGCTGCACGTGGTGGTGCTCCCACTCGTGCTCACGATCTTTGTTGCGGTCCACTTCTGGCGTATTCGCAAGGACGGTGGGCTGGCGAAGCCAGAAGCGGAAGCTGCTCCGAAACGCGTGCAAGTGCAGGTGCAGATACAAGATGAACCTGGGCCGATGGTCACAACGGCAACCGTGGCAGTTGCGGCGCCGCCGCGGCGATTCACGATTCAGGGGCTGGTGCGGGGACCTCTTGTGAAAGTGGGGAAACTCGAGGAGGACACCGTATTCAGTTGGCCAAACCTGCTGGTTGCGGAGCTTTTTGTTCTGTTGCTCACGATTGCCGGCGTGATGCTGGTTTCGATTCTCTTCAATGCGCCGCTGGAGCAGCCCGTCAACGTAATGCATCCGCCGAATCCGGCGAAGGCCCCCTGGTACTTCCTCGGGTTGCAGGAGCAGGTGAGCTACTCTGCCTTTTGGGGTGGAATTGGAGTTCCGGGCATCGAGCTTCTGCTCTTGCTGTTGTTGCCTTATATCGATCGCGGTAAAGAAGGGGTCGGCCGCTGGTTTGCACGAGAGCGTGTCCTTGCAAATTCGATCTTCCTGCTCTTTGTCATCGTAAATATCAGCTTAATTGTGATTGGCACTTTCTTCCGCGGCGCGAACTGGCAGTTCGTGTCTCCGTTTTGAGGAGATTCAGGTATGCGACTGGCATTGGCCGTGGTGAGTCTCGTAGTTCTTCTGGGATCAGGAGCTGTTGTCTACAAAGAGACGCAGACAAGTTGGCAGGATCATCAGAAAGCCTATTTCGCGCAGGCGCTGGCGCAGGCGAAGTCCGATTCAGAAAGGGCCGCGCTGGGATCTAAATCCCCGAAGATCGAGCAGACCATTGTGACCGGTTTCGGCGGATCGCGCGTAGACCGATGTGAAAGCTGCCATATCGCATCGGACGATCCACGCTTTGCGACTGGTAAGGAGCCCCTGAAGACGCATCCCTATTCAACTGCGATGGGCGATGTGTATAAAAACGGCCGGTGGGAGCGAAAGCACAAGTTCTCTGAATTCGGGTGCACCTCATGCCACGACGGACAGGGCCGCGGCTTGACAGTCGCCGACGCGCATGGCGACGACGAATTCTGGCCGAGTCCGATGCTTGGTTATACGGTGCAGGCAAATTGGAAAAAGGACAGGGCTGCGCACCTTCACGGATCCCAGTTTATACAGGCCAACTGCGCTCAGTGTCACTCTGGAAAGGACTTCGCGGGGACCGCTCTTGTTGTGCGCGGCCGCGAACTCTTCTTTAAGGAAGGCTGCTTTGGATGTCATCGCATTCAAGGTGTATCGTCCGGCACCATTGGACCTGATCTTACCGAAGTGGGCAAGGAGCGAAAGCTCGACTACCTGTGGGGCCACATTGTCGATCCCCGTGCATACACGCCCACATCGGTCATGCCGCAATTCAAGCTGACCGATGCCGACAAGGCAGCGCTGGTCATCTTCCTGAAAAGCCGGCGCGGAGGCAGTCCGGCTCAGTCGCCTGTGGAACAATTTGATCTCGAAACCAGTACAGTGGCGCCAGTGCCGGACAGTGTTGCTGAAGTTGAAGGCGCGATCTCTGCGGCGAAGACACCGGCCGCCCGTGGAGAGCAGTTGATCAATGGCTATGCGTGTCTGTCGTGCCACAAGCTCGACGATCACGATGGCGGCATTGCGCCGGATCTGTCGCACGAAGGACTGATGCGGGAGCAGTCGTGGCTGATGGCTCATTTCCAGAATCCGCGTTCGCGCGTGTCGGATTCGAACATGCCTGCCTTCGGGTTGCCCGAGAAGGACTTTGAAGACATGTCAGCATACCTGCTGACCCGCACGTCGACCCTGCCGACGATGACTTCCGCGCAGACCTTCCAGGCACTGTGCGCGCGTTGTCACGGAGAAAAAGGAGATGGCAAGGGTCCGAACGCGATTTATCTCGATCCGGCTCCTCGGGATCTAACGCGTGCCGAGTTCATGTCCACCAAGCCGCAGGCACGGTTTGTCGCTTCGATTCATGACGGCGTTGCGGGAACGTCGATGCCGCCCTGGGGAAAGGTGCTGAACGACACGCAGATCCAGGCAGTACTGAACTACGTGTGGGCAGCGTATGTGAACGAGAAGCCACGCACGATCAAGCCGCGCAAGTTGCCAGACGTGAATCCCGTTGCGATCTCGGCTGATTCTGTGCACCGTGGCGAAGCCATCTTCCTACAGCGCTGCACAGGTTGCCACGGGCGGAAGGCCGATGGGCACGGGCCAAATTCCATCGATATCACACCGCAGCCACGCAACCTGACCAATGTGGCATTTCTTCAGAGTGTCTCTGATCGCCGACTGTTCGAATCGATCGAGTACGGCGTTGACGGCACAGCAATGCCTTCTTGGATTGATTACGGTTTGTCGCAAAACGATGTAGGGGACCTCGTGAACTTCATTCGCAGTCAGAACAAGCAAGGTAAGTGATCAGCAGGGAGAGTGGTAACCACTCCGGGAGGAAGGAATGGCAGTACAACCAACCATTGCATCTGCCCCAGTTGCCGCCGGGCAAGACATTCACCAGGACACTACGGTGAAGATGTTTCTGCTGGGAGCGGTGGGATATTTTGCGATCGTGGGCGTGATTGCCCTGATCATTGCGGCCAAGTTCGTTTGGCCTGAATTTCTGGGTACCATCTCTTACTTTACGTACGGGCGCATGCGGCCTTTGCATGTGAATGGGATGCTCTTCGGCTGGCTGCTTGCGGCGGATATGGGGCTCGCCTACTACATTGTTCCGCGGCTGTGCGGAGTAAAGCTGTGGAGCGAGAAACTCGGCATCGCCACTTCTATCCTGTGGAACATCATCATCATCAGCGCCATCTTTTCGCTACTCGGGGGATACCAGAAGGGATTGGAGTACGCTGACCTACCCACTCCGGTTGCGGTGCTCGTCGTGATCGCCTGGGTGATGTTTGGCATTAATATCTTCGCCACGATCGCCACTCGGAAGTATCGGCAGATGTATGTTTCCACCTGGTATCTGATGGGCACCATACTCTGGACCGCTTTCGTGTATCTGACCGGCAACTTCGCGACGTTATTGCCCGGTATCACCGGTGTGAATCAGGCCAACCTGACCTGGATGTACACGCACAATGCTGTGGGCCTGATCTTCACACCAGCCGGCCTTGCGGTTGCCTACTACTTCATCCCGCGGGCATCGAACACGCCGCTGTTCAGCCACAAGCTCTCGATGATCGGCTTCTGGTCGCTGGCCTTTGTCTACGTATGGACGGGCGCACACCACATGATCCATGGGCCTATCTCTCAGTGGCTCCAGACCATTTCGATTGTGTTCTCGGTGATGCTGCTGATCCCGGTGTGGGCCGTAGTCTACAACTTCATCGCCACCATGAAAGGCCAGTGGCATCAGCTTGGCGACAACATCTCTCTCAAGTTCCTTATGTCGGGTACGGTCTTTTATCTGCTTACCTGCTTCCAGGGGCCGATGCACAGCCTTCGCTCGGTGAACGCAATCGTTTCGAAGACTGATTGGATTCCCGGCCACGCACATATGGCGGTTCTCGGCACCTTCTCATTCATGGCGATGGCCGGCGTCTACTACGTTGTTCCGCGAATTTTCAAAACAACGCTGCACTCCGAGACGCTTGCCAATTGGAGCTTTTGGCTCTTCCTGATCGGAGGCCTTGGAATGTTCACGTCTCTGTGGCTGGGCGGCTTCTGGCAGGGCTGGCAATGGAACAATCCGTCGATTCCGTTTATCGACACGGTTGTGGCGCTCAAGCCGGTTTGGATGGTGCGGTTCCTCTCCGGAATCCTCATCTTCAGCGGAATTGTCCTCTTCATGTTCAACATCATCTCGACCTCAATTGCAGCCGGGCAAAAGGAAGCCGTACCTCAACCGGTGGCGGCAAAGGCATAGGCGAAGGGAGATCATATGCTGCAAAAGACTGATTCGAACGCAACATGGTTCGTGGTTGCCGCCCTTGGCCTTTTCTTCATCGGCGGTCTGCTCACCACTGTGGCTCCTCCGTTGCTGGACAAGAGCTGGAACAAGCCTTTTGAGAATAGCGATCCTGCAAAGGGCCCAACGGGCAAACTTGTGGGATACACCGACCAGGAGATGCGCGGCTATCGAATTTACGTACGCGAGGGCTGCAAGTACTGCCACACGCAGCAGGTCCGAACGCTGGCCAGCGATGTGAAACGCTCAGGATGGAAGGGCGTCGACGCGCCGGTCTCAACGCCGGACGAGTTTGTCTACGACTGGCGCCAGACGTTCGGCACCAAGCGTACGGGGCCGGATCTGGCGCGCATCGGCGGGAAATATAACAAGCAGTGGCACGCGGCGCACTTCCGTAATCCGCGCGACCTGGTGCCCGGCTCGATCATGCCGCCGTTCCCGTGGATTGCAGACAATCCGCAGGAACTGGATGACCTTGTTGCCTATCTGCAGACACGCGGCCGCGCCAAAGATTGGCGCCCTGATAACGACTACGAGAGGTAAGGCGTAACCATGAGTGACGCAACCTATGTCAGCGTTTACTTCTCGTATTTTCTGTTCTTCCTGTTAGCAGGCGGTGCAGTCTTCTTCTTCTTGCGGTCGTTGAAGGATGGATACCTTGGCAGCGACAGTGAAGAGCCGAAGTACCGAATGCTGAAGGATGACGAGGACGATCTAACAACAAATCCGCGGAGAACTTCATGACCGAAGAAAAGAAATCGGAACTCACGGAATACGCAGACGGGTGGATTACCGAAAGAAAAGGCACGGGAATACCGGGCTTTTTGAAACTTGCGTATCCGATCATTCTCATCGCTGTGATCGCCTACCTGTTCATGTTTATGAACGGTGAAGTTACCCACTCGACCCGCGGCAACCTTGTGCAGCAGTTGAATGCCGTGACGGGAAATGCAAACACATTCATGTACGTGGTTATGGCGCTGATTGCCGCTTACGTAATCGTGCTGCTCGCGTTTTTATACAAGAAAAGCGACCACTAGAAACAAGGGAAGAAGATGGCGGAAGCGAACGGACAATTTGGGCTGATTGGCGGGGCACGCTACTGGATGGAGATGGTCAAATGCCAAGACGCCTGTCCCGTACACACGGATGCCTGCGGCTACGTAAACGCGATAGCAGAAGGCCGCGACCAAGATGCATACCGGATTGCTCGCGCAACCAACCCCTTCGCTTCCATCTGCGGGCGGGTCTGCGGGGCACCTTGTGAAGCAAATTGCCGTCGCGGCAGCCTCGATCAGCCGGTTTCCATTCGCGCCCTCAAACGGTTCGTTACCCGCCAATACGGTCCGGAATCGGGAGATCTCACGCATTATATGGCGGGATGCAATCGAGAGATGCTTCCGCCGAATCAAGGCAGCTATGAGCCCGTTGCGGTGATTGGAGCGGGCGTAGCCGGCATGACTGTGGCGCATGATCTTGCAATTCTTGGCTACAAGGTCACCGTATTCGAAGCACACTCCACGCCGGGAGGAATGCTAACGGCCGGAGTTCCGGTTTTCCGCTTGCCACGCGAACTGGTGATGGCCGAAATCAACGCCGTCCTCTCGCTAGGAGTTACGTTGAAGTGCAACCAGCGGCTGGGTCGCGACTTCAGCATTGCAGAACTTCGCGCGCAGGGATTTAAGGCTATCTTTCTGGGTGTTGGCTTGCCCAAAGGACGCAAACTCGATCTGCCCGGAGCAGACCTCAACGGCGTGTACGATGGTATGGATTTTCTTCGGGCCTTTAATGAAGGCAACCCCCTGCCAGTTGGAAAGCGGATTATCGTTATCGGCGGCGGCAATGTCGCTTATGACGTCGCACGCTCTGCGGTGCGACCTCTGGAGGCTCTCGAAAAGAGTGAGACAGTCGCCGACATGGAGCGGGGAGAGTCCGTTGCATACGATGTGGCCCGCTCTGCTATGCGCCTCAGCGAAGACAAAGAGGTGCACGTCGTTTGTCTCGAAAAGCGGTCTGAGATGCCGGCCGATGAAATCGAGGTTACGGAAGGCGCCGAAGAAGGGCTGATCCTGCACAACTCCCGTGGTCCTCGCGAAATCGTTGGCGACGATGGCAAGGTTGCCGGCCTCCGCACCGTTGAATGCACAGCAGTATTCGACGCGAACGGAAGGTTCAGCCCGAGGTTTGATGAAAACATAGTCGAGACGATTCCGGCAGACACGATCATTTTCTCCATCGGCCAGTCGTCCGATCTGTCTTTCTTGCAGCCTGGTGATGGCGTGGAATCCGTTCGCGGCTTGATCAAAGTTGATCCCCAAACCTACCAGACCACCGCGCCGGATGTTTTCGCCTGCGGAGATATCGCGCACGGACCTCGCCTGTTCATCCATGCAATCCGCTCGGCGCAGATCGCTGCCCGCTCGATGCATGATTTTCTGCGCGGCACGCACACCGAGGAGGTTGTCCACTCTTCGTGGGAGAAGGCCGCCTACACCATGCGCGAGGATTGGGACCAGCTTCGTCGCGCTCATCCTCCCGTGGCTCCGGCCCGCGAGCGCGCTAATTCCCTTCAGGCTATCGAGGATGTTTTTCCGGCTGACGCTGCGCGTGAGCAGGCTGCCCGCTGTCTTCGCTGCAATGTCAACACTGTCTTCGAAACCAACATTTGTGTTGCTTGTACCGGTTGTGTGGACGTATGTCCTGAGAACCTCATCCGCCTGACCGGACTCGATGAGCTGTGCAAAACGTCAGAAGGCAGCGAATGGGTGGCCGGGTTACTCGGCGTGCCTCCGGCGGAGATGGGCAAGATCACGACGGAGCAGCTGAAGGCTATGGGTGGAGTTCTGTTGAAGGACGAGTCCATCTGCATTCGGTGCGGCTTGTGCGCCGCGCGCTGTCCTTCGCACGCGATTACGATGCAGCGGTTCAGTTTCCGCCGCCAGTGCGTCAGCCTTCCTGGGCTCAATCCCAAATTGAAGTACCCGCCGGCGAGCGGCGCAGCAGGTCAATCTCAACCATGAATGCCGGCGACATCTCTCTCGTCCTGACCTTTGGTTTCGTCAGCAGCCTGCATTGCGTACAGATGTGCGGCCCGATTGTACTTAGCTACAGTATTGCCGCCAACACTGCTCAGGGCCGCAGATCATTTCTTGGTCTCCATCTCGCATACAACGCAGGCCGTTCGGCGACCTACATGCTGCTTGGCATGGTCGCAGGGTTTGCAGGTGGGGCAATGGGCTGGGTGGGACACCTCGCCGGCTTTCAAAACGCAGCGGCCATTGTGGCAGGCACCGCGATGGTGCTGACCGGTATCGCGATGTTCGGCTTCGCCCCGGTCCTGCAGAACTGGCGACCATTCGCGCTGCCCGGGCGCTTTCTGAGGCCCGCCGGCAGGCTCATTGCATCGCCGCGGCCGAGCGCGAAGTTTGCGCTGGGGCTGATGATGGGCTTTCTGCCTTGCGGCCTCATCTATGCCGCACTCATGAAGGCCATTGGCACCGCATCTCCGATCGAAGGTGCGCTCACCATGCTTGCCTTCGCGCTTGGCACGAGCGTTGCTCTGGTGGTCGTCGGACTGGGATCTTCGGCCGCAACCATGAAACTGGCGCGGTGGGGTACAACAGTATCCGCGGTAACGGTGTTGATCATGGGCCTTGTGCTGATTGGCCGCGGCGTTTTCGCAGGGCCCATGATGCACCACCACATGATGCACATGATGTCGAATTGAACCGGGGTTACAATGAGCACGCAGACGCAAACAGCGAAACCCAGGAATCCTCGAATCACAATTCCTGGTACTCAATTCCATCGCATCAGGAAGACGGTACAAGCAGTCTGCTTCGTAATCTTCCTCACATTGCCGCTGTTCGACATCATGCGCATCGATCTGCCGCGCCAGCGTTTTTACTTCTTCGGAGTGGAACTGTGGATCAGTGAGTTCTCCATTGTCTTTCTTACCCTGATGTTCCTGTGGATACTCATCGCCGCAATGGCCATGATTTACGGCCGTTTCTGGTGCGGTTACCTGTGCCCACAGATGATCTTCAGTGAAACAGCGAACGGCCTCGAAAAGAGAATCATCCGTTTCGTGAACCGAAAGCTATCCAACGGCAGCCCGCGCGGTCGTCGCTTCGTTGCCGCGATTCTTTTTGGGCTTGTGCTTCTTCCGGCATCGGTTCTTGTCACGTTTGTCTTCGTCTCCTACTTCGTCCCGCCTCTGGATCTCTTTCATCGGCTGCTCAGCTTCGACCTTCGCACCACCGGCGGTATCGTTGGCGCAAGCGTCACACTGGTTACCTTCCTCGATTTTGCGTTGCTCCGTCAGCGCTTCTGCACCGCGATCTGCCCCTACGGCTACCTGCAAAACATGCTCAAAGACAAGCACACGCTCCTGGTACATTTTCACGATCCCCTTGATACATGCATCAATTGCAATAAGTGCGTGCGTGCATGTCCAATGGGAATTGACATAAGGAAGTCATCGCATCAACTCGAGTGCACACATTGCGCCGAGTGCATCGATGCATGTTCCGGCATTCTCGGAAAGCTAGGTAAGCAAACCGTAATTCAATACGCCTGGGGTGATCCCGGAGACAAGTCTACACCGGATGGGAACTGGTTTCGCCGCATTGGCCTGCGCGATGGAAAGCGAATCGCGGTGCTTGTCCTCCTCCTTGTCTACGCAACTGGACTCTCCATCGCCATCAGCGTCCGACAACCGATTCTGCTCCGTATCATGCCAGACAGGATCACGCTCTACTCCGTCGCGGCCGACGGCAAGATTCACAATCGGTTCCGGATGCTTGCCTCAAATCGCGGACATGTCCAGGCCAGGATTCGCCTTTCTGTTGCCGACCTGAAGGATGGCAGAATTGAAGGCATAGAGGATCGAAAGTTGCTGGAACCCGGAGAGAGTGCACAGGAGCAATTCGATGTAGTTGTCCCGCCTGCTTCTCTGCATGCCGGAATCAATAAAATGAAGATCCTGGCCGATGTCACGCCAGGCAAGACAGGACAGCAATTTCAAGAAACATTCTTCGCGCCTCAGGACGCTTCACCAACACCGTTCACAAAAAGTAGATAGCTGCCGAAAAATCGGGTATTTCGGACTCGAGTTCGCAACGGAGTACAAATATTATGGATTCAAACCGAAACATTGAGGTCGTGGCGCAGCAACGCAGCCAGATTACGCCGCTTACGGTTTTCCTCTGCCTCGTCATGGTGTTCTTCTGCGCCGTTCTTGTCTTCGTGTATGCCGCAACCAAACGTGCCAACCCCGTGATGCTCGATCAGCAAGGACGCCCGCTCACCCAGGCCTCTCCGCAGGCGAAATGAAGACGGCTATTGCGACAGCGTGCGGACTGTGCGGGCTCGATTGCGGAAAACGGGTCATCTCCCGCACATTCGAAGACCATGAGATCGATTTCTGTTGCATGGGCTGCGCCAACGTCTACGCCATTCTTCTCGAAAGCGGCGTCATCGCGAGCGGCCAGAGTATCCGCGACACCGAGGTGTTTCGCCGCAGCCTCGAGTTGGGATTGATATCGAATCCCGCCGCCGATCCCGAAGGAAGTGTCGAAATTGATCCCAATGCGCCTGTATCAGAGGTACTGCTTCAAATCAACGGGATGTGGTGTTCCGCCTGCGGTTGGCTCATTGAGCATGCCCTGAAGAAACTGCCCGGCGTCATTTCTGCCGAGGTCTTGTTCGCGTCGGATCTGGCCAAGATAAAGTACTGTCCGCTCTATCTCCCGCCTGAGACGATTGTGGCGCGCATTTCCAGGCTGGGATATCGAGCCACTGAATTCGCAGGCGACAACGCCGCTGCAAAGGCCGACATCCGCGACCTTGTAATGCGCCTTGGTGTTGCTGCTTTTCTCTGGGCCAACATCATGGCCTTTAGCGTCATCCTCTATGTCGGCTATTTCGAACAGATCGCCGCGAGCGCAAGCCGCATCCTTCCTTGGATGCTTTTCGTGCTGACCACGCCAATGATCTTCTACTGCGCGCTTCCCATCCTGCGCTCAGCAGCCATCGGCCTCTGGAACCGCCAAATTCGCATGGAAGTGCTCCTCTCCCTTGGCATTCTCGCAGCCTATGGCCTCAGCATCGCGCAAACGCTGCTCGGACGAACGCATCTCTACTTCGACACCGCGGCTGCCCTCGTAACGCTCGTCCTTGCAGGAAAGTTGATCGAACGCGGAGCAAAGGAGCGCGCTATGCGCTCCATAGCCATGCTCTATCGCCTCATGCCCAGGAAGGTGCGTATTACTGAACGAGGGGAGGAACGTTTCGTTTCTATCGATGCCCTTCGCCCGGGTGCCGTGTTTGTTGTCAAGGCCGGTGAGCGCATTCCTGCTGACGGGACCATCCTGGAGGGACAAACACAAGCCGACGAGTCCTTACTCACTGGCGAGTCCACGCCAATCAGCAAAGCCGTTGGCGACACCGTTGTCTCCGGAAGTCTGAACGCCGGGGGGGTCATTAAGGTCTGCGCCATTCGAACCGGAGAACACAGCACCTTGGCGCAGATCGTTCGCATGGTCGAACGCGCGATGAGCAGCAAGGCTCCCATTGAGCGCACCGTGGATCGCGTTTCGCGTGTTTTCGTTCCGTCAACCATCGTACTGGCCTGCGTCACTTTCCTGAGCCTTGTGTTCGTGCACCTGCCGGTGGGTATTGCGCTTCTGCGCGCAATCTCCATCCTTGTAATTGCCTGTCCTTGCGCGCTTGGGCTTGCCACTCCACTTGCGATCACGGCAGCGCTCGGCTCGGCGGCAAGTCAGGGAATTCTCATCTCCGACAGTAGAGTTCTTGAGTCCATGGGGAGAATCGACACCATGGTTCTCGACAAGACAGGAACGGTGACTGACGGCAAATTCCACCTCGTCGATTTCGTCCTCGCGAGTGGGCACGCTGATCCTGAAGACGCCTTCTTGCGCCACTATTTGCCTGCGTTGGCTGGCATGGAGTTCTTATCCGAGCATCTGATCGCCCGCGCCGTCGTCCAGTTTGCCCGCGAGCACAGCATCGTTAGCGATCAGGTAACCTCCGTCGAGGTTCGCAAAGGACAGGGCATCTTGGCCACGTGCAAAGGCCGCCGCCTCTTCGTCGGAAACAGCGCTCTCGCTCGACAGATGGGCGCGGAAGCGGATTCGAAGTTCACCTTGATTGCCCAACAGTGGCAGCGCGCTGGTCGGACGGTCACATATTTCGGCTTCGAACGAGAACTGACGGGCCTGCTCGCCTTCGGAGATTGCATCAAGGAAAGCGCTGTAGAAGCAGTCAAAAAACTCCGGCAGCGCGGTCTCAGTGTGAAACTGGTATCAGGCGACTCGAACGACACTACTGCGAGCACCGCCGGAGAACTCGAGATTTTCGATTTCTTGGGAGAGGTCACGCCCGAGCAGAAGGCATCATTGGTCGCCGACCTGCAGCGAAGGGGCAGGAAAGTTGCGGTTGTTGGAGATGGCGTAAATGATGCGCCCGCACTGGCCCAGGCCGATTTGGGTGTCGCTCTCGGCACGGGTGCTGATATCGCAATGAGCGCCGCTCCGATTGTTCTGGTCGGAGGCTCTTTAGAAACGATCGACTGGACCTTCCTCCTTTCGTCTAGGGTCACGCGGATTGTCCGTCAGAATCTTTTTTGGGCTTTCTTCTACAACATTGCGGGACTGAGTCTTGGGATCGCAGGGGTATTGACTCCGATCGTTGCGGCGGCGGCAATGCTCCTTTCCAGTGCTTCTGTTGTGGCAAATTCCATGCGGTTGAGCCGATCGATGCCACTTCAATCGCCCCCTTCAGGCGGGTCGAGAGATAGGGCCCATTGAAGGAGCAAAGCTATGGAGAAACATAGCTCTTCTATGCAACTGACACGCCGCGCGGATTATGCGGTGGGCGCATTGATTTATCTGGCGGAACTCTATGAAGGTGCCCGCGTTGTGCTTCCCGAACTCGCTCGAGTCACAGAGGCACCCGAAGATTTCATATACAAAATTTCTCCAGGCTTTGCGACAGGCAGGTTTGGTCGCATCATGGCGCGGAAAGAATGGCGGTTTCGAAATCCTCTCGAGGGGCCGAAAAGCGACAGTCAGGAGCGGTCGGCAACCTCGAGGTCGGCGGTGTCGAGCGCTTCGATGCCTATTCGATCCTGAAGAGCATCAAGAAGGCATGCACCGTCGATCGTCAGCTGGGCCCATTCGCAGAGACGTCCCAGCCACCTGACACGGGTGTCGTGGCCCCCCCCGTCAATGAGGAACTGCAAGGGATGAACCTGGTCGGAGTGAACGAGGCGTTCTGCCACTTGTCTTCCGGGCCAAAATACTCGGCGATAGCGGGGGTTGCTTTCCCCGTTTCGGCAGGAGGCTGATTCACCAGCAAGTCAACCAACTCCTTCACTGTGGTGGTATTTCCTGCCTCATCGGTTCGGGTGTAAGCAAGCGTTCCGACCGCACTGCAGATCGATGGTGTTCCCGCCGCGACAGCGATGTCGAACTCCAATGCTTGAGGCACATTGCCGTTCACGAATGGCCCAGTAACCGTCACCCCATTTCCGGTGGTCGAGAGATAATTAGGCGTCATCGTCAACCCAACGCCGACGGCCCCCTGCGCTCCTTGCGGTCCCTGCGGGCCTTGCGGTCCTTGTGGCCCCGCCGGTCCAACTGCACCGGGCTGTCCTCGAGCTCCTTCCGGCCCAACGGGCCCCTGCGGGCCTGTCGAGCCGTAGGTCAGTTCATATGGCAGGAATTCGCCCAAGCTGTTCGCAATCAGGATGGTGAAATTGCCCGCTACCGTATTCAAGGGAAGGGCCGCAACAATCTGCGTATCTGTATATGAGATGACCGTGAGTGGACTACCGGCAAACAGGATCGTAGGTGATTTCTTGAGTGGCTCAAAACCAGAGCCGTTGAATGTCACCTGATTGTTGGTGTAGTTAATGGTAGCCCTGCTGATGGTGAGGATCGGTATCGGGGCGGCGAATGCGAAGAAGTTCGGAGTGAGCAGAACCACAGCCGTCAAGATGAGTTTACACACGCTGAATTCCTCCTTGAAGCGAAGCGACCGCCAATGGCGTCTCAAGCGATTGCTTCGATAGCCTGAACTGCCGCGGTTGGAATTCGCAGCCTTGCTGAGAGCAGGAAGCATGCCGGTCTCCTCTGCGCCTTTTGTTTGGTCGAGTGGCGCGATTGATGCAACCTTGAGCCTGAAGTGGAATAAGGTCAACGAAACAATTTCTAGAATCTCCCTTAATCCCCAAGTGACGATGATGCTAAAGGTTGCCGCTATGCATTAATTGCTATTGTGGGAAGCCGTTGTAAGAGCCCGCCTACTCGAGGGTCAGAATTTCAGGGGGGAGGTTGCGGCAAGGCCTCCGATTGCGCGCTCACCCCTGTTGCCAAGCCAACCAACAAGGTCAGAGGACATATCCCCGCCG
>Ga0335080_10002083_pt1 | contig 19908 bp, 20 predicted proteins | sample Lox_Sample_34_FD_206720 | JGI IMG/M metagenome (GOLD analysis project Ga0335080, IMG submission 206720) | Soil microbial communities from Loxahatchee National Wildlife Refuge, Florida, United States - Lox_Sample_3.4 | ecosystem: Environmental > Terrestrial > Soil > Wetlands | place: USA...
GCAATGGCCTTCGCTTATAGCAACCATTTCTTTCATGCTTGGCGGTTTCATCATGGCCAATCTTATTCTGCCATCCATCTTACAACTTTAAAATTTTTTATGGAAGAAACAATATTCAGTCAACCAGTGATCAAAGAAACCAATCCCGATTTTGAGGTTCGTTCTCTCGATGCCATGTGCATTAATGAATCTGAGCTCAGGCATCCCTGGTGGCACAATATCAAATATTTTGTTGCAGGAATATGTTTTGGAATCATATTGGTGAAAGGGGAAGTCATTTCTTGGTTCAGAATACAGGAGATGTTCAGGCTGCAGAGTTTTCATCTGTATGGAGTGATCGGCTCGGCATGGGTTGTCGGAGTGATTTCGGTAGCGGTGATAAAAAAATTTAAAATAAAAACCATCTATGGTGAACCAATCAAATTCTATCCCAAGCAATTCAACAAAGGCCAGATCTACGGCGGCCTGCTTTTCGGATTCGGATGGGCTTTGACCGGAGCCTGCCCCGGACCACTATTTGCACAGATCGGCGCCGGATTTACTGTAGTTATAATTACTTTACTTAGTGCCATTGCCGGCACCTGGGTGTATGGCCGGATAAGAGAAAAATTACCTCACTGATTTTTATTGCTGTTTCAAATAAATGTTTTACCTTATCAGCTGCTAACCATCCAACAGAATTTTCTGTAGCCTGTTAAAACGTTTTATTAATTGCTGATCTATGGTTCAGGTAAAATCACACAAGCCAGATATTTTGTTACATGAGCGCTTCGACAGCCATCTTTTTATTCTTTCAGAATTTCTCTCCAACTCTGTTGAAAATGACTTCTTACTTCTGCTAATTCAGGATTTTTCATTTGACCGATCGGAAAAAGGGGCAGGTATTAGTTAGAGAAAACTTCAATCTTTATAAACTTTTTTATTCATTTAAACTTGATTATATGGAAGAATTAAAACAAACCAACCCTCGTCGTGATTTTCTTGGAACGATCGCTGCAAGTGCAGCTGCACTTGGTATTGCGTCAATTGGCTCCCCCCTCCATCTTGCCGCTGAACCAAAATCTCCATTTAATTATGCTGATGATGCAGACGCATGGTTCAACAAAATCAATGGTAAGAAACACAAAATTGTATTTGATGTGGTAGAACCAGGCGATCCGTTCATTATGCCATTTGCCTGGTCAAAGGTTTTTATATTAACAAATGGAGCTACCGGTACTGCTGAAAAAGATACTGGGGTCGTGGTGATCCTCCGTCATGCCGGAATACCCTTTGCCTTTGACAGCCCGGTATGGGAAAAATATAAGTTTGGAGAAATGTTTAAAGTTAATGACCCTAAGACTAAGGCTCCGTCCGTACGGAACCCGCTGTGGAAGCCGGCAACGGGCGATTATGTGATGCCTGGATTTGGCAATTTGGATATCGGGGTTAATCAATTACAGGATAACGGCGTTATGTTTTGCGTTTGCAATGCGGCCATGACGGTTTACAGTGCAGTGGCTGCAGGAATGATGAACATGAATGCCGATGATGTGAAAAAGGAATGGACGGCCGGTTTATTGCCCGGAGTGCAAATAGTACCTTCCGGGGTATGGGCTGTCGGTCGTGCCCAGGAACATGGATGTGCATACTGTTATGCAGGATAACATAAACAAATCCATAAAAATAACAGGCAGGTATAGTCGCTTTTCTGCCTGTTATTTTGTTTTTGGTATCAGATGAACACTAATCGAATGAGCGATAAATTTTTATATATATTGTCGATAGTATCTGCGGTTGTTATCGTTGCTATGGTTCTTGTCAGTTGTGAGAATACGGAGGAGCAGGTAAAAACTGCAGTTAAATCTTCCGCTACAAAAAAGGAAGCACTATGGGTGGCCCCGGATACCAGCCAGATTCTTCATACAAAAGAAGGCGATTTGATTCGTTACGGACGATCGTTGATTGCCAATACTTCGGATTATTTCGGACCTCATGGAACAATTAGTCACAGCGCCAATGGCATGAATTGTCAAAACTGCCATCTGGATGCCGGCACAAAACCCTGGGGAAATAATTATGGAGGTGTTTTTTCGACCTATCCCAAATTCAGGGAAAGAAGGGGAGCAGTGGAAACCGTTGTTCAAAGAGTGAATGACTGTTTTCAGCGCAGCCTGAATGGAACTGAAATTGATAGTAACAGTCACGAAATGCAGGCCATACTGGCTTATATAAAGTGGCTGGGATCATCTGTTGCAAAAGGAAAAAAACCTCCGGGCTCAGGTATACAGCAATTGGCTTTTTTGGGCAGGCCCGCCGATGCAGAGCATGGAAAATTAGTGTATGTAGCAAACTGCCAGCGTTGTCACGGACCAGATGGACAGGGAACACTGCGTCCTCCGGATAGCACAAAGTATCTCTATCCGCCGTTATGGGGACCTCACAGTTATAATACCGGTGCCGGACTTTATCGTCTTTCACGTTTAGCCGGTTACGTCAAGAACAATATGCCATTTGGAACTTCTTATGATTCCACGGTGCTTAGCGATGAGCAGGCCTGGGATGTGGCAGCATATGTGAATTCTCAACCCCGTCCCAAAAAATTTTTTAAAAAAGATTGGCCAGATATTTCACTGAAACCTTTCGATCATCCTTTTGGTCCATATACCGACAGCTTTTCAGAACAACAACATAAGTACGGTCCTTTCGCTCCCATTCAGAAAGCAAAGCAAGCGATGGCGCAGAAAAAAACAGGATAGAAACAAGCTGCTATATCTTTGCAGCCGTTATGAATAAATTGTCAGACCGTTCTTCTTCCCGTTTGGTAGCTTATTGGGTTTTACTTGGCGTAATGATGTTGCTCATCCAGGTTATTCTTGGTGGTATTACCCGGTTAACAGGTTCGGGATTGTCAATTACCGAATGGAATGTAGTGACAGGTGCTCTTCCTCCCCTTAATGAACAGCAATGGGTAACCGAATTTGATAAATACAAACAAACCCCACAGTTCCATTTGCTGAATGCTGATTTCAGTTTACCGGATTTTAAATTCATTTTTTTCTGGGAATGGTTTCACCGGTTGTGGGCGAGGCTGGTGGGAGTCGTCTTTATCATTGGCTTTATCTACCTGGTATGGAAGAAGAAACTGAAGAGAGAAATGGTGAAACCGCTGCTGATTTTGTTTTTGCTCGGTGCTTTACAGGGTGCCGTTGGTTGGATTATGGTTGCCAGTGGTTTGACAGGGGAGGCTATATATGTAGCACCTACCAGGCTTGCACTCCATTTTATATTTGCCTTGGGATTGATATGCTATGCCCTGTGGTTTGCTTTAGTTCTACTAATTCCCCGGGGAGAAATTATTTATCATACCAGGCTTAGACTCTGGAGCGTAATAATTTTCGTTGTCTTGATTTTTCAATTATCATTTGGCGCCCTCATGGCAGGACTCAAAGCCGCTGCCACTGCGCCGACATGGCCCACCGTCAATGGAGATTGGATTCCATCTTCTTTATTCACTAAGAGACCGATTCTGCAGAATTTTGTTGGCAATCCTATAACCATTCAGTTTATACATCGTCTGCTCGCCTATCTTCTTTTGATTTTAGTATTGATTTGGTCAATGCAGGCATTTAAAATTTCAACCAGCTCAGCTTATTTACGGAGAGTCCGCTGGCTGCCATTATCAGGGATCATTGTGCAAGTTGTTTTGGGGATATCAGCTCTGCTTACTAGTCCCGGCATTATTCCTAACCATTGGGTTTTTTTTGATTGGATCGCGGCGTGGCATCAGTTCACGGGTATGCTTATTTTATTGCTGATGGTCTATATGCTTTTCCTCGTAAGGCCCGTGATTCGAGTTGGATAATTTTATTATTATCTTTTCGTTAGCATGCAAATAAGGACTGTGGCAATGGATAATGAACAAGTGATTACCTTTTCGCTATTGCTTATTTTCGTAGAGTCATTGTTGAAGAAGCATGTTGCAATATATTAAAGCCACATATTACTCCTTTCCGGTGCAGCTGGTGCTGTTGCATTTTAAAAAATTCCAGGTCCTGCTGGTCTTCTGGTATATTCTGTTCAGCACAATTAATGGTGGATTTATGCACTCATTCGGTTCGGATGCATTGTTTTTGTCTCCCGAATACCTGGATAATGTCAATGCCTTGAGCACGGCAATTGTAGGAGCAGCGATGGGGGCTTTTATTATGGGATGGAATATCACCACCTTTATCCTGTTCAGCCGTCATTTTCGCTTTCTTGCCACGACGACAAAACCTTTTTTGAAATATTGCATCAACAATTTTGTTCTTCCGCTTGCTTTGCTGATATTTTATTTTATTAAGGCATTGCTATTCGATAAAAACAAGGAATTGCTGAATACCGGGGAGATTACCCTTTTAACTATTGGATTTTTAATCGGTTTCTTTTTAATGATCAGCGTTTCTTTTTTATATTTTTTTGGTGCGGACAGGTCCATTATACGCCAGATGACTCCGACAGTGAGTAATCCCCAATTATTCAAGTCACAATTCCGGCACGATGAAATTAAATTGAGTGAAAGCCGAATCATCAAAGTAAAATGGTACCTGAATTCTCCGTTTTCCGTCAGGAAAGTGAGGGATGTTTCGCATTACAGCAGGGAATTTATCGATAGCATTTTTAATCGCCACCATTTTTCCGCAATCCTGTCTATTTTTATCGCTTTTATTTTTCTTGTTGTCGTAGGATTTTTTATGGATAAACCTTTTTTCCAGCTTCCGGCCGCAGCAAGCATTCTCATTTTTTTTGCGATTCTGATTTCAATATCTGGCGCTTTTTCCTATTTTCTTCAAAGCTGGAGCATTCCCTTCCTCGTCGTGCTTTTTATTATCCTCAATCTGTTATATCAATATGACGTCATTGACCCGACCAATAAGGCCTACGGTCTTAACTATACGAATCGCAGCGAACGTCCTGAGTATAACCGGTCAACTTTATTACGCTTATGCTCACCCGTAAAAACAGAACGGGATAAGCAAAACATGTTGCGCATACTGGACAAATGGAAGAAAAAGCAAAAAGATAAAAAACCCGTCCTTTTCATTTTAAACACAAGCGGAGGCGGGAACCGTAGCGCTGCTTTTACCATGAACATTTTACAGCAGCTGGATAAAATAAGTGGCGGCCAGTTAATGATTAAAACATTTCTGATTACAGGCGCGTCCGGAGGAATGTTCGGCGCGGCTTATTTCAGGGAGCTCGCCCGCCTGAAAGCAAATGGTGATAGTGCTATCAATTTGCAGGATCATCGTTATACGGATGCGATATCAGGTGATCTGCTCAATCCTTTGTTTTCATCTTTTGTCGCCCGTGATCTCGCATCGCCTGCTCAAAAATTCAAGGTGGGTAATTATGAATACATCAAAGACCGCGGATATGCATTTGAACAAAAATTAAATGCAAATACAAACGGAGTATTAAACCGGCAGTTGAAAGATCTGAAACCGGATGAAGAATCAGCAAAAATTCCGCTGATGCTTTTTAGCTCGGTGATCACCAGGGACAGCCGCATGATGATGATCAGCAGCCAGCCCATCAGTTTTTTAATGCGACCAATCTATGACACAGTGCGCATTTCTGAAATGGATCCTGATGCGATTGATTTTGGCGCTTTTTTCCACAAACAGGATCCGATGAATCTGCGCTTATTGACTGCCTTGCGTATGAATGCCACTTTCCCCTATGTGCTTCCCAATGTTTGGCTGCCTACTACGCCTGTGGTTGATGTAATGGATGCGGGATTCCGTGATAATTTCGGAGAACAGTCGGCAATCCGTTTTCTGAATGTGTTCAGAGAATGGATTTTGAAAAACACCAGGGGCGTGGTATTGATACAAATTCGTGATCGTAAGACAGGAGGATGGGAGAACCCTTATGAGACAAGCGATATCACGGAGATTTTTACCAAACCTTTTATGCTGCTCCAGCATAACTGGTATAAAATGCAGGAATATAACCAGGATGATCTGCTGAGTATTATGCAGAATGTAATGGATAGCAATTTTTACAAACTGACTTTTCAATATGCTCCCCGAAATACAGACGAAGGAGCGGCACTGAATTTTCATCTCACACGCCAGGAAAAACTGGATATAGCCGATGCAGTAAACAGTTCTGTCAACCGGGTTGTCTTTAAAAAGGCGAAAGAATTATTTGCGAATGAGAAACAGCCAAATTGAAACCCGGCTAAATAGTTTCTTTCTAAGGTTGTAATAAACGGAAACAATTCTTAATGATATTGATTTTGAATTCCCGACTGGTTTCCCGGGGATCGCCGTCAATGTGCAGAGGAGCAGAGTGGGGATTTCTGATGGTGAGAGAATCAGTTTGTAAGTAAATGATATTTTTTTTCTCATTCTTACTACCCGCCTGTTGTACTCCATTGATTCCTGTCACCTGGCTTATTACAGAAAAAGGTAACCTGAGCTTGCTCATTTTTTTTACAATCACGATATCCAGTAAACCGTCATGCAGACTGGCTTGCGGGGCAATAGTAAAATTATTTCCAAACTGATTACTATTGGCAATACTAATAAAAAACGCTTCGGTTTTAAATGTCCTGTCTTTTAAAACTATCTCAAACAGATAAGGCTTTGCCTTAAAAAAGTTAATAGTAGAAACTTTGATATAGGTCTGAAGTCCTCTTCTTTTTTGCTTTGCAAATTCATGGGCAACCAATGCGTCAAAGCCAATGCCACAAAGCATGCAGGAAAACTGATCGTTTATATAGAACGCATCGGCAAAAAGAGCTTTTCCTTTAAAAATAATTTCAAGCGCCCGGGATGGCTGCTTTGGTATTTTGGCAGCGAAAGCTAACCCATTTCCTGATCCCGTCGGAATGATTCCTATGTTTACTTTTATTCCCCTGACTTCAGCTACGACGCTATTAACTGTACCATCTCCTCCACAGATAACGATATCCGTTATATGTTCATCCTGAATTTTTTTTTTGAGCGAATCGTACTTGTTTCGGGGAGGAGTTGGCAGAATTTCGAATTCAATATGCTGCTCAAGTGTTTTGCGGGTGATCAACTCCTCCAGGGAAGATTTCGCACTCGTGCCTGAACTGGGATTGATGAGATAAATGATTTTTCGCTGCATGGTGGCAAGTTCTGCAAAAATAGTTTACCATCTCAATAAAGCACTTGCCCAGGTAAATCCACTGCCGAATGCAGCAAGGCAAACCAGGCTTCCATCTTTTATTATCCCGTCTTCCCATGCTTCACAGAGTGCAATTGGAATAGAAGCTGCTGTAGTATTTCCGAATTTTTGTATATTGTTATAAACCTGTTCATCACGCAGACCCAGTTTCTGTTGTGCAAACTGGTTGATGCGTAAATTCGCCTGATGTGGAATCAGAAGATCGATATCCGCAGGTTTCAGGTTATTTTTATCGAGAGCCTCTCTGACGACTTCTGGTAATTTGATCACTGCTTTTTTAAATACGGCCTGCCCATCCATAAAAGGATAGATATCTTCTTTGGCCATCATATCCTGTGTGATAAACAACCCTCCATAGGGTTTTTCCGGCATCGGCGGCTTCTTTTCTGCAACAAAATGCCCCGCATGAAATCCGGGATTCATCATAGAAAGTCGTTCTGCTTCACTGCCATCACTATGCAGATGAGTACTTAGGAGACCCTCGTTGCCTTTTGTCGTAGGCTGAATTACGACTGCTCCTGCGCCATCTCCAAAGATTACACTGATATTTCTTCCGCGGTTTGTAAAGTCCAGTCCATAGGAATGTGTCTCAGAAGCGATAAGTAAAATATTTTTATACATGCCTGTTTTTATGAATTGATCTGCCACTGATAATCCATACAAAAAACCGCTGCATTGATTCCTGATATCAAGCGCTGCAACTTCGTTCATATGCAACAGGCGTTGCACTAATACTCCGCAGCCGGGAAAATAATAATCAGGGCTCAGGGTCGCGAAAATGATGAAATCAATTTCCTGTGCTGTGGTGCCGGCCCGCCCAATGGCAATTTTGGCTGCCTCTACGCCCATAGTTGTCGTCGTATCTTTATAACGGGTGGCAAAGCGACGTTCTTTAATACCCGTACGTTCCTGGATCCATTCGTCGGAAGTATCCATTACCTTGGTGAGATCATTGTTTGTAATTATATTTTCCGGCACATACATTCCGATTCCGGCAATTTTTGACCGAATCATATTCTGCATTTTTAATTTCTTATGGGAAATTACAAAAAACTGAAAATTTATTTTTCAATTTAAATATTTAAAGAGGATCTGATTCGGAAATAACGTTTTCATTCTCCACTCACACGATATTAAAAATTGGTTGTAACTTAAGAGAAAATAAACTGCATGCCTGAAAGTGAAAAAATCAAATCCTCCATTGCAAGGGTAAAAAAAACTTTGGCCCAAAAGCCTTCTTTCGGATTGGGTACCGGCATATCAAAAGTTAAAGTGATCAATGGGCTTACCTGCGAAGTGCAGGAAGGTAATTGGAAATTTGTCGCTGATATGCCTGAACAGGTTGGGGGCAATGGTGCTGGTCCAACTCCCGGAGTATATGGCCGTGCAGCGCTGGGAAGTTGCCTCGCCATCGGTTATATGATGCGGGCTGCAGAACTTGGAGTGGTCATAAATAGTTTAGAGGTAGAAGTACAGGCCGATTACGATGACGGCGTATTATTTGGTACTGTTCAAGATAAACCCCCGGGATATCTTGAAGTCCGCATTTCGGTTATGGTTGACAGTGATGCCTCAGAAGAAGATATTCTGCGTGTGCTGGATGAGGCTGATCAGCACAGTCCTTACCTCGATGTTTTCAGCCGGGCCCAGCATTGCGTACGTCAGGTTCATATTGTTTCCGAAAAAAATCATTGATATGGAACCGGCATTGCAAAGAAGAGTGCAGAGATATGGATGGGACAAAGCTGCTCTTTATTACGAAACTTTCTGGCAGGATCAGCTGAGGCCTGCGCAGGATTTGTTGCTTGAAATGGCCCAACTTCAACCCGGAGAAAAAGTATTGGATGTGGCTTGCGGTACCGGACTGGTAAGTTTCAGGGCAAGCGATGCAGTAAAGTCAGGTGGATTTGTCATAGGGACTGATATTTCAGATAAGATGGTGGAGATGGCTTCCGCAATCGCCGGGGAAAAAAAATATTCTGCAGTAGCTTTCAGCCGCATGGATGGGGAAGAACTGCAATTTCCGGATGCCGATTTTGATGTCGTGCTTTGTTCTCTGGGATTGATGTATATGCCCGATCCCCTCAAAGCTTTGAAAGAAATGCATCGTGTACTGAGACCGGGTGGCCGTATCGCGGCAGCAGTCTGGGGCAGGCGGGACCATTGTGGATGGGCAGAAATTTTTGAACTTGTGGATAAGAGAGTTGCTTCAGAGGTTTGCCCCATGTTTTTTCACTTGGGATTTCCCGACAGGCTAAATTTATTTCTCGCGACTGCCGGATACGCAAACATATCTTCACAAACCATTTCAACAATTCTTCATTATGCAACAGATGAAGATGCATGCGGAGCTGCTTTTGCAGGAGGGCCTGTTGCGCTAGCTTACAATAAATTTAATGATCAGGTGAAAGAAGAAGCACATGCAGAATATCTGGCTTCAATCAGTCAATATAAAAAGGAACAGAGTTACGATGTGCCGGGTGAATTTGTTGTGGCGATGGGATTTAAGTGATTTTGTATTCGATCGCACAATATTATTTCGGTTTCATTTGAAGCACATCTTTCATGAATGCTTCAATTTGGTTTTGTACTCCTTCGATATCTCCCGACTTAATCGGCGAACCTATAACATGATTGCCCGTATTGGGCATGGCCTGTTTTCGTTTCAGATTTGAAGATGTGCCTAACTGATCAAACATATTGAGCATGGCAGAAACTTTCACCACACTATCCTGGTGAATTTCATCTTTATAATAATATAAAAGCAAAACAGGCTGTTTCACTTTTTCAAAAGTTTCTTTATTCATTGTGGTTTCAAGCAATTCCTCCAGTTCAACTGCTGCTTCAAGTCGATAGGGCTTATTCCAATATTGTTTATAGATCGGCCTGTCGTCAGCAGAAACAACATAGTCGCTTTTTTTTACCAGTCTTGCTATTTGCAGTCCCCAATGATTATTCAATATCCATGCGTTGGGATCATTGATGGCTATGTTAGGAGACAGTAATATAAGCGCCGATACATCATCGGGATAAGCTGCAGCAAGCTGCAGGCCTAAAGTGCCGCCGGTGGATGTACCCATCAGAATTACTTTGCGGCCTAATTGCTTTCCGATAGCGAGCGCCTGTTTTGCAGATTCCCAGTATTCATCAGCAGTCAGATTGATGAGCTGATCAACCGTATCGATACCATGCTCGGCCAGGCGTGACAGATAGAGATTGCAACCAAATTCTTTTGCAATATTTCTGTGAATGGGGTCGCCTTCTTTTTGTGATGCAGAAAACCCATGCAGATAAACAATGGCATAATCTGTCTTTTCCTTTAGAGAATCATCGGCCCAGATAATTCTTGCCTGATTATCCGGTTTGAGTTTGTGCTGTGCTTCATTGTTGCTGACATAGGTTTGCAGCTCTGTTGGTACCGATGGAATTTCCGGGAGTTTTTTGTTGTACTTCGGAGTGGATGGACTCGGGCCGGCAACATAAGCGACGATGAGAACAACCGGAATTGCAAGCAGCCATTTCCTGGGCATGGTTTAAATTTGATAGTGAATTTATCAATAAGCCCGCGATTTATCTAGCACGTTAAGAAAAAATAATAATGAATCAGGAAACTGGCAAATATATCATGCTGCTGGGAGTTGCAATTTTAGTAATTGGAATCATCATTTATTTTTTTTACGATAAGCTTCACTGGATTGGCCATTTACCTGGCGATATTCGTATTGTAAAAGAAAACTTTCGCTTTTATTTTCCGATTACTACCATGATCATTTTCAGCATTGTGCTCACTATCGTGGTTCAGATCATCAAAAGATTATTGTAGAATAATTTGTCAATTTCCCATGATTGGTTATGGTTGATTGCAGGAAGTTTCCGAAATTGGTGTCTAATCAAACTCTGATTAAAGCCAACCAAACCTGATTGTTATGCCAAGTTCCAACCAACGTTTTCTTGCCCTGGATGTGTTTCGGGGAATGACGATTTGTTTTATGATCATTGTAAACACTCCGGGCAGTGGCCAGTTTTCGTATTCGCCATTGGAACATGCCAGGTGGCACGGGTTTACCCCTACTGATCTTGTATTTCCTTCCTTCCTGTTTGCCGTGGGTAACGCAATGAGTTTTGTCATGGCTAAATGGGCAAACCTGTCACAGTCTCAGGTGCTGGGGAAAATTTTTAAAAGGACCCTCATCATTTTTTTGTGCGGCTATCTTTTGTATTGGTTCCCGTTTGTTGAACTGGACAAAGATAATCATCTTATACTTTCTCCCATTTCTCAAACCAGAATTCTTGGGGTCCTGCAACGCATTGCCCTTGCTTATTGCATCGCATCTTTGCTGATTTATTATCTTAAACCTAAGGCTTCGGTGATTATTGGAGGAATCATTTTATTACTATACTGGGGCGTAATGATGTGGTTCGGTGATCCGAATGATCCTTTAAGCATGACGGGAAATATCGGGTACAAAATTGACAAATGGCTGATGGGTGAAAACCATATGTATCATGGCGAAGGGGTTGCATTTGATCCTGAAGGCTGGCTAAGCACTTTACCTTCGGTTGTAAATGTGATTGCAGGATACATTGCCGGTCAATTCCTGCAACAAAAAGGGAAAACCTATGAAGGATTATCGAAGATGCTGCTCGCCGGTTTTGCATGTATCGTAGTCGCTTATTTCTGGGATCTTGTTTTCCCGATCAATAAAAAATTATGGACTAGTTCATTTGTACTGTACACAGTCGGACTTGATTGCGTGATCATCTCAGCAATTATTTACGTCGTGGATTTTTTGGGAAAAACAAAATTGACCTATTTCTTCACTGTCTTTGGAAAAAATCCCTTGTTCATTTATTTATTATCAGAAGTAGGAGCTGGCGTTTTATATTTTATTCAGCCACGAACAGATGTTTCTCTCTACAGTTGGTTGTATGAAAACATATTCAAGCATGCCGGACTTTATTTCGGCTCCCTGCTGTTTGCAGTAAGCTGGATGCTGGTGTGCTGGCTTGTCGGATATATTCTGGATAAGCGGAAGATATATGTGAGAGTGTAAAATAGTTTGCCCAATTTAACCCAGACCTCCGGGGTACTCAGATACCCCGGAGGTTCATTTTGTGAAACCGGATATAGGCATCCAACCCACCAAACCATTCAAGCAATTCATCTCTTTTTAATAAGGAAGAAGAATTGTGGATGATCGATGAATAAGAACTGTGTGGCCAATCTTCAGTTTTAGTACAAATTCCATGATGTACTGCATTGGCATGTATATAATAAATGATCTTTCTGAAATAATTTTCGTTTTTGATTTCACTACGCCTGACAGATTCCATAAATAATTTTCCTTTTCTTCCGAACGTATTATTAAATGATTTAGCATAAGAATTAAGAAAATTACTCCATTGCTGAAGAACAAAGCCTGGCATTTGCTCGATCTTAAGCTGCGCTGTTTTATTGAAGTGTTTTAATTTGTAGGAACGTCTTAGTTCTTCTTCAGTTTTTATTCTTAGAAAAAAATGAAAATGGTTTGGTAATAAATTGTAGGAGAAAAGATCCGCAACGGGAAGTATATAAAACTTCAATTTTTGAAGAAAGAAATAATAATTTTCATTTTGGAGAAATAGTTTATCTGAACCAACGGCCCTGTTAAAAACATGATAGAATTGTTCGGGGATAAGATCACAATAAAAGTCATGCATATCTCAAAAATCGTTAAAACGGTAATACCGAACCTCCGGGGTACCGCGGTACCCCGGAGGTTTATTTCTTCTTTGCTCTACCGCTAAAAAATCATACCTTTGCACGTTCAAAAAAAGCAGGGTTCGGGATATTGTTGATTAACTGCCTCGTTAATACTAACTAATGCCCGATGGCGTTTAAAAGCAAAGGAATATGGAGATCAGGAATATCGCAATCATTGCCCATGTTGACCACGGTAAGACCACATTGGTGGATAAGATCCTTCATGCCACAAAGGTTTTTCGTGAAAACCAGGAAACGGGAGAACTGATCATGGACAGCAATGATCTGGAACGTGAAAGAGGGATTACTATATTCAGCAAGAACGCTGCCGTTGAATATAAAGGAGTAAAAATAAATGTAATTGATACTCCAGGCCACGCTGATTTTGGTGGGGAAGTTGAGCGTGTGTTAAAGATGGCTGACGGAGTTCTACTGCTGGTAGATGCTTTTGAAGGCCCCATGCCGCAGACCCGCTTCGTTTTGCAGAAAGCACTTCATCTTAATCTGAAACCAATTGTTGTCATCAATAAAGTGGATAAACCCAACTGCCGGCCTGAAGAAGTGCATGATGCGGTGTTCGAATTGTTCTTTAATCTGAATGCTACGGAAGAACAGTTAAATTTTCCTACTTATTATGGTTCAGGAAAGCAGGGATGGTTTAATGACTCTCTCACTCCTTTGGAAGATATCACGCCATTGCTTGATGGGATTTTGAAATATGTTCCTGCTCCGGCTGCATATGAAGGAAGTCTTCAATTGCAGATCACCTCACTCGATTACTCATCTTTTCTTGGAAGAATCGCCGTGGGCAAAGTAACACGCGGAAGTATCAAAGAAAATCAACCCATCGCATTGGTGCAGGCTGATGGCATTAAGAAATCACGCGTCAAAGAATTGTATGTTTTTGAAGCACTTGGAAAAAAGAAAACAACAATAGTCTCGGCGGGAGATATTTGTGCAGTCGTTGGACTGGAAGATTTTAATATCGGTGACACCATTGCCGATGCAGAAAACCCGGAAGCTCTGCCAGTGATCAGCGTCGATGAGCCTACCATGAGCATGTTGTTCTCTATTAATAATTCTCCTTTTTATGGCAAAGACGGCAAGTTTGTAACATCACGCCATTTGCGTGAACGACTAATGAAGGAAACGGAAAAGAATCTGGCCCTTCGTGTAGAGGATACCGATAGTGCAGATGGCTTTCTTGTATTTGGGCGGGGCATCCTGCATCTGGGAATACTGGTTGAGACCATGCGTCGTGAGGGGTATGAATTGACTGTGGGACAACCGCAGGTTATCGTGAAAGAAATCAATGGTAAGAAAGCCGAGCCATATGAAATATTGGTCGTTGACGTGCCGACCGAATTTAGTGGTAAGGTGATTGACATGGTTACTCAGCGCAAGGGCGAACTGCATGTGATGGATACAAAGGGAGAGATGCAACACCTGGAATTTGAAATTCCATCCAGGGGGCTTATCGGGCTTCGTTCGAGTATGCTGACAAACACAGCGGGCGAAGCGGTGATGGCACATCGCTTCAGCGAATATAAACCCTGGAAAGGCCCGATACCGGGAAGAAGTAACGGCGTGCTCATCTCCAAGAACCAGGCCACTACTACAGCCTATTCAATCGATAAACTTCAGGATCGCGGGTCTTTTTTTGTAGATCCGGGCGAAGACGTTTATGTGGGCCAGATCCTCGCAGAACACATCAAACCCGGCGATCTCATCGTCAATTCAACTGAAGGAAAAAAACTAACGAATATGCGCGCCAGTGGTAGTGATGATGCTGTTCGCATTGTTCCAAAAATCCAGATGACTTTGGAAGAATGCATGGAATATATCCAGCAGGATGAATGTATTGAAGTAACGCCTAAGAAAATCCGCTTGCGTAAAACGATATTGGATGAAGATGAAAGGAAGAAATTCCAGAAAATGCTCAAGGCGGAAGAGGTTGACTAAAGCAAGTGTCATTCATTCAGATCATCGTAACTTTGTTCAAAGTCGATTTCATGAAAAAACTGTGGGTGATAGGAGTATTTGCAATTCTTTGTTTGTTGTTTACCGTTTCCCGGGTAAATGCTCAATGCTCTATCTGTACAAAAACTGCCCAGCAACTCGGCGAAAGACCGGCTAAAGCGCTGAATGCCGGTATTCTTTATCTCGCCTTTGCGCCCCTCGCTATCTGCAGCTATATCGGGTATCGTTGGTGGAAAAGCAACCATGAAGCCTGATTCCGCTATTTAATTTTCGGGATATAGATTCCTAATTCAGTCTCAATAAAGTAACTTAGTTTGTAGAACAGGAAATCGAAATTTAGCCGCATGCCTGAAGCTATTGCCGTCAAGAAAAGAAAAATCTCTCAACCAGTCAATCCTGTTTTTTCAATATTGATTCCCACCTGGAATAATCTTGCCTACCTGCAACTTTGTATTGAAAGCATTCGCAACAACTCTCATTTTGTGCATCAGATTATTGTTCATGTTAATGAAGGAAGTGACGGTACACTGAACTGGCTGCAGTCAGGGGATGATATCGATTACACCTACAGTGAAAAGAATATCGGAATATGCTATGCTTTGAATATCAGCAGCAGCCTGGCCTGCGCGGATTATGTTGTCTACATCAATGACGATATGTTTGTCTGCCCCGACTGGGACCTGGAATTATTTAATGAAATACAGCAGACAGGTCATAATTATTTCTTTTTTTCATCAACCGCCATAGAACCTGAACCCACCAATAATCAGTGTGTGATCGTAAAAAATTATGGAAAAGATATCGGGTCATTCCAAAAAGAAAAACTAATCAGCGAATTTTCTTCTCTCCCGATGAATGACTGGCAGGGAGCGACCTGGCCGCCTAATGTATTGCATAAAGATTTATGGAATATGGTTGGAGGATACAGCACAGAGTTTTCGCCAGGCATGTATTCAGACCCAGACTTTTCGATGAAGCTGTGGCAGGCCGGGGTTCGTCTGTTCAAGGGCGTTAGTAAAAGCAGGGTATATCATTTCGGATCCAAGTCGACGGCGAGAGTAATTAAAAATAAAGGATACTATTCTTTCATCAAGAAATGGGGGTATACTTCAAGCACTTTTACCAGAAATTTTCTTCGTAGCGGTTCCCTGTTCAATGGATCGCTTTCAGAACCTGTATTGCCAATGAGGTTGAAGTTGAAAAATTTTTTTAAAAGACTTCGGGCATCTTTCCCGGATCGTTAACCGGAATAGTTGGCAGCGATAAATTTGTACAGGTTGAAGCCGGGCTGATGCATTTGCTGCCTGATTTGCCTGATCAATTCTTTTTTATTTACACTCTTCATTCTTTTTTGAACAATCAATTGGTATGCTTTTTCAGCGAGACTGTTAATCCTGTCAATAGTATTTCTTGTCTGGACGCTCTGCAAAATTTCTTCACTTAGCTTATCTACACCCTTGTTTTCTATTGCAACAGTTTTAATAACAGGAATCTCTTTGTGATCCGCGCTAAATTCAATAATGGATTGAAGATATTGTGTGAACCGGTCAGCGTCAGGCCGGTCGCATTTATTCACCACAAAAATATCTGCGATCTCCATCAGGCCTGCCTTCATGGTTTGTATTTCATCACCGGCTTCGGGTACCAGTACGACGACCGTAGTATCTGCAAGCCCTGCGATTTCAACCTCACTTTGTCCGACTCCAACTGTTTCGATAATAATAAAATCGAAGGCAGCTGCTCTCAGGAGATCAGTAAGTTCAATAATTTTTGGATGAAGCCCTCCCAAAGAACCGCGCGTGGCCAGAGATCTGATAAATACGCTGGGATGATTATACCATTCACGCATACGGATACGGTCTCCTAATAGCGCCCCTGAGTGAAACGGAGAGGAGGGGTCAACACAAAGCACTGCTATTCTTTTTCCTGGTTTTGTGTATTCTCCGATCAAACGGTCTACCAGTGTACTTTTGCCTGAGCCTGGCGGTCCCGTAACACCAATTACAGAACAAGGATGATCTGTGCTCAAAGTTTCCAGAAATTCAGCATATCCGTTTGTTTCATTTTCTATTAAGGAAATGCAACGGGCAAGTAAATGAACATCACCTTGTCGCAGGGATTGCAAAAGGGACTCGCGATTGCCTGTAAAATCCGGGATGCTCATTTGAGTTCAAATGTATTTGCAAAAATGCAAATGAAGAATTATTGTTTCTTTGGAATAATAACAAAGGCAGATCGTTTTTTAGATGCCTGCAATTTTTTTTTATTTCAAATAGTACAACCCAGTAAATTTGAATGTGGAATAGTATTCAAAAACAAAAGCGCCTGCGGCTGCATGAATGATCCATGACTAATTTTATTCCAATATTCCCGTTAAGTATTGTAGTTTATCCTGGCGAAAACCTGAACCTGCACATTTTTGAACCCCGGTATAAACAATTAATCAATGAATGTTTTACTGAGAATAAGGGATTCGGTATCCCCGCTATGATCAACAACAAATTGAATGAGATCGGAACCCTGGTGAAAATTAAGGAAATTGTAACTGTGCATGAAAACGGGGAAATGGATATTACTACGGAAGGAGTCAGCGTTTTCCGGATTCTTGAAGTCATCAAGTCAATACCAGATAAATTATATAGCGGAGCGATTGTGAATTATCCGCAAAATCATGAGGATGAAGGGAAGCGGGAGCTGATGCAAAAAGTGGTAAATGCAATAAGAGAATTGCACAGACTGTTGCACATAAGCAAGGATTTTAAGAAACCCGATGATAAGCTGAAGGCTTATGACATTGCACATCATGCCGGATTATCTCTTCAGGAAGAATATGAGCTTCTGAGCTTATTTCGTGAAGAACAGCGACAGGAATACCTGAAAAGGCATCTCAGTAAAGTATTGCCTGTAATTGCCGAAATGGAGGTATTGAAAGAAAGGGTAAAACAAAATGGCCATTTCAGGAACCTGTCCTCCTTTGGGTTCGAAGAATGAATACAATTATAAATTTCTGTATCTAGAATCAGCAATACTATGGCAATCACTATGTGTCTGGATTTTGGGAATACGCGCCTGAAATGCGCGATATTTTCCGGGAATAAATTGCAAAAAGTAATTGTACTGGAAAATGACCTTCCGGAAACGCTTCAACAGTATATTCAATTATATAAACCTGAAAAATCAATTCTTTCTTCGGTAATCAATCATAATGCGGGTATTGAAAATCTTCTGCAACAGCGCACACGTTTTCATAAACTGGATCATCAGTCAAAAATTCCGATTACCACTCCGGTAGGAAAGCCGGACAGCATTGGGGCCGACAGACTTGCATTGTCAGTGGCCGCCGTTACTCTTTTCCCGGGAAAAAATAATCTTGCCATCGGACTTGGTTCGGCAGTCACATATAATTTCGTAAATAAATATGGTGAATTCATGGGAGGCAGTATTTCGCCCGGGATGGAAATGCGGTTTAGATCATTGCAGGCTTTTACTGCCAAACTTCCGCTCATCAAGGCCGATTGGAATTTTCCATTGGTGGGATATGATACGCGGACCAATATACTTAGCGGGGTTATTTTTGGTATAGCAAAAGAAATTGACGGTACAGTTGAAGCCTATGCGGAACGATATGATAATTTTAACGTGCTCTTAAGCGGCGGGGATGCTTTCTATTTTACCCGGTTTTTGAAAAACAGGATATTTGCAGACCCTGACCTGATCTTTAAAGGGCTTTATGCAATCAGTGAATTCAATCAGCCATGACTATTTTTCGAATATAAGTTAACGTTATAGATGATAGTAAAGTTAAAACTGCAGATAAATCAATACTGGCCTTGGCGCTCAACAATGCATGACAAAAAAAATCAGCAAATATTTTTTACCGCTTAGTATATTGACCTGCCTTGTTTTCAATAGTTGTGAAAATAACGAGAAAGACCTGCCTCAATTCAGGAAGAAACAGAATAGTATTGATGAAGGCAAACAGATTACGGCTTTGTTAAGTGAAAATGCAAAGGTCAAAGCCAGGCTGACTTCGCCTTATATGCTGCGACGTGAATTTGATACCTCTTATATTGAATTTCCGAAAACACTTCACGTGGATTTTTATAATGATTCCATGATCATTGAAAGCAACCTGGATGCTCTGTACGGAAAATGGAAGGAAGAAGAAAGTAAGGTCTATTTGAGGGACAGTGTCGTTGTCAAAAATATTTTGAAAGGCGATACTTTGTACTGCCGTGAATTGTGGTGGGATCAGAAAGCAGAAAAATTTTATACAGATAAACCGGTTCGCATTCATAAAAAAGGCGGGACTGTTATTTACGGAACCGGATTAGAAGCTCCCCAGGATTTCAGCGGGTACACCATTTTCCAGATTACAGGACCCTTTGCCTTCCCCGAAAATGGCTTCTCCAAAGGCAAAGATTAACTAGACAAGGAAGGATCAATCCTCATCTTCCCTCTTCTAAAATTTTTTTGGAAGTAACTCATTGACATTCAATCACAAATTATAGGGTCTATAATAAATTTTAATCAAACGTTTGTTTAAGTCAAACATTTGTTTAACTTTGTGTATTATTTCAATTTTTCCACATGACAGACAAAAGAGACCATATCATCGAAAAAGCCATTGAGCTTTTTGCTTCAAAAGGATTCGAAGGTACTTCCATCCGGGATCTTGCCGCGGCAGCTGATGTCAACGTGGCCATGATCAACTATTATTTTGGCTCGAAGGAAAAATTGTTTGAAGTACTTGTCGAAAAGAAGGCTGCCTATACGAGAGGTATTATGGACGAGATAGCGAATGATAAAACACTCAGTTCGATTCAAAAGATTGAAAGGATCATCGAATCGTATGTTGAAAGACTTTTTACCAACAGGAAATTTCACCGCGTAATCAATCAGGAACTCATCACCAATCAACGTGAAACTCTTACTCGAATTATAGCGGATGCCTTATTTCCCAATGCGCTTACCATCAAAACAATCATAGAAGAGGGTATCAA
>Ga0335080_10002084_pt1 | contig 19907 bp, 13 predicted proteins | sample Lox_Sample_34_FD_206720 | JGI IMG/M metagenome (GOLD analysis project Ga0335080, IMG submission 206720) | Soil microbial communities from Loxahatchee National Wildlife Refuge, Florida, United States - Lox_Sample_3.4 | ecosystem: Environmental > Terrestrial > Soil > Wetlands | place: USA...
TCGGATCCGGGACCAACCTGCCATCCGTGGTTCTGGCGAGCGGCGGCACGATCGTGGGCGGAACGGTCGTCGACCAGGGCTCGGGGATGACCTTCCAGGGCGGCATGCTTTCGGGCGTCACCTATGACGGCGCGCTGAATCTGTCGGCGAACTCGTCCTACGTCTACGTCGCCAACGGCCTGACTGTGCACGACGTGAACGGCAACGGACGAGGCACGGTCAATCTCACCGGCACCAGCGACACCATCTATTTCGAGGGCAACCAGACCTTCGACAACGCCACCATCAATCTCGGCAGCAGCTCCGGCTATTCGGACTTCGTCTACGAATACGACCTTGCCGGCACCGGTGCGGTGCTGACGCTGGGCCCGAACGTGACGGTGAATTTCAACAGCACCTACTACAGCTACTTGTATTCGGCCGGCAGCAATCACACCGGCGACGGCATCGTCAATCAGGGCACCATCAAGGTCCAGGGCAGCAGCGGCAGCTATCTGTACGTCAATCCCTACAACTTCACCAACCAGGGCGTCATAAACGTCGCCAGCGGCGATACGCTCTACCTGCAGCCCACCACCAGCCTGGCCAATGCGGCGGGCGGCGCCATCAATCTTGGCACCGGCTCGACGCTCTATTTTGGCTACTCCTCCGGCACGGCCAGCAACGCCGGCACCATCACCGGCGATGGCGCAACGGCCTATTTCTATTCATTCGGGAACTTCAGCAACACCGGCACGCTGAACCTCACCAACTCTACCATTCATCTCCTTGGCACCTACAGCACGGCGCAGCTTTCCGCATTCGCCGGCGAGGGCGACACGATCTACATCGACGGCACGCTGACCAACACCGGGCAGACCCTGAACGTTGGACCAGGGAGCGGGCTTGTGCTGGCGAACGACGGCACGATCACCGGTGGCACGATCGTCGACCAAGGCGCGGGCCTCAAGTTCCAGGGCGGCACGCTTTCTGGCGTGACCTACGACGGCGCAATGGACCTGTCGGCGAACTCTTCTTACGTCTTCATCGCCAACAGCCTGACCGCGCACGACGTGAACGGCAGCGGGCTCGGCACCCTCAACCTTACCGGTACCAGCGATCAAGTCTATTTCGAGGGCAACCAGACCTTCGACAACGCGACCATCAATCTCGGCAGCGCCTCGGGGTATTCTGACTACCTATACAATTACGACACCAACAACGCCGGCTCGGTGCTGACGCTCGGACCGAACCTCATCGTCAACGTCAACGCCAACTACTACACTTATTTCAGCTCGGCCGGCAGCAATCACACCGACGACGGCATCGTCAACCAGGGCACCATCAAGGTCCAGGGCAGCAGCGGCAGCTATCTGTACGTCAATCCCTACAACTTCACCAACCAGGGCATCATAAACGTCGCCAGCGGCGATGCGCTCTACCTGCAGCCCACCACCAGCCTGGCCAATGCTGCGGGCGGCGCCATCAATCTTGGTACCGGCTCGACGCTCTATTTTGGCTACTCCTCCGGCACGGCCAGCAACGCCGGCACCATCACCGGCGATGGCGCAACGGCCTATTTCTATTCGTTCGGGAACTTCAGCAACACGGGCACGCTGAACCTCACCAACTCTGCCATCCATCTCTTCGGGACCTACAGCACGGCGCAGCTTTCCGCGTTCGCCGGCGAGGGCGACACGATCTACATCGACGGCACGCTGACCAACACCGGGCAGACCCTGAACATCGGACCAGGCAGCGGGCTTGTGCTGGCCAACGACGGCACGATCGCCGGCGGCACGATCGTCGACCAAGGCGCGGGCCTCAAGTTCCAGGGCGGCACGCTTTCTGGCGTGACCTACGACGGCACGATAGACCTATCGGCAGACTCCTCTTACGTCTTCATCGCCAACAGCCTGATCGTGCACGACGTGAACGGCAGCGGGCCCGGCACTCTCAACCTCACCGGTACCAGCGATCAAATCTATTTCGAGGGCAACCAGACCCTCGACAACGCGACCATCAATCTCGGCAGTGCCTCGGGGTATTATGACTACCTCTACAATTACGACACCAACAACACCGGTTCGGTGCTGACGCTCGGGCCGAACCTCATCGTCAACGCCAACGCCAACTACTACACTTATTTCAGCTCGGCCGGCTCCAACCAGACCGGCGACGGCATCGTCAACCAGGGCACCATCAACGTCCAGGGCAGCAGCGGCAGCTATCTGTACATCAATGCTTACAACTTCACCAACCAGGGCGTCATCAAGGTCGCCAGCGGCGATGCGCTGTACGTCACTCCATCTCACTTCATCAATTCCGGAAATTTGATCGCAAACGGAGGCAATATCACGGTTGCCGTTGCAGAAACTGGATCGGGCAGCGCCACGATCTTCGGAACGTCGCAGATCCAGTACAATGCCGAGTCGCATGACAATGTGACCTTCGCTGCGGGCTCCACGGGCGAATTGATGCTGCTCGACTCGGCGGATTTCAAGGGCTCCGTGGCCGGCTTCACGGGAACGGGCTCAGGCGATCCCGCGACTTCCGACAAGATGGACCTCAGGGACATCAACTTCTTGTCGCCCCAATTCACGAAGAACTACTTGAACAATGTCCTGACCGTGAGTGATGGAACACATACTGCGAACATCACCATGGTGGGTTCGTACACATTGGCCAATTTCCATTTCGCCACCGACGGCAGCTTGGGTACGCTGATAACCGATCCTCCGATTGACCCGTCGAACGTCAGCAGCGCCAGCGCAAGCACTGCATCCATCGCCGGTGACAGTGAGATCATCTGTGGCAAGCCGTGCGAGAGCAACGACCCGATCGACGCCGCAAGCAATCACACGATCGCCGGCAAGACGAACGATCTCATCAAAGGCGCCGCAGACGATACGATCCAGGGCGGCCTCAATGAAAGGTTTGGCGGCCATGACCGGATCGAAACTGCCACCCAAGCATCGGGTAGCACGATCTTCGACGGCACCGGAAATCAAGTGATCCTCGCTGGCACGCCCGGCGACACACTGATCGGCGGCAATGGCAATACGCACTTCGACCATGGAGTCGGTGGTAGTCTGCTGCTCGGCGGAAGTGCGGGGCATGACGACCTCTTCCATCTCGACCACCTGATCGGGAACGATACCTTTAGGGACGGCAGCAGCGACGACAGCACGATCCAGTTCGCGGGCCATAGCAGCGCCGACACAACTCCATCGGGGGATAGCAAGAGCCTGAACGTGCTGTTCGGGAGTGCGGAACAGATGTTCGCGGCTACCAATGTAAAGGAGCTGATGCTCGATGACAGCCAGCATCACGTCTGAAGCTGGCGGCTGGCGCGGAGACGGTGCGCCGCGGGCTTCCACATTGGCGTGCCTAGCCATTGTTGCGCGACATCACGGCCTCGATCTCTCGACAAGCCAGATCGTACACGACCACCGTCTGAGCAACGATGAATTGTCCGTCGCCGAGCTGGTGAGGTGTGCAAATGCCGTTGGCCTGCGCGCCAAGCACGTCAGCCTCGATTGGGACCGATTGACTCATCTCAAGAAAGCTCTTCCGGCGATTGTGCGGCTGAAGAACGGGGCCAATATGGTCCTCGTGCGCGTCGCCGGCGAGGCCGAACCGGCTCAAGTCGTGCTGCGGGATCCAAACGCCGGCGACGGGGCAAACCTGATCCTCGATCGGATCCGCTTCGAAGATGCGTGGGGCGGGGATATCATCTTGGTCAGACGAAACTACGAGCTCCGCGACGAGACGCAGCCGTTCTCTATCTGGCTCATTATTGGATTGGTGCTGCGAGACCGGCAGATCGTGCGCGACATAGCGATTTGCGCCCTGGTTCTCGGCGTGCTGGCGTTGGCGCCAATCATGTTCTGGCGGCTGTTGGTCGACAAGGTTCTGTTCTTCAAGGCGTTCAGCACTTTCCATGTACTCTGTATCGCGATGGTGATGCTCGCCGCATTCGAGACCACGTTCTTTTGGCTCCGGCGCTATCTGGTTCTGCATTTGACTCAACGGCTCGACGTCAAGCTCACCACGTACGTGTTCGACAAGGTTCTCAACCTGCCCATCGACTATTTCGAACGCACTCATGTCGGCGACACGCTCCACCGCATCTCGTATCTGAGGAAAATTCGCGAATTTCTGCACGGCCAGGTGCTCGGCTCGGTTCTCGACAGCGCCATACTGTTGTTTTTTGTGCCGGTGATGTTCTATTTCAGTCCGACCGTCACGCTCGCGGTATTGGCGATCTGCGCTGTAATTCTCATCTGGCTGCTGATCACCTTGCCGGCACATCGTCGCAAAGCCAATGCACTCGAGGGGGCCGAAACGGCGCGCGGATCGTTCCTGGTGCAATCACTGCACGGCATTCGCACGGTCAAATCCCTTGTGCTCGAAGCGCGCCACCGCCAGCAATGGGACGTGCATACCGCGCGCGTGGCGAAACTCCGCCTGGCGCTCGGCATGACCGACAATCTCATCGGCACGGTGGTGCGGCCACTGGAACGTTTGGCGGTCAGCGGCTCGCTGGCCCTCGTCGTATATTTCAGCCTGGTCAACAACGATCTGGTCTATGCAGGTGCCCTTTTCGCGTTTCTCATGCTCACGCAGCGCATCGTGCACCCGCTTATCCAGATCGCCCAGTCCATTGACCAATGGGACGACATGCGCCTCGCTGTGGAGGTAATCGCAAGCGTGGTGAACCAACCCGAGGAGGAAGGACGGTCCGGGCAGGGCGTGCGCGAGCCTCTGGAGGGCCACGTTCAGTTCGTCGATGTCAGCTTCCGTTATCTGGGAGCCTCAACGCCTGCCTTGCAAGGCGTGTCATTCGAAGTGCCGGCCGGCACCAGCCTCGGCATTGTTGGCCGCAGCGGTTCGGGGAAGACGACCGTCACCCGACTGTTGCACCGGCTGCATTCGAATTATGAGGGCCTGATCAAGATCGACGGCATTGACGTGCGCGAGTACGATATCAACCACTTGCGCCGTAGCCTCGGAGTAGTGCTGCAGGAAAACTTCTTGTTTAGCGGCACAATTCGCGAAAACATCATGGCTGGGAAAACCGACGCCACTTTCGATGAGATGGTGCGAGCGGCGCGACTTGCCGGAGCGGAGGAGTTCATTGACCGGCTACCGCGCGGGTACGAGAGTTATGTCTACGAGGGATCGCCAAATCTCTCCGGTGGCCAACGACAGCGACTGGCGATCGCTCGCGCGCTCATTCTCGATCCTCGTATCCTTATCCTTGACGAGGCCACCAGCTCGCTCGATCCTGAGAGCGAGGCAATCATAAATGCCAATTTGGGACGCATTGCCCGGGGGCGTGTGCTGATCGTCGTCTCACACCGGCTCTCATCCCTGGTGAAATCCGATGCCATCATGGTGCTCGAGCGCGGCAGCTTGGCGGACATTGGGCGGCATGAGGAGCTCCTGACTCGCTGCGAGATCTATCGTGACCTGTGGGCCCAACAGCACCGGCACCTGGAATCTTCGAGCATCTGGCAAAGGCCGTCGTACAGGAGCCCGAAACATGTCTAGCGACACTTCGCTTGTCGTCGTTCGACAATTTCAATCGGAGACGGACGCGATTCGCGAAGCACCACAACCAATCGCGACCAGGATGACGGTTTTTCTTCTCGCTGCAGTGCTGGCGAGCGGTGTCATCCTGACGTTCGTGACGAAGATGGATCGCGTGGTGGTCAGCGCAAACGTGGGTGCTAGTCCTAGTGGCGCAGCAACCAGCGGCGGCAAGATCGTTACCAAGGCCGAACTGCTCAACGTTTATCAGACGCTTGATAATTCCATTATCAAGAGCATTGACGTGCGGGAGGGCGAACAGGTCGCTGCGGGTCAGCTGTTGGCTACACTCGATCAGACATTTGCCGATGCAGATGTGTATCAATACAAGCTGCAGCTCGCGAGTTCCGAAGCGCAGATTGCGCGTGACGAGGCAGAGCTGACTGGCAGCCCATTGGGGTTCAGATCGACAACAGACCCGGACTTTCTCAAATATCAAGCAATCCAGAAAGATTATTACGAGCAGCACGTCGCGCAGTACACTGCCCAGATCAAGAGTTACGACGCCAAGATCAAGCAATATCAAGCTACTGTGCAAAAGTTTGAGACGGATTTGAAAGGCTACAAGCAGCGCGAGGAGGTCGCGGGCCAAATAGAGAGCATGCGCGACACGCTGGCTGCAAGCGGCAGCGGGTCGCGGCTCAACTTGTGGCAGGCGCAGGACGCGCGGCTGGAAACGCTGCGGTTGATGGATTACTCGCGCAACAGCTTGCTCGAGACCAAGCAGACGTTGACCGCGATCGAAGCTGACCGCGAAGCTTTTGTGCGTCAATGGTCGGCCAACCTCAACCAAGAATTGGTGACGGCCCGTGGCACTTGGGACACTGCCAAGGCGCAGTATGACAAAGCGCTGAAGCACCAGGAGCTCGTCCGCCTGACCGCTTCGGAATCCGCCGTTGTGTTGACCATGGCCAAGGTATCGGTGGGTTCCGTGCTGCAGTCAGGCAGTACGCTTTTCACGTTGATGCCGGTGAACGCACCGGTCGAGGCGGAAGCGACGATTGCTTCGCAGGATATCGGCTTTATCCGTCCCGGAGATCCCTGCCTGCTGAAAATCGATGCCTTCAGCTACGTCGAGCACGGCACAGCGGAAGGCAAGGTGCGCTGGATTAGCGAAGGTGCGTTCACCACAAACGATGCCGGCCAACCTGTGTCGGCGTACTATAAGGCGCGTTGCTCGATCGAAGAAATGCATTTTCGAGATGTTCCGGAGCATTTCAGGTTGATTCCCGGCATGACGCTGGAGGCCGATATCAAGGTCGGCACGCGTTCGGTGGCGATGTATTTGCTGGGCGGTTTGCTGCGCCACTACAACGAGGCCATGCGCGAACGCTGAGGAGGCCGATGCGCGCTTTACTGCGACGGTTTCGCTTCTTGGCGGAGTTTGACGCCGCGCGGTGGCGCCGGCGTGGATTCGCTTTTTACGAGCAGGGTCGGCTCGTGGAAGCGCTGCGCGCCTTTAGAAGAGCCGGCACGCTCGGCGATGCGGAGGCGAATTACCGCATCGGATTACTTTACGCGCGCGGCGAAGGCGTCTTGCGTAGCATTTCCGATGCGGTAGCAAGCTACAGGCTCTCGGCCGCTCGGGGGCACGTCGAAGCGCAATATCAGCTCGCCCTGATTTTTCTGCGCGGCGTAGAGAAGCAGAGCGCGCCCAATGGTCCGGAACTATGGCTGCAAGCTGCGGCACTGACGAATCCTCGGGCGGCGCAAGAAACCTGTGCATTGATCTTTCCGAACGGACTGGCCGTCGAGGGTGATCCGACGTCCGCTCTGCACTGGCTGGGCAGGGCGGCCGACGCCGGAAAGCCCGAGGCGCAGGCGGTGCTCGCTGATTGCAATCGCTACGGCCGCGGATGTGAGCAGGACCACGCACGAGCCCGGCATCTGTATTTGCTTGCGGCTCAGCAGGGCGTCGCCGCTGCTCAATTCGGGTTGGGCGAGATGATGTTTCTGGGACTTGGTGGAGAAGTTGACTTGAAGGCTGCGGCGGAATGGTACGAGAAAGCAGCCGCTGGCGGTAATCCACGGGCCCAGGTTGCGCTAGGAATGATGCATCGCTCGGGGCAGGGGCGGACGCTGGATCTACAGCGGGCTGCCCACCTATTCACGAAGGCGGCTGATCAGGGCGAGATCAAAGCGCTCTTTGCCCTGGGAGAAATGCATCTATCGGGCCAAGGCGTGCCGGAAGATCTGCATCGGGCCGAGAGCTACCTGCGCCGGGCAGCGAAACGAGACTATTTGCCGGCGATCGTCAAATTGGCTGAACTGTACACGCGCGGAAAGGGCGTGGAGCCCGATTTGCGCGAAGCGGCTGTGCTCTATCGGCGCGCTGCAGAGTTGGGCGACGTCGAATCCCAATTCATCGTCGGGCGCCTATATGCAATCGGCGCGGGAGTATCGGCCGATCTCGGGCAGGCCGGACGATGGTTCCTGCGGGCCGCCGAGCAAGGCCACATAACCGCGGCGCACAACATCGGGACTTGCTACGCCAAGGGGATGGGCGTTCGGCGCGATCTGGCTCAGGCAGTCAAATGGTACAGGGTCGCCGCGGAGGCCGGCGTCAGCGCTGCGCAGGCGCAGCTCGGCCGCATCTATCTGGCAGGCGAAGGCGTCCCCCGCGATTGCGGCCTCGCTGCCGACTGGCTCGGCAAGGCCGTCGACAGCGGCGATCCCGAGGCGAAAACTGCCCTCGCGCTGCTCCATCTGCAGGGCGATGAACCGGATCCCTTGCGCGCTGAACAGCTGCTTCAGCAGGCCGCCGAGCAGGGCCATGCCCCGGCTGCAATGGAGCTCGGGCAGTTCTATTCCGGGAAATACTCTCCCGTCACGAGCGCAAGCGACGCCCTGCGGTGGTATCGAACGGCGGCCCAAAACGGTCATGCCGACGCGCAGTTCACGGTCGGAATGCTCTATCTGAACGGGCAGGGTGTCGACGTGAACGCCGAGGAGGCCGCCATCTGGTTAGAGAAGGCGGCACACAATGACCACCCAGGTGCGCAGTTTCAGTTCGCCACGATGTACTACACGGGGCAAGGAGTGCCAAAGGACCATGGGCAGGCGATGGTTTGGTACGAGTTTGCGGCCCAGCTCGGCCACGCGGCGGCGCAATACAATTTGGCAATCATGCTTTCCAAAGGCCAGGGCTGCGCCCCCGATCAGAGCAAGGCGTTGAGCTATTGCACTTTGGCCGCCGACCAGGGCCTCGTTGAAGCACAGCTGGTGCTGGGCGAAGCCTATCGTTTGGGTCGCGGAGTAGAGCCCGACCAGGGAGCAGCGCGGCGCTGGTACGAGCTGGCGGCAAGCCAAGGCAATCAAATGGCAAGCAAAATGCTGCTGGAGCACTTTCAGGGCTCCTCCAGAACCAAAATCGAATCGGCCCTTCACACTGTCGGAGGTCCGGAGAACGAAAGTAGTTTGAGTATAATACCAAGCCGCGGATTGGCTAACTATTCCGGGATTGACCGAAGCCGCTAGCGCGGCAATTAAGGAGAGAGCAATAGCAGGCTCCTCTCTGAGACGATTGCAGCTTTTCGAAGCCCGTTCAGACAGGAGTTTTCCAATGGCTGAGACCGGCGGTTGAGAACGCGGTCGGAAAAGCTCGGCTCTTGCACCGCCCGGCCGAAAATTTGCTGCCGCAGCGCGATCGTCGCATGGATGTGTCCTGTCGTGGAGTCGCAATCCGCACGGTCGGCGCGGCCCTCTTTCCGTCAAGAGCGGCAGCAATGCGTCCGGCGATTGCCTCCGACGCTCTTCGCAACGGGGCATTATCTAGTACCCGGAATCATAGCTGAGTGATACGGCGGCCTTTGTATCGGCGTTGGCGAACCTTTTGCTTGGTCCAGACGAAGGGCTCAGCTTGGTCGTTATATGCGTTGATGTAGGCATCGATGTGCTCTTGGAGTTGCTTGAGGCTCGTGAAGGAGGCGCCGCTGAGCGACTGCCCCTCCAGGATCGAGAACCATACCTCGACCTGATTGAGCCAGGACGCGCTGGTGGGCGTGAAATGAAATTTCACATTGGGATGACCCTTGAGCCAGTCCTCGTTCTTCTTGTGGGTGCTGAGGTTGTCGAGGATGACGTGAAGCTGGCGGTTCGGAAAGGCCGCAGTGAGGCTGTTCATGAAATCGAGAAACTCGACACGGCGACGCCGTTTCGAATGCGTTGCGATGATCTTTCCGGTGGCGACTTCAAGCGCCGCAAACAGCGTTGTCGTGCCGTGCCGCTTGTAGTCGTGGCTCTGGCCGGTCAAGCCGCGGCCATTGGGCAACTTCAGATAGCCTTGCGCTCGCTCCAAAGCCTGGATCGAGGGCTTTTCGTCCACGCATAGCACGATGGCCTTCTCGGGCGGGGCGACATAAAGGCCAACCACGTCGGCGGCTTTGGCCGTAAACTGCGGGTCGTTGCTCTTGGCGCAAGGGGGCTTGATCATGGACCGGTTGGCTGTTATTCTTTAAACGGCCAGTCGGATTATTATTCATCTGCGGACAGGATGATCTCCGGCCGCGACCAGCCATGGGAGGAGGTGCAGCGATGAACGTCATAACGCGGGCGTCGCAATGGGATGACTTGATCCGGCCGGAGCGAGTGCACGGCTCGCTCTACACCGATCCAGCGATCTTCGAGGCCGAGCTGCAGAACATTTGGTACCGCACCTGGGTTTATGTCGGACACGAAAGCGAAGTCCCGAACGCAAACGATTACGTGGTCAAGTCGATCGGCCCGCAATCCGTGATTATGACCCGCGATGAACAGGGTAAGATCAATCTTCTGCTCAATCGCTGTTCGCATCGGGGCAATCAGGTTTGCTCCTACCACAAGGGCAACGCCCGTTCGTTCACCTGTCCATTCCACGCTTGGACCTTTGCCAATGATGGTCGCTTGGTGGGATACGCTTTTCCTGATGGCTACGAAGGTCAGGACAGATCCGAACTTGCGCTCGGCCGGGTAAGCCGCGTCGATTCTTATCGCGGATTTGTCTTTGGCTCATTCGCGGCTGAGGGCCCAAGCCTGAAAGAGCATCTGGGCGGCGCTGCCGAAGCCATCGACCGGCTCGTTCGCACCTCCCCTGAAGGCGAAGTGGAAATCACCGCTGGCTTTCTCAAGCACCGTGTCAAGGCGAACTGGAAGTTCATTCTGGAGAATGAGTGCGACGGCTACCATCCGGCCTTTGTACACACCTCAATCTTCAATGTTGCCGATAGCGCGATTGGCACGCTCTATGGTGGCGCATCAACTGCACTGACGCGCGATTACGGCAATGGCCATACTGAAATTGATCTGCGTCCCGAGTTCCGCAAGCGGGACGCGCCGATGAGTTGGTTCGGCACGTCGGCAGACCGCCTACCGGATTACGTTTCGCGCATGAAGGCAGCCTACGGCGAAAGCCGTGCGCGCGAGATCATGGTCGACGGCACGCCACACGTGATGATTTTCCCGAACCTGTTCATTGCCGAGATCCAGATGTTTGTGATCCAGCCGCTGGCGGTCGATGATAGTGTGCAGCACGTAACCGCACTGCAGTTCAAGGGCGCGCCGGAGCTGAACCGGCGTCTGCGCCAGCAGACGATGGGCTCGGTCGGGCCAGCCGGATTCCTGCTGGCCGATGATTCGGAAATGTATGAACGCTGCCATCGTGGCGTACTGGCCCGCACTCCGGAGTGGGTTTTTCTCGGCCGCGGTGAGCGGCGCGAGAGGCGGGATACAGACGGCTTCAAGGTCGGTCACGTCACAGATGAAGTCCCGTCGCGCGGCATCTGGAAACATTACCGCGGCTTGATGGAGGCAAGATGATGCTGTCGCGCGAAAGCAGCGCCACGCTGATCGATGCTGTCACGGCCTTTATCTACAAGGAGGCAAGGCTTCAGGACGAACATCAATATGAAGCCTGGGAGGCGCTATGGACCGAAGACGGCATCTACTGGGTCCCAGCGAATGGCGATGACATCGATCCCGAGAGAGAAATGTCGATCATTTACGACAACCGCTCGCGTATTGCGCTCCGCGTCAAGCAACTCTTGACTGGAAAGCACTTCACCCAGACGCCGCAGTCACGGCTGCGGCGTCTGGTCTCCAACATTGAGCTGATCGACGCGCAATCTGGCCCCGACATTCATGTTGCCAGCAACAGCCTGATTTTCGAGTCAAGCTTGCGCGATGATACGCTCTGGGCGGCACGCAACGAATATCGCCTGCGCCATGTCGACGGCGAGTTGCGGATGGCTTACAAGAAAGTGATGCTCGTCAATAACGACAAGGCGATCTACACGCTGTCGTTCCTGGTCTAGGGAAGGTCTTGCCATGACCGAAAAGGGACCCGTTCTGCTTGACATTGCTGATGGTATTGCACGGCTGAGGTTAAACCGCCCCGACGCGGCCAACGGCATGAGCGTCGAGCTCCTTAGCGCGTTGTGCGATGCCATCATGGCTTGCCACGGTCATCCGGATTTGCGCGTGGTGCTGCTAAGCGGTGAGGGCACGAATTTCTGTGCGGGCGGCGATGTCCGCGCCTTTGCATCAAAGAAAGAAAAGCTTCCCGATTACATTCGCCAGGCAACAGCCTACCTGCAAAACGCGGTAACCGGTTTGTTGCGCCTTGAGGCGCCGGTCATCGCCTGTGTGCAGGGCTTCGCGGCAGGTGGTGGCGGCTTTGGTCTCGTGTGCGCATCGGACATCGTGATCGCGGGTCAGTCTGCAAAGTTTCTGGCGGGCGCGACGCGAGTGGCAATGGCACCCGACGCGGGCGTGTCTGTCACGCTGTCCCGCCTGGTGGGCTTGCGGCGCGCGATGTCGATCCTGCTGACGAATCCGGTCATTTCTGCGACAGAAGCACTCGAGATGGGAATTGTCACCAAAGTGGTCCCGGACGGTCAGCTCGCCGAGGCCTCAATGGCCTTGGCGCGAGAATTAGCAGCTGGCGCTCCGAAGGCGCTGGCGGCGACCAAGCGCCTGGTCTGGGCCGGCACCGGCACCAGCATCGAGCAGTGCCTGTCGGAAGAGGCGCGCACCGTTGCGGAGCTATCCGGCACGGCTGATGCGCGCGAAGGTCTCGCTGCCGTGATTGAACGGCGCAAGCCGAAATTTACTGGACGCTGACCATGCCGGCCAAGGGCCCGCTGCCGTTAGGACGACTTGACGGCCGCCGCGCTTTCGTGACCGGCGGCGCGCAAGGCATTGGTGCTGCGATCGCTAGGGCCTTTGTTTTGGCCGGTGCAAGCGTCGTAGTCGCCGACCTCGACTTTGCAATGGCTGAGCAGGCGGGTATGACCGCGGTCAAGCTTGATGTCGGGAGTGCCGCTGCGGTGCGCGCGGTCGTGGCCGAACATGGCCCTTTTGACATCCTCGTCAACAACGCGGGCGTTGATCAACACGCGTTCTTTACTGATACAAGCGAAGAGGATTGGTCGAAGCTAATTGGCGTCAACCTCTTAGCAGTGCTGGCCTGTACCCACGCGGTGTTGCCAGCGATGCAGGCGAACGGCTTTGGCCGCATCATCAATATCACCTCGGAAGCAGGCCGCCTCGGCTCAAAGGGTGGTGCGGTCTATTCGGCCGCGAAGGGGGGCGTGATCGCGTTCACAAAGAGCATCGCGCGCGAGAATGCGCAATTTTGCATCACCGCGAATGCGATCGCGCCGGGACCGATCCGAACGCCGATGCTGGAGCGCGCCGTCGAAAAAGGCGGCGACAAATTGCTGCGGGCCATGACCGAGGCGACCCTGCTGCGCAGGTTGGGCGAGCCCGAGGAGATCGCGGCGGCTGCGCTGTTCCTCGCATCTGACCAGGCGGGTTACATGACTGGCGAAACGCTTGGCGTCTCGGGCGGCATGGGCCTGGGCGGCTGATATGGTGCGAGGGGAACAAGACATTGGCAATGAGCCAGTCGATCGTGCCATCGAGCGGATCCGCAATGTCTACCGGAGCTGGAACCGCGAGACGCTGGTCAGTCAGATGCGAAGAGATTGGGACACAGCCTTTTCGAGCTGCACGGTGCCGCTCAGCTGCAAGCATGTGTCGGGGTCGGGCGTCGATGCCGAATGGCTCATTCCGGAAGGCGCGCCGGCAGATAGCGCAATCCTTTATTTTCATGGCGGCGGCTTCCGTGTCGGTTCGGTTGTCTCTCATCGTGATCTGGCAGCACGGATCGCGCACACAAGCGGTTGCCGTGCCCTATCGATCAACTATCGCCTAGCGCCCGAACATCGCTTCCCGGCGTCGCTTGAAGATGCGTTGGCCGCCTACCGTTGGGTGCTCGATCAGGGGTATAATCCAAGCGACGTCGCCTTTGCCGGCGATTCTGCCGGTGGCAATCTCGCGCTAACCGCAATGCTCAGTCTTCGCGATCGCGCAATCCCGCTGCCGGCGTCGGCTGCGCTGATGTCGCCGTGGACCGATCTCACCGCCTCGGGCGCGAGCTACGAGAGCCGTGCAGCTTTAGACCCGATTCACCAGCGCAAGATGATTCTGGCGCTGGCACGAGACTATCTTGGAGATGAGGGCGATCCGTACGATCCCCTGGCATCGCCGATTTTCGCAGATCTCGGCGGCCTGCCGCCGCTATTGATCCAGGTCGGCGATCGCGAAACGGTACTGGACGATTCCACGTTGCTCGCTGAAAGGGCACGTAGCGCTGGTGTCGATGTCGAGCTGCAGATCTGGGACGGAATGTTTCATGTCTTTCAGATGTTTGCCGAGCTTGCCGAGACGCGTCGCGCTATCGACTCTCTTTCCGACTTTCTTTGCAAACATCTGCGCATTCGCACCCGGAGGAGACCGCAATGAAGGTCGTTACCAGCGACCAACAGGGCCCGATCGACGTCGAATTCCACTTCTCGGAGCAGCCGAACCTGCCTGAGGAGCTGCGGATGTTGCGCGAGCAGGTCCGCCGCTTTGTCGAGAAGGAGGTTGTACCCCACGGCGAGCAATGGGAGCGCGAAGGCAAGATCCCGCGCGAAGTCTTCCGCCACATGGGCGCGCTGGGCTTCCTCGGCATGCGTCATCCGGTCGAGTATGGTGGCACTGATTTGGGTCCGTTGGCGTCGATGGTGTTTGCCGAAGAACTCGGCCGTTCCACCTTTGGCGGGTTCACGTCCTCGACGCTGGTGCATTCGGATATGTCGGCGGTTCATATCACGCTACGCGGCACGCCGGAACAGAAGCGGAAATATCTTCCCGCCATTATCCAAGGCGAAACGATCTGCTCCATTGCGGTCACCGAGCCCGACGCCGGCTCCGATGTCGCCGGTCTGAAGACACGCGCCCGGCGGGACGGTAACAGCTGGGTGATAAATGGCTCAAAAATGTTCATCACCAACGCGGTCTACGGCGACCTTATTGTTCTGGCTGCGCGCACCGACCCCAGTGCCAACGGAAGCCGGGGCATTTCGCTGTTCATTGTCGAGCGGAATGCACCCGGCATTTCCGTGACAAAACTCGAAAAGCACGGTTGGCTTTGCTCGGACACGGCTGAAATCAGCTTTCAGGACGTCCGTATCCCCCTCGAAAATCTCTTGGGCGAGGAGAACCGCGGCTTCTACGGCATTATGGAAACGTTTGAGAACGAGCGCATCTGCATTGGCGGCATTTGTGCCGGCGAATCGGCAAAGGCCATCGAACTCACTGCCAACTATGTCCGCAACCGACAAGCGTTTGGCGGCCCGCTATGGGACCAGCAGGCAGTGCGGCTAAAGCTCGCAAGTCTCGCCACAAAAGCCGCCGCAGCGCGCCAGCTTGCCTATCACGCCGCCGAGCTCGCAGCGGCCGGGCGACCCTGCGCACGCGAGGTGTCAATGGTCAAGGCGCTGTCGCCGGAAGTGCTGCACGAGGTCGTGCATGGCTGCCTGCAACTCCATGGCGGTACCGGCTTCATGCGCGGCACGGCGATCGAGCGCATGGTACGCGATGCGCGCGTGCTCACGATCGGCGGCGGCGCCACCGAAGTGATGCTGGAGGAGGTCGCAAAGCGGATGTGAGCCAAGCCGGCTGGCGCTGACCAGCCGGCGGGCTTGATCAGTTGACCGGTTTAAAGCTGAGCGTCGAAAAATCGGACTGCATGATTTGCAGCTTCTGGTTGGAGAAACGCTCGCCTGGACCGAAGCTGATCGGAGCCATCACACCGGTCTCGACGTTCTTGGTCTTCTCCAGCTCGCTGATGGTGCAGACCCAGCTTACATCCTTGCCGCAGCGCTCGATCGCGGCGAGCAACACCTTGGCGGCCGCATAGCCGGTCATGGTGTACCGGTTGATGCCCTTGAATTCGGCTTCCGAGACGAGTGGTTTGGCCTTTTCGAGGAAGGCCTTGCCGGCCTCCCCAGCAAAGGGTTCGACATAATCGACCGCATAGATGCCGTCGCCCGCGGGCCCCATCAGCTTCAAGACCGGTTCGATGCGGCCGGGCCAGAAGATCCCTGTTACCGGTTTGACGTTGAGCTTTTCCAGCTCCTTCATCATTGCGATGTTTTCCGCGATGATGCCGCCGGCCAGGAATACCTCGGCGCCAGAATCCTTCAATTGCAGCATGTCGGACGAAAAGTCTTGCTGGCCCTTCTTGTAGTTGCCGCTGTAGACGACGTTCAGCTTCTTGGCTTTGACAACAGAATCGAAACCGTCTCGCACGGTGATGCCATAGTCGTCGTCCTGGGTGATCAGGCCCCACTTCTTGCCCGGATTCCTGTCTGCGAGATAGTTGACCAGGTGAATGATTCCTTCCTCATAGGATTGACCGACGACGAATACGTTCTTGCGTGGCGGCTCCCACAGGAATTTTACGGGCGCAACATCGATTACGGTGGGGATGCCAGCCTTCTCCAGCACGGGCATCACGGCAATCGACTGGCCGGAACCCGACATGCCGAGCATGGCAAAGGCCTTGTCGACCTCGATGATCTTCTTTGCGTCCTGGATGGTGCGCGCGGTAACGTAGCCGTCGTCCTCCAGCACATATTTGATCTTGCGACCGTTGATGCCGCCGGCGTTGTTGACCTCTGCGATCGCGATCTTATGGCCGATCGAAGCGGCTACTCCAAGCAGCGCCGGTGGGCCAGTCAAGGGCTCGACGTCGCCGATCAGGATTTCGGTGTCGGTAATGCCGGGATCGGCCGCTTGTGCGCTACCTGTGTACAGCGTACCAACAAGCAACAGGGACGCGGTCGCCAAGTATTTCTTCATATGTCTCCTCCGTTATGTCGACTTGTTGTCAATAACGCAGCGGCCAGTTGACCCAGGTCCGCCTGATGTCGTGCCAGACACCGACCAGGCCGCGCGGCTCGAAGCGCAGGAACAGGATGATGACAAGGCCATAGAGCATGCTCTTGAGCTCCTGCGCGCCGGTCGTAAACGTGGCATCAAGCTGCGTGCTAAACAGGCTGAACACGAGCCTTGTGGCTTCCGGCAACAGCACGATCAGGATCGTACCGAGCACGGCGCCGAGCGCCGAGCCGAGGCCACCAACGATCAGGATTGCCAGCGCCTCGATCGAGAGCAAGAAGGGGAAGCCTTCGACACTCACGAAGGAGAGATAGATACCGTAAAGCGCGCCGGCGATGCCTGTGATGAACGCGCTGGTGACGAAGGCCAAAAGCTTGTAGGCGTGCAAGTTGATACCCATCGCCCGCGCGGCCGTATCATTGTCCCGGATTGCAACGAATGCTCGTCCGACGCGGCTGCGACGGATATTGAGGGTTGCGAACAGGGTCAGCATCGCGACCACAAGGCACAGATGCGTGAAGGCGGCATCGCTGTCGAAGCTGATGCCGAGGATTTCGGGCCGCTGCACGGAGATACCGCGTGCGCCGTTTGTCAGCCAACGCGCCTCCAGGATCACCGTGTTGATGATAAAGGAGAAGGCAAGCGTGGTGATTGCAAGATAGAGACCCTTGAGCCGCAAGGACGGCGCTCCGACGACAAGGCTCGCCATCCCCGGCACGATGCCCGCGGCGAGAAAGCCGACGAGCGGCGATTGGCCGTATTTCGAAACGACTACTGCGTAGCCATAAGCCCCGGTAAGGAGAAAGCCGACATGGCCAAGCGAGATCAGCCCGGTATAGCCGGTCAGGATGTTGAGACCGAGCGCACCGGTTGCGGTGATCAGGATGATGATTAGGAAGGACAATGCGTAAGCGTTCAGCGCATAGGGTGCGACGATCAGTGCAAGCACCAAAACCACCGACCATAGCCAGACCGGCGGTGAATCAATCAGCGCGACGAGTTCGCCGTAGCTCTGCTTATAGTCTCTGGTGCGCATCGGTTAGACCCTCTCGATGTCGCGTTCGCCGAAAAGGCCAAAGGGGCGGACCATCAACACGACAATGATCATGGCAAAGCCCGCGACCTCCTTCGTCCCGGAGCCGACATAGCCTCCGGCCAGATTTTCTGTGAGACCAATAAGGAGCCCGCCGACGCCGGAACCCAGCACGGCATCCAGACCTCCGAGGATGGTAGCCGGAAACGCCTTCAGTCCGAGCTGAAACATCGTCGGTGACAGATCATAGGAAAGGGCGAAAAACAGCCCGCCAATGCCGGCGATGACCGAGGACGCCGCCCAGGCCAGCGCATGGATGCGCGGCGCGCTTATGCCCATCAACAGCGCGGTGCGGTCGTCGGCTGCGACGGCACGCATAGCGATGCCGATCTTGCTGTAATGGAAGAATGCCCAGATGGCCGCCAGCAAAAGCAGCAACGCGACGATGACGGCGATTTGTCCGGTCCGCACCCCGACGCCACCGAGGCGCACGATATCGCGGCCAACGCCCACATCGAGACCATGCGGATAGGCGTCCCAGATGAAGTTGATGGAGGAGCGCAGGATCACTGCGAGTCCGATGGTCACCATGACGGTCGCGAAGATCGGCTCGCCCAGCATCGGGCGCATCACCACACGTTCAATGACGACACCGAGAAAAATAGCCGCAAGGAGCGCAGCGAGCGATACGATGACCACGTTCCCGCTGACCGTCGTCGAGACCGTCCAGGCGATATAGGCAACGATCATGGTCATTTCGCCTTGTGCGAAATTGACCAGTCCCGTCGATTTGTAGATCACCGCAAAACCCATCGCGATCAGGCCATAGATGGCGCCGATTGCGAGACCGGAGATCACGAGCTGGATAAAATACTGCATCAGCCCTCCGCCTTGTAAATGATGGCAAGCTCTCGCGCGAACTTCTTCTCGATCATGGCGCGGCGGACTTTTTGGGTCGCGGTCAGTTCGCCGTCATCATGGTCGAGCTCTTTCTCGAGAATCGCGAATCGGCGGATATTCTCGACACGAGCGAAGCGTTTGTTGGTCTCGTGAACGATGCACTCGACTAGTTCGTGCACTTCGGGAAGCTGCGATAGCGATTTGTAGTTGGTATAGGGCAGGGACCGGTCGCGCGCCCAGCGGCCGACATTGTCATAGTCGACCTGGATAATCGCTCCGAGATATTTCCGAGCCTCGCCGACCACGATGGCTTCCTTGATGAACTCGGAATCTTTAAGCGCGTTCTCGATTTCCGACGGGGCGATGTTTTTGCCGCCGGCGGTGATGATGATCGCTTTCTTGCGGTCGACGACCGCGATCTCGCCGTTTCCCAGGATCTCGACGATATCGCCGGTGCGCAGCCAGCCGCCCTGGTCGAGTGAAGCTGTGGATGCTTTCTCGTCGAGGAAATAGCCCTTAAAGACGCCGGGATTGCGCAACAGGATCTCACCGTCGCTGTCGAGCTTCCACTCGGTCGCGGGCAGCGGCACGCCGCAGCCGCCGAGGCGATGGTGGCTCTCGGTCTGGATAAAGGCGACACCGCCGCATTCGGTAAGGCCATAGCCCTGCGACACCCGACGGCCGATGATCTCGAAGAAACGAAGCGTCTCCGGTGAGATCGAGGCCCCGGCGCAAAGGCGGTGGCGGCAGTAAGCGAGACCGAGATGGCGCTGGATGTTGCGGAACATCAGAATATAGAGCAGCGCATAGGCGAGGCGGTCGCTCCAGCGCTCTTTGCCAACCTGCCGACGGTCGGAGAGCTTTCGTCCGTAGGACAAACACGCCTTGGTCAGCGTCTGTCGGATCTTTCCGCTCTCGCCGAGGCGAAACAGGAAAGTCTGTTGCAGCTTCTCGTAGATGCGGGGCACGCCGACGAAGAAAGACGGCCCGATCTCGCGGATATTGATGGCGACCGTGTCAATCGACTCCGCAAACGAGACGATACCGCCGAGCACGAGTTGCATGACTAGCGAGTAGCAGCGTTCGGCAACATGGCAGAGCGGCAGATAGCACACCGATTCGAACGGTTTGTCGGCGATGCCGACCGTTTGCGCGTAGGTGTAGGCCGCGTAAACCAGATTGCGGTGGGTGAGCA
>Ga0335080_10002086_pt1 | contig 19891 bp, 21 predicted proteins | sample Lox_Sample_34_FD_206720 | JGI IMG/M metagenome (GOLD analysis project Ga0335080, IMG submission 206720) | Soil microbial communities from Loxahatchee National Wildlife Refuge, Florida, United States - Lox_Sample_3.4 | ecosystem: Environmental > Terrestrial > Soil > Wetlands | place: USA...
GTCGAGGTCAGGCAATCTGCAGCCGCCGGTCACGATACGGCCACGCGCGATCCTACTCGCGTCACATGAGTAGCGCATCAGAGGAGCCTCGAGACGCGCTTGACCGTCGGCGACGCCGCCGCTGCTGCAGGAGGCAAGGCGAGGCCATCTGACGACGGCCTCGCTGAGGACTGCTTGTGCGCGTCAGAGGCTCGCCGAGTCAACGATCGACTCAACAGAGGCGCGGTTAGTTGAGCGCAACTGAGTGATCGCGTTCGAGATCGAGGCGTCCGCGGGGGCAAGGGGCGGCGGACTCACAGCTTCGCCCGACCGATCCAAGTAGCCTGCCGGGCGATGGCCGATCGCATTAGGCGAGTCACCCCGGCCTACCGCGGCGTGATGATCGCCTCTACTCCGGGCGTTGTTTGGTGGGGCCGGTTGCAAGTGACCGGCCTCGAGCTTCTGCCGCTGGAGGGACCGTTGCTGCTCGTCGGCGACCACGACAGCTACTGGGACACCGTCACGGCGGGGATCGCGGCGGTGGGCCGCCGGCAGATCAGGGCGCTGGCGAAGTCCTCGATGTGGAAGAACAGGTTGCTCGGCGCGGTCCTGACCGGGATGGGCCAGATCCCGATCGATCGTGGGTCCGGCAACAGCGGCGCGCTTGACCGGGCGATCGAGGAGCTCCGGAACGGTGCGTGTATCGGGATCTATCCCGAAGGGACACGCTCGCTCGGCCGAGTGCTGCGAGCCCGTAGCGGCGTCGGCTACATGGCGCGGGCGGTGCCGGAGGCGACGATCATTGGAGGGGCGTGCAGCGGCACGGTCGCGATCCCGCGCTTCCCGAGATCACGTCCGCACGTGCGGTTCGAGTTCTTCGAGTTCGATCGACCCGCGATCGCGCCCGAGGAATCGCCGCAGGAGTACAGCACGCGGCTGCTCGCGCAAATCCGTCAGCGTGCACCAATCGAGGTCGCGGGCCGCAAGCGCGCCGCAGCGCTCGCCGGCCGCGTCCCCGCTTGGTCCCCGGAGCTGGCGATCACCGGCAAGCCCGGCGGCAAGGGCGCGCTCGAGGAGGCGCTCGCCCAGACCGCCCCGAACCAGGAGTAGTTTCCTGCCAGCCGCTGGTCGCTCGCTCCCAGCAAAGCATCGACAGAGACGGACGGCACGTGGAATCAGCGGGTCGCTAGGCTAGAAGTCCCGGCGCAGCCGATGCTGGGCGCGCATCGCTGACTAGATCGCGTACGCCAGCTTGACGCTCGCTTTCTCGTTGCGGTCGGCGGCGACCCTAAAATCGCTTCGACGATCCAGCACTCCGGCGGCGCGGGCGCCAGCTAGCGCGTTGCCTCGCATCCGACGGCGCGGACCAAGTCGCTGGGATCGCATTCGCGTCTCGCGTCGCCGCCGCGGACATCGCATGGGGATCCGCTCGCGGCGACTGGCTCGATGGCCAGGAAGGCCGCGATCGCTCTGCGCCCACGTGCGACTGACCGACACCCTTGGGAGGCAAGGGCGGCGATCAGCGGTGTGATTCCCGTGCGGCGAGAAACCTGGGGCGCGGTGAGGTTCCGGTCCGGACTCGCAACGCCGGAAGCAACCGGTCAAGCGACACGATCAGGACGTCGTCCTCGACGCGCTCCAGGCTTCTCGCGTCGACGACGCACAGGACCGCCAGCGCGCCGGCGCGGCACCAGCGTCGACGGTGGCGGCCAAGCCATGCCGCCGTGTCGCGAGTGTTGGCGAGGTGCTCCGAGCGGAAGGTTCGGGTCTTCGTTTCAATCGCGAACGCCTGGCCGGCGGGGGCGATCGCGATGCTGTCGATGTCCCCACGGCCGCGATAGGGCAGTGAATGGCGAACGCGCCAGCCCTCTGCCTCGAGCGCGGCGAGGGCTCCGCGTACCGCGTCCTCGGAGCGCGCGCCGACGCGGCTGCGGCCCGCAAGGAGCAGCCACCGGCGCATGTCGAGCAGCAGTCCGACGGTAACGAGCGCGAGCACGCCGGCAAGCGCGAGCGCGCCGGCGGCCAGAGCGATGATCGCCACCGCACCGGCCGCGGTCGCCTCGGCGCCGCTGGCAGCCGCTCGGCGCAGCCGACGGTGCTGCTGACGGCGCGGGAAGCTCGATCGGATCACGGGGAGAACGTCGCACGGCCGGCGGATGAACTCCCGGGCACGCACAGACGTGGACGACAATCGCCGCCGGCGGCGGGACAGACACCGTCCAGCGCACGCGGCCCTTCGGGCTCGCGGCGCCAGACGCGGAGGATCCGGATCAGCGAGCTGTGAGCGTCCGTTGGTGCTTGCGCTGGCGCCGCCGGACCTCTCGGGAGCGAACTCGCGTGTTGACGCGAGGCCGAGCATGAAGGACGGGGCTCTGCCGCACTGTGGGAGCGATGGCGAAGCGCCGAGGACGCGCTGCGGATGCTGCGGCTGGTCCTGTTTTGGGGCCCGTCCGAACTTTCTCCGAACATGCTTGCCACCGCGGGACGTGGTCGACCGGGCCACCGAACGGTTGAATCCCCCGCGATTCCGGGCGATTTGCACGGTGGCATACCGGTCGCCACCGGCCCAGGATTGCCTTACAAGCAGGAGGTCACTGGTTCGAGCCCAGTACCGCCCACTGCGCAAGTGCCTGGAAATGGTCAGATTTTCACTCGCGGGTCCCTCACAACGATCGCGAGCGCTGGCCCTGTCATGGCCCAAACGTTTACGGGCGCTCATCCGCGCGATCCATTCGATCCTGCTTCGCGTCGAGCGCATCGAGCCGGGCCGCGATCCCAGCGCCAGCACCGTCGAGTAGAGCGCCGTAGTGGAGTTCGATCATCCGGACGCTCGTGCCCATGATTCGCGCCAGCTCGAACACGCTGACGCCGCGGAGGGCGTTGGAGGCGAACGTCGAGCGGAGATCGTAGATCCTGGCTGGCGGCGTGATGCCCGCCGCCTTGATCGCGGGCGTCCAGACCCGGCGGCGCCAGTTGTCGAGGTTGAGCAGCCCGCCCTCGGGCGCGGTGAACAGCAGTGGCGTGTCGAGCCTCGGCGGGATCTGATCGAGCGCGTCGAGCGCACGCCGCGACAGCGGGACCTGGCGGCGGCTCTTTTTGTTCTTCGCCAGCTCCACCACCCCCCCGTCGTTGACGGTGCGCAGCACGTCGAGCGTCCGCCCGCGCCGGTCGACATTGCGGCGTTCGAGCGCCTGCCATTCCTGGGGCCGCAGCCCGGTGGCAGCAGCGAAGGTCGGCACCTGCATGTACATCGGCGGCAGATGCGCGGCGATCGCGTCCAGCTCCGCGCGGTCGTATACGCGGATCGGGCGCGGTGAAGGCTGGCGACGTGGGCCGGCCTGGGTCGCGGGGTTGACCTTCATGTAGCCCCAGCGGACGGCCGCGCGCAGCGCCTGCCGCAGCGCTCCGCCGATCCCATACCGGCTGCGCTCGGACAGCCCGCCCTCCCAGGCGGCGATGTCCCCGCTCATTCGCTCCAAGTCGCGCAGCGGCACCGCACCGAAGACCTGGGTCGCGTACTTCAGCCGCTCCCGCATGGTGGTGATCGTCTTCGGCCTGCTGCGGCTGGCGTGACGCTCGAGGTAGATCGGGACGAACTCCGCGAGCGTCAGCTCGGGCATCGGCGCCGGGCCGCCGAGCACCTGCGGCTCGATCACATCCCGGTACCAGGTGAGCGCCGCGCTCTTGCTCGGGAACGGGCTCTTGCGCTCCCGGACGCCCTGGGCGTCGTAGTAGCGCAGGCCCCAGCGGTTCGGTCCGAGCCGATATGCCTGGCCTCTCTGGGTCGCTGGCATCAGTCGACCTCCTCACCGCGAGCGCTATCGTGCTCGTCACTCATCAGGGTTACCTCCTGGTGGTCGTGCCCCGGCGACTTGCACTCGCGCGGGCCGTTCTTCCGTGTAACGCGGGAATGGGACTACCTGCCTGCCCGATCGTCGATCAGCCGGAGCTGCTCGCCCGCGTCCTCGAGCGAGGCCCGGTTGACGATCAGGCTGGTGCGGTCGATGGTGGGCGTGATCCAGTAGCGGCGACCGTCCACGTTCAGGTACGTGTAGATGCCGCTGGCTCCCGCGTTGTCGCCGGGCGCGGCGTTGAACGGCTTCCGATAGCCGCGCTTGCCGATCAGGGCGGCGAACCAGTCGAATTCGGCCAACGCCTCGTCGGGCAGCCACGCCCGCACGCAGTATTGGTGCGGGTGTCTCGGGACGGTCCTGGCGAATGTCCAACGGCACATCCGGACGAACGCGCGGACCCGCTCCAGCTCCGGTCTGTCGAGCGTCGTCGACATCCGAGTCGGGCACTGGCTACTCGCCCGCCTTGGCGGCCTGGCGCCTGGCGGGCTTGGCCGGGGCCGTCTGGGCCTCGTCGGCCTTCCGGGCGAGCGCCCGCTCGCAGATCGAGCAATGCCGCCACTCTCCGCTCTCCTCGGCGGTCAGCACGCGCAGATCCTTCGAGCCCGCCAGGTGGCCGGAGTCCGTGTGGTGGACGGCCACCCGGTCGACCATCAGGCGGATCTCCTTGCGCGCCAGCCAGTCGCGGTCGTTGACCAGCACCCAGCCGGACGCGGACTTGGTCGGCTTGAGCGCCTTAATCGCCTGGGCGTCGAGTTCCGGAGTGTCGGTTGCAATGGTCATGCGTCATCCCCGTTCTGCGGTGTGAGTAGTTACTGATGTAAGTACACCCGTGAGCACGCGGGGTCACATGACACAGTGACATCGAAGTGGCCCAAAACGAGGAGTGTGGATCTGGCACAGTTACCGGGACCGTCTGTACGCCGACCGCAAGGTGCGCTCGGCCTCGGAGGCGGTGTACAAGTGCCCGGTTCGCTGGGGCACCGCGCCCACGTACTCCCGCAGCACCCTCCGCGCCTCGTCTTCGGTGAGCCCGGCGTCGATACATCGTCGGGTCAGCCAGTGCCCGCCGGAGTCACGGCTGCCCTCGACCGCGCGTCGGACGGCTCCGTTCAGACAGGCTCGCACCCGACGCGTGACCTGGATTCCCCCAAGTGCTGCACAACTAGCGGTGTACGCGGCGACGGCCCCGGACGCGAGCTCGCCGACTCGGGTCAGCGGGACCTGGAGGCGGTAGAGGAACGCCCCTGACTTGCGGACCTTGCTCACTTCCTGCTCGCGATGGTCGTACCAGTCGGGGAGCTGGCCGACCGGAGGCCCGTACAGCCGGTGGAGCCAGCCCCTGGCGGTCTTGCGATCCATCGAGATGCCGACGGCGGCCAGCTCCCGGATGACCGCGTCCGAACCGAAGGCGGCGTGCTCGAAGCAGTAGCCCACCGACCAGCCGGCCTGCAGGCGCCGGTTGGTGATCCTGGTGACGGCCTCGGCCACGTGTCGCCCCGGTGGCGGTACGTCGGGCACAAGCAGCTCGACGTTCTCAAGGAGGACGCCCCCGAGGTCGTCGACCAGCTCCGCGACGGCACCGTGGCCGACGCAGTATCCCCGGCTCGCGTGAGCGACCTCGGCTTCCGCCGAAACCGCGAGCGCGTGACCCATCGCCAAACCTCCAGCAGTTCGGCGCGCCCCTTTCCAATCGCGCACCCGTCACGATAGGCCCGGTGGCGGACGAGCGCGCAAAAAGAGAGCGCCGCCGGAAGCTTGGAAAGGGCCGGGCGGCGCTCGCCTGCGAACTGCTGGTCGCACTGAGCACTCTACCCCGCCTCACGGCAAACGCGAACCGCAACATCTAGGTTGCGGGTTACGCTGCTGGCGTGCCCAGGACCGTCACGCGGAGGAGCCCGGCCGAGCGCATCCGCCTGGAGCTCGGAGACGCCCGACGCCGGGGGGTGTGCCGGGACGACGCCTGGCGGGAGGCCCGCTCGACGGCGCTCGTTGACCTGCGCGGGGAGGCGCGACGCGATTGGGGGGTCGCGATCGGATGGGCCAAGCCATATTTCCGCTCCGGCTTCCTTCGCGACGGCGGACTCAACGGCTCGTTCTACCGCAAGCCCATCGACCGCGCCTCTGGCGCGACGAGCGGCCATCTGGCGGCCTGAGAAAGAGCGCCTGAAGGGGGCGTTCTATCGGAGTGGATCGCAGATCCGCGAACATCGGCACTAACGGCTGCGGGAGACTCCCGCTCCCCGTGCGGGCTCGCGCAAGACGTCCAGCTCAGGCTCCGTTTCTTCAGGCAGGGGTCGTCTTCGCCGATTCTTAATCGCCTTGCGTAGCCTGGCCGGGTATTAGATGATGCGTACCCTTCTCTTTTAGTCATGTCGGCACTCGCTGAACATCCCGCCACCGCGTCGATCTCGGCATCTGCGACCGTCGTCCTGGGCGAGACGGAAGCCGAGGACCTGCTCGTCGAGGAGCCTATGGACTTCGACGTCCTCGGCCCCGCCCTGCTCGCCATGCAGGAAGAGCCCGACAAGGACTACCCGGCTGGTTCAGGCCCTTACGGCTTCTAGTTGATAGTGCCGGTCTACGCCGATCGGTCTTCAGACGCCGCGAACCAGGGAGACATCTTCGAGGACGTCCCGTTCGCGACTGTCCCCGACGGCGCCGCATGGGGGATGATCGTCAGCCATGACTGCGACTGCGACAAGTTCCTCAAGCCGAAAACGCCGATCCCAGACGACCAGCGGCCCGTGTGGCCGATCACGATGGCACCGGTCCATCCGATCGAGCAGTTGACCGGCGGCCGCATCAAGGCCGTCCGTAACCGCGAAATGCCACGGTACTTCCACCTACCAGCCGAGGCTGGGCTGCCCGAGCTCGTCGCCGATCTTTGGCTGGAGCAGCCTGTTCCGATGGAGCAGGTGCTCCGCTGTGAGCGACACGCGTCCCTGTCGGACGAGTGGCGGTCGCACCTCTGGGCCTAGATCATCCGCCTGCGTACCGGTCGGGATCTATCCAAGGCGATCAGCAAGGCGCTCCAGGAGATGCAGTGAGATTCGAGTTCGTCCTGCTTGCGGACGCTGCTCAGGTGGTGGACCGCAAGCTCTATGTTCACGGCGGCGGGCTGACACGCCTGACCGTGCCGTCCTTGCCATGGATGCAGCCTCTGGCGATTTGCATGCGGCTCGAGCCGGACGACTACGACGACCTCAGCCATGAATGGCAATTTCAGCTCGCAGTGGTCGGCCCTGACGAGAACCCCATCATCGAGCATCGAATCCCACTTGCGCTTCACCGTCCCAATACGGAACCTGCCGAAGGGGAGCATCGCGGCGTGCTCGTGGCTTTGACGATCAGTGGCCTGGTGGTTCACGCTTACGGGCCCCACCGAGTTCGGCTCGCCATCGAGGGGGCCGTAACCGAAGAGACGTTCGCCGTGCTCGCGGCGGAACAAGCGCTCCGATCGGCCGCTTGCTAGCGGTGGCTCATGTCCGAACGCGAGGCTCACGGACCTCGCGGTTTCCGCGCGGTGTTTTTTCTCACCAGGCAAGGGATCTGTCCGGAGCCCCCCGCCGCCAGAGATGAGTTGGCCCCCAGCAGCGCGGGCGCGGGCGCGGCGCTCATCGCCTCGCTGGCCGAGCATCTCGGCAGGTCCAAACGTCTGGACTTCAGCAGTTCGTCGCCAGTGATCCCCGAGGGCAGCGCGGCGTCAGCGCCCGTCGAGCGCGAGCGCCGGACCAAGGAGGTGCGGCCCGACGCCCGCACTCGCTGCGCGTGCTGGTCGCAGCTACGTCGCGCTCGGCGTCTCAGCCATCGCGCGATCGGTCATCGTCGCTCACGTCTCTCCGCCACCGGAACCGGCACGGCTCCTCCGGGCAGGGGCTGGGGCCTGGGGCGCTGCAGCCCCCCGCGTCGAGTCGTCTCCCCCTCCGTTGCTGCCCCCGAGCTTGACGATGCAGAACGCCTGCGGGACGCGCCACTCGACCGCCCACCTGCCCTCGATCAAGACGACGAGCATGTTGCGGGTGAAGGCGTCCTGATCGCTGGTCACTGACGAGGATCTGCGCGCCCTGGCGCACGAGGAGCGCCATCCCGACGCGAGTGTCCCCGACGACCGCCGTGCCCTGCGGCAGCGCGGCGGCGGGCAGGAACGGCACGTCCCAGATGGGGCTCGCGGTCGTGCCGAACGGGTCGGTCACGTATGCCCCATCAGCGGTCTTCGTCTTGAGCAGCGAGGCCCGGTCGACCGGGTTCATCAGCGCCACGTTCGGCGAGGCGCCGCTGACCAGCACCTCGGTCGCGGCGTCGAGGATCACGTCCGGGATCAGCTCGCCGGCCGCGAGCTCGACCTGACCGACGCCGTCCTGGCGAAGCAGCCCCACGATCCCCGGCGCATCGGGCACGTCGCTCGTCTCGCCCGTGCCGGTCAGCAGCTCGGCCTCGAGCGCCTGGCGCAGCCTCTGGGTCAGCCGCGTCCGAATGAGCGTGTCGAGCATCGGCACATCGGCCAGGCTCATCCGCTTGATGCGCACCCAGCCGGCGATCGTCTGGCTGTTGGCCGTCGCGTCCTCGAAGGCGATGTCGAGCTGGGGCTTGACGGCGCCGGGCTCGACGACGACCGGACCGTCGCCATCGGCCGGAAGCTCCTTGACGTAGGGCGTCGACGGGGCGTCGGTCGGCTCGGCCGGGACCACGTCCAAACGTCTCGGGCGGCGTCGGGAACGGCATCCAGCGCTCCAGCGCTCCGCGCTGCGTCGAGGGCGGCGGCTCCACCGTGCCGGGGTCCTGGGCGTGGAGCGAGCGGCCCGTCCAGGCGAGCAGCTCCTCGCGGGGGATCTCGGCCAGCGGCACGTCGCCCATCCGCGCCTTGGAGGAGCGCGCGGCCTTGGCCAGCCGTGCGACCGACTCCTGCAACTGCTCGTTGAGAGGCCCGGTCCCGTTGACGTGGCCGTTGCCCTGACCCAGCCCGTGCAGGTGCGCTCCCGCGCCTCCAAGTCTTCGATCCGCCCCCGAGTCTCCTGCTCAGCGTTGACCGACCGGGCGAGCGCGCGCATGTCGCCATCCGAGCCGTCGGCGGCCACCTCACGTAGCCGGGCGCTCTCCCTGCGTTGTTGGGCGAGCTGCTGGCGCAGATCGGTCAGCTCCTCGCGCAGGTCGTTGAGCTGGTGACGGGCGGCGGGTGTTGCGGTGATGCTCATGGGGGCTCTCCTCAGTTGGACGACGATTTGAGCGCGGTCCGGATGACCATCGCGGTCCCGGTCGGCACCGGCTCGGTGAAGACCTCGAGCGCATGGCCGCGCTCGCGGAGCTGCTCGGTCACGTACTCGAACTCGCGGTGCGCCACGACCCAGCCTGGGTCAGCGAGGTGGGGGACGGTGACGAAGGGCCACTGCACTCGCTCCTCGCCGCGCAGCTCGGCCTCGGCAGCATCGAGCAGGGCCTGCTCGGCCCAGTCGACGACCTCACGCGCTCGCCTGGCGAACACGACGCGCACGCCCTCGATGCTCAGGTCGTGGCGAGCGGCGATGTCAGCCAACTTCGCGCCCGCGATCCGCTCCCGGAACACCGCCTGATCCCGACCCACATTCGCCCTCCTACGTCGCGGTGGCGAATCCCCTTTCGTTGACGGATTCAAGCACCGCCAGGCGGGGTGTCAATCTGATGCGGCCAACGTTGGCCGGTCGCCAGCGCTGGCGGGTCCCCGGTAGCGGCCTGCGCTGGCCGCTGCCGATCGTGTGGTCAGCCGCAGGCGGGGCAGCGGCGGTGTGTGGCTATCTCCTCGGGAGTCGCTTCGCGCACATCGAGGGCGGGCATGTTGACCAGATACTGGCACCAGCGGTCCGCATGTACCACGCGGTCCGGGTTGACCTTCTCATCGCGCCCGGTCCGCGCCGCCACTCGCCGCGCTCGCGTGCGGGCGATGAACCACTTTCGCCGACGGCTCTCCGCCCGCCGCTCAAGCATGTCCGCTTCCTGCTCACGGGTCAGCGCAGGCCGTCCCTTCGCCACACGACTGGCGCTCACCTGAGCGACGATCGCGCGGTCACGCTCGACCGCCTCGGCCTCCTCGGCGTCGAGCTGCTCGCGGTGGGCGTCGAGCTGTGCACCGAGGCGCTGACGGGCAGCCTCGCGGTCAGCCTCGGTGAACTCCGAGGCCCACGGCGCGTCGGCGTCGGCGACCATCGCCTCGAACGTCAGCTCGGGCCGCCCGGCCTTGACGAGAGCCGCGTAACCGCTCTCCGGCCGGGCGTACACCTTGGCGCGCAGGTACTCGACCAAGCGCGGCCCGTCGTCTTCGCGGTCCTTGACCGCGGTCTCGGTGCGCTGCAGGCGCAGTGGTCGGCCACCGGCGTTCAGCGCTCCGGTCCGGGGCACCTCGTCGAACACCTCGCGCAGCCGCGCCAGCAGCGCGCGTTGCGCGTCGTTCATCCCGTTGTCTGTGGGTTGGTCCATCGGATATCCCCTTTCTCAAGCGACCAGCGCGGCTCGCCAGTCGATGTTCTCACTTGGGTTGAAGGTTGCAGGGCCTCGGAGAGCGCCACGGCGGAAGTCGACTTCCGGCGGCCTGCGCAGGCGGGTCGCCCACGCCATGGCGCGAGCTGCTCGTTCTGCGAGAAGTCTCAGCGCTGAGACTTCCAGAGCTGGTGGTGCTTCGGCGAGTCCAAGCGCCTGGACTTCTGCAGTTTCGACTCGAGCAAGGTCGACATCGTGCTTCCGGCTGTCCGGGCGGGCCGCCAACGTTGGCGGGTCGAGGGGCTTCTGCGCCTATTCGTAACGCGAATCGTCCGGGGTGGGCCCAGGGCCCGGGCTCGGGGCTCCCGTCCGCGCACCGCGGTCCAGGGCGGGCTCCTGGCCCCTCCTGATGCGGTGGGCCTTCTGTCGGCAGGCGTCGGAGCAATACCGCTGGCCTCGACGCGCCGGGACGAACGTCACCGCGCATCCCAGCGTCGCGCACGCGACCGGCGAACGTTCGCCGCTTAGCCGGAGCAGCAGCTCCCGATACTCGGCCTCGGTCAGCTCGGCGACGGCCACGTCGAGCACTCCGTCCGAGCCGAACCGCTCCGCGTGTCGGAGGTAGCGGTCGAGCACGGTCACCGCGCAACCTCGTCGAGGCCGTCAGACGGGTCCGCGACCGGCCGTGCCGTGGCCCTGCTCTGGCCCAATAGTGGCCCAAACGTCGAGCGGAGTATCAGGGAGCGCCGGAGAGCCCTCTGACAGTGACGCCCAGATTTACACCGATTTGCAGGGAAGTCCGGGAATACCGCGGAGTGCCACAGAAGTAACTCACACGGAGTGAGAGGACTTACAAGCAGGAGGTCACTGGTTCGAGCCCAGTACCGCCCACTGCGCAAGTGCCTGGAAATCGAGGGGTTTCCGGACGTGCCGCATCTCGGCTGGCGGTCGGGTTACCACGGTTGGAGTCTTTTCGGGTCTTTTCCCGCGTCCAGGATTACTGCCTGAGACCTTCCGGCCCGTCGCGCCCGGTCTGGCGGCCGGGGTTGTCGATCGCTCGCCGGCGGGCGAGCTCGTCGTCAGCAGGCCGATCCTCGCCGAGGAGCGCGCGAAGTTCGGCCCGCAACGCATCGCGGTGGCTCGACGAATCACGCGGGCATAGATTGCGAGCGTAGTCGTCGGGTCTGCGTGTCCGACCTGGTCCTGTACGTAGGGGACGTCAAAGCCGGCGGCAAGCATGAAGGTGATGTATGTGCGTCGAAGCGTGTGCGGGGTCACGTGCGCGACGATCGGCGCCTGGTCGCGTTCCGCCCGGCGCATATTGGCTCGCTCGAGGACGGGCGCGACCACGCGGGTCGAGATGTTGTTGCGGTCCCGGCGGCGTCCCGTTGCGCGATCTCCGACCACCGCAAGCCGCGGTCCCGCAGCGCGCGTACCTCCGACGCTCGGGCAAGGGTCTGCGGTCTGTGCCGTTGGTTGTCGAGTTCGGAGGCGGCGTCGAGCAGCGAAACCAACTCATCAGGCTCCAGCCCATCGCGCCGCTGCCGTTCAACGAGCTCGCGTGTGCACCGGCCGCGAGCGACGTTACGTGTGATCCAGCCGGCGTCCTCGGCTTCGTCGAGGATCACTGCGAGCGTGCGCAGCGTCTTGTTGATCGAGTCGTTCGAGAGCGTCCGCAACGTTTGTCCGGTTCGACTGTCCCGGAGGGGAGTGCCGGCCTGTCGCGCCGCGCGGATTTGCTCGTTGTCCTCGTGGATGCTACAGCGGTATTGCTTGACGAGCAGTGGGGTGATCTGCGCCGGGATGAGCTCGCCAAAGAACGGGATGAGATAGCGGATCAGCCGCCAGCGGTGGTTCTCGGCCGTTCGCGAGCGGATGGCCGGATTGCGCTCCCGGTCCGCGAGCTATTCGGTCGCGAGTTCCGGGAAGATCGGCTCGCGCTCCGCAGAGGGGTCTGTGCCAGTCTCGCCGGGACGCCACAACCCGAGCTCGATCTTTGACAGCAGCCGCCGGCGGGCCCTGTCGGCGCGGGCTTCGTCCCACCCGTCGGCGGTGTTGCCAAGGAGAATCGACTCGTCTGCGCCGCCGACCCGGACTCGCAGCCAGTAGGTGATCGTGCCGTCAGTACGGGCGCGCCTCCGGAGCTCCACTCCCGGAGGTCGCGGCATTAGCCGACATACAACGCGACGCAGGTCATCGGCAATCACCGACGGTGAGGATCGGCTCGCCGGCCGGTCCAACCGCCAGTTCCCGCCTCGATCGCCTCCGGTTCTTCCCGGAGAACATGCGCGACACGGGATGCGATGAGTCCGATCGTGTGCTCATCGATGCCGTCGGCGCAGGTCATGAGACCGACCCCCAGGTTCGGCTCTGAGCTTCTCCGGCGCCGCCGCTCCGCCGGCACCGCTCACGTATCGGTCTCTGGATGCGCAGTCCCACGGCACAAGGCTGAGCGAACAACGTGGATGCCGCAACCGCAGTTCGGGGACGCTCCGGGGACGCGGGCGAGATCCGGCTGTCCACCTGGAGACTCGGTGGCGGCGTGAGCCCGCACCGCCCCGAGAGGGCGTGGCGAGGGGGCCACGTCGCAGGCGCTGGATTGCGCTCGACGACGTGCGCCTCGCTTCGGTCGGGTAGGCCGAGCGCATTGCTGCGCCCGGCCCCCCTCAGAACCGTGCGAGCGGGTTTCCCCGCACACGGCTCAAGCAAGCCCCTGATGGGTCGTGGGCGGTCGGCAGTGCTGGGCCGTGGCCGCTGTTGCGGCACCGGGCGTGTATGAGACGGTTCTCAGCCGTGTCCGACGTGCCGTCCCGCATCGAGACCACGATGATCTTGGTGCGGGGGCTGGTGAGCCACTGTTCCCACTCGCGCGGGGTTTGCGGCTCGCCCTCGACGGGCAGGAGCGCTTCCCGGCAGGTCGGGCAGCGGCCGTCCTGGGCTTTGAGAAGCCAGCGGACGGTCTTGCCGACCGGCAGGGGTGTCCTGCGTTGTCGCGCGGCCCAGTAGTCGCCAAGGGCAGGGTCGTCGGGGGACGCCGTGCCGGTGACGATCTGGTGTCGGACGATCCGGGTCCAGGCGAACCGGTGCATGTAGGCGCCGGTTTGCCGGTCGCCGAACACCCATTGGTCCCTGCCTGGTCCGGTTGAATTTGCCGAAGTACCGGGCGGTGACCCAGAACTTCGGTTTGTTCGAGTGGCTGTAGGTCGCCCATTTGTAGGTGAGCTTCCACAGGTGGTGATCCAGCGTCCGGAACGTCTTGCTGGAGACCACCGTGCGGTAGTAGGCCGCCCAACCACGGATGATCGGGTTGATCGTTCTGATCACCGCCCGAGCGTTGGTCCCGCGCAGGGACCGCATCTCGGTGCGCAGCCGTTCCCGGATCCGTCTGACGGCCGCTTTGCTCGGCCTGATCAGCAGCTTGCCGTGGTAGCGGCGGACGTTGAACCCCAGGAAGTCAAAGCCCTCCTCGAGGCAGACGATCCGCGTCTTGTCCTCGTTGAAGGCCAGGCCCCTGGGCGCCAGCCACATAGCGAGCCGCGCCTTGGCCTGCTCGGCCTCCTGCCTGGTGTGGCAGAGAACGATCAGATCGTCGGCATATCTGACCAGGACCGGAGAGCCACGCTCGGTGTGGGCGGCATCGCTGCCGACCTTCTCGTAGCGGACCCCGGCGGCCTGCTCCATCCCGCGCAGGGCGACGTTCAGCAGCACCGGGCTGACTATCCCGCCCTGAGGGGTTCCCTCCTCGGTGCGAGACAGCCGGCCGTGCTCCACCACACCCGCCTTCAACCATTGCTTGACCACTCCCCGGGCGGGGAACGTGCCGAGCATGGCCAGGATGTGGTCGTGTGCGATCAGGTCGAACGCCGACGCTAGGTCGGCGTCCAGGACCCACCTGCGCTTCGTGCGCTTGCCGTAAGCGGTCAGGTAGATCGCCTCGATCGCGTCATGGCAGCCACGGCCGGGCCGAAACCCGTAAGACCTCGGCTCAAACCGCGCCTCCCACTCGGGCTCCAGCGCGCTGACCACCCGTGCCTGATGGCACCGATCGATCAGCGCGGGAATTCCAAGCGGCCTGCGCTTGGTGCTGCTGCCCCTCTTCGGGATGTACACCCGCCTGACCGGCATGGCCTGGAACGGTTCAGAGCAGTCGTGCACCCTGGCGGCCAGCTTCGCTTTCGCCTCCGGGGTGATCGCCACCTCGCCGTCCACGCCCGCCGTTAGACGGCCAGCGTTGCGCTCCGTCACCCGCCGTACGCTCACCAGCGTGTTGGCGCGCGAGCGGAGCATCAACTTCTGCAGGTTGCGGACCTTCTTCAGGTCCCCCGCCTGCGACGCCGTGAAGATCCGCTGCCGCAGCCGCCGTACATCGTCCTCCGCGCGCCGCCAATCGACGGCGCGCCAGTCGAAGGGCGCGTCCTCTGGTCCGTTCACCTCGACCGTAGTCGCGGCGTCCAACTTATCCTCGGGTTCTGGGGCTTCGGTCATCTTCTTCTCCACAGGCCCACCTGACCGCGTCAGCGCGCTTTCGCGTCCGGGCACGAGGCCCGGTATCCGGCCGGTTGGACGGGACGGCTGGCTGGAGGGGCCAGCCACCATGTCCCGGGTTTCCCGCTGCCTTTCGGCCGCCGGCTTTCGCTTTTCGGTCATCCGATTCCCGCCGGGGGATTGGGCTTTCCTCGCGGTCCGCTTACCGGCCAGCGGCCGGACCCCGATGGGGTTACCGCGTTCTGCGCGCACGAGCTGCGCCCGGGGTGGGTGCCCCCTCGACCCCGAGGACGGCGGTGCTCGCCCGGCTATCACCGACTCTGTAGCCGGCACCTGCCGCTTCTCAGCGGCCAGTCCCTGTACCCCGCTCCGGCATTCCATCGTGCGAGGTCCATGTTTTACGAGGCATCAACGGGGGTTTACGCGATTCACCCGTCCGGGCTTCCCCTCGCCGGTGGCCGCCCGGATGGAACGGGCCGCCCTTGGGCTTTCCCCCGAGCTCCGCACCCCGCCGACCAGAAGCCGACGACGCACGTCGGGGTGGGGACAGGCCATCGAGCACGAGCCTGGATCAGCGCTTACGACATCAGTCGGACCTCCAATCCTGCGCCATCTCTCATGTGCGCAACCTCGCGTCGCACGCCGTTGAACAGACCTTCGGAGTTTGGCTCGGCTTGGGCGCTGTCAAGCAGAAAGAGCCCCGCCGGCGGCGAGGGATTGTCGTGGCGCGCGCGCCGTGATCGTCGGGTCACCGGTTCAGCGCCGGCGGTAAGGCGAGAGTCCGGTTTTTCTGCTGGGCGCACGCGGAGACGGTGCGGCGGATTGTCTGCCGGAGGGTCAGCGCTCCTCAGGCCATCCTCGACGATGCCTGGCAGACCGCGTGGCTGAGGCTGTGCGCACGCGATGACGTCGCGTTGGACGCTCGAGCGGCGGTGAAGTGGCTTGTTATCACGGCGACCGGGGAGAGCTGGCGGCGGACCAGCCGACTACGAGATGGCCCAGTGGGCGGATGGTCGGCCGGGGGAGACGCCCGTGAACTGGCCGAGCCTGCCGGTGATGCACCGGACCCGTCGGTGGTTGCGGCTGAGCGGGACGATGTCCGCCGACGCCTCGCTACGCTGACCGCGCGGGAGCGGCAGTTTCTGACACTGCAGCGTTGGGGCTGAGCTACGAGGAGATTTCGGGGACGCTTAGCGTGACGGTCCGGACGGTGGAGCGGCAAATTCTTCGTGGCCGTCGGAAGCTCCACATGGGAGGCGTCCGACGATGAGTGGGGGAGTTCGCAAGCGGTTTGCGACGCGGGCCGGGTGTGAGCTGTTCCTGGCCCTCTTGTATCGGTCGGCGCCGTGTGGGTCGCTGGTGGAGGTGCGTTTCCGGACCAGGTCCGGGATGGGCTGTCGCGTTCATGCGGCGGAGCGGCTCGATGGTGTGGCCGAGACGGTACCTGCACTCGCGTCCGGTACCGACGTGTATGTCGGTGTGGCTCCGCGCCGGCGTCGCGGCGGAGGCCGCGCGGATCTGGTTCGGACTGTGGACGTGGTGTGGGTCGATTGAGACACTGGCAGCTCGGTAGCCGCGGTGCGCAGGTTTCGCCCCGAGCAGGGCATGGTCGTTGCGTCGGGGAGTGGTCACAACGGTCACGCGTACTGGTTCTTGACTGAGCCGGCCGAGCTCGACGTCGTAGAGCGGATCAACCGGGGCCTGGCGGTGACACTGGGTGCCGATGTCCATTGCGCGACGATGACGCTTGGCGGCTCGCAGATCATCCCGAAGGGTGATATGTGTTCGCGGGCTGTGGCTCAAAACTTCTGCTCATCCCGAGCCGAACCGTGAGCAGCGCCGAGCCCGTGGTCGACCCGCGGACATGGGCCGCGCCGCCCCCGTCCGGGATCCGGCGCTTCATTCCGATCCTCGGGTGGCTGCCGCAATACGATCGCGAGTGGTTGCGGTTCGATGTGATCGCCGGCGCGACCGTGTGGGGACTGCTGGTGCCGGAGTCGATCGCCTACGCCGGCCTCGCTGGGTTGCCTCCGCAGGCCGGGCTGTACACCCTGCTGGTCACGCTCGCGGCCTACGCCATATTCGGCACGAGCCGCCATCTCGTCGCGGCCGCGACGTCCGCGGCCGCGGTGCTCCTCGCCTCATCGGTCGGCGGGCTCGCGGGAGCGGACGCTGCCCGCTACATGTCCGACGCGGCCGGGCTGGTGATCTTCTGTGGCGGCCTGTTCCTGATCGCGGGAGTGTTGCGGCTCGGGTTCGTGGCGCAGTTCCTGTCGCGGCCGGTGATGGAGGGGTTCGTTTTCGGGTTGGCGATGTTCGTGACCGTCAGTCAGTTGCCGAAGCTGTTCGGGATCGAGAAGGGCTCCGGCGACACGATCAAGCAGTTCATCCATCTGATCGGTCATCTCGGGGACACGAGCGGCGCGACGCTGGCGGTCGGCGCTGGCGCGCTGGTGCTGCTGTTCGCGGTCGAGCGGTTCGCGCCGAAGATCCCGGGCGGGCTGTTGGCGCTTGTGCTGGGAATCCTCGTGAGCTCTGTCTTCAGCCTGTCTTCGCACGGAGTGAAGATCGTGGGGCACGTCCCGAGCGGGCTCCCGACTCCGGGCGTGCCGTCCATCCACAGCTCCGACATTCTCCCGCTGATCACAGCGGCTGCCGGGTTGCTGCTGGTGATCTTCAGCGAGTCGCTCGGGGCCGCGGAGACGTTCGCGACGAAGTACGGCTATGAGATCGATCCTAACCAGGAGCTGATCGCGCTCGGTGTCGCGAACGCCGGCTCTGGATTGGTGGGTGGGCTGGCCGGCGGCGGGAGCCTGTCGCAGTCAGCGGTCAACGAGGGAGCGGGCGCCCGCTCGGAGGTCTCGCCCCTGATTGCCGCGGTGCTGATCGTGATCACGGTGCTAGTGCTGACGCCGTTGTTCAAGAATCTGCCCGAGGCGATCCTCGCGGCGTTGATCATCCACGCCGTGTCGCATCTTTGGAAGGTCTCCGAGATGCGCCGCTACTACAGCCTGGCGCGCCTCGAGTTCTGGCTCGCGCTCGCGACGTTCCTCGGGGTGATCACGATCGACGTGCTCCCGGGTCTGGTGATCGGCGTGGCGGCGATGCTGACGCTCGTCATCTACCGTGCCAGCAGGCCGCATGTTGGATCGCTCGGGCGAGTGCCAGGGACCCCCGGGGCGTACGGCGAAGTCGGACGGCATCCGGATTACGAGCGCATTCCCGACGTGCTCGTGCTCCGGCTCGAGGCGCCGCTGTTCTACGCCAATGCCACCCCCGTTCGCGATCGCATCAAGACACTCGTCGGCAGCAGCGACCCGCCGCCCAGGACGCTCATCATCGACATCGGCGGCAACGATCGCCTCGACGTGACCAGTGCGGAGATGCTCACCGACCTCGTCCACACCATGCATTCCGCAGGGATCGACGTCGCGCTCGCCGACGTTCGCCAGCCCGTGGTCAGGATGGCCAGGCGCTCCGGGCTCGCCAAGCAGCTCGGGGAGGACCGGATCCTCCACACAATCGACGAGGCCCTCCAAGCCGTTGGCGGCGCATCTGAGCACGCGTGGCGACCACAGGGCGGCGAACTGGAGGTGCAGTGATGGGGCAGGCGATCGGACAGGTCATCTCGTTCAGCGTCGGGGTCGCGCTCAGTCCGGTCCCGATCATCGCCGTCGTGCTGATGCTCGCCACCCCGAAGGGCCGCGTCAACGGGCCGTCATTCCTGCTCGGGTGGATCGCCGGGCTCGCAGTGCTCGGAACGATCGTGCTGCTGATCTCGAGCGGCGCTTCGGCCAGCAATCACGGCGCACCGGCAACGTGGGTGAGCATCCTCAAGATTGTCCTCGGCGTTCTGCTGGTGTTACTGGCGGTCAAGCAATGGCGCGGCCGGCCGCACGCTGACACCGACCCTGAGCTCCCGGCGTGGATGAAGACGATCGACACATTCACACCCGTGAAATCCGCCGGGATGGGCGTGGTTCTGTCGGCTCTCAACCCTAAGAACCTGCCCCTCACGGTCGGTGCCGCGGCGGCGATCGCCCAGACCGGGTCAAGCACGATCGACCAGGCCGTCGCGCTGGCGGTATTCATCGCGATCGCCACGATCGGAGTGGGCGCGCCGGTCGCGATCTACTTCCTGATGGGCGACCGCGCCACGAAGATCCTCGCCGAGCTTAACCACTGGATGGCGCGAGAGAACGCCACGATCATGGCCGTGATCTGCCTCATCATCGGCGCGAAGCTGATCGGCGACGCGATCAGCGCGCTGGCCAGCTGACGCGTCCAAACATCGATACCCAACCATGAGGAGATCGCGTGACCGCAGCCGAAGGAGCGTCAGTTCCACCGCAGCCTTTGCGGCAGCCGGATGGCCGATCACCCAAGCCGATCACACCAGGGCCGGCTGGCTACCTGCTCACGAGCATCACGCTCGGCGTCACGATCGCGAGCGGGCTGCTCGTTCACTGGCTCGATCGTGCCAGCTTCCCGAAGGTCGGCCGAGGCCTTTGGTGGGCGGCGCAGACGGTGACGACGGTCGGTTACGGAGCCGTTCGTGCCCACGGACACAATCGGTCGGCTGGTCACCTCAATCGTGATGATCAACGGCATCGCTTTCATTACCGTGATGACTGCTCTGCTGACGTCCTCCTTTATCAGCAGGAGGACCCCGCTGGACAGGCGGGCAATCCGGCGCCATCGAGGCCAAGCTCGATCAGCTCAGCTCGCGCATTGACGCAATCGACACGACCCTCGAAGACATCCGAACGGCGATCCTGACAGACCACTGAGTCCCCGCCGATCCTCCGGGCACAACCGCCCCAACCCCGCAGACTGCCGCGCTCACGCAGCTGCAGGCATGTGACGATGCTGCCGTTGGCGCCGCGCGGTGGCGCCCGCTTCCACGCGAGGAGCAGTCGGCGCCGGGCGGGTGCTAACTCGGTTCGAGCTGTGCGCCCAGGGTTGGAGGGTGCTTATTGAGTAAGTGATTCCAACATAAGCTCGTCGTTGCCAGCGGGTGCGAGTCCCGTCCGGGTAGCTGCCAGGAGGTCCGGTAGCAGGCTGGCGGCTCGGTCTGGAAACGGGCCGGGTCGAAGCCCAGCGTCGAAAGCCCTTTTGGGGGAGCA
>Ga0335080_10002090_pt1 | contig 19881 bp, 19 predicted proteins | sample Lox_Sample_34_FD_206720 | JGI IMG/M metagenome (GOLD analysis project Ga0335080, IMG submission 206720) | Soil microbial communities from Loxahatchee National Wildlife Refuge, Florida, United States - Lox_Sample_3.4 | ecosystem: Environmental > Terrestrial > Soil > Wetlands | place: USA...
TTGACCTAGAACTCGCTGCCCCAGAAAACAGGTAGTGCGTCTAGGATGCCGCTCTATGGCTTACACCCGATGGAAGTGAAGGGAATTGAGTGGGATGCTGTGACAGGCGGATATCCGGCTATGTGCTTGGAAGCAGAGTGGGACTCGAGTGCCGCGGCTGATCCAACGGTGCAGATCCTGGTAGTCGACGATCATGAGGCGGCGCGGATGGCGGTCCGACGGCTCCTGGAACAGAATCAGCGCTGGGTGGTCTGCGGAGAGGCCTCTGACGGACAACAAGCGGTGGAGAAGGCACAACGGCTGCAACCGGATGTAATTGTCATGGATTTGAACATGCCGAGAATGAATGGTCTTCAGGCGGCGGAGCGGATCTCTCATACTGTCCCCCATTCCCGAGTTCTCATCTGCACCATCCATGAGACCGGGGAGCTGGTCAACAGAACTGCCGAAACCGAAGTGTGGGGGATTGTGGATAAATTGAATGCAGGCCGAGAACTGACGCAGGCGGTCGACTCGATCGTGCATGGCCATAGATACTTTCCCCCAGAGGCCTGCGGCCCGGGAACTGGAGTACTAGAACCGGTTTCATAAATGGCACGTATTGATCAAGGAGCAGAGCAAACCCTCAGAGATATTTACGGGACTCCAGGCGGCGTGGCTAGAGCCGCGCCCTTTTCCAAACCGGTTTATGAGACAAGTACTAGATCGGATGCTGAGTGAGCGTGGATCTAGAAGCCCGGACTTCGTGGGAAGTAGTTTTCAGACGCTGAGTAAAAACCTCTTCAGGAGACTCTCTCGGCAAGAGCGGCGTCATTCTGCCGAATCGCCGCGGCGGGCAGCGTCAGCAGCTTGGCCAGGACCCGCGTCGCTTTGCGATTGCGGGTCCTCTCTTGGGTGGCATAACGCAGACGCCGGGCTGCTGTCATGCGCTTTGCACGCAGGAGCAATGGAAGCCCGGCGGGATTCTGTTGGCGGGGAGCGTCGCCAGCAGAAGGCGCGGTCCCTTGGTCATGGCCGCGGTGAGTCGCCAGGAGCTTTCGCATGCGCAGTTTCGCTTTATGCAGCTGAGACTTCGAATTTCCCACGGAACAGTGCAGTAACTTGGCGATTTCCTTGTGTTCGTATCCCTTGACTTCGTGAAGCAGGAAAATCATGCGGTATCCGTCAGGCAGTTCTGTGATGGCGCGGGCCAGCGCCAGACGGTCGATGCTGCCGGTAAGCTCGTCGTCGCATCCACCGTACTCGCGCCTGGGGCAGTCCGCGTCGGTTTGTGAAGGTAGTTCCAATGAGATCTGCTGGCCATTGCGCCTGCGGAAGTGCATTAGGACGGTGTTCACCGCAATTCGATACAGCCAGGTGGAAAACGCCGAGTCACCCCGAAAAGTGGAGAGCTTGCGGAACACGTGAATGAAAGCATCCTGGGTCAAGTCCTCGGCCTCCGCCGGGTTGTTGGTCATCCGTAGACAAATTGCGTAGACCCTCGACTTGTGGCAGTCAAATAGGGCGCCGAAAGCGCTCGCGTCTCCTTTCTGGGCAAGGGTGATCAGGTTTGGTTCTAGGTTCAGGCGGGCTGGGCTGGCCACGTTCGTCACCGGCATTCTCCTCGATCGGGTCTGCGCGATTCCAGCCGCGATACTGCAAAGCGGCTCACAAATCGAGAGTAGGGTTGGAACGCAGAAGCGTCTATCCAGTGCGGGCCGTAGTTGGACGGTAGATTTTCTGTAGCGCGGCGAATGTTTTCCGGAGAGTCGGAAGCAGGCAAAATTAGGCTCGGGCGGAACCGCGGGGATTCCGCCCGAGTCCGACAACAACCACTCTCACACAGCCATGGGGGTTACATGAATAATGTTGTTGCGCACCGCGTAGAGAACCAGGTCGCTGACCGAATGAATATCCAATTTACGCATGATATTCGAACGATGCGTTTCCGCGGTTTTCACGCTGAGACCGAGGACGGAGGCGACTTCCTTGGTGCTCTTGCCCTCCGCCAGGAGTTGGACGATTTCCCGCTCACGTGGGGTCAGGGGATTAGTACAGGCGCTCATCTCCACGCCCGGTCCACCTTTCAAGAAACCATCAAGCACCATCGCCGCCACCCGGGAAGTAAAATACGTCTTGCCCTGGCGCAGCGCGTCAACGGCGGCAACCAGATCGCGGGCTGCGTCGGACTTCAACAGGAAGCCGCGAGCTCCAGCCGCAAGAACTTCGCGAATCACCTGCTCCGAGTCGTGCAACGTCAGTATCAGGATCTTTGTTCTCGGATCCGTCTTGAGCAACTGGCGAGTCGTTTCCAGGCCGTTCAAGTTCGGCATGGCAATGTCCAGAACGATAACATCCGGTCTCAACTCGGCAGCCTTTTGAAGAACATCGCGCCCGTTGCTGGATTCGGCACACACCGTCCAGCCGGGCTGAGCTTCCAGCAGCGCGCGCAAGCCGCGCCGTACCACTTCATGATCATCTGCCACCATGATTCGTAACGAGCCCATCATTCCCCACCTCCAGAACCGATTTCCACCGCTCGATGCGAACGTTCCTCTCCAGATTGCTCAAATTACTCGATGCAGCTAGACACGATAAACTCTCGAACCTGCTTCTATCGGCCTCTGCACCGCAGCTGCCAAACTCTTAAGTGCCGCAAAATTCCAGCAGATAGCGCAAAACAGCGTTTTCCTGCATCGGGCATTTGGTGTAATTCCTACCCAGGAGCACAGTACGAATGCTGAACCATCAATCTTGCCGACGCCGTCTCCCGACGCCATAAGGTATTTCCTGTATTTCGAAGGGGGTGTGACGGCAGGGAGGCACAAATCCGGGCTGCGAAGGGCTCCCAGGCAGGTATTGGAACGCACGCTGTGGAAATCTGTCCTCCAGCCTACAGAATTCACCCGATTGGATGCGGGCGACAAGGATGACATCGTCGATTGAAGCGGCTCTTCCTCACTATTTCTATGGGACCGAAATGTGCTAATCCGGCATGCTCGGCGCAGATGGGCGAGATGCGCGACGGCAGGTTGTTTCAGTTTGAGGTGCGCTCCATCTCCGTGCCCTGCGTCGATTCGGATGCACCCGCAACAGGGGCAGAAGCCCCTTCGCGGCAGATTGCGCACTTCTGGCTGTGTGGAGGTTGCTCCGATCGCGTCACCCTGGTGTTGAAGGCAGATGCCGCGCAAATGATCTCTGAACAGGAAAAAGACGCCAGTGCGACAGCGAAGCCGTCGGGCATAGAGCCGTACGCATATATGCAAAGCCTCGAAGAGGCTGGACGGGTTATCCGGCGCGGCTTCCAGTCTGAAAAGCTGGCCCACATTCCTCTAGCCTAGCTGGCGCTGCAGAGGCATTTCCCTGAAGTTTTCGCTACATAGTTTCTACCCTTGCCGCTACAGCCGTGGCTGGATTGTCTTATCCACCCTGGGAGGTTAGTTTCAAGCCTTACCCGCGCAGGATCGCAGTGATGATCACGGTCTTACGCGCACAATCCCAAGGCGAGGAGTGGTTATGAAAAAGTGGTTGGTTCTGCTGTTGCTGGCATGCGGGGGGACGCTTGCCTTTGCCGCATCCGCAAAGGAAGATTCCATCGAGCGATTGCAGATGGCCTCCGATGTTCTTCATCAAAGTACCGAAGCCCCGGACAAGGGCATACCCCAGGAAGTCATCGACAGCGCCAAGTGCATCGTGGTGGTTCCTCATCTGATAAAAGGAGGCTTTGTCTTCGGCGCGAAGCACGGCCGAGGCGTAGCCACCTGTCGCACGGCGAACGGCTGGAGCGCACCGGCGTTTATCTCCGTCGGCGGCGGCAGTTGGGGTCTGCAGATCGGCGTGGAAGGAGTCGATCTGGTCATGACCGTCATGAACGACAAGGGATTGCAACACCTGTTGTCGAGCAAGTTCCAGTTGTCAGGGGAAGGGTCGGCGGCGGCGGGTCCGGTTGGCCGCCATGCTTCGGCGGGCACCGACTGGAAGTTGGAGAGCGAGATCCTGACGTACTCGCGCTCCAAGGGTGCATTTGCCGGAGTCACGCTGGAAGGCGCGGTCATCGAGAAGGATGATGACTCCACCATTGCGATCTACGGCCGCAATGCAGGCTATCGGTCCATCCTGATGGGAGAGGTTCCGCCGCCGGCGGCGACCAAAGCGTTTCTTGACACGGTAGCGGAAGTCAGCCGAGCCGCGCACAGCCAACAGGCCGAAAACAAGTAGACCTTCATGATGGCACGCCGAGGCCAAGACGAGCGTTGTGACAGAAGTGTCGAGTTAAGTCTCACGGCTTTTCTTGTGCACAATACAGCAACACGCGTCAGGAAGCTACAGACAAGGCCCGATAGCTGGACTTCGGATTCGAATATAGAGTTGCAGACGAGTTTCGATTAATTCCTCATTTGCCCCGCCACCCGGCAGGCGCTGTCTCTGAAAAGAGAAACGGCGCCTGCCTCCTGCCTTTTAAGCTCTCTTTTTCCCGCCCTCCGGGCAGGCCGTGGTAGGCTTCCCGTCTGGCACGTCGTGATGCAGCCCGCGGATCAACCCATGCCGGCAGGAAAAGTAGCTGGCCGCACCATGCCCCAGCTGGTGCGGCAGGTCGGCCTGTTCGACGCCACCATGGTGGTGATGGGCGGAATTATTGGCTCGGGTATTTTCATCAACGCCTATGTAGTGGCGCAGCAGGTGCGCACTCCGTTGCTGATTCTTGCGGCTTGGGTTCTGGGCGGCATCATGGCCATGCTGGGCGCGTTCATATACGCCGAACTCGCGGACCGTATGCCCGAGGTGGGAGGTCAGTACGCCTACTTACGCGAGGCCTATCATCCCCTGATCGGATTTCTTTATGGATGGGTCCTGCTGCTGGTTATTCAAACCGGGGGCATGGCCGCGGTGACCGTAACCTTCGCTCGCTATTTCCTGGAACTGACCGGCCTGCACTTTACTGATCGGCCGGTCGCAGTTCTCGCTCTGGCGCTGCTGACCATCATCAATTGCCTGGGGGTGAAGTTCGGCAGCCGCGTGCAAAGCGGTCTCATGATACTGAAGATTGTCACCATCGCCGGTTTGATTGGGGCGGGCCTCTGGTTTACACCCGGTACCCATTCCCTCTTTCATCCGGTGTTGGACCGGCCGGTTTCTTTTGGACTGCTCACGTCATTTGGAGCTGCAATGGTTCCGGTTCTTTTCGCTTACGGAGGATGGCAGACGGCAAACTTTATTGGTGGCGAGATCCGAGATCCGCACAAGAACCTGCCGCGCGCGCTACTGATGGGGGTAGCGGGAGTGATTCTGCTCTACGTAACCGTGAATACGGTCTACGTTCGCGCTCTCGGCCCCATGCGGCTTAGCGCCACCACCGTGCCGGCCACTGCGACGATGCGGCTGGTGTTAGGTCAGCGCGGAGCCATGCTGATTGCCTGCGGCATTGCGATTTCAACTCTGGGCTTTTTGAGCCAATCGGTCTTAACCGCTCCGCGAGTTTATTTTGCGATGGCGGAAGACGGCAGCTTTTTCCGTAGTGTGGCTTCGGTGAATTCGCGCACCCACGTGCCGGTCGTGGCCATCGTGCTGCAAAGCGTGTGGACCGCCGTGGTAGCGCTCTCCGGACGTTATGAGCAGATTCTGAATTACGTGGTATCCATGGACTTCATCTTCTTTGGCCTTACCGCGACCTGCCTGTTCGTGTTCCGCCGTCGCGAGCGATTCTCCGGTAACCTGCGACATGCGGGGTATCGTGTTCCCGGCCATCCCTTTACTACGGGAGTTTTTGTCCTGATATCCTGGCTGGTGGTCGTTAACACCATCTATAAATATCCGGCCAACAGCCTGCTGGGCATGGTGATTCTGCTGCTTGGCGTCCCCGTGTATGCTGTCTGGCATCGTCGTCGAGGTATCCAGACCCACCCATGAGCTACTCGCGAACCACCGCCCACTCTCCCTACATGGAATTCGCCAAGTTGCATACCGGCGCGCGGTTCAACCTAGCGACCAGCGGAGTGATGGAGTATCCGCTGGCCGAGCTTCCCGTGCGCTTGCAGGATCTGGAGATCAACGGTCCGACCATCTATGGCTATCCGCCTTTGCAGGAACTGCTGGCCCGTAAGAATGACGTGCCCGTCGAATGCGTCGTGGCGTCCACCGGAACGTCGATGGCGAATCATCTGGCCATGGCCGCCACCTTCGATCCGGGGGATGAGGTGCTGATCGAAGAGCCAACCTATGAATTGCTGGTGAGCACAGCGCTGTATCTGGGGGGTGTCGTTCGGAGATTCCCGCGCCGGTTTGAGGAGGATTTTCGGATCAATCCCGAGGAGATTGCGAAACATATAACACCGCGCACCCGGCTGATCGTGATCACCAACCTTCACAATCCCAGCGGTGCCCTCACCGACAGCGACACGCTGCGCGCCGTCGGGGAGATAGCACGACGCTCCCGAGCGCGGGTGCTGGTGGATGAAGTTTACCTTGAAGCGCTCTTTGAGCAGCCGGCTCGGTCGGCCTTTCACTTGAGCAGCCATTTTCTTTCCACCAACAGCCTGACCAAAGCATATGGGCTCAGCGGCCTTCGTTGCGGATGGATACTGGCGGAGTCAGATCTTGCCAAACGCATCTGGCGATTGAACGACTTGTTCGCTGCTACGCCTGCGCACCCAGCGGAATTGTTGAGCGTGATCGCTCTGAACCATCTGCCGCGGATCGCGGCCCGCGCCCAGCAGTTGCTCGACACCAACCGCAAGCGGGTCAACGAATTTCTCGACCACCGCGACGACCTGCAATGCTTTCGCCCATTGTTTGGTACGGTCATGTTTCCCAGACTGAAGAAGGGAAGCGTGGACCGGCTGGGTGAGCTGCTGGGACAGAAATACGACGCTTGCATTGCGCCCGGTCGATTTTTCGAAATGCCCGAACACTTCCGCCTGGGAATGGGCGGCGCGGCCGAGATGACCGCGGAGGCCCTTGATCGCCTGGGGCGGTGCTTGGATGAGTTGTCGCGGTCGGTTTAGTGAATTGAGCAGTGTTTCGTCTTGTGCTGTTAAGCTAGATGCTGCGAGCGTGTGTCATGCAGAAGCGCGAGTTTGTTTCCCCAGCCCGGCCATGGTTGCTTGTTTCATGTTTATTGCTTGCCGGGTCCGTGGCGTTTTCGCAAACGAGTCCTGATAAGCCGAGCGACGACGCGCATGGTTCCTGGACCGCAACCAGTGGACAGCAGGGCCTTGCCGGCAATGCCAATTCGACCCGCAGCACCCGGTCGCACAACGAGAGTGGTGGCCGGACGTTCGACCGGCAATCCATCGAGACGCTAGGCCCGGACGGGCACTACGTTCCATATCTCGATGTGGAACGTGTGTCCATCCAGGTGGATGCCAACACCGTCCGCGCCATCGAGCGCACCTTTGCCCGTGATCCGGATGGCCGGAGGACTCTGCAGCAAGTCACCGAGGAGGAGCAGCATAACCTGGGCAATGGACGGGAGAAAACCACTCGGACCACGTCGAATCCTGATATCAACGGACGGTTGCAAGTCGTCAACCGCGAGATTCAGGAATCGCAACAGCTCAGCCGTGAAGTGCGCGAAAGCAAAACCACCGTACTGGCTCCGGACGTGAATGGAGGCCTTGAGCCCTCCGCGATGATTCAGGAGCGCTACACCAAGGGCAAGGACCAGGACCGATTCCGGAAGTCAACACTTTTGCCCGACGGCAATGGCGGATGGCAAGCCCAAGAGGTGCAGGAAGGGACCATTCAGACCGACGGCAAAGAGCAGACGCGCGATGAACGTGTCTTGCGGCCTGACTTGAACGGAAAATTGGCGGTCACGGAACGTACAGTGACTCATCAGTTGCAGAGTGACACCGGAGAAGGGCGGGAAAACGTGGAAACCTACTCGACTAGCCTTCCCGGAAATTCGGAAGATGGCAGCCTGCATTTGAATCAGCGTGTCAGCAGGGTCCAAAGAGCGCGCGCCGACGGCGGAAAAGCCACTGTGGAACAGACCGAACAGCGCAATCCTGGCGCGCCCGAAGACAGTCCGCGAATCACCCAGAAAGCCATCGACATTGTGCGTCCGGGAGTAAATGGCAGCCGTCAAGAGCGCACCGTGGAAACGGTCGATACGAATGGCGGCCAGAGCGTAGTGTGGGTGGATACGCAGAAGAGCACAAAGCCTTCCAATGTCCAGGTTGAAATGGCGGCGCCGGCCAAGCCGCAATAGGAAGTGTCCTCTTAAATCAAACCCAGGTAATTCGCGATCAGGTAGATCACCTCCAGGACGGCCGCGGCAATCAGCAAGCCTTCGCGAATTCGGGAGCGCGACAAGCGGCCCTGAATGCGGGTTGCTTCCGCATGAGCCGGATCGATTCTGGCCGGAAGCGGCCGGGGCAGTGCCGGCGCCACCCGAACCGAAGCAGAGGAAGCCACGATTTTCGGGGGATCTGGCAGGAAGACCTTGGGGGTTTTGATCACCGAGGACCAGTGCACCAGTTGCAGCGTTCCAACTTCGACCGCTGAACTCATGGGTGCGGAAGTCACCTCCGGCGGCGGCGTGTGCTCGGGCGCAACTCTGTCTGCCAGATTGCGCAGCAGAGAAGACAACCAGAGATGACTGAGCTGATCGCTGATCAGCTCGCCGACATTTGCCGGACGCGACTCGAGTTCAAGCGGCGGCAATGTCTCCGGCGTGATGACGTTGCCTAGGTTCGTGAATACTGTTCTGTACCATGGCAGGCTCAGCACGTCGCCGGCCAGCATGCCGAGGTTTACAGGCCGCGAGGTCAACTGAAGAGGCGGCAACTTCTCAGGAAAAAACCGGTCGCGAAAGTTGCTGAGCAGCGACTTCCAGAGGGGACGCGTCAAGCTCTCCGGAAGCAGGAGGTCAACTTGCGGAGCGGCAGGAGCCTTTTGTCCAGAGCCGGACGGAACAGCTACGCTCGGTTGTAGAGGGTTAATGCTTTCCATCGTAGTGAGATAATAGATAGCTTACCTCAGATTCGGAATTGCTGCTAAACTTCCCCGGTTCAGAGATCTGCTGCGCGTGGGAAGCCCGTTCGCAACCGATCAACTAACCTCAGGAGGCGTCAAGTGAAGAGCGCAAGCAAGCACATTCTGGTTCTGGCCGCGATCGCGGCTTCGCTGCTATGGACTGCGGGCGCGGCCCAGGCCGCATCGAAGAAGTCGCCCGACCCTGATGCGGTCGGCGCCGCGTATTGCAAGCAGACGGGTGGAGAAGTAGAAGAACGGCGACCCTTCTACGGCACCAACGGCGGCGATGCCCTGCGTCTTGCGGGCCAGAGAAAATTCTGCCAATACACGTTGGCCGACGATGGTTCGCGCATTCACGTGCTGATCAAGACGCTCTACGCGAACAAGCCCTCACTCGCCGCCCTGGCGTATTACGCTCAGGTGCAGTTGCAGAACTGCAACGGCAATCCCGCGTCGTGTTATTGCTCGCAACTGGGCGGCACCGATCTTTTCGGCGGGGTGAATGCGGCCGGCGGCGGCTGGGTCCTTAAGGGCGCAATCGACGAAACGCTGGAAGCCTGCATTTTCCCTGACATGTCGTCCATCGATTCCTGGGGTCTGGCGTATCACTCGGCCGGCATCATTCGCGGCATCGATCTCTCCACCGTCTTGCGCTATAAGAATCCCAACAAGTAACGTCGAGTTGCGCTGCTGCGCCGGCAGCAGCGCAACCTGTCTTACCTCCCGATTCCAATTCCGCCCCAACACTCTGCTGGACAAGCACTTGGCCGCGTTGCACACTGCTGGACACGGGCGGCAGGGTGGGTCACGTGACTGTCTTCAGTAACTTGTCTGCCGTGGCCCGGACCGCCTAACCTCACCGAGGTAACCCTTTCGGAGAAGTCCTGCCGGGCCAGAGAGCTAGGCAAGCGCATCCTTAACTATGCCCACTCTCATCGACGAGAAAAGGATGGACGAGAAAAAGACGGAAGATACCGTTCAAGCGCTGGTTCAGCTGCTGCGGTCGCGCTCTTACGATGAAATCCGCCAGCGCATGTACGACAATCCGCCGGGAAGCGCGTGGTGGTCTGCCTGCAAAATCGAGCTGGAGGTCCGCAATGGCGAGCGCGTTTCCGCGGCGTTGCTCGAAACCTCGCGCGTCCTGCAAAAAATGAAAAATTCCGCCGAGCATCTGGAGAGCCTGACGGATACGCTTCTCCAGACGACCGACGCCATGTCGGAGCTGCTGCGTGGCGCCCGGGAATCGGGCCGGCGCATGGAGTTTGCCACCTACGCAATCGTCGGCATCACCATCGTGCAGCTTTTTTACCTCTCGTTTCAGATATTCGGAAGACGATAAACCCGGATTCTCAGGGGCAAATCCATCTTTATGCTCCCGCGTTATAATCTCTGAAGCAAGTCCTGCGAAGGCGTCAAGGTTCAAGTCAGTTCATGTCGATTGTCCTCCTGATAAATGGAATCGAACACCGGGTGAACGTTGCCACGCCGGAAGGAAAGGCCTAGCGCGACCTCACCCGTTTGAAAATCACTCCCATCACTCGACGGCGGTTTCTGCAGGGGGGAGCGCTGCTGGCCGCAGGCATGACTGCGGTCGCGGCAGACGCCACCATTTTCGAGCCCAATCGTCCGCTACTCAATCAGGTGGAGATTCCGCTGGCCCGGCTGCCACAGACGCTCGATGGTTTCACTATCGCGCAACTGAGCGACTTCCATTATGACGACATTTTCAGCGTCCATCCGATTCGTAAAGCGGTCGAGGTCGTCAATCAGCTTGGGCCGGATCTGGTTGTGCTGACCGGCGACTTCGTGACCATATCGGCGCTCGCCGATTACTTGCACAACGAAAAGGATTCCTTGGCGGCCGCCGAGCCCTGCGCCCGCCTACTGTCGCCCTTGCGCGCACGCTACGGAGTATTCGCTGTACTCGGAAATCATGACGTCAAGGCCGGCCCCCGACAGGTTACATACATATTCAAGGATCAGGGCCTGCCCATGTTGCGTAACCAATCCGTTCCGATTGAGCGGGATGGAGCCAGGCTCTGGCTCGCCGGCCTGGATAGTGTTTCGGAAGGCAAGCCGGATCCCGAACGGGCCCTACAAAATATCCTGCCCGGCGAACCGGTCGTGGCGTTGGTCCACGAGCCGGACTACGCCGACAAGCTTTGCCGCTATCCCGTGGATCTGCAGCTCTCGGGACACTCGCACGGAGGCCAGATACGTCTTCCTATCCTGGGCGCACCCTATTTGCCGGAAGGGGCAACAAAATATCCCTTCGGGCTCTACAAGATTGGGCCCATGACCCTCTATACCAACGCCGGCATCGGCACGATTCGTATACCGGTACGCTTGAATTGTCCTCCGGAGATCACCTTGTTCACTCTGCGGACCGCGGGCCGGTCCGGCAGGGAATAGGTTTCTGTTATCGCGGCGGGAACCCGGCGCGGGAAAAAGCTTAACCTTCGCGGCTCTCTTGTCATACAATGCCCGCACCAGCCACATAGCCGATGACGCTCGTTGAGGAACGATGGATCGACGCAGGTCGTTGGGAAAGACAAGGCACACCGCTCCCCGCCAGGGGCGGCCGACCCTTCCTTGCACAGGCCCCGCAAAGCATAGCAGCGTTTCGGAGGATTGCCGATTCAGTCCGCTGTAACGGTGTTCTGGCCATGAAAAATATATACGATGTGCTGCGACAGAAGGAGTCAGATCTGATACGGGTGCGTGGAGAGATCGAGGCTTTGCGGTTCGCGATCCCCCTGCTCGCGGAAACCGATCAGTCGGCCGGTCTCGCCACGGAGATTCCTGTGGCCCGGCTGAACCAGAGAAACAAGTGGCCGCTGCAAGTAGGCTAGCTTCGCGAGAGCGGAGCTGGCCTGGGTGGTTGCCACTTCAATTTTCAATCAAGGCTGTCGCGCCGCCGGCCACGCGCGATTGATCTGCCTTGCCTTTAGAGCGATTTTCTCTCGGGGAGCGACGCGTGTGCACAGTGGTCTTCTAGTTCGAGGGCACCCGGCGCAGCCATGCCTCTCGCCAGAAATAGAAACAGGACCGGTCGCAGCGCATCAGCAGGCCATCGCAGTAGACGCCTTCCAGCAGAACCGTACGTTTTACCTTGCGTACCCGGTCCGAATTCTCGTCGTAGAGGGTCTCCAGCCGTTTGAACACGCGAAACTGCTGACCGCAGAACTTGATCATTCCCGGCTGGAATGCCAGGCCTCGCAATTTTCCCTCTTCGTCGAGAGTCGCCTCGATTTCCGCGGCTGACCTGACTTCAACCAATTCTCCTGGCGCCAGATCCAGCGTGTCGGCTGGCATGGAGGGAGGTTGGTTGGCATGGGAAAACTTCCGGTCTCCGCGTCCAGACAGGAAACGCAGGATTTTGCCAACGGTTTGCATGACGCCGTACTGTTTGAGATGCTCCAGGCCGCGAAGAGTCAGGTCCCAGAAGCGGGCCCTGGGGGCGACCGCGATTTCAATCGATTCGTTCTGGCAAGTTCGAGTCGTCATGGTCGAACATCCGAAATTCCATCATTCATAAAAAGCTGTATATCCAATCTGCCGCCGTACTGGTTGCTGCCAATGGAAGCGACTGCCACATCTTTTCGATCCACAGCCGCTGGGCCGCCTTACTGGGTTCCACATTGAGTACGACACGCGCATCGCGCGCGGGAACCGCGGCGGAATAGTAACGATACTGCGGGATGGGCTTGGCTCCCCACTTGGTTTTGAACCGGACCAACTCAGGATGCTCATCCGGCACTTCGCCAAAATCGAAGTGCCGGTAACCCTGGGCGCAGGCTTGATGAATGGCGTGCCAAAGGGTCAGGTCATTTGGGTGTAGGCCAAGATCAGCGGCATGGCATCCGGTAAACGCGTAAAAGACGGTTTTTCCTCCCGACAAAAAAACGGAGCCCGCCACGAGGCGAGATTTTGTCCCCGCAAGTTGCTCGGCCAGCAGCAACTTCATCATGCCGAAGGGCCGAAGATGTTTCCACTGAGCGAGGAAAAATCGATAAGGCCGCGCAAGAGCGACATTCCGCCGCATGGTTTCCAGGTACAGCCGATACCACTGCCGAAGTTCGGTTTCACTTTGCGCCTCGCGGACCCGCAGGCCCAGGCCTTCTGCCTTCTTCACTGCCCACTTCAATTGGTGACGCGAACGAGCGTCGCCGAAGCGAAGTTGCTGCGACGTTTCCGGCAGAGACAATACGTAAGTTGACCGCCACGAAGTACGGAACAGACCGTCCACCGCGGGAAGAGACTGCGCAGTTTTCAGTTGGAGTTGCACGCCATGTTCCGGCCGAACCCGCTCAATGACACTTTGCAGCAGAGTGCCCAAGCTTGCCTCATCGACCGCCAGCGGCCCTGCCATGGGGGTTCGTGGGAGACAGGCGAGCCGCCTTCCCGTTTGCTGTGTTCCGATGTTGAATGGCAGACCACGGGTGTAGAACATCGGCAGGATTCCCTTTAGCCGGCCCTCGCGATCCTCGACGCCGAGTACCAGGCATTCCTGTTTGTACTCATGGGAGAGTGTTTCCATCCATCCGGGTTGGTGGAAGATCAATCCATCCGAGCAGGAGTCGACAAAGGCGTCCACGCGGGGATCGGCGCGGAAATCGATTTCAACGATTCGCGTGTCGCCCTGGGAAGCGATGCCCCGGGCGAATTGTGGTACTCCGTCAACCACCGGAAAGCTGCGGCCCTGCTCGTCTTGAATAATTCCGGAAAGCACTTCATGGCTGCGGCATTCCCGGCAGTCGGCGGGTGTGACCGCCTGCGGCGTGATCGCGCACCGGCGGAACCCGCAATACCGTTTGCAGGGAACCTCGGCGATCGAGGCCGGCGGCCTTACTCTGCGAGTGACAACTTTCTCAAGCCTGCAATTGTGGGAGCGGCGGGACAATTGCAGAAAATCGAGAACCCCGAAATTCATCCACGTCCTCCCCAGTTTGGAAACATTGTGAACGACCTGGTGCGGAAATGTCTGTGATCTATAACCGGGGAAACCCGAGCCCGTTGCGGCGCTGGAGGGAAGTGAACGAAGTTCTAACCGTTGCAGGAGTTTGCATCTTTAGACTGAAACGGGAATCATGGCCAGTCAAACTTCGTCTGGGAAAAGACTCTGTCTACGCTGACGAGACTCTGGCGATGACCCGAGGCCGCCGGGGTTCTGGTCCAGCCGCGGGTTGATACGATGTCGCGGGGGTTGTCGTGTCCATGGCCGGTCCTTTGCGCGCTTTCTGCAGCCGGTCCGTGGCTTTTTCTTCCGCTTCCAGTAACTGTTCCATGGTCATCGCTTTGGCCAGCCGGTTGCGCTCCCGCAGAACGTAATCATTCACCAACAGGAACCACATGTAGGCGGCTACCACGTCCTTGGGGGTGCCGATACCTTCCGCGTGCGACTGCGCCAGTTTGAGCTGGGCGGTGGCGATCCCCTGCTCCGCCGCTTTCTCGTACCAGGCAAAGGTTGCGGCATCCTCCTGGGCAGGGGCCGGGGTGATCGCAGGCGAAGCTGAGTTCGGCGTAACCGGCTGGCTCAAGGTGAGGAACAGCAACTCCAGCCGGCTGGAAACTCCCAGCTTGTCGAAGATACGGAACAGGTAGTTCTTGATGGTGTGCTGGCTCAAGCCCAGGCGCTCGCCGATTTCGCGATTGCTCAATCCCTCAGCCAGCAGGCGCACGACATCCAATTCACGCTTGGACAGCAACTCTGCCCCCTGCGCATTGACCGCCCGCACAGTGGGCGTCGTAGACAGGGCGTTGAGTACAAAGCCCATTTCCTGGCTGTTGGCCCACACCTGGCCTTCGTGGACGCAGCGCACGCACTTGCACAGCGTCTCCAGCGAGCCTTCTTTACTGAAGACTCCTTTTGCGCCCGAGCGGAAAGCTTCCAGCACAATCTCGGGATTGCAGGAATCAAGCAGCATGACGACGCGGGCGGCTGGCCGCAACGCACGGAACTGGCGCAAGGTCTCGAACCCCAGCAACGGCTTCTCGTCAAGGTTGGAACTGATCAGGACCACGTCGATGGTCTGAACTGCCGCTTGCTGCAGAAACTCCCGGGAACTCGCAGTCGAACCTACGATTTCCAGTTTTTCGTCCCGACGCAATGCATCGGCCAGCAACTGGCTGTGCATGCGGGTATTGTCGGCAACGAATACCTGAATCTTGCCCCCGTTGCGACCTTCTTTGTGCTGCATGACGACTCCTCCGATGACTGCTGCTCGTCGAAACGATCCCGAAACCGAAAACCACAAACGGGGGACTGACTTCTTGGGGAAGGCTTGATCCTGTTTCGCTCTAATCGGCCGCTTGGGGGAGCGTCCTGGAACTCTGTTGGGGAGTGTTCTTCGGCACAAATACTATCATCGGCGCCGCCGGTGTGCAAGCACGCACACATTAAGGTTGCAGAAACCTGCAATCGCCACTTGGGCGAATTTCCCGATCCAAGAAAACGGGCACTCCAGTCACCTGAATAGTGGTGACGAAGGAGCATTGCGCGGATTGAACTTCTGGGTGAGAATCTCCTCGTACTCGTTACAAATCAAACACTTTCACTTTTAGACCTGGGACCGGTGATGCATTCGTCGGCTCACTTGCTTGGGCTAGGTAACCAGTTACTTGATAGAGAAATTAGTCCCTATCCACGGAGAAGATTGCACCGGGGTGGACTGTCTTCAAGAGCGAGGAAAGATAGCCATGGCGCGGATGAGTGTGATGTCACCAATTCTCCCTACCTCTTGCAGATACTTGCATGCGGCTTTAGTTTGAGTGCATTCGAAGCGGGCACCCAGCTCTAACCAAGCTCTCTCCCCCTGTCCGGTAATCGACGCCAAAAACTTGTGATTTATTGGGGCCAAACTGTCAATGGGACTCAGAGGGCGAAGCTATGAGTAGCCTCAGCCAACCGTTCGAACCGGGTATGCAGATTCCTGCAATGGCTGCAAGCGCGGGAAGCTGGTATGCCATTCAGACGCGCGCCCGGCACGAGAAGGTGGTTGCCGACCGGTTGCAGGAGCAAGGCCTGACGACGTTCCTTCCGCTGCTTACCGAGGTTCATCGCTGGAGTGACCGGAAGAAAAAAGTCGAGATGCCGCTATTCAGCTGCTACGTGTTCGCAAAAATGATTCCCACCGGCGAGCAACGTCAGCGAGTCTACCGGGTCAACGGGGTGTTCCGCATCGTCGGGGTGCAGGGCGAAGGCATCGCGATTCCCGACGAGCAGATCGAGTCGGTGCGGGCGCTGGTACAGCAGCACTTGCCCTGGTTTACCCATCCTTTCCTGAAAGTCGGCCAGCGGGTGCGGATTCGTGGTGGCGCATTGGACGGCGTCGAAGGAGTTCTGGCGGCGCAAGCCGGCGAGCGCACTCTGGTGGTTTCTGTCGATGCGATTCAACGATCTCTGGCAGTTCGCATCGAGGGCTACGACGTAGAACCTGTCTAGGCTGTTCCTTAAACTCTTGTCACAGAAACACTCAGAATCGGCGCGAATGCTGATAATCAGCAAGAACCCATCGGCCCTGGCTCCGCTTTGGGCGATCGGCGAAGCTAATTTCTGGCAACTCGAAAACGCCAGCAGCGGCTGGGAAGCCCTGGAGCGCATACAGTCTGACGTGGCGCCGGATCTGGTGGTCCTGGATTTGGCACGCGACGATTCCGACGGGCTGCACACCCTGCGCTGGCTGCGCCGGGTACGTCCCCACATGCCGATTCTCATTCTGGCTCAGGGCGACGATCTCTCCCGCAAGTCCGAGGCGCTTCGCCTGGGTGCACAGGAATATTTGACCCGGCCTTTTGACGAAGAGCAGTTGGAAACCGCGATTCGCCGTCACCTCTCCTCGCGCGGGGAAAGGAACAAGATGGAAATCGCGCCCGAAGAAGTGGAAGCCATCGGCGATCATATGTTCTTTATCGCGGCCAGCCACGCCATGCGCAAGCTGCGAGCCCAGGCTGAGTTGCTGGCGCAGTTGAACGTCCCCTTGCTCATTGTCGGAGAAGACGGCAGCGGCAAAGAAACCGTGGCACGTTTCATTCACAAACATTCCGTCCGCTCCGCCTTCCGTTTCGTGAAGGTGAATTGTGCCGCGTTGCCCGGAGATTTGCTGGAGAGCGAACTGTTCGGCTACGAGCGCAGCATCTTCAAAGGCGCCACTCGCACCCGAGCGGGCAAATTCGACCTCTGCGACCGGGGCACGATCTTCCTGGAGGAGTTCACCGAACTGCCCATCGATCTGCAAAGCAAGCTGCTGCACCTGCTGCAGGAGAAGCCGTCGCCCCGGCCGGGCAGCGAGCTGCCCCGGCCCGATGTGCGAATTTTCGCATCCACGGATGTCGATATCGAGCAAGCGCTCGCCGATGGCCGCCTGCGCCAGGACCTCTATTACCGGTTAAGCGGTTTCACCGTCCATGTTCCCTCTTTGTGGCAGCGGCGCGAGGAGATCCCGCTGCTCTTGGGATATTTCATGAACCGTCTGGCGCGACATTACGGCCTGCCGCCGCGAACTTTCTCGCCAGCCGTGCTGAGCGCCTGCCAGTTTTATTCGTGGCCTGGAAATCTGACCGAGCTGGAGAGCTTTGTGAAGCGCTATCTGGTGGCGGGAGACGAATCGCAGGCCATTCAGGAACTGGATCAGCCGCACCGCGAGGTCGCGGCCCTGCCCTCTGAAATCGGGGAAGAGAATCATGGCAGCAACTCCGGCGGCACCACGGACGAGCCGGCATCGAGTCTCAGATCACTGGTACAGAGCGTTAAGGGAGAGACCGAACGCAATGCCATCTCCACGGCGTTGGAGGCGACACGCTGGAACCGCAAGGCTGCGGCGCGGCTGTTGCGGGTGAGCTACCGTACCCTGCTCTACAAGATTCAGCAGTACCGTATGAGTCCTCCGCCGGGATACTTGCCCGCTTCCGCGAACAGTACTTCAATCAAGGGGAATGGCAACGGCAACGGCCGGGAAAGCTAGCCGCGGCTGGCGCGACATATGAGTTTGGAGCAAGCTATGACTAACGCACTCAACAATATTCGCGGGCTCAGATTAGCTGGGATACTGGCTTTGGCTCTCACGTCGTCCACGATGTGGGCTCAGGCCGCAGTCGCTCCGCCCCAGAGTACCCCCGCTGCCCCGGCCAACGCAGGCCAGGCGCATGACAACACTTTCATCATCGGACAGGACGATGTGCTCGCCATCAATGTATGGAAAGAGCCGGAAGTCTCCCGCTCCGTGCCGGTGCGCTCGGACGGGAAAATTTCGCTGCCATTGGTGGGAGAGGTTCAGGCCAGCGGGCAAACCCCCCATCAACTGGAACTGGAGATCGCCAGGAAACTTCAGAGCTACATTTCGGAGCCGGAAGTAACTGTCATCGTCCAGGAAATCAAGAGCAAGAAGTTCAACATCCTGGGAATGGTGACCAAGCCCGGCTCTTATCCGCTGACCAACTCCGTGACCGTGCTCGACGCCATTGCCCTGGCGGGGGGCTTCCGTGATTTTGCTAAACAGAAGTCGATTTACGTACTGCGGCAGAATCCCGACGGCACCCAGGCAAAGTTCCCCTTTAATTACAAAGATGTCATCAAGGGCAAGAATTCAGAGCAGAATATCAAGCTCGTGCCCGGCGACACCGTTTACATACCCTGAGGGTCCTCAACCATGCGCAATATTTCGATTACATTCTTGATGGTGACCGTGCTGACGGTCTGGGGCGCGGCCCAAGCGCTCCCGGCGGCCACGGGGGGCGGTATCTCCGATACGACCGGTCAGGCGTCGGCTTCTTCGCCGGCGCCCATCACCGGCCAGGGGGGCTCGCTGGAGTACACCTCCGAGCTTGGCCGCAGCAACTATTTTCGCGGAGGCTTGGCCTTTACCACCGCCTTCGATGACAACGTCCTCAACACCGACACCGACCCGATCAGCGACGTCTCCTATTCCATTCTGCCGCACTTCGCGCTGGACCAGTCGCGCGGACGACTGAAGTGGACGCTCGATTATGCCGGCGGCGTCACCATTTATCAGCGGATCACCAGCCGCAACCAGGGTTCGCACAGCGCTGGATTCGAAACCGAGTATCGGATCTCTCCGCATGTCACCTTCCGCCTCAACGACCGCTTTGATGACACGACCACCTTCTTTTCCGCCGACAATAACAACTTCACTTCGCCGGCCGGCGGCGTACTGCAGAGTCCCAACAGCTTCGTGATTACGCCTCTGGCGCGGGAACTGGGAAACTTCACCCAGGCGGAGACGGATTATCAGGTGGGCGCCGGCACGATTGTCGGCGGCAGCGGAAGCTATTACTTCTCGCGCTACAGCGATGTCACCAACGGGGCGGCGAACACCTCGTCCTTGCTCGATACCAAGTCCGAGCAGGCGCAGGGTTTCATTACCCATCGCATTACGCCGCGCAACTGGTCAGGTCTGACCTATCGTTTCCAGCGGTTGACGTTCGGGTCGGGCGACAACGAGACCATCGCGCACAGCATTCTTTACTTCCACACTATCTACCTGCAGCCGAGCATGACGCTATCACTGTTTGCCGGCCCCGAGTACACCGACGTGAGCAGCCGGGTGGTATCGCAAGTCATCCAGCTGCCGCTGATTCTGGTGATCTCCACCCCAGTGGCGCACCAATCCTGGTCGGCTTCCGGCGGTGCGACTTTTGCCTGGCAAGGCCTGCATACCAGCGCGCAAGCCAGTTTCGTACGCCGGACCACCGACGGCGGCGGAGTCTTGGGCGCGGTCCGCACCAACACGGTTGACGCCACGCTGCGGCGCCAGATCAGCCGTTCGTCAAGCATTCTCGGTGGATTCACCTACGGCACCAACGATTCCATCGACTTTTTGTCCACGCCGGGATCGTCGATCCGTGTCGCTTCCGGCCGTTTGGGATTCGAGCGGCGTCTGGGCAACAATCTGTTCGCCAGCGTCGGCT
>Ga0335080_10002091_pt1 | contig 19870 bp, 20 predicted proteins | sample Lox_Sample_34_FD_206720 | JGI IMG/M metagenome (GOLD analysis project Ga0335080, IMG submission 206720) | Soil microbial communities from Loxahatchee National Wildlife Refuge, Florida, United States - Lox_Sample_3.4 | ecosystem: Environmental > Terrestrial > Soil > Wetlands | place: USA...
GGGCGTTGCCACCGCCGCCCTCAGCGTCTCTCTGGACGTCGGCGACCGCCTCGCCCGCGAATTCCGCAGCCTCGGCGCCAATCTCCTGGTCACTCCGCAAGCCGACTCCCTCCCCCTCGAGATCGGAGGCGTCGACTATCGTCCCGCCAACGCCGGCGCCTATCTCCCCGAAGCCGACCTCGGCAAACTCAAGACCATTTTCTGGCGCTTCAACATCATGGCCTTCTCGCCGATTCTGGAAGTTCCGGTGCAAGCCTCAAAGGCCTCGCTTGGCCCACCGCCGGAAAAAATCACTTTAGTCGGAACTTGGAATCATCACAGCGTCCCCATTCCGGATGGTACTTCCTACATCACTGGTATCGACCAGACGAATCCTTGGTGGACTGTGGCAGGGAAGTGGTTTACCGAAGGCTCGGACGAATGCGTTGTCGGCGTCAGTCTCGCCAAGAAGCTCGGCCTGGCTCCCGGTGACACGCTCGACGTATCCTCACAAGATTCCTCCGCCGCCCGCCTATTGAAAATCGTTGGCATCCTTTCCACGGGCGGCCCCGAAGACAACGGTGTTGTTTCCTCGCTTCCTGTTGCGCAGCAACTTGCCGGACAGCCTGGCATGTATCGCCGCCTCTACGTCTCCGCCCTCACCAAGCCCGAAGACGCCTTCGCCCGCAAAGATCCCAAATCCATGACCCCCGCCGAGTACGACACCTGGTATTGCACCCCCTACATCAGTTCCATCGCGCTGCAAATCAGCGAAGAACTAAAGGGAACTGATGTCCGCGTCATTCGCCGCGTTGCCGAAGGCGAAGGCAACGTCCTCTCCCGCGTGCGCCTGCTTCTCTGGCTCGTCACCGGTGCCGCTCTTCTCGCCGCTGCCCTTGCCGTCGGCGCTTCCGCCGCCGCTTCCGTCATCGAACGTCGCACCGAGATCGGCCTCATGAAAGCACTCGGCGCCAACTCTGCCGTCGTCGGCGTTCTCCTCGCTGCTGAACAACTCCTCCTCGCGCTGGTCGGCGGCAGCATCGGCTTCGGCGTTGGCATCATTCTTTCCCGTGTTCTCGGCCAGCGCATTTTCGGCTTCGCTCCCGAGCCGCGCCTCTTTGTCCTTCTCATCGTCCTCGGCCTCGCCGCGTTCATCACTCTTCTCGGCAGCGCCTATCCCTTGCGACAAGCCTCGCGCTACGATCCCGCTCCCATCCTCCGAGGCGAATGATGGCTCCTTCTCCCATGTTCTGGCGCATCATTCGCAGGCTCATCACCGCCAACTACGGTCGTCTCTTCGTCGTTCTGCTCGCTCTCGGCGCAGGCGCTGCCGTCACTAGTGCGCTGCTCAATCTTCAGATCGACGCCAAGAAACGCCTCACCACCGAATTCCGCGCCCTCGGCGCCAATGTCATCGTCGCCCCGCGCACCGGCAACACCGAAAGCGGCGACGGCGCCACAATTGACGAAGCTCTTTTCGCTCAACTTCCCGCCCAATACGAGGGCAAACCCATTCCCGCCGTCGGCTTTCTCTACGTCATCGGCCAGGTCGCCAAGGTCGGCCAGATCCACTTCGAACCTGCTGTCCTCGCCGGCACCGAAGGCCATGGCCTCACGCAAATCCGTCCCGGCCGCCGCACTGACTATCGCTCCGACCTCGAAAACGCCCCCGACGCCTGCGAAGTCGGCGTGAAAGCCGCCGCGCAATTCAAAGTAGCCGCAGGCGATTCGCTGCAACTGAGAAATCAGGGCAGGGAAGCCTCCTGCAGAGTTTTCGCCGTCGTCACCACGGGTGGTGCCGAAGACACCCAAATCTTCACCAATCTTCAAACCGCGCAGCAACTCGCCAATCTTCCCGGCCGCCTCAGTCTCATCCAGCTCAGCGTCAACGCCACTCCCGATTCCGTGAACTCCTTCATCTCCTCGCTCGCCCAGCAGCTTCCCTCCGCCGACGTTCACGGCATCAAGCAATTCGCCGAAGCCGAAGGCCGCATCTACACCCGCATTAGCGGCTTGCTCTCTTCCACCGTCCTGCTTGTTCTCTTTCTGACTTCCCTGTGTGTCATGGCCGGTATGAGCAACGTCGCCGTCGAGCGCAAGAACGACGTCGGCCTGATGAAAGCCATCGGCGGTTCCGTCCGTAAAGTCGTACGCCTCTTCCTCGCCGAAGCCATCCTTCTCGGTTTCGCAGGCGGACTCATCGGCTCGGCGCTCGGCATTCTTGTTTCCATCTGGCTTGGCAAAGCCGTCTTCGGTGTCGCTGCGCAGCCGCGCTTGATTGTGTATCCTATTTCGGTAGCTCTTACCGTTTTCGTTTCCATTGCCGCCGCGTTTCCGTTGCGACGCCTGGCCAGCGTCCGGCCGGCTTCCGTTTTCCGAGGTGAAGAGTGAGCGCCCAGGTCAAAATCGATTCGCTCGTCAAGGAGTACGGCACACTCCGCGCGCTCGATGGCATTTCCTTTCGCATCGAAGCCGGCGAATGGGTCGCGCTCATGGGCCCGTCCGGCTCCGGCAAAACCACCCTGATCAATATTCTTGGCGGCCTCGATACGCTCACATCCGGCCATGTCACCGTCGACGGCGTTGACCTTGCCAACCTCGGCGAAAACGAATTGGTCCGCTATCGCGCCGAAAAAATCGGCTTCGTCTTTCAGCAGTTTCATCTTGTCCCGTATCTCAGCGCCCTCGAAAACGTGATGCTCGCGCAATACTTCCACAGCGTCACTGACGAATCTCAGGCCACCGAAGCCCTCAAGCGCGTCGGCCTTGGCCATCGCCTCACGCATCTTCCGTCGCAACTATCTGGTGGTGAGCAGCAGCGCGTAGCCATCGCCCGCGCGCTTATCAATCAGCCCAAGCTCATCCTTGCCGACGAGCCCACCGGCAATCTCGACGAAGCCAACGAGGAAATCGTCATCGGCCTGTTCCGCGAACTTCACAGCGCCGGCCATACCATTCTGATGGTCACGCACGATCCCGACATCGCGCAGCAAGCCGACCGCCGCATCGAATTTGTTCACGGCCATCTCGCCGTCGATCAGCGCATTTCCATGGACGACGGCATCCACTTCGATCATCTTCTCGAGCAGATCTGGGTTTGTGCCGAAGAAGGCAATGTCGCCGACGTGGAGCACATCCGCACGCCGGGCGGCGTCGATCCCGTTCGCACCCTGGCCCGCATGGAAGACCTCCGCCTCGTACACGTCGAAGCCGACCGCCACGTCGAGCTCACGGATCGTGGCCGCAGCCGCGCCCGCGACGTCATTCGCCGTCACCGCTTAGCCGAGCGCCTTTTCAAGGACACTTTTCGCATCGACGACCATGAAGCTCATAGCCAGGCCTGCAAATTCGAACACATCATCTCCCCCGAACTCGACGAGCGCATCTGCAGCTTCCTCGGCCATCCCACCACCTGCCCGCACGGCAACCCCATCCCCCCCGGCGACTGCTGCAGCCACAACCACAAACCCGAAAATTCCTAGCCTTCTTTGTAGGGGCGCAGCACCGCTGCGCCTCATGTCCCACAGCCTTAGCCAAGATGGCGCCCTGTGCCTTCTTTGGTTTGGTTTCTGTAAGGGCGGCTTTGCCGTCAGCCTTTGCGATCGTTCTCAGCATCGATTAGGTGTGCGCGAGCGCGCAGCGCGACCTGTAGCGCCGGGGTTTCACACCCGCCCTCTCATTTGCAACAACTGAATTCTCCGTCTTTGGAGTCCCAAAGCACTCCCTAAACTGTCTGATCCGGGATTCCGCCAGCCGCATCGCAAGGGCCCGAGGCCCGCCAAATGTTAGCCCAGCCCGCAAGGGCTGGGTATCGATTCCAAAAACCAGGAGCGCCGTAGGCGCGGCACAATCGCCCATCCCACCCAAATGTCGCACCCCCCGTCGAAACCCAAACGTTGCTTCATCGCCCGTTCCGTGAGACCCTCAAACCTCCTCCGCGCCCAAGGAGGATCTAGGTGCTTCCACGCAGAATCGTGGTCACGCTCTTCGCGGTCATCTCCCTCATCTTCGCTCCGTCCACAAACTCCCAATCGCCTCCACCGGCTGCCGCTGCGAAATTCTATTCCGCTCTCACTGGCTGCTGGACCGGCATACTCGAATACCGCGATTACCAATCGAACGAACGTGTCAAACTCCCCACCTGGCTCGAAATCACCGCGACCTCCGATCCGCACGCACTCCAATTCCATTACACCTACGACGACGGGCCCAACAAAACCGTCGAAGACACCGACCGCGTCGAATTGAATCTCGACAGGCGGACCTTCACGGAGACGTCGCCTGACAAAAAGTCCCAGCAAATCTATCAGGTCGATGGCCTCGAAAAACTCTCCCCTGCGGGACTAGGCACTCTGACCCTCACCGGCACTGGCCTCGACGATGACAAAAAGGTCGACGTCCGCATCACGTTGAAGCTCGGCCGCAACTATTATCGCTACGCAAAGGAAACTCGCCTGCCCGGCGCAGACTTCCAATTCCGCGACGCCTACGACTTCACTCGCAGAGATCCTCCCCCAGTCCCACACTAGTCCTGCCCATGTCGTGGTCTTAGTATTTTTTTGTCATCCTAAGGAGCGCTGTTTGCGACGAAGGATCTCAACTGCTGCGTCACCGAAATGTGTCCACTCGCCGCTCGTTGAACCCGCAGTTCACCTCTTCGCTCTCAAATCGCCCAATTTCTCAAACGCGCGAGCACACGGTAAACTGATTACTTCCCCATGCCCACACCCCTCGACCAACGAAAAAAGCCCATCGCCGTCAAAATCCACGTCAAGACCGGCGCAGGCGTTGACATCACTTGGGCTGACGGCCACTCCAGCCACTACGATTTCCCCTATCTCCGCGACAACTGCCCCTGCGCCACCTGTAACGACGAACGCGCCAAAAAAGAGAACATGGGCGCGATGAATCTCCCCGCTTCTCCGCTTCTTCCGATGTATAAACCAAAAGCCCGCGCCAACTCCGCCACGCAAGTCGGCAACTACGCCATCCAGATCAATTTCAACGACGGCCACTTCACCGGCATCTTCAGCTACGACTACCTCCGCACATTCTGTCCCTGCCCGGAATGCGCCAGAGCCTTCCGCAATACGCCAACGCCCCCTGTTTCTCTGTAGTTTTTTGCCTCGAGGAAGACGCTGCACTTTAGGTCGCTGCCGGTTCCGCGGGCTTTGCGCCCGACTCGCCGGGAAGTTCCAGCCCTGCCTTACGCAGGTCGCCGAGAGTCCTCTCCACCATCTCCGGAAGCCACCAGATCAAAAGCACTTCGCGCGCTTTTGCCGCAAAGTTGGGCCGCCGAGCGAGCAGATTGCGCACGGCGACACGAGCCCGTTCTAAGTCCCGACTTGCCTATTTACAATTGCGCGGTCAACTTGCACTGCAGAGAACCAATCCCCCCCGACCGATCGTAGTATCTGGCGCGATAGTATGAAAGATGAGTTTCGCTGTCACGCATCAGGAAGCGTCCCGTCCGCGTCCCGTTTTTCCCGCGGTTCTGTTTTCGACGCGGTTTTCGAACGCGATCACTTTGGAGCCGCAGACTTGCTGAGCTTCGTTACTCTCTCGATTGCGCTGTCCGCTTGCGCTCTGATGCCGTCGATTTCGTACGCATTGCCGTTAGAATCTGTGTACGTCGGCCCCTCTACCTTCGTGGCCAGACGCTTAGCCAATTGGTATTCTCGCAGAGAGTCCGCCCAGTACTTCTCACCTTCCAGGATGTACCCAAACTCAAAGTGACCCAGAGGATTGTTCGCATCTTTTTCGAGCCACTCAAGCAACACGCGGCGCCGCTCTGATTGCATCCCCTTTCTCTTGTAAATCGCATAGAGCGTGGAATAGTTGATCGGGTCTGAAGGATCCAACGCGGTGGCCAATTTGATTTCCTTCACAGCGTTTTCGAAATCGCCTAGGGCATTGTATGCAACTCCAGCTTGGTTGTGCCAGAAGGCTGATTTTGGGTTCTTCTCGATACCAGCTTTTGCTTTCTCTAGTTGAGCACTCCAGTCTGTGCTGACCTTTTGTTGTGCTAAGCTCGGACGCGAAGACACAACTGAACGTGTTGCTAGTGCACAAATGAAGACCAGCATGACGCTTCTAGTCCACTTCATCATGTTTCACCTCAAGGCGCAGGTGGTGCACAAGTGCATTTGGTATTGCTCGCATCAGGGTTCATGCCAACGTTCCAGCCACCCACTTGGACGGCTGCTCCCGTTGTCTGCGCGGTCTGAGTGGGTATAATCGGGAGACCTGGAACATCCACGTGCCACTGTTTCAATTTGTCGCGAGTTTGGCGCTCCCGATGCGATCCGCTGCAGTTTTGACATTCAAACCATGCTTCTTCTGTGACGTTTTCGCGATAGAATTTCCTTATTCGCGTATGATTGGCAAACGAGTCGCAAATACAACTGACAACAGGCCCTTCAGCGCCACCTGAAAAGTCCCAGCCGTTGAATTGCCAAGCAAGGCCATCTTGGACGGTCAAATAAGGTTGGAGCGGATCCCCTCTCATCTGGGGTATTTCCTGCCACTGACTTACCTGTTTGCACTTCAGTCCTAAAGGATCGAGGTAGTCCAATGGCTGATTCTTTACGTATTTGTAGAAGTGAATGCCGGCATTGAACCCAACAGGATCCTCGGATGCGAAACGTCCGCTCTGCGGGTCGTAGTATCTGGCGCGATAATACGATGAGACGCCTTCAGCGGAGGGGAGCAAGTTCACTGGCTAAACGTCTCCTCCAAGCGACCGCGAAACTTATTGAGCCGCGCTTGGCGCTCACGAATGTCGCTCGCATTCGCATTTTCCGTTATTATTTGATGGTACTCTTCCAGTTCAAGCAAAAAATTATGAAGATCAGCGTACTGCAACCTTTCGTGTTGCGTTTTGGCCAACTGACTCAGTCGCGCGACCTCGACTTGTGCCACACCGGAACATTGGGAGAACACGGCATCCCCTTCCGTGGCTTTGCCCATGCATTCTCTAATCGCTAGGTAGGTAGATCGACTAAGCGTTCTGAACTGTGGCGATATTTTGTTAGACTGCCAAACCGTAACACTGGTCCAGAGTACACAGATCAATATGACTGCGAAGACCAGAAGAACACTGTGCACGCCTCGCTTCACTTAACGTTCTGACCTCGTTTTCAATTGCCGTTCACGATTCGTTGGGGCCGAGTTTGCGATTCTGAAAGCGTTCATCATTTCAGACCTTGTGAATCCTGGATTAGTCTGATAATTGGCCCCCACGGACCAAGATCCCTAATATCTTGCGCGTCTTTATATATGTCGAAAGGAGTAGGAAACAAGCCGCCGACAGGGTGAGCGCCCCCAGCAGTCAAAGCGTTTTGAACAGTCGTGGCGCAATCTCTCCCGAATATGTTAAACCGGGTGTTCTTCTTGTATTTCTTCCACCAGTCTAGAATCGCCTTTTCGTTTAGATTCGTCAGCACGACCTGAGAAGGGGCACTCCCCTCGGCATCGGCATCTCGTTGAAGGCCACCAGCGATGGTCGTGTTGATTTGCTCGTCGGGAACGGACCCGAACGGCCCCACCTGCGCGGGCATCCAGGAGATGTATACCTGGCCATCAGGACCGTCAACAGATAGCGATACGTGGCCGAAGTTAAATCCTGGTGCTCCCGGAGAGCCGGACGTCGGCCAATAATATATCGTCACCTTTAAACCGAACGGGTCTTTAAACCTGAGAGGGTTATCATAAACATATCGATAGAAGTCGGCGTCGAACCTAATCGGGTCTTCCGAAATGAACCTTCCGCTCGCGGGATCGTAGTATCTGGCGCGATAGTACGAAAGATGGGTTTTGCTGTCACGCATCAGGATAGGTCCGTCTGTCTCGGTTTTCCCCACTTCGGCGATTTGCTTGTGCCCCTGACAGTCTATTAAACCTCCTCGCTGCGCGATATCTTCTTGAGAGAGGCGGCCGCTTCAGTTCTGATCTCTTTCGAATCATCTTTGAGAAGCGATTCGAGTTCACGGATTGCCGAACGGCGGAGCGCCTCGTCTTGGGTTTTTCTTGCTAGAGTTTCAAAACCATGCGGAAAGCTCTCTTGCAGGCGGGCGGGCCGCACTGCTCCGCTACGGGTCTTTCTACCGCTTGGCCGACCGCCGAAACCGCTAGCGCACACACCCAAATCCGCCAGATTTTCGAGAACGGAATGAATCTCACGCTGACCTGTATCCTCCGCTGCCACCACGTCTCATGTCCATCATCATGAAAGACCGCGCCTGCAATTTCCAGCCTCTCCCGCGCATCTGTTGCCTCGAATTTGTCCTCCTTTGGTCCGAATCACTCCTCCGCTTCTAAATCCTGCGAGAATATCGTTTCTCTATGTAGCCACCTGACTGGACTTGCTCCCCGAAAAATGGGAGCATTAAAACCTGCAGGTCACATCTACCTTTTCATGAGTAGCACCCCCCAAATCCCGGCTGTTAAGCCCAGCCGAGGCAACGGAGTCCCACGCGTTCTCGTCGCGACTACCGCCCTCCTCAGCTTCATTTCCTTTTGGCGCGCCGCTGCCATCGTCCTCAACGACCTCGCCTCGTCCGCCTACTACGCCGGTGGTGAAGCGGAAGGCTACATCGGCAAAGCTGCTCCCTGGTTCATCCTCGGCATCATGCTGTTCTCCTATGCCGTCCGTGCCGTTTACGTGGAGAGTTGCAGTATGTTCGTTCGCGGCGGCGTATATCGCGCCGTCAAGCAGTCCCTCGGCGGCGGCCTTGCCAAGTTCAGCGTCTCGGCTCTGATGTTTGATTACATTCTCACCGGCCCTATCAGTGGCGTCTCCGCTGGCCAATACCTGGCTGGTCTGATCAGCGATGTACTCCAGTACTTCCACCTTGGTGCGCCGCTTACCGAGCGCAGTGTCGACATCGTCGCGGTCGCTTTTGCTTTGATCGTGACTGTCTATTTCTGGTGGGAGAACACCAAGGGCATTCCCGAATCCAGCGACAAAGCTCTCAAGATCATGAAGTTGGTCACCGTCATGGTGGTCATCCTCATCGCCTGGTGCGCTTACACTTTGCTCGTTCGTCATCCTGCCCTGCCGCCACTTCCTTCCCCCCGCAACCTGCGGCTCAGTGACAGTGCTATGGGTTGGCTGGCGCACACCGTACTTCCTCAATTCGGCGTAATTGCGGTATTCATTGCCCTTGGCCATTCCGTCCTGGCGATGAGCGGCGAGGAGTCTCTCGCCCAGGTCTATCGGGAAATTGAGCATCCTAAGCTCCCTAATCTGAAAAAGGCCGGGATGGTCATCTTCGTTTACAGCCTGGTCTTCACCTCGCTGGTCTCCTTTTTCGCCGTGATGATTATTCCGGATTCGGTCCGCCAGTCTTTTCTTGAAAACCTGATCGGCGGCCTTGCTATGAATCTGGAGGGCCCGCTGGTCGCGCGCCTGATCTTCCACGCCTTTGTCGTCGTTGTGGGGACTTTAATTCTGGCCGGTGCGGTGAACACCGCGATCGTCGGCTCGAACGGCGTTCTGAACCGCGTCTCGGAAGACGGCGTCCTTAGTTCTTGGTTTCGCCAACCTCATCCGAAGTTCGGCACCAGCTACCGGATTATCAACATCGTTGTGTTGCTGCAGCTACTTACCATCGTAATCAGCCGTGGTCACGTGACTTTCCTCGCGAACCTCTATGCCTTCGGCGTCATCTGGAGTTTCGCTATGAACGGGCTTGCCGTTCTCGTCTTGCGCTATACCAATCCGGGCCAGCGCGAATTCCAGGTCCCTTTTAATTTCACCGTACGGGGTGTCCAGGTCCCGGTGGGTCTCGGCCTGATCACCTTGACGCTTTTTCTTATTGCTGTGGTGAACCTCTTTACGAAGCCCATCGCTACCGTCGCCGGCGGCACCTTCTCCATCTTGCTCTTTATCGGCTTTACCATTTCCGAGCGACGCACTCATGGCAGTGCCGGCCATGTTGAGATGGATCAGTTCAATCTCGAATTAGAAGGAGAACTCACTCCAGAGGCCGTCGGTGCTCGGCCCGGCAACATCCTCGTCCCGGTAAGCAATCATTACAATCTCTACCATCTGGCCAACGTACTCGAGCGTATCAAACCGGGGCGCCGCGACATTGTTGTCCTTCACGTTCGTCTCTTGCGCCGCGCCGCTTCGGGCGAATACGAACTCGAAGCCGACCAGCTTTTCGGCAGTATCGAACAGCATCTTTTCTCACAAGCTCTTTCCATGGCCGAAAAGCGTGGCAAATCCATTCGCCTTGCCATCGTCGCCGCAAACGAGTTGTGGGACGGCATTCTGCGTGCTGCTACTTCTCTCCAATCGAGCACTATCGTCCTCGGCCATTCCCCCAAAGAATCCACCGAAGAGCAAGCTCGGCATTTCGGCGATGCTTGGGAGCGACTTGCGGACCCCAAGCCCCAGTTCAATCTTGAAGTCCATTTCCCCAATGGTGACAAGGTCTACAAAGTCCTCGGTCCTCACGCTCCGAATCTCACCGCCAACGAAGTCAACCTGATTCATCGACTTTGGCTTCGTTTCAGCGACAGCATCGCTCCGCTCGAAATGCATCACCATGATGTCGTCCATTTTGCTTTGGAAGAAGTCCAGAAGGAACTCGACGAAGGCCGAGAAGACGAAGTGGTTGCGCGGTTGCGTGCGCACGTCGAGGCGAATTTGAAGAAGAGACAGGGTAGCTAGCTCTGGCCCGCCACACCCGCACAATTTGAAATCTGCTGGAACCCCGCTTCGGATTGGTCTGGCATCTGGCGCGTCCGGAAATAAAATAGGAAGCAGACCGAACCCCGCTTCCTATTCCGGAATATCCCGATTATTGCTTCGACATGCCTTGTCGAACGATCGTGCTAGACCGCGCTCGTGCAGTGACCGCACTTCTTCGCTGTTACCGGAATCGGCATCGCGCATTGCGGGCAGTCCCTCGTCGTCGCCGGCGGTGGGGGCGGCTTGGGCATCCATCGGTTCACCGACCGCACCAGCAGGAACACCGCGAACGCTACGATCACAAAATTGATGATGGTGTTTATAAAATTCCCGTAATTCAACGCCGCACCGGCCTTCTTCGCATCAGCCAATGTCGGAAACGACTGGTCACTGAGATTGATATACAGTTGCGAAAAGTCCACGTGGCCCACCAATTTACCGATCGGCGGCATGAGCACATCGTCGACCAACGACGACACCACCTTCCCAAACGCCGCGCCGATGATCACACCGACCGCCAAATCCAACACGTTACCCCTCATTGCAAATTCTTTAAACTCTTTGAGCACGAGTAGTTCTCCTTTACCCCGAGTCCGTCCAAGGTGGACGCAGGGTTTTCCTCGATTTTTTCGTGTTTCAAAGGCCCGGGGCGGGCCAAGCCTGAAGAGGGCACTGAACCGAGTGGATTATATATCTGAATCTCGGACTATTGCTGCTTCAAAATCAGTAGCGAACCAAATGCTCCGCGCAGTATCAGCACCAACCCGCAAACAGCCAACAATTTTCCGACCCACAGAAAAGGCACTCGCGTCATCGCCAGCATCAGTACTCCCAACAGCAGCAGCGATCCCCCGCGGTTCCATTTCTGCCACTTCATCCACCACTGCTGCGGCCGCGCCAGCGCCATGGCGCCCCACGCCGCCACCCCAACACTTAGAATCAGCCAGTAGAGTCCTCGCCGGTCGAAGTTGATGTGGCCGGTTACGCCTAGCCACATCACCAGGGCACCCAGAAGCAGAAAAATCACTTCTACAATGAGTTGGCTAAGTCGCGCAGGACTGAGCATCACCGCCACGCTTCACTTACGACACGCGTTCGATTTTCACCTTCATCGTCACCGGCACCCGCGGCCGGTCCATCGAATCTCGCGCTGTGTTCGAAATCTTGTCGGCCACGTCTTGGCCTTCCACCACTTCACCGAAAATCGTATGCCGGTTATCCAAGTGAGGAGTCGGCGCCACGGTGATGAAAAACTGGCTGCCGTTCGTATTCGGTCCCGCATTTGCCATCGACAGCTTTCCCGCTTTGGAATGTTTCAGCGACCCATGAAACTCATCCCCGAACGAATATCCCGGTCCCCCGCGGCCATCTCCCCGAGGGCACCCGCCTTGAATCATGAATTGCGGAATCACTCGGTGAAACGTCAGACCGTCGTAGTACGGCCGTTTTTCCTTCTTCCCCGTCATCGCATTCGTAAACTCTTTCGAGCCTTCTGCCAGCCCAATGAAGTTCTCCACCGTCTTCGGGGCTTCTTTGTCAAACAGCTTGCAGACGATGTTCCCGACTGACGTCTCAAATATCGCGTACGTTCCTGCCGCTCGTGCCATACACTCTCCTTGATTCATTCGTTCTCATCCTACACCATGTGGCGCAAGCCCACCATTCGCGGTCCTGCCGTTGTAGAGGGGCAGCATCGCGCGGCGAACATACTCGAATGAATCAACGACTTGTCATCTTGAAGGAGCCCGCCGCGGCAGGCGACGCTGGATCTCATATTGCACCTTGCCTGAGCCGCTCTCGGCGGAGATGTAGACAAAATCTACCACTCCTTCTGCTTCCTCAACTCCGTAATATGTGCCGTGTGGTGCCGCGAATGCCAGGCGTACAAAAACAACAACCAATCCACCGTGCGCACTCCATGCTCCGGATGCCTGAACGTCCAAGCAAAATCCTCCACCTTTAGCGACTGCAGCAGCCGCACCCAACGCTCATGGAGAGGATCGATCAGCCGCAAAGACACTTCTACTGGAGCATGCTCCGCATCTTCCAGCTTTGCCCAAACTCCTTCCTCATACGGCTTAATCGTCGGCTCTTTCTCTGTCAGCGCAAGGCGTAGCCGAATGTACGCATTCAGATGGCTGTCCGCCACGTGATGCACCACCTGCCTGAGCGTCCAACCACCTTCGCGATAGGGCGTGTCGAGTTGGGTGTCGTTCAGGCCCTTCACCGCCGAACGCAATCTTTCCGCCGCGCTCGCAAGTTCCCGGATTGCTTCCGCCCGCGTTGCCGACGTGGTCTGCGCCGGCATCTCGAATTTTCCGACTGGGTACCGTGGGTCCACCGCCCCTCCTCCTGAAGCCGTTTACCTTCGGTTGCTCGCCAATAAGACTAAATAGATGGCTCCGGACGGTCCATCGGTACACCGCGTCGTCTCCTTCCAAATTGGCCGTGCAGTCTCGCAAGCCCTTGTGCCACACTCATTTTCGCCGCTTGGCAATGCTAGAATCTTCTTACTCCTGTAACTTCAGGCGCTGTCGCTGAATCTAATTTGCGGAGTTTATTGATGCATAACGTCATCATCATTGGAAGTGGCTGCGCCGGTTTGACCGCCGCTATCTATACAGCCCGCGCCAATCTCAATCCCTTGGTTCTCGATGGCCACGAGCCCGGTGGACAGCTCTCCCTCACCACCCACGTCGAGAACTTTCCAGGTTTTCCCGATGGCATCATGGGTCCGGAGCTGATCGAGAACATGCGCCGTCAGGCCGCCCGTTTCGGCGCCGATTTCAAGGCAGGGACGGTTTCCGAAGTCGACCTCAGCCAGCGCCCCTTCAAGGTCAAGGCGGGCAACGAATTCTACGAAACACGCTCTCTCATCGTCGCCGCCGGTGCCTCCGCGCGTCTCCTCGGTCTGAAGGGCGAAAAGGAGTTGATTGGTCGGGGTCTCTCTACCTGCGCTACCTGCGACGGCTACTTTTTCCGCGGCAAGCCCATCGCTGTCGTCGGTGGCGGCGACTCTGCCATGGAAGAGGCCAACTTCCTCTCGCGCTACGCCAGTCGCGTCTATCTGATCCATCGACGCGAAGAGTTCCGCGCCTCCAAGATCATGATTGATCGTGCCAAGGCCAACGAGAAAGTCGAATTCGTCACGCCATACCTCGTGGAAGAAATTCTTTCGCCGCAAGGGCTGGTCAACGCCGTTCGCCTTCACAACTCCAAAACGGGAGAACAGCGCACCATCGACGTGGACGGGGTCTTCGTCGCCATCGGCCACAATCCCAATTCCACTGTTTTCAAGGGCAAACTCGAAATGGACGAGAACGGCTACCTCATCGCCCGTCACGGCAGCCTGACCAATATCCCCGGCGTATTTATCGCTGGCGACGTCCAAGACCACCGCTACCGCCAGGCCGTCACTGCCGCCGGTTCCGGTTGCATGGCAGCCCTCGACGCCGAAAAATTCCTCGAAGAACACAAAGACTGACGCTGCCCGTCGAACGCGCCTTAGCCTCTGTTGTGCAAGTACGCAGCCCTGCTGTGCCTTGTCCCCACATACGTTTCTCATTTTGCCCGTCTAGAAATGAACGTTGTCATCCTGAGCGAAGCGAAGGATCTCAACCGCTGCGTCTTGCCTCGGCCCGCGCTTCCTCCCATCGCGCTCGCTCAGTGTGCCTCGAATGCCATCCCCTCTATCTACTGGCTCGCCACACAACATTCGTTGCATAATTGATAGGTACACTCAATGCTTCGTACGACACTACTGAAGCTCTCCGAAAACAAAGGTCTCGCTCACTGGGTCACAACGAACGGCGCAACGCGCCGGATGTCCCACCGTTTCGTCGCCGGAGAAACCCTCGATGAAGCCATCGCCGCGGCTCGCGCCTGCAACGATGCCGGAATGGCCGTCTCTCTCGATTGCCTCGGCGAGAATGTCTCCACCCCCGCGGATGCCCAAAAGGCCCGCGACACTTATCTCGCCATGTACGACCGTATCGCCCAGCAAAAACTGAACGCCAACGTGTCCTGCAAGCTCACCCAGCTCGGTCTCGATCTCTCCGTCGAATTCTGCGAGGGACTGGTCATGTCCATCGCCGAACGCGCCGCTGCTCAAGATAATTTCTTACGCATCGATATGGAAGGCTCGGTCTATACTCAGCGCACCGTCGAACTCGTCAAACGTGTTCGAGCCCAGACTCCCTCCGTCGGCACCGTCATCCAGTCCTATCTCTATCGCAGCGAAAGCGACGTTCACGACCTGCTTTCCTACGGTTGCCGCATCCGCCTTTGTAAAGGCGCGTACAAGGAGCCTCCGGACGTCGCCTTCCAAAGCAAAGCTGACGTTGACGGCAACTATGTCCGCTTGATGCGCCTGCTTCTCCCCAGCGGCTTCTATCACGGTATTGCCACGCACGACCCGCATATGATCGCCGAAACCATTCGCTGGGCCGCCGAAAAGAAAATTTCCAAGGACGATTTCGAGTTCCAGATGCTCTATGGCATCCGCTCCGATCTGCAGCGCCAACTCGTTCGCGACGGCTATCGGGTCCGCATCTATGTCCCTTTCGGCCTCGAGTGGTTCCCCTATTTCATGCGCCGGCTCGCCGAACGCCCCGCCAACGTCGGTTTCTTCGTCCGCAACTTCTTCCGCTCCTGATCCAACTATCGACTACCAACTACTGACTACCTTCCTCATCCCCAACTCTCCCCCGGTTCCATCGCATGGATCTCCAGGCCCTTCACGTCCTTCGTCTCTGCCTTCAACTGCTCTGGAGTACCGGTCAACACCGGAAACGTAGCAAAGTGAATCGGAATGACATGCTTCACGCCTAACAGCCGGATCGCATACGCAGCTTCCTTCGGCCCCATCGTAAACAGGTCTCCGATCGGCAGGCACGCGATGTCCGGCTTATACAGCTCCCCGATCAGTTTCATGTCCCCGAACAACGCCGTGTCCCCGGCGTGATAAATGCTCAGTCCGCCCGGCATCCGGATCACGAATCCCGCCGGCTCTCCCGCATACACGCGATCTTTTCCGTCCTGAATCGAACTCGAATGAAACGCATGCGTCATCGTCAACTCGAACTCGCCGACCTTCTGTGTCCCGCCCTTGTTCATCGGTCGCGTCTCTTCCACGAATCCCTTGCCTTCGATCCACAGGCAGGCCTCATAAATGGCCACAATTTGCGGCCGGTGCTTCTTCGCCAGCTTCAACAAATCTCCGACGTGGTCTGGATGCCCGTGCGTTAAAAAAATGTGATCCAGCTTCTCCACTTTTTTCAGTGCCTCTGGACATCGCGGGTTCGTCATCACCCACGGATCGATCAACGCGTATTCCCCGCTCGCCGTTCTCAATCCAATCGTGCTATGCCCGTAATACGTAATCGTGTTGCCCTTCAGATCCAGCATGACCGTCCTCCGCTAAGTAGCATAGGTTTTAGGCTGTGAGCGAGCAGCGCAATCCGTAGTGGCGGGTCTTCAGGCCCGTGTCTTTTCTCGCGCGAAGCAACCAAGGCTGGGTACTCGCCTCTACTTCGCCAACAATGTCCGAATCGCCGCGTCGTAGGTATCGTGATCCCCTGATCCCACCAGGTGGCCGATCTGCGAGCCATCCTTTGCATAGAAGAACGACGCCGGTATCGCTCCGTTCCACCCTTGCATCACTCCATTCGCAAACGCATCCTCGCTTCCTTTGGTCTTACGGTAATTCGGAAACACCGGCTTGTATCGTGCCAAGAATCGCCGCATCAGGATCAAATCTCCATCCTGGTCCAGGCTGATTCCTACGACCTTCAGCCCCTTCGGCGCGTACTGCTTCGCCAGTTCATTCAGCATCGGGTATTCATCGCGGCAAGGTTCGCACCACGTCGCCCAGAACGTCATCACCAGCGGCTGTCCCTTGTACTTGGCCAGCAAATCTTGATACCCCTTCAAATCGATCATCGCCGGATCTTTCGCCGGCGCTGTCGTCTGCGCAAAACCCAGCATTACCGTCGCCATCAGCAACAACGCCACCAGCCCAATCTTCCTCTTCATACTCTCCCTTTCCCCTCAATTCTAACCTCTTCCGCCCGGTTGAGAATCTTCCGCCTTCCTCGTAAAATTGAATGAGGTGCTTGCGACCTGGCAGGGCCGTGCTATCTTTGACGTTTCCCGCGCATTCTCGGGGACCGGTTGGCTGCCGCACATCTAAGGAGACTGTTCTAATGGCTTATGTGATTGCCGAACCTTGCGTCAACACCAAGGACACCGCCTGTGTTGATGTCTGCCCCGTGGATTGCATCCACCCGCGCAAAGACGAGCCGGCCTATCAAACCGAAACCATGCTCTACATCAGCCCCGTCGAATGCATCGACTGTGGCGCCTGCGTTCCCGTCTGTCCCGTCACCGCGATTTTCGCTCTCGAAGACCTGCCCGAAAAGTGGCAGCAGTACACCGCCATGAACGCCGACTGGTACAACAAAAAGTAGCCGTTCTCCACACAGGATTGAGCGTCATCCACGGCGTCTCGGTGAACCGAGGCGCCGTACCATTTTGCGTTGCCCGTAGTGGCGGGTCTTCAGACCCGTGCTTTCCACTGCGCCTTACTCTCTAACCTAACCGTTGACAGTTGATTTTCGTCCCAACCTTTCCGCCAATTCCGCCATCCATGTAGCATAGGCTTTAGCTCGTGCAGTGTTGGGGGCACGATAAATCGTGCCCGGCGCTAGCCGCATCAGAACGGTATCCGGAATTCTCAGGAGTAATCGTGGCCAATCGGCATCACATCGCAGTGCTGATCGTTCTTTTATTAGGCGCTGCCGTCTCCTCCCGCGCCCAGATCCAGCCACCCCCTCCCAACCTCGACGGAGTCTACGCCGGCACCTTGCAGGCTGGCGAAGCGCAGCTCCATTTAGTCCTCCACCTCACCAAAAATCCTCAAGGCGAACTCCACGCCACCCTCGACAGTCTCGACCAGGCAGTTTACGCCATCGAAGCCACCGCTGCTTCGCTCCGCGGCAGCACTCTGAGATTCGAAGTCGCCTCCGTCGGCGCCCATTTCGAAGGTACCGTTTCCGCCGATCGCAAATCCATCGATGGTTTATGGTCCCAGGGCGACGCCGCTCTTCCCATCACTTTCCGCCGCAAAGACGCGCCTCGTAAGCCAAATGATGCTCGCTTCTCCGTCGAAGGCCTCTGGCAGACCGCTCTCGACGCTCACGGCATGCGCCTCCGCTTCCAGCTCCACGTCTCGCACGACACCGACGGCGAGCTTGTGGCGTCCCTCGATAGTCTCGATCAAAGCGTCAGTGGCCTTCCGGCTGTTAACGTGTCGCAGAAAGAAAACTCCGTCCATTTCGAAGTACCTGCTGTAGCCGGCGCCTACGACGGCACTCTTAACGCCGCGAAAAACTCCATCACCGGCAAGTGGTCGCAGACCGGCGCCGACGCCATGCTCACCTTCACTCGCTCTGATCAGCCGCTGGAACTGCGTCGTCCGCAAATCCCTGCCAAGCCTTATCCCTACCGTGAAGAAGACGTCACGTTCCCGAACAAGTCGGCGAACGTTATGCTCGCCGGCACGCTTACTCTTCCCAAAGGCGCCTTTCCTTTCGCCGCCGCCATCCTCGTCGCTGGTTCAGGCCCGCAGGATCGCGACGAATCCATCGCCAATCACAAACCTTTCCTCATTCTCGCCGACTACCTTACGAGGAAGGGAATCGCCGTTCTTCGCTACGACAAGCGTGGCACTCCCAAGTCCACCGGCAACGCTGACGATTCCACTACGCTCGATCTCGCCTCTGACACCGAAGCTGCCATCACTTATCTCAAAACGCGAAAAGAAATCGACCCCGGCAAGATCGGCCTCATCGGCCACAGCGAGGGCGCTATCATCGCGCCATACCTCGCTTCGCGTTCAAAAACAATTCCCTGGTTAGTTCTTCTGGGTGCGCCTGCCACCAAAGGCCGGGACACGCTTCTCAAGCAATCCGAGCTCATCGCCCGCGCGGGCAATCTCACTGAACCGCAAATCCAGGCCAGTCTCGATTTCGACGAGGCCGCCTACGACCTTGTGCTCCAGGAGAAAAGCACCGACGCTCTGGCCGCCAAGCTCGTCGCGCTCGTTAAAGCCAGTGGCATGGACTCGGCCATTCCTCCCTCTGCGCTCGAGCAGCAACTCCGTATGCTCACCTCTCCCTGGTTTCGCTTCTTCCTTGGCTATGACCCGCTCCCCAATCTTGAGAAGACTGTGTGCCCGGTCCTCGTTCTCTACGGCCAGAAAGATCTGCAGGTTCCTGCCAAGGTCAACATGCCACTGGTGCAGAAAGCCTTTGCGGATGCGGGCAACAAAAACACCGAGATCCGCCAGCTCGCCGAACTCAACCACCTCTTCCAGCACTCCTACTCCGGCTCTCCCGCCGAGTACGCCGCCATCGAGGAGACCTTTGCCCCCGAAGCACTCCAGGCCATCTCCAATTGGCTAATCCCCCAACTCTCCGCCTCCAAGTAGCCCTAGGAGTGCGGGAGTTCTGCTCCCGCTTTGCTCGACGGCTCTGCCGCGTCCGTTACGTCATATGACCGCCTGGCCGCTCGTTTGAATTGGTTCTGGCTGTCCTTCTTTTTGCTCTTCGCGTAACACCAGGCCTCACGCGACCTCTCTTCTCTTCGTTCCTCACTTTTGCGTCACTTCCACCGCCCCCGTCAGCGTGGTCACCGAACTCGTCCCTACAAAAATCTCAAACGTTCCGGGCTCCACCACCTTCCGCATCCCCGCGCCATAAATTGCCAGATCATCCGGCGACAGCGCGAATTCCAAGTTCCGGCTCTCGCCTGGTTTCAAATGCACCCGCTGAAACCCTTTCAGGGCCAACACCGGCCGCGCCACCGAACTCACTTTCTGATGGATATACAATTGCGGAACTTCATCCCCTTCGCGATCTCCCGTGTTCGTGAGCGTCACCGCAACCTTTACGCCTCCGCCGGGAAGAATCGAGGACGGTTCCACCCGCAACTGATCCAATCGAAACGTTGTGTAACTCAGTCCATGTCCAAACGGAAACAGCGGCTGCCTTGACGCAAACGCATAGGTCCGATTCCGTGATGGCTTGTGATTGTAATAATCCGGCAATTGCCCCACGGAACGCGGAAACGATATGGGCAGCTTTCCACCGGGGTTCACGTCACCGAACAGCACCCGCGCCAACGCCGTCCCAC
>Ga0335080_10002092_pt1 | contig 19865 bp, 19 predicted proteins | sample Lox_Sample_34_FD_206720 | JGI IMG/M metagenome (GOLD analysis project Ga0335080, IMG submission 206720) | Soil microbial communities from Loxahatchee National Wildlife Refuge, Florida, United States - Lox_Sample_3.4 | ecosystem: Environmental > Terrestrial > Soil > Wetlands | place: USA...
TTACGCCAACGCCCTCGACCGCAGCAACCTCGCTCACGTGCTGCATCCGCTCATCGGCCTGGGCTTCGGCGGCTCCCTCATCTCGATCTTCGCCAGGCTCGGAGGCGGCATCTTCACCAAGGGCGCCGACGTCGGTGCCGACCTCGTCGGCAAGGTGGAGGCGGGGATCCCGGAGGACGACCCGCGCAATCCGGCGGTGATCGCAGACAACGTGGGCGACAACGTCGGCGACTGCGCAGGCATGGCGGCGGACCTGTTCGAGACCTACGCCGTCACCATCATCGCGACCATCATCCTCGGAGCGCTGATGATGCACACGCAGGATCCGGCGCTCGCCGTCTATCCGCTCGTCTATCCGCTCGCCATCGGCGGCTTCGCCATCATCGCCTCGATCGTCGGCACCTGGTTCGTGAAGGCAAAGCCGGGGGACCGCAGCGTCATGCCGGCGCTTTACAAGGGACTCATCGTCGCCGGCGTGGTGGCGCTCATTGCGTTCTACCCGATCACCGTGCTGCTGATGCAGCGGGTGGTCGAAACCGTCCAGTTCGACATCGGCGGAGCCTCCAGGCTGATCACGGTGTGGCACCTCTACGGCACCGCGGTGGTCGGGATGGCGCTTACCGGCTTTCTGGTCTGGATCACCGAGTACTACACCGGCACCGAGTTCAAGCCGGTGCAGCACGTGGCCGCGGCGAGCGTCACCGGGCACGCGACCAACATCATCGCCGGGCTCGGCGTGTCCATGAAATCGACCGCCTGGCCGGTGCTCGCCGTATGCGTGGCGATCGGCGCCTCGTACTCGCTCGCGGGCCTTTACGGCATCGCGATCGCCGCGACCTCGATGCTTTCGATGGCCGGCATCATCGTCGCGCTGGACGCCTACGGGCCCATCACCGACAACGCGGGCGGGATCGCCGAGATGGCCGACTTGCCGGAGGCGGTGCGCAACATCACCGACCCGCTCGACGCGGTCGGAAACACCACGAAAGCGGTCACCAAGGGCTACGCCATCGGCTCGGCGGGTCTTGCGGCGCTCGTCCTTTTCGCCGACTACACGCACGCGCTCGAGGCCGGCGGCAAGTCCTACACCTTCGACCTTTCGAACCACATGGTCATCATCGGGCTCTTCATCGGCGGCATGGTCCCCTACCTTTTCGGCGCGATGGCGATGGAGGCGGTCGGCCGCGCGGCCGGGTCGGTCGTGCTGGAGGTGCGCCGCCAGTTCAAGGAGATCGCGGGCATCATGCAGGGCACGGCCAAGCCCGAGTACGGAACGGCGGTGGACCTGCTCACGCGCGCCGCGATCAAGGAAATGATGCTGCCTTCGCTGCTGCCGGTGCTGGTGCCGATCCTGGTCGGCCTGATCCTCGGCCCGCAGGCGCTCGGCGGCGTGCTGATGGGCACCATCGTCACGGGTCTCTTCGTCGCCATCTCCATGTGCACCGGCGGCGGCGCGTGGGACAACGCCAAGAAATACATCGAGGACGGGCACTACGGCGGCAAGGGTTCGGAGGCGCACAAGGCGGCGGTCACCGGCGACACGGTCGGCGACCCCTACAAGGACACCGCGGGTCCTGCGGTCAACCCGCTCATCAAGATCATCAACATCGTGGCGCTGCTCATCGTGCCGCTGATGTCCTGAGCGCCTGTTGAGGAAGGCTCTTGCGGGGGCGGCTGCGGCCGCCCTTTTTGTTTTCTGCGCCGGCGCGGCCGCGCGCGATTCCGTCGCGGCGCAGCGCTTCATGGTGTCCGCGGCGCACCCGCTCGCTGCCGAGGCCGGGTACGCGGTGCTCAAGCGCGGCGGCAACGCGATCGACGCCGCGGTCGCGGTCCAGGCGGTGCTCGGCCTGGTCGAGCCGCAGTCCTCCGGCCTCGGCGGCGGGGCGTTCCTCCTGTACTGGTCCGCGAAGGACGGGACGCTGACGAGCTACGACGGGCGCGAGACGGCCCCCGCCGCGGCGCGTCCCGACCGCTTCCTAGACGCCCAGGGCAGGCCGGTCGCTTTTTTCGACGCCGTGGTAGGCGGGCGCTCGGTCGGCGTCCCGGGCGTGCTGCGCATGCTCGAGCTCGCGCACCGCGCGCACGGCCGCCTTCCCTGGACGGAGCTCTTCGCCGACGGCATTTTCGAGGCCGAGGAGGGCTTTCCACTGTCGCCGCGGCTCCACGCAAGCCTCGAGGCCGACCGCTATCTGCGCGACGACGCGCGTGCGCGGGCGCTCTACTATCTGCCCGGCGGCGCGGCCCGGCCGGCCGGCGAGCGCATCGTCAACCGAGCCTACGGCGCGACGCTACGCGCCGTAGCGAGGCAGGGTGCCGACGCGTTCTACCGCGGCCCGATCGCCCGCGACATCGTGCGCGCGGTGCGCAGAGCGCCGAAGGCCGGGGACCTCGCCGTGTCCGACCTCGCGGGCTATGCCGCCGTGCAGCGCGCCCCGGTGTGCGGACCCTACCGCCGCTGGCGCGTGTGCTCGATGGGGCCGCCGAGCTCCGGCGGCATCGGAGTGCTGCAGATCCTCGGGCTTCTCGAGCGCACCGGGTTCGAGCATGCGGCGCCGCAATCGGCCGAGGCGCTACACCTTTTCTCCGAGGCGGGCCGGCTCGCGTACGCGGACCGCGCGCGCTATCTCGCCGACCCTGCATTCGTGCCGGTCCCCGTGGCGCGCCTTCTGAGCGGAGAGTATCTCGACCGGCGCGCGGCGCTGATCGGGCCGCGCTCGATGCGCCTCGCCGTGCCCGGCGACACCGAGTCGCACGGCACGACACATTTCAGCATCGTGGACGCCGAGGGCAATGCGGTCGCCATGACGAGCACGGTCGAGAACGTCTTCGGCAGCCGCATCATGGTGCGCGGCTTTCTCCTCAACAACGAGCTCACCGACTTCGATTTCGTCCCCGGCTCGGCCAACGAGGTGCGCGCGGGCAAGCGCCCGCGCAGCAGCATGGCGCCGACGATGGTGCTCGACGCCGGCGGCAACGAGCTCGTGCTGGCGATCGGCTCTCCCGGAGGGCCGTTCATCATCAATTTCGTCGCCCGGGCCCTCGTCGCCCGCCTCGACTGGGGGCTCGATCTCCAGGCGGCGCTCGACGCGCCGAATTTCGGCAGCCGCAACGGCCCGACCGAGATCGAGCGCGGCACCGCGTACGAGGCGCTCGTCCCGGAGCTGCGCGCGCGCGGCCATGAAGTCGTCTTGCGGCCGATGACGAGCGGCCTGCACGCGATCGAGCGGGCGGAGCGGGGCTGGCGCGGCGCCGCGGACTCGCGGCGGGAAGGAGTAGTCCTTGGCGACTAGGCCGGAGCGTCCAGGGGCAGGCGGACGCTGACGCGCAGGCCGGCGGGCTGGGCATCGCCGAGGCGGATCGTGCCGCGGTGGGCCGTTGCGATGCGCCTCGCGATGGCGAGCCCGAGCCCGCTGCCCGTCTGCACGCTCCCGGCAACGCGGTAGAAGCGGTCGAAGACGCGCTCGCGCTCTGCCGCGGGAATGCCGGGCCCGCTGTCCCTCACTTCGATCGCTGCCTGATCGCCGTCGCGGAACACCGCGAGGTCCACGCGGCCGCCCGGCGGCGTGTACTTGACCGCGTTGTCGACGAGATTGTCGAGCATCGTGCGCAGCGAAGTCGCGTCGCCGGTCAGCGTGAGGCGCTCAAGACGCTCGACGCCGAGGTCGACTCCCCGCGCGCTCGCGACTGGCGCGAGCTGGCTCGCGGTCTCGCGCGCGAGGTCGTCCAGTTGTACCGCCAGGCTTGCCCCGCCCGATGCCGACTGGCTCTCGGTGCGCGCGAGGACGAGTAGCTGCTCGACGAGGTGGGTGGCGCGCTCGATGCCGCCGCGCAGCTGGGCGAGCGCGGTCCCCCGCTCCGCCTCGCTGCCTGCCCGCTGCGCGAGCTGGGCCTGCAGGCTGAGCGCGGTGAGCGGCGTGCGCAGCTCGTGCGCCGCGTCGGCGACGAACGCGCGCTGCGACTCGAGCGCCTGCGAGAGCCGGCCGAGCAGGCCGTTCAGCGCGCCGACCAGCGGGCGCAGCTCGCCGGGAAGGTCGCGCTCCGGGACCGGATCGAGCGCGGCGGGGGAGCGATGTCCGAGGTCGCCGGCGAGGCGCGCGAGCGGCGAGAGGCCGCGCCCGACGGTGATCCAGATGAGCAGGCCCAGGAGCGGCAGCGCAGCGACCAGCGGCCAGATCGTGCGCCAGGCGAGGTCCGCCGCGAGGCGGTCGCGCACCGAGTGCGGCTGCGCCACCTGCACGAGGTGGTCCCGCGCCTGGGTGGTGTAGACGCGCCACAGCCCGTCGTCGGTGGCGACGTCGGTGAACCCGGGCTGCAGGTGCAGCGGCATGTCGGTCTCGGGCCGCGACAGGTAGAGCCGCGTGCCGCCGAGGTCGGCGATCTGCACCAGCATCTGTGCGTCCTGCTCGTCGTCGATCGGCGCGCTGAGCAGGGCGTCGGCGAGCACGCCCTCGCGCAGCGAGAGCGCCGCCTGCTCGAGCTGGTAGTCGAACAGCGCATTCGCCTCGTCGCGCGCCACCCGGTAGGTCGAGACGGCGCTCACGGCGAGCGCCGCCGTCACGCCGGCGAGCAGCGCGACCAGCAGCCGGCGGCGGATCGAGTTCACCCCTTGGGCACCATGTAGCCGGCGCCGCGCACGGTGACGATATAGTCCGCGCCCAGCTTCTTGCGGATCGAGTGAACGAACACCTCGACGGCGTTGGACTCGATTTCCTCGCCCCAGCCGTAGACGTGCTGCTCGAGCTGCTGGCGCGAGAGGATGCTGCCCGGGCGCGCGGTGAGCGCCTCCAGGACCGCGAACTCGCGGCGCGAGAGCGAAATCGGCGCGCCGCGGAACTGCGCCTCGCGGGTCGAGGGCTTCAGCACCAGGCCGCGATGCTCGATCTCCGGCTCGCCGCGCCCCTGGCGGCGGCGCACCACCGCCCGCACGCGCGCCGCGACCTCCTCCAGGTCGAAGGGCTTGATCACGTAGTCGTCGGCGCCGGCGTCCAGCCCGGCGATGCGGTCGGGCACCGCGTCCCTCGCGGTGATCACGACCACGGGGATCTCGTTGCGGCGCGCGCGCAGGCCCCGGAGCACCTCGAGGCCGCCCTTCTTCGGCAGTCCGAGGTCCAGGAGCAGGCAGTCGTAGGGCTCGGTGCGCAGCGCCGCTTCGGCGGCGGAGCCGTCCTGCACCCAGTCGATGCTGAAGCCGTCCTGGCGCAGGCCCTCGCGCACCGCCGAGCCCACCATGCCGTCGTCTTCCACGAGGAGGAGGCGCATCAGCCGATTTCCACCGGAACGAAGATCTTCGCATCCTCGCGCTGGATCAGCAGCGCCACCACCTTGCCGGCCTTGGCCGCCGCGGCCTGCAGGTCGGCAACAGTTTTCACCGGCCTGCCGTTCACCGCGAGGATGACGTCTCCCTCGCGGATGCCGGCCTCCGCCGCCGGGCCGCTCGATTGCTCGACGACGAGCCCGTTGGCAATCTCGGTTTGCTGCTTCTCGTCGGCGGTGAGCGGGCGCACGGCGAGGCCCAGGCGGCCGTGCGCCGAGTCCCCGGCGTCGCTCGAAGCCACCTTGTCGGACTTGAGCTCGCCGACCGTCACGCCGACGGTCTTCTTCGCGCCGTTGTGCCAGACTTCGAACGTCGCCCTGCTGCCGGGCTTCATGTCGGCGACCCGCGGCGGCAGGTCGCTCGAGCGTTCGATCGGCGTTCCGTTCATGGCCAGCAGGACGTCGCCGGGCTGGATGCCGGCCTTCGCCGCCGGGCCGCCCTTGTCGACCGAACCGACCAGCGCGCCCTCGGGCCGCTGCAGGCCGAACGACTCGGCGAGCGGCTGCGACAGCTCCTGGATGCCGACGCCGATGCGCCCGCGCTCGACCTTGCCGTGCGCGACGAGCTGCTTCTCGACCTTGGAGGCGACGTCGATCGGGATCGCGAAGGCGAGGCCCTGGTAGCCGCCGGTCTGCGAGTAGATCTGGGAGTTGATGCCGATCACCTCGCCGCGCATGTTGAAGAGCGGCCCGCCGGAGTTGCCCGGGTTGACCGCCGCGTCGGTCTGGATGAACGGCACGTAGGTGCCCTCGGGCAGCGCGCGCGAGGTCGCGCTGACGATGCCGGCGGTCACCGAGTTTTCGAAGCCGTAGGGCGAGCCGATGGCAAGCACCCACTCGCCGACCCGCACTTGCGACGGATCGCCGAACTTCACGGGCTTGAGGCCCGTGGCATCGATCTTCAGCACCGCGATGTCGGTCGCCTTGTCGACTCCGAGGACCTTGGCCTTGAACTCGCGCCGGTCGGCGAGCTTGACCACGACCTGGTTCGCGCCGTCGACGACATGCGCGTTGGTGAGGATGAGGCCGTTCTCGCCGATGACGAAGCCCGAGCCGAGGCCGCGCTTGTGCAGCTCGGGCGCCGGAACCTGGAAGCGCCGGAAGAACTGCGAGAACGGATCATCGTCGCCGGAGTCGGGAAGCGGCGAGACCGCGGCGGACTTCTCGGTGGCGCTCACCGTGATGTTGACGACCGAGGACTTGTTGGCTTCGACGATGGCGGAGAAGTTCGGCACCGCCTGCACCGGGGCGGGCGCGGCGGCCGCGGGCGCGCCCTGAGCGCGGGCGTCCAGCCATTTTCCATTGGCCTCGATGCCTCCCCAGGCGCCGAGCGCCAGGAGGGTCGCGGCCGTCAGCGAGGACACGAGAATCCGGGGTTTCATGGGTCAAGCCTCCGTTTTGTCATAGAGGCACTATCTCCGGGCGCGCTTAAGGAAACCTTAAGCCGCCATGCGCGGCGGCGCGCAGCGCTGCCGCGGCTTCGGCAACGCACTGCGCCGGGGTCGCCGAGACATCCACGGCGATCGCGTCGCGCGGCGGTTCGAGCGTGTCGAACTGGCTCTGCAGAAGCGACGCCGGCATGTAGCGGTGACGGCGTTCCTCGAGGCGGCGCCGGATGAGCTCGAAGCTGCCGTAGAGGTAGACGATGCGCACGGCGCGCAGCCCCGCGGTCAGGCGCTGGCGGTAGGAGGCCTTGAGCGCCGAGCAGGCGAGCACCGCGGAGCGCCCGGCGCCTTCGATCCTTTGCGCCTCCGCGTTCAGGCGCTCGAGCCACGGCCAGCGGTCGGCATCCTGCAGCGCGACGCCGGCGGCCATCTTGGCCACGTTCTCCGGCGGGTGAAAGTCGTCGCCGTCGAGGAACTGCCAGCCCAGGGCGGCCGCGAGCGCCTCTCCGATCGTCGTCTTGCCGACCCCGGAGACCCCCATCACGATCGCGATCACGGCTGCTTCTGGACGGCATGACCCCCGAAGCCGGCGCGCATGAGCGCCAGCAGGCGGCGCGCGTAGTCCGAGCGTCCCTGGCTCGAGAACCGGCTCATCAGCGCGAGCGTGATCACCGGCGTGGGCACGCCGAGCTCGATCGACTCGAGCGCCGTCCAGCGCCCCTCGCCGGAATCCGCCACCACCGGGGCGGTGCCGCCGAGCTGCTCGTTGTTCTTCAGGATGTCGGCGCACAGGTCGAGGAGCCACGAGCGCACCACGCTGCCGTGGCGCCAGGTCTCGGCGAGGCGCGCCGGGTCAATGTCGAGCTCGGGCTTCGCCGCGACCAGCGCGAGCCCCTCGGCGAGCGCCTGCATCATGCCGTACTCGACGCCGTTGTGGATCATCTTCGCGTAGTGCCCGGCGCCGCTCGGCCCGCAGTGCAGCCAACCGCGCTCGGGATGGGGCGCGAGCAGCCTGGCGAGCGGCTCGAAGATCTCGATCGACTTCGGCGTGCCGCCGAGCATCAGGCAGTAGCCGTGCTCCAGGCCGTGGATGCCGCCGGAAACGCCCGCGTCGATGTAGCGCAAGCCGTGCTGCGATAGCGCGAGCGCTCGCCGCTTGGAGTCCCGGTAGTAGCTGTTGCCCCCATCGACCACCGTGTCCCCGGCGGACAAGAGCGGCAGCAGCTCGCGCAGCGCCTGCTCGACCGGCTCGCCCGCGGGGAGCATGAGAAGGAGGACGCGCTCCCCGGAGAGGCGCGCGCACAACGCCGCCAGGTTCTCGACGCATTCGACGTTGCGCTCGTCCTTCAGCGCCTGCCGGGCCGCGTCGGCGCGGTCGTAGCAGACGGCATGCACGCCCGCCCGCGCGAGGCGCCGCGCCATGCCTGCGCCCATCCTGCCGAGTCCAACGATGCCGAGTTCCATGTCCTGCTCCTGAAGGCGACGCGCGATTCTAGGGTCAACCTGTTAGGCCAGTTCGCGCAGCAGTAGTTGCAGCGCGACTGCGGCTTCGCGCGCGCCGCCAGACTCCAGGCGCACGAGGCCGGAGAAGCTGCGCAGCCAGGTGAGCTGCCGCTTGGCGAGCTGGCGCGTCGCGGCGAGCGCGCTCGCCCTCATCGCCGCTGCGTCGACCGCGCCCTCGAGGTGCTCCCAGGCCTGCCGGTAGCCTACCGCGCGCATGCTCGGCATTCCCGGCGAGAGGCGGTAGCGCCGCCGCAGGCCGCGCAGCTCGGCGACGAGGCCCGCGGCGAGCATCGCGTCGAAGCGCTGCGCGATGCGCGCGTGCAGCGCTTCGCGGTCGGAGGGCACGTAGGCGAAGGCCTTCAGCCGGAAGGGCAGCTCATGGCGGCCGGCGCCCTGCAGCGCCGACAGCGGCTTCCCGGTGAGCCGCCAGATCTCGAGCGCGCGCTGGATACGCTGCGAATCGCGCGGTGCGATCCGGCGCGCGCTGCGCGGGTCCACTTTCGCGAGCTCGGCGTGCAGGGCGGGCCAGCCGCGGCTCGCCGCCTCGGCGTCGATCGCGGCGCGCACTGCGGCATCCGCCTGCGGCAGGACGTCGATGCCCGCGACGAGCGCGCGGTAGTAAAGCATCGTCCCTCCGACGATGAGCGGGATCCGGCCCGCGGCATGGATCGCCGCGACCGCGCGCAGGGCGTCGCTGCGCCAGCGGCCGGTGGAGTAGCTCGCATCCGGGTCGACGAGGTCGATGAGGTGGTGCGGGACGCGCCCGCGCGCCGCGGCGTCCGGCTTGGCGGTGCCGATGTCCATGCCCCGGTACACCTGCGCCGAGTCCATCGAGATGATCTCCAGCGGCAGCGACTCGGCGAGGCGCAGCGCAAGCGCGGACTTGCCGCTCGCCGTCGGCCCGAGCAGGGCGTAGGCGGTGCGCGCCAAGGCTAGCGGCCGCCGCTGACGTCCAGCAGCGTGGCGGTGGTGTAGGAGGCCTCGTCGGAGAGCAGCCAGAGGACGGCGCGGGCGACCTCCTCGGCCTCGCCGGCCCGGCCGAGCGGCGCGCCGGCGCCGATGCGGTCGACCCGGCCTGGATCGCCGCTCGAGGCGTGGATCTCGGTGCGGATCACGCCGGGGCGCACTGCGTTCACGCGGATCCCGTCCGCGGCAAGCTCCTTCGCGAGGCCCACGGTGAACGTGTCGATCGCGCCTTTGGACGCCGCGTAGTCGACGTACTCGCCGGGCGAGCCGAGCCTGGCGGCTACCGAGGAGACGTTGACGATCGCGCCGCCCTGGCCGCCGTGGCGCCTCGCCATGAGCTTCACGGCCTCGCGCGCGCAGAGGAAGCTGCCGACGACATTGATCGCGAACATGCGCTGCAACCGCGCGGCGCTCATGCTCTCGACGCGGGAGCCCGCGTCGACGATGCCGGCGTTGTTGACGAGCGCGCTCGGGCGCCCGAGCTCGCGGTCCGCCGACTGGAAGAGGCGAACCACGTCCGCCTCGATCGAGACATCGGCCTTCACGACCAGCGCGCGCGCGCCGGACTTCTTGACATCCGCCTCGACCTGACGCGCCGCGGCTTCGTTCGCCGCGTAGCCGATGCAGACGGCATAGCCGCGCTGCGCCGCGAGGCGGGCCGTCGCGGCGCCAATGCCGCGGCTGCCGCCGGTGATGACGACGATCTTGTCCACTAACGTCCCCTCATGAAAAGCTTGTCGAGATCGGCGAGCGTCAGCTGATACCAGGTCGGCCTGCCGTGGTTGCAGGTTCCCGAGCGCTCGGTTTCCTCCATCTCGCGCAACAGGGCATTCATCTCGACCTGCGTGAGCGCGCGGTTGGCGCGCACCGCGGCGTGGCAAGCCATCGTCGCGAGCAGCTCGTTCTGCCGCGCGCTGAGCGCCTGGCTCGCGCCGTAGGCGCGGATCTCGGCCAGCACGTCGCGCGCGAGCGCCGCGACGTCGCCTCCGGCGAGCGGCACCGGCGCGGCGCGCACGGCGAGCTCGTTCGGCCCGGCGACGCTGAGCTCGAGCCCCAGGCGCTCGAGCGCCTCGCGGTTGTCTTCCGCCGTCGCCACGTCGAGGGCCTGCGCCTTGAGAACCGCGGGTACCAGCAGGCGCTGGCGCTGTACGGCGCCCGCGTCCAGGTTCTTCTTCAGTTTCTCCATCACGATGCGCTCGTGCGCGGCGTGCATGTCGACCAATACCAGGCCCTCGCGGTTCTGGGCCAGGATGTAGATCCCGTGCAGCTGCGCGAGCGCGTAGCCGAGCGGATGCGACGCCTCGTCGCGCTCATGCGCCGGCGCCGCCGGCGCGGCGGCGGCCATGAACGCCTGGTAGGCGGCGGGCGGCTGGGCGAGGCCGAGCGCGCGCTGCACCGCGGCCGGCGCGGCGAGCGCAGCGTAGGCGATCGGCGCGGCCGCCGCGCCAGGGGAGAGCGCGCGCTGCAGGGCATGAAACACGAACTGGTGCACGCTCCTCGCATCTCGGAAGCGCACCTCGGTTTTGGCGGGGTGAACGTTCACGTCGACGCCGCGCGGGTCGAGCTCGAGGAAGAGCACGTACGCCGGCTGGCGCTCGCCGTGCAGCAGCTCCGTGTAGGCCTCGCGCGCCGCGTGCGCGAGCAGCCGGTCGCGGACGTAGCGTCCGTTCACGAAGAAGAACTGCGCATCGGCGCGGCCGCGTGCGGCGTGCGGCGAGCCGGCGATGCCTGAGAGGCGCAGGCCTGCGCTTTGCGCTTCCACGGCGAGCCCGGCGTGCACGAACTCCTCGCCGAGGAGCGCCGCGATCCGCTCGCGCGCCGACTGCGATGGCAGGTGCCGGCTGACGCGACCGTTGTGCTTCAGGGTGAACGCGGTCTGCGGCCGGGCGAGCGCGATGCGGCGGAACACCTCGTCGCAGTGGCCGAATTCGGTCGCCTCGGTGCGGAGGAACTTGCGCCGCGCGGGCGTATTGAAGTAGAGATCGCAGACGCTGACCGTCGTGCCCGGGGCGCGCGCAGCGGGCTGCACATCCCCCAGCTGCGGCCCTTCGGCCTGCAGCGCCGCGCCGCGCTTCGCCGCGCGCGTGCGCGAGGCGAGCGAGAGGCGCGACACCGAGGCGATCGAGGCCAGCGCTTCGCCGCGGAACCCCATCGTCGCCACGGCCTCGAGGTCTTCCAGGCTGCGGATCTTGCTGGTCGCATGCCGCGCGAGCGCGATCGGCAGGTCGCCTTCCGCGATCCCCCCGCCGTTGTCTTCGACCTGGAGGCGCCGCACGCCGCCTTCGTCGAGCGCGACGCCGATCTCCGAGGCGCCGGCGTCGAGGCTGTTCTCGAGGAGTTCCTTCAGTACTGAGGCGGGTCGCTCGACCACCTCGCCGGCCGCGATCTGGCTCACGAGCAGGTCGGGAAGCAAGCGAATCGCCGGCACTGCGAGAGTATATAGAATCGGCGCATGGAGCTTCTCGGGATGCTGTGGGATCTCGCGGTGCATCTCGACGCGCATCTGGAGAGCTTCGTCGCGCAGCACGGCGCATGGGTCTACGCGCTGCTCTTCGCCATCGTGTTCTGCGAGACCGGGCTGGTGGTGACCCCGTTCCTGCCGGGCGACTCGCTCCTCTTCGTCGCAGGCGCCATCGCGGCAGCGGGCCGCATGGATATCGCTGCCGTGATGGCGGCGCTCGTCGCCGCCGCGTTGTGCGGCGACAACGTCAACTACTGGATCGGGCGCGCCTTGGGCCCGCGCGTCTTCCACTACGGCGACTCGCGCTGGCTGAATCCGGCGCACCTCAGGCGCGCGCACGAGTTCTACGAGCGTCATGGCGGCAAGACCATCATCCTCGCGCGCTTCGTGCCCATCGTGCGCACCTACGCGCCGTTCGTCGCCGGCGTCGGCGCCATGCCCTACCTGCGCTATCTCGCGTTCTGCGCCGCGGGAGCCCTGCTGTGGGTGGTCCTGCTCTGCCAGGCCGGCTACTGGTTCGGCAACATCGACGCCGTCAGGAAGAACCTGACCGCGGCAATCCTCGTGGTGGTGCTGCTTTCCATCTCGCCGGGCATCGTCGCCTGGCTCAGGAGCCGCTCAATTCAGCGCCATGGGTGACTGCGGCCGCGGCGGGTGCTTGGCGATGTAGTCGCGGATGCCGCGGAGGATGGCGCGCGCGAGCTTGTCCTGGTACTCCTCGTCGTTCAAGCGCTGCTCCTCCTCGGGATTGGAGATGAACGCGGTTTCCACCAGGATCGAGGGAATGTCGGGCGACTTGAGCACGGCGAAGCTCGCCTGCTCGACGCGGCCTTTGTGGAGCGTGTTCACCGCGGCGAGCTGCCGCAGCACCGAGTCGCCGAGCCGCAGGCTGTAGTCGATGGTCGCGGTCTGCGAGAGATCCAGGATCGTGCGCTTGACGTAGTCGTCCTTGCCGTTCAGGTTCACGCCGCCGACGAGGTCGGCATCGTTCTCCTTTTTGGCGAGCCAGCGCGCCGCCTCCGAGGTGGCGCGGCGCTCGGACAGCGCGAACACCGAGGAGCCGCGCGCGTCCGGGCGCACGAAGGCATCGGCGTGGATCGACACGAAAAGATCGGCGCGCACCTTGCGCGCCTTGTCCACCCGCACCTGGAGCGGCAGGTAATAGTCGCCGTCGCGCGTCATCACGGCGCGCATGTTCGGCTCGACGTCCACCAGCGCCTTCAGGCGGCGCGCAATGGTGAGCGTGATGTCCTTCTCGCGCGAGCCGTGGCGGCCGCGCGCGCCGGGATCCTCGCCGCCGTGGCCGGCATCGATTACGATGGTCGCCAGGCGCGCGACCTTGGGCGTCTCGACCGGCGCCTCCGCGCTCGCGGGTGCGCTCGGCGCGGCCGGCGGCGGCGCCAGCGCCAGCTTCTTGTTGCTTTGCTCGATGAGCGCCGCGAGCGGATCGATCGGCACCGCCGGGTAGATGTCGAGCACCAGCCGGTAACCGTACTCGCCGACCGGCGGCAGCGTGAACACCTGCGGCTTCACCTCTCCCTTGAGATCGAGCACCACGCGGACTACGCCCGGCCGGTTGCGCGCGACCCGCAGGCCCTGGAGGTACGGGTCCTCGGCGGTGACCTTGCCGTTGAGCTCGGCGAGCGCCGGCGACATCTCCCCCGTTTCGAGGTCGAGCACCAGGCGCTCGGGATCCTTCACCGCGAACATGCTGTACTTGATCTCGGACGCGGACTCGAGCGTGAGGCGCGTGTAGTCGCGTGCCGGCCAGATGCGGCTGGAGAGGACCTGCGCCTGTGCGCAGGCTATGAAGGAGAGGCCGGCAAGCGCGACAGCCAGTCGTCGCCAGCCGCAGAATTTGCCTTGAGCGACGCGCGCCTCGCGTCGCCTGAGAACGTCAGTGCGACTTCGACATCCGGAGGCGGCAACGAGGGTCCCGCCCGCTCCGGCCACTCGACGATGCAGAGCGAGTCCGCGTTGAAGTATTCCCTGAACCCCAGGTTCAGCCATTCGGTCCGATCTTCGAGCCGATAGAAATCAAAGTGATACAAGTGTAATCTCGAAATGGCATAAGGTTCAACCAGGGCGTAAGTCGGGCTGCGGACGGGGCCCTCGTAGCCCAGTCCTCGCAGAAGGCCGCGGGCGAGGGTGGTTTTCCCCGCGCCCAGCTCGCCCCGCAGGTGCAGGGCGCGGCCCGGCAAGGCGCCGGCGGCAAGCGCCCGGCCGAGCGCCAGGGTCGCCGGCTCGTCCGGCAAACTAAGATCAAGCTCCATGGACTACGCCGCGCTCGCCGAGCGCATCAAGGGCTGGGGCAGGGCGCTCGGCTTCCAGGCGGTCGGCATTGCCGACGTGGATCTTTCGGCAGCCGAGCCGCGCCTGCTGGAGTGGCTCTCCCGTGGCTGGCATGGCGAGATGGAGTATATGGCGCGCCACGGCGTGCTCCGCGCCCGGCCGGGCGATCTGCACGCCGGGACGCGCTGCGTCATCGCCTGCCGCATGAACTACTCGCACGAGCGGGAGGCGGAGCTCCCCCTGGAAGGCGAGAAGGCCTACGTCGCCCGCTACGCGCGCGGCCGGGATTATCACAAGCTGATGCGCGGCCGCCTGCAGCAGCTCTGCGACCGCATCGCTGCGGAAACGGGCGCGTTCGGCTACCGGGCGTTCGCCGATTCCGCGCCGGTGATGGAAGTGGCGCTCGCAGCGAAGGCGGGCCTCGGCTGGCGCGGCAAGCACACGCTGCTCCTTGACCGCGAGGCCGGCTCATGGTTCTTCCTGGGCGAGATCTTCTGCGACCTGCCGCTGCCGCCGGACGCTGCGGCGAGCGAGCACTGCGGCAGCTGCCGGCGCTGCATCGACGTCTGCCCGACGCAGGCCATCGTGGCGCCCTACCAGCTCGACGCGCGGCGCTGCATCTCGTACCTCACCATTGAGCACAAGAGCGCGATCCCGGAGGAGCTCCGGCCGCTCATCGGCAACCGCGTCTACGGCTGCGACGACTGCCAGATCGTCTGCCCCTGGAACCGCGACGCGCCGGCCGCCGCGGAGGCCGACTTCGCGCCGCGCAACGGCCTCGACGACGCCACCCTGGTGGAGCTCTTCTCGTGGACCGAGGCGCAGTTCGACGAGCGCCTGCGGGGCTCGCCGATCCGCCGCATCGGCTACGAGCGCTGGCTGCGCAACATCGCCGTGGGTCTCGGCAACGCTCCCGGGTCCGGGGAGGTGGTCGCGGCGCTGCGGGGGCGGCAGGACGATCCCTCGGCGCTCGTGAGAGAGCACGTGACGTGGGCGCTGTCGCGACATGGGCAGCTGGCGGCCTGACGCCCTCCTGCCGGGCTTCGAGGCACTCGAGCTCGCGTTCGCCGACGACTACGACGGCCCGGTCGTGGCGACGCTCGTGCGCCTTGCGGCGCCGGGCGCGACGCGCGGGCCGGTGCTCTACGTGCACGGCTTCGCGGACTATTTCTTTCAGCGCCACATGGCCGAGCGGTTCAGCGCCGAGGGATACGCCTTCTACGCGCTCGACCTGCGCAAGCACGGCCGCTCGCTGCGAGCGCATCAGCACCCCTGCTTCTGCAAAAGCGTCGCCGAGTACTACGCGGACATCACGCGTGCGCTCGAGGAGATCGCCGCCCCCGCGCTCCTCGCCGGGCACTCGACCGGCGGGCTGGTGTGCTCGCTCTACGCCCACGAGGGCGAGCGGCGCGCCGACGTGCGCGCCCTGTGGCTGAACAGCCCCTTCTTCGACTGGCGGCTGCCCGACTGGAAGCGCCCCTCGCTTCACATGGCGGCAGCCTTCGGGCGCTTCTTCCCGTTCCTCAAGGACGAGACCAGCCTGCGTCCGGAGTACGTCGACGGCCTGCGCGAGCACTGGGAGTTCGACGAGCGTCTCAAGCCGGCGCGCGGCTTTCCCGTGTACTACGGCTGGGTCGGCGCCATCACCGACGCGCAGGCGAGGGTGCAGCACGGCCTCGGGCTGCGGCTGCCGGTGCTGTCCATGCACTCGGACGAGGCCGACATCGTGCTCGACTGGCGGCACATCGCGCGCTGGTCGCGCACGCTCGGCGACGACGTGCGGGTGCTGGCCTTCCCGGGGGCGCCGCACGACCTGGTGCTCGCCGCGCCCGCGATCCGCGAGGAGGTGTTCAGCCAGCTCTTCGCCTGGGCGGCGCGCCTCGAAGGGTAGGATGCACGTCCGTGAAGATCGGGCTCATGTGACCAACGGCACGCCTGCCTTCCGCGCGCCGGCGCTTTCGTGCGACGCGCACTTCCACATCTTCGGGGATCCGCAGCGCTATCCGGCGCGCGACCCGAAACTGCGCTACCAGCCGCCTTTTGCTCCCTTGAGTGAATACCAGGAACTGGCGGCGAAGCTCGGCTTCGAGCGCTTCGTGTTCGTGCAGCCGAGCGCCTACGCGCGCGACAACGCCTGCATGCTGGAGGCAATGCGCGAGATGGGCGGCCGCTGCCGCGGCATCGTCGACATCGACGAGGACACGCCGGAGGCCGAGCTCGCGAGGCTGCACGCGGCGGGCGTGCGCGGCGTGCGCGTCAATGTCTCGCCGGTGCATGCGCCGGAGCGGGGCCTCGCGGAGCGGCTCGTGCCGCGTGTGCGGCGCCTCGAGTCGCGCCTCGCGGAGCTCGGCTGGCAGCTCGACTTCCTCCTGCCGGGCTGGCTCACGGCGGAGCTGATCCCGGTGCTGCGCAGCCTCCAGGTTCAGTTCACCCTTGCGCACATGGGGATGTTTCTCGCGCGCGACGGTGTTTCGCAGTCCGCTTTTCAGCAATTGTTGGACTTATTGAAAAACGGCGAAGGCAGATGCTGGGTGAAGCTGACCGGGGTATACCGGATGTCGCAGGCGCGAGGCTTCGTCGATGCCGCGCCGCTCGCGCGAGCGTTGATCGCCGCGGCTCCGGACCGGGTGATCTGGGGCAGCGACTATCCGCACCTGTCGTTCGCCGGCGAGGTAGGCTCGGTCGAGCTGTTCAACCTGCTCGGGGCGTGGGCGCCCGACGAGGCGACGCGGCGCAGGATCCTCGTCGACAATCCCGCGAAGCTCTACGGCTTCTAGCCTTTTTCCCTTGGCCTTCGGGGATCGGCGATCCACTCGCTCCATGAGCCTGCGTACAGGCGCGCACCGGAAAGGCCGGCATGCTCCATCGCGAGCAGGTTGTGGCAGGCGGCCACCCCTGAGCCGCAGTAGTTGACGACCTCGCTTGGTGCGCGGCCGCCGAGCACGGAAAGGAACTCGCGCCTCAGGACCTCGGCGGGCTTGAAAGTGCCGTCGGCGTTTACATTGTCGCCGCTGAAGCGGTTCCTCGCGCCCGGGATGCGGCCCGCCTCGGGGTCGATCGGTTCCTGCTCACCGCGGTAGCGAGCAGCCGAGCGTCCATCCACCAGGAGCACTCTCTTCAGGCTCTGCTCGACGAACGCGGCGTCGACGTCCATTTCCGGCCAGCGGCGCACCTGGTAGGCGGTATGCTCGGGACGCGGGATCGCGGCGTCCACCGGCCGGCCCTCGGACTTCCAGCGCGCGAAACCGCCGTCGAGCACGGCGACGGCCTCGTGTCCGATGGACCGCAGCATCCACCACAGCCGCGAAGCCATGACGCCGTTCGACTGGTCGTAGCACACGACCTGGTCCCCGGGGCGCAGGCCCTGCTGCCCGAGCCAGGCAAGGAAAGCGCCGCGGTCGGGAAGGGGATGGCGGCCGTTGCTGCCGTCTTTCCGCGCCGAGAGATCGCGATCCAGGTGAGCGAACAGCGCGCCGGGAATGTGAGATTCGCGGTACTGCGCCTCGCCCAGCTCCGGCTTCAGGAGATCGTGGCGGCAGTCGAACACGCGCCACGCCGGGATCTGGGGGGCGAGCTCGGCGGGGGAGACTAGCGTGGAGAGCACTACCGGCCGAGCTTGCGGTGCAGCCACTCGTGGAAATGGACTTCCGCGTCCTCCATCGGCGACTGGTAGGGTCCGGCGTCGTCGAGGCCCTGCTCGTAGAGCGCGCGCCGGCCGTGGTCCAGGCGCAGGCAGATGTCGTTGTCCTCGATGGCGGTCTCGGCGTAGGCCGCCTGCTGCGCCTCGACGAACTCGCGCTCGAAGTGCGCGATCTCCTCGGGATAGTAGAACTCCACCACGTTGGTCGTGCGCGCCGGCGAGCGCGGGATGAGGTGCGACACGATGAGCACGTTCGGGTACCACTCGAACGTGAGTCCGGGGAAGTAGGTCGCCCAGAGCGCGCCGTGCTTCGGCTCGCGCCCGGCGAGCTGCTTGACGCACTGCTCGTGCCACTTGCGGTAGACCGGCGTCCCCGGGCGGCTGAAGCGCGCCTTGTCGGCGACGATCTGCACCGAATGCTCCTCGCCGTAGTCCACGCTGAAGTTGTTGCAGTCGGTGAAGTTGCCCAGCCCGGGATGGAAGAAATCGACGTGGTAGACCTCGAGGTAGGTCTCGATGAAGGTCTTCCAGTTGATGTCGTACTCGTCGATGCGCACCGAGTCGAGCACGTAGCCGGTGAAGTCCCAGTCTGCGAGCGTGGTGATCTTCGCGAGATCGGCTCTCGGGTCCCGCGGCCCCGCGAAGAGCAGGCCGTTCCAGCTCGTGAGGGGGGTGGAGTGCAGCTTCACGCAAGGGTTCTCGGGGAAGAGCGGCGCGCCCACCAGCTCGCCCTTGAGGGCGTAGGTCCAGCGGTGCACCGGGCAGACGATGTTGCCGGCGTTGCCGCGCCCCTGGAGCATGATCGCTTGGCGGTGGCGGCAGACGTTGGAAAGCAGCTCGACGCCGGCCGCGTTGCGCACCAGCACCTTCGAGTGATCGGCCCAGGCGAGGGTCTGGTAATCGCCGACGTTCGGCACCATCAGCTCGTGGCCGACGTAGTTGGCGCCGGCGGCGAAAAGGAGCTTTTTTTCCAGCTCGAACAGCGCCGGATCGAAGTACCATGACACCGGCAACTGGCAGCGAGTCGGCCTGACTTGGCGCAGGCTTGCGACGTCCGACATGTGCTGTAACGTCCTTGAAAAGAAGCTATTTTATCAAAGATGAGCAAACCCCCTGCCGAGCCGAGCTTCGAGCAAGCGCTCGCCGAGCTGGAGAAAATCGTGGCGCGCATGGAGAGCGGCGAGCTGTCGCTCGAGCAGGCGCTCGCCACGCACAAGCGCGGATTGGAGCTCGCGCGCCTGTGCCAGAAGCGCCTCGACGCCGCGCAGCAGCAGGTGAAGGTGCTCGAGGGGGAAGTGCTCAAGCCGCTCGCCGGCACGCTGGGCGAAGCCGGCGACGATCCGGAGGCCGGTGAAGCCGACTGAAGGCGATTTCCAGGCCTGGATGGTCTCGATCCAGGCGCGCATGGAAGCGGCGCTCGGCCGGCTCCTGCCGGCTGCGCAGATCTCGCCCGCGCGCCTGCACGCCGCGATGCGTTACGCGAGTCTCGGGGGGGGAAAGCGCGTGCGGCCGCTGCTGACGTTCGCCGCGGGTGAGCTCGCCGGGGCCGCGGAGGAGCGCCTGGAATTCGCCGCTGCGGCGGTCGAGCTGATCCACGCCTACTCGCTCGTGCACGACGACCTGCCATGCATGGACGACGACGTCCTGCGGCGCGGCAAGCCCACGGTGCACGTCGAATACGACCAGGCCACGGCGCTCCTGGTCGGCGACGCGCTGCAATCGCTCGCCTTCCAGCTGCTCGCCGAGCACCGGCTTGCCGACGAGCCGAGCGCGCAGCTCGACATGGTGCGCATGCTCGCGGCGGCGGCCGGCTCGCGCGGCATGGCGGGCGGCCAGCAGATCGACCTCGAATCGACCGGCCGCACACTGTCGCTTGCCGAGCTCGAAGTCATGCACGTGCACAAGACCGGCGCGCTGATTCGCGCCGCGGTGCTGCTGGGCGCGGCCTGCGGCGCCGCGCTGAGCGCTGCCGAGAAGGCCAGCCTCGACCGCTATGCCAAGGCGATCGGGCTCGCGTTCCAGGTGGTCGACGACGTCCTCGACTACGACGCGAGCACGGCCACGCTCGGCAAGACCGCGGGCAAAGATTCGCGCCAGGGCAAGCCGACCTACGTGTCCGCCATGGGGCTCGCGCGGGCCCGCGAGCGGGCGCAGGAATTGCGCCGCGAGGCTCACGAGGCGCTGGGCGGCTTCGCAACGCGTGCGCGGCGCCTGCAGGAGCTCGCCGACTTCATCGTTCTGAGAAAATTCTAGCCATGAGTACGCTCGCGGGCGACCCGCCCTCCGACCTGCCGTCGCGCCTCGA
>Ga0335080_10002093_pt1 | contig 19864 bp, 17 predicted proteins | sample Lox_Sample_34_FD_206720 | JGI IMG/M metagenome (GOLD analysis project Ga0335080, IMG submission 206720) | Soil microbial communities from Loxahatchee National Wildlife Refuge, Florida, United States - Lox_Sample_3.4 | ecosystem: Environmental > Terrestrial > Soil > Wetlands | place: USA...
GGCTCCTGCGAGCACCGAGCCGAGGAGCGCGCGCGGCGGCGGGCGAAACAGGCGCTCGGCGCCGATCGCCCACCAGGCCCAGGCGCCCAGCACCGGCAGCGCCAGCAACGCGCGCACCGTCAGGACCGTGTCCGGGTCCCAGCCGTCGGCGTACAGGAACTTCGCGATGACGCCCTTGGCCGCGAAGCCGACCGAGCCGACGATCGAGAGGGCGATGCCGAGCCACGGGACACCGGGATTGCCACGCGGCGCGGGCATCACGCGGCCTCCTCGGGTCCATGCCAGGTCGTGAACTCCTCGACCGCGAGGCGGCTCGGCCGAAAGCCGTTGACCGGGGCGGCGCGGTCGGCATAGCCGAGCGCCATGCCGCAGATCAGGATCGGCGCATCGGCGATCCGCAGGTGCGCCCGGATGATCGCGTGAAACGGCGCCCACGCGGCCTGCGGGCACGTCGCGAGCCCTTGACCGACGGCGGCGACCATCAGCGCCTCGAGGAACATCCCGTAGTCGAGCCAGCTGCCGGGACCGAGGTCGGGGTCGATGAAGAAGAACAGCCCGACGGGCGCCCCGAAGAAGTCGTAGTTGCGAAGCTCCTGCGCGAGCCCGGCCGCGCGGTCGCCGCGCGCTATCCCGAGCAGCGAGTAAAGGCCCCAGCCGCAGGCGCGGCGCCGCGCGAGGTACGGCTCGCGCCACACGGACGGATAGTAGTCATAGGGCCATGCCGGCGGCGCGGCGGCGGCGGCCCGTTCGCGGACCGCGCCGCAGATCGCGTCGCGCACCGCGCCGCTCACGACGTGCACCTGCCACGGCTGGATGTTCGAGCCGCTGGGCGCGAAGCGTGCCTGCTCGAGTATCGATGCGATGATCGCGCGGGAGACGGGCTCGCGGCGAAAGGCGCGGGTGGAACCGCGGCCGCGCAAGGCGGTGGCAACGTCCATGAGGGATCCGTTCGGCGGGACCCGGGCCACTGTATGCGATTCGGTGGCGCCTCGCACGCGGCGCCGGACACGGGCTACTCGGCTGCGGCGAGCCGCTTGTCGCGCAGGCTCGCGTGCGCGCGCTCGAGCCGCGCCGCGAGCTCGGGACCGAGCCTGAGCGCGACGCCGATCGACAGCACGTCGATCAGCGTCAGCTGCGCCAGCCGGGTTGTCATCGGCGTGTACACGTCGGTGTCCTCGTCGACCGCGATCCCGAGCGGCACCGTCGCGCGCAGCGCGAGCGGCGAGCCGGGTGGGGCGATCGCGATCACGCGGGCGCCGGCCTCGAGGGCGAGCTCGACGCTCGCGATCAGGTCGATGGTGCGCCCGGTGCTCGAGATCGCGACCACGACGTCCGCGCCGCTCAGCATCGTCGCCGCCATGCCGTGCACGTGGGCGTCGGCGTAAGACGCCGCCTGCAGCCCGAGGCGGAAGAACTTGTGGCGCGCGTCGGCGGCGACGATACCGGAGCTGCCGAGGCCGTAGAACTCGATGCGCCGCGCCGTGGCGAGCAGCCGGATCGCTTCCTCGAGGTGCGCCGGAGCGATCTGGCCCGACACGTCGCGCAGCGTGCGCGCGGCGCGCTCGAACACCTTCGCGGCGAGTTCGGCCGGGGTATCGTCGCGGTCGATGTCGCGGTGCAGGACCGAGGCGCCGCTGCCGAGGCTGTGGGCGAGGCGCAGGCGGAACGACTGGTAGCCGTCGAGACCCAGCGAGCGGCAGAAGCGGATCACGGTCGGGTCGCTGACGCCGGCGCGGACCGCGACGGCCGAGAGCGTGTTCTGCAGCACCCACGCGGGCGAGGCGAGCACGGTCTGCGCGACGCGCGCCTCCGCCGGCGGCAGCTCGGGCTTCAGTGCCGCGACGGTCCTGAGAAGCTGAGCCTCGCTCGCGGGCTCGACGGGTCCGGCCCGAGGCTCGCGCGCGCCTACATTTCGTCGTGCCATGCGAATCCGTCCCGTGCAATCAGCGCGCTCGAGGCCGCCGGGCCCCAGCTGCCCGCGGCGTAGGGGCGCGGGGCGTCGTCGTCGGCGTCCCAGGCGCTGCGGATCGGGTCGATCCAGTCCCAGGCGGCCTCGATCTCGTCCCGACGCATGAACAGCGTCAGGTTGCCCTGGATCGCGTCGCCGAGCAGCCGCTCGTAGGCCTCGAGCGGCCGGCCCTTGAACGACTCGCCGAGGTCGAGCGCGAGGTCCACCGGCTTGAGGCGCATCGCCTCGCCCGGGCTTTTCGCCAGGATCCTGAGCGTGATGCATTCGTCCGGCTGCAGCCGGATCACGAGCCGGTTCGGCGGCTGCGAGCTGAACGGCCCCTCGAAGATCGAGTGCGGCACCTGGTCGAACGTCACCACGATCTCGGCGACCTGGTCATGCAGCCGCTTGCCGGTGCGCAGGTAGAAGGGCACGCCGGCCCAGCGCCAGGTGTCGATCTCGGCCTTGATCGCGACGAACGTCTCGGTGCGGCTCGCCGGCTCGACGCCGGGCTCCTCGAGGTAGCCGACCGCCTTGCTGGTACCGACGACGCCGCCGCGGTACTGGCCGCGCACGGTCTTGATCAGCGCCTCGGCATCGCCGATCGGGCGCAGCGCGCGCAGCACCTTCAGCTTCTCATCGCGCACCGCGTCGGCGGCACTGCTGGCGGGCGGCTCCATCGCGAGGATGCACAGCAGCTGCAGCAGGTGGTTCTGCACCATGTCGCGCAGCGCCCCGGTGCGGTCGTAGAACGTGCCACGGGCCTCCACGCCGAGCTGCTCGGCGACCGTGATCTGCACGTGGCGAATCTGTCCGCGGCGCCACAGCGGCTCGAACAGCGCGTTGCCGAAGCGCAGCGCGAGCAGGTTCTGGACCGTCTCCTTGCCGAGGTAGTGGTCGATCCGGTAGATCTGCCGCTCGCCGACCATCGCGCCGACGGTGTCGTTGATGCGTCGCGCCGACGCGCCGTCCTCGCCGAGCGGCTTCTCGAGCATGATCCGCGAGTCCGGTGTCACGATGCCGGCGGCGGCGAGCTCGCGGCAGATCGCCGCGAAGAGATCGGGCGCCGTCGACAGCGAGAAGATGCGTGCGACGCCCGGGCGCTGGCCGAGCTTGGCCGCGAGCACGCCGTAGTCGGCGGCGACGGTCGCATCGACGCGCAGGTAGCTCAGCACCGCGGCGAATTGCGGCCACGCATCGGCGCGATAATCGGCACCGAGGTGCGCGCGCAGGGCCTTCTCGGCCTGCGCGCGGTACTCGTCGTCGTCGTGCGGGCTGCGCGCGAGACCGATGATCCGCGAACCCGGCGCGATCGCGCCCGCGCAGTGCCGCCGAAAGAGCGCCGGCAGCAGCTTGCGCATCGCAAGGTCTCCGGTGCCCCCGAACAGCACGAGGTCGAACGGCAGCGGCGCCGGGTGATGGCCCGTGCTCGCGGAGGCGGTGCGCGCGTCGGTACTCATACGATTCTGTAGTTTATATACTCAGCGCACCGTAGTGAAGCGGTCGCGCGTTATGTGAAAGAGAATGTAACACATTGTTCATACAGGACTAAGAAAGACGTGGTTCTGGCCTTTCGATCGATAATGTAGATAAACTACGCGCCTGTTGGCGGGTTTCGGAGGCGCGGTGGCTTCAGCTTCGGAGGACCGGGTGCATCCGGTCGTGCGCGAGGTGACATCACGCATCGCGATGCGCAGCGCCGACGCGCGCCGCGCCTACCTCGACGAGCTCGCGCGCGCGCAGACGCGCCGCGCTTCGCGCGGACGCCTCTCGTGCGCGAACCTCGCGCACGTCTTCGCCGCCGCCGACGGCGCCGACAAGGCGCAGCTGCGTGGTGCGCGGTGGCCGAACCTCGCGATCGTCTCGGCCTACAACGACCTGCTGTCCGCCCACCAGCCGCTCGAGCGGTATCCGACGCTGATCAAGCACGCCGCGCGCGCCGCGGGCGCGGTCGCGCAGTTCGCGGGCGGCGTGCCCGCGATGTGCGATGGCATCACGCAGGGCCAGCCGGGAATGGAACTGTCGCTGATGAGTCGCGACGTCATCGCGATGGCGACCGCCATCGCGCTGACGCACGATGCGTTCGACGGCGTCGCGGCGCTCGGCGTCTGCGACAAGATCGTGCCGGGACTGCTGCTCGGCGCGCTGTCGTTCGGGCACCTGCCGGCCGTGTTCGTGCCCGCCGGCCCGATGCCGTCCGGACTCGGTAACGCCGACAAGGCGCGCGTGCGGCGCGAGTACGCCGCCGGCAGCGTCGGCCGCGAGGAACTGCTCGAGGCCGAGGCCCGCAGCTACCACGCACCCGGCACCTGCACCTTCTACGGCACGGCGAACAGCAACCAGATGCTGATGGAGGCGATGGGGCTGCACGTGCCGGGCAGCGCCTTCGTGCCGCCCGGGACGGCGCTGCGCGATGCGCTGACCTCGCAGGCCGCGACGCGGCTCGCGCAGATCACCGCGCTCGGCGGCGATTACCGGCCGCTCGGCCGGCTGCTTGACGAGCGCGCGCTCGTGAACGGCATCGTGGCCCTGCTCGCGACCGGCGGCTCGACGAATCACACGATCCACCTGGTGGCCATCGCCGCGGCCGCGGGCCTCGGCATCAACTGGGACGACTTCGATGCGCTCTCGGCCGTCGTGCCGCTGATCGCGCGGATCTACCCGAACGGCACGGCCGACGTGAACCACTTCCACGCGGCGGGCGGCACGGCGTTCGTGATCCGGGAGCTCCTCGACGCGGGCCTGCTGTGGCGCGAGGTCAGGACGATCGCCGGCGACGGGCTCGATGCCTACACCCGCGAGCCGCGGCTCGTCGACGGAACGCTCTGCTGGGGCGAGGTGCCCCGCACGAGCCCCGACCGCGACGTGCTCCGGGGCGTCGCCGATGCCTTCAGTGCCGAGGGCGGCATCCGCGTGCTGCGCGGCAATCTCGGCCGGGCCGTCATCAAGACCTCGGCGCTCGCGCCGGCCGATCACGTTGTCGAGGCGCCGGCGCTGGTGTTCGACGGCCAGCAGGCGCTCATGGACGCGTTCAAGGCCGGCGCGCTCGAGCGCGACTTCGTGGCCGTGGTCCGCTTCCAGGGACCGCGCGCCAACGGCATGCCCGAGCTCCACCAGCTGACGCCGGTGCTCGGCGCGCTGATGAGCCGCGGCCGGCGGATCGCGCTCGTGACCGACGGCCGCATGTCGGGCGCATCCGGCCCGGTGCCGGCGGCGCTGCACGTCACGCCCGAGTGCGCCGCCGCGGGGCCGCTCGGCCGCGTGCGCGACGGAGACCTGATCCGGCTCGATGCACGGGCGCGCACGCTCGAGGCGCGCGTGGCGCCAGAGACGCTCGCGGCGCGTGACGCCGCGCGGCCGCCGGCGGCGGACGCCGCCGGCCATGGACGCGAGCTCTTCGCGACGCTTCGCCGCGCGATCAGCGACGCCGAGCGGGGAGCGCTCGCATGCCGCTGACGCCGATCCGCGCGATCCTCGCGCGCGCGCCGGTCATCCCGGTGCTGACGATCACCGAACTCGGAGGCGCCGTGCCGCTTGCGCGCGCGCTGCTCGCCGGGGGCCTGCCGGTGCTCGAGGTGACTTTGCGCTCGGCGGCCGCGCTCGATGCGATCCGGGCGCTGCGCGCCGCGGTCCCGGAGGCGATCGTCGGTGCCGGAACGGTCATTGATGCGGGCCAGCTCGCGGATGCGCTCGCGGCCGGCAGCCAGTTCATCGTCTCGCCCGGTTATTCGCCGGCGCTGTGCGCCGAGGCGCGGCGTCGGGGCGCCGTGGTGCTGCCGGGCGTCGCGACCGCGAGCGAGCTGATGGCGGCCCTCGCGGCGGGCATCGACACGCTGAAGTTCTTCCCGGCCGCGCAGGCCGGCGGCGCCGGGATGCTGAAGGCGCTCGCCGCGCCGTTCCCGACCGCGCAGTTCTGCCCGACCGGCGGCATCGACGTGAACTCGGCCGGCGAGTACCTGGCGCTGCCGAACGTGCTCTGCGTCGGCATGTCCTCGCTCGCGCCGCCGGCGCTCGTGGCGGCCGGCGATTTCGCGGCGATCACGGCGCTCGCGCGCCGCGCCGCATTGCTGCGCCCGGCGGCGCCGGCGCGCTGAGCCGCACGCGCTACAGGAAGCTGTAGGTCACGCCGACCGTCGCGAGGCTCGGGTTGCCACCCGCGGCGTTGAAGCGCTCGTACTCGGCGCGCAGCGCCCACTTGCCGAGCTTGAATTGCGCCCCGAGGCCTGCGGCCAAGCCGGTGGTGGTCGTACTGTAGTGCTGCGCGACCTGGCAATTCGGCGCCGCCTGGATGACGCACGTGCCGAGCGGAGCGCCGTAGGTCGCCGTCACCGTCGCCGACTCGTCGAGCCGCGCGACGCCGCCCTTGATGTAGACATCGACGACGGGGATAGGAAGATAGAACAGCGCGTACGCGGCGCTGCCAGAGAGCTTGGCATCGGCGACGACGTTGACGCCGACGATCGTCTGCGCCATGGGAACGGTCGTGTTCGGATGCCCAAAGTCGAGGTAGTCGACCTCGACCCCGAAAAGCGACACGAGGCGCACGCCGGCCATCGCCTTGTAGGCCGAGTGGTTCTCCTTGAAGCTCGAGACCGGCGGGACATCGATGACGCTGGGGTTCGACAGGTTGCTGACGTCGACGCGTCCCTGTCCGACGGCGCCGCCCACGTAGAGGTCGAGTACGTCGGCGACGGCGGCGCGCGCGTCGAGGAGCGTCGCCATGAGGGCAATGACGGCCAGCGCGTGCCTGCGCCGGAATGCGGTTGCTCGATCGCGCGGCTGCATCGTGGTGATCCTCCGTGATCGATGACGTCGTTCAGCCTGCCAGAACGGTGCTGACGGCGCGCGGTTGACGCACGTCGCCGATTGGCGACGTCCGCGCGACGCGCGCCTGTTATCATGCCGGCTCCGTCGTCGATCCGCTGGCGCGATGTACCGGCAGAACATTCAGTTTCCGGCCAAGGACGCCCCGCTGCGCGAGGACGTCCACGCGCTCGGCGCGCTCATCGGCGAGATTCTCCTCGAGCAGTGCGGTCGCGAGCGCTTCGATCTCGTCGAGGGCGATCGCGTCGCCGCGATCAGGCGGCGCGAGGGCGTCGACGGCGGTGCGACCGAGCTCCTCGATCGCACCCGCGGCCGGGACCCGAAGGAGGCGCGTGACCTCGTGCGCGCGTTCTCGACGTGGTTCCAGGTCGTCAACCTCGCCGAGAAGGTCCACCGCATCCGGCGCCGTCGCGAGTACCTCAACAACTCCGCGCAGCCGCAGCCCGGCGGCCTCGACGACGCGCTGACCCGGCTCCAGAAGGAGGGCTGCACGCTCGGTGAAGTGCTCGGCCTGCTGGGTCGCCTGTGCATCTACCCGGTGTTCACCGCGCACCCGACCGAGTCGACGCGGCGCACGATCCTGCGCAAGCACCAGCGCATCGCGGGGCTATTGCTCGACCGCCTCGATCCCTCGATCACGCCCGCCGAACGGCGCGCGACCTGGGAGCAGATCCGCACCGAGCTGATCTCCGGCTGGCAGACCGAGGAGCACCCGCGCGAGCGCCTGACGGTGGCCGACGAGCGCGAGCACGTGCTGTTCTTTCTGTCCGAGATCCTCTACCGGATCCTGCCCGGCTTCTACGAGGAGCTCGCGGTCGCGCTGGAGCGCGCCTTCGGCGCGAGCGTGACACCGCGCCAGCTGCCGCGCGTGCTGCGCTTCGGCTCGTGGGTCGGCGGCGACATGGACGGCGCGCCGGACGTGCACGCCAAGACGATCCGCGAGACCCTGCAACGCCAGCAGGCGGTGATCGTCAACGCCTACTACCTCGACGTGCAGCGCCTCGGCGAGCGGCTCTCGCAGAGCGCGAGCCGGATCAACGTGTCGAAGGCGTTGCAGTCGCGCATCGACGCCTACGCGGCGCTCTTGCCGGCGGCCCAGCGCGATTCGCCGGCGCGCCACGACCGGATGCCTTACCGGCAGTTCTGCGCCCAGCTTGCGGCCCGGCTGCGCAACACCTACGACGGCCGCCCGAACCACTACGAGAACGCCGAGCAGTTTCTGTCGGACGTGCAGGTGATGGCCGAGAGCCTCGCGGCCAACAAGGGGGCGCGCGCGGGCCTGTTCGACGTCGAGCGCCTGCTGCGCCGGATCGGCACCTTCGGCTTCCACCTCGCGACGCTCGACGTGCGCCAGCACGCCGACATCCACCGCATCGTCGTCGGTCAGGGCCTCGGCGAGGCGGACTTTGCGTCGCGGCCGTCCGCGGAGCGGCTCGAGCGCTTGCGCCTTGCGCTCGAGCGCGACGAGGGTCCCTCGCACGCGCTCGATGCGGTCGGGCGCCGTACCCTTGCGGTGTTCGAGCAGCTGATGCACTGCCGCCATCGCCATGGGCGGGAGGCGATCGGCGACTACGTCGTCAGTGGCGCGACAGGGCCCGACGACGTGCTCGCGGTGCTGCTGCTGGCCCGCTGGGCGGAGATGGTCGACAAGCGCATTGGCGAGGTGCCGCTCGACGTCGCGCCGCTGTTCGAATCGGTCGATACGCTCGATTCAAGCGGCGCGACGCTGAAGGCCCTGTTCGCCGAGCCGATCTATCGGCGCCACGTCCAGGCCCGTGGCGACCGGCAGGTGGCGATGATCGGCTACGCCGACAGCAACAAGGAAAGCGGCTTCGCGGCCTCGCGCTGGGCGCTGAATCGGGCGCAAGCCGCGCTCGCGGCCGTCGCCGCCGAGTCCGGCATCACGCTGACGGTGTTTCACGGCCGTGGCAGCGCCACCGGGCGCGGCACGAACCGGGTGGAGACGATCCTGAGGAGCGCGCCGCCGGGCAGCTTCCACGGCACCCTGCGCATCACCGAGCAGGGTGAGGTGATCAACCAGAACTACGCGCTCCGGCCGATCGCGATGCGCAGCCTCGAGCAGGCGCTCGGCGGGGCCAGCCAGGTGCTGGCGGGCCGGCCCGCGCGCTCCCCGCCGGATCCGGCCTTCGCGCTCGCCTTCGATGCGGTCGCGGCGGCGAGCCGCGCAACCTACCGGGCGCTCGTGTACGACGCGCCGGGGTTCTACGAGTACTTTCGCGACGCGACGCCGATCGACGTCATCGAGCGCATGCAAATCGGCTCGCGGCCGGCGACGCGACCCGGGCGCGCAGGTCCCGAGTCGCTGCGTGCCGTGCCGTGGGGATTCGCGCTGAGCCAGAGTCGCCATCTGCTGCCGGGTTGGTTCGGCGTCGGCAGCGGGCTGGATGCGGCGGCCGAGCGGCACGGCGCGCCGGTGCTCGAGCGGATGCTCGCCCAATGGCCGTTCTTCGGGCTGCTGCTCGACGAGGTCGAGTTCGGGCTCGCCGTTGCCGACATGGACATCGCATCCTGGTACGCAGAGCTCGCGGCGCCTGCCCACCGGCGTCACTTCGCGACCGTGCGCACCGAGTACGAGCGCACGCGCGACTGGGTGCTGAGGCTGCGCGGCGAGCGGCGCCTGCTCGACGGCGAGCCCTCGATCCAGCGCGCGATGAAGCTGCGAAATCCGTACGTCGACCCGATGCACCTGATGCAGATTGACCTGCTGCGACGCTGGCGGGCCACGGAGCGCCAGGACTTCGACCTGCTCGACGCGCTGATCGCGAGTATTGCGGGAATTGCGCAGGGGCTTCAGGCCACCGGCTGAGGCGCGCTGCAGCAAAGTCTGGGCGTGCTTCACGGTTCTGCGGCCGCGGCGCGCGGTCGCTCAAGGCCCCGGCCGGCCGGCCGATGAAGGAACTGTGGCCCGGAGGTTCCCGTGAAACGCGCCAGCCGTCCCGAACCGGATTCCGCGATCTCCCCTGAAACTGCCGTGTGGCTGCTGTATGCCGGCCTCGTGCAGGGCATGCGCTGGAGACGCCACCTGGCCCACGCGCCGCGCCCCGACCTGCCGGCCATTGCGCCGCCCCGCACCCGAAGCCTCGCGCGCGCGAGCCGCTAAGCGTAGGGCGCGCGGCCCCGATCAGCACTCGGGCACGTTCACCGCAAGTCCGCCCTGCGAGGTCTCCTTGTAGACCGCGGACATGTCTTCGCCCGTCTGGCGCATCGTCGCGATCACCTGGTCGAGCGTCACCTTGTGAGTGCCGTCGCCGCGCATCGCGAGCCGCGCGGCGTTGATCGCCTTGACCGCGCCCATCGCGTTGCGCTCGATGCACGGGATCTGGACGAGGCCCGCGATCGGATCGCAGGTGAGGCCGAGGTTGTGTTCCATGCCAATCTCGGCCGCGTTCTCGATCTGCTCGTTGGTGCCATTGAGGGCCGCGACGAGCCCGCCGGCCGCCATCGAGCACGCGACGCCGACCTCGCCCTGGCAGCCCATCTCGGCACCCGAGATCGAGGCGTTCTTCTTGTAGAGCATCCCGATCGCGCCGCCGACCAGCAGGAAGCGCAGCACGCCCTCGTCGGAGGCTCCGGGCTCGAAGCGCCGGTAATAGGTGAGGACGGCGGGCACGATGCCGGCGGCGCCATTGGTCGGCGCGGTGACGATGCGGCCACCGGCGGCGTTCTCTTCATTGACGGCGAGCGCGAACGCGTTGACCCAGTCCATGGCCTGCATCGGCGAGGCGCTGCCGGCCTCGGTCAGCTGCCGGTAGAGCTTGGGCGCTCGCCGGCGGACCTTGAGGACTCCGGGCAGCAGGCCCTGTGACTGAAAACCCCGCTCGATGCATGCCTGCATCACGCTCCAGATCGCGTGCAGCGCCGTGCGCGTCGCGGCCGGTTCGCGGAACGCGCCTTCGTTGGCCATCACGAGCTCGTGCAGTTCGAGCCCGCTGCCGCGGGCCATCTCGAGCAGCTGGTCCGCGGACTCGAACGGGTGCGGCACGCGGATCGCCGCCGCCGCCGCCGCCGGCGCGTCGAGCTCGTCGGCGCGCGCGACGAAGCCGCCGCCAGTGGAGTAATACTCCTCGCGGCACAACAGCTCGCCGCCGGCACCGAGTGCCGTGAAACGCATGCCGTTGGAGTGCCCGGGCAGGGTCTGGTCGCGGTGCCACAGCACATCCATCGGCTCGTCGAACTTGATCTCCTTCGCGCCGGCGAGATGCAGCCGGCCGCTGCCGCGGATCCGCGCGAGCGCGGGCTCGACGATCGCGGGGTCGAGCCCCTCCGGGGCGTGGCCTTCGAGCCCGAGCAGGATCGCCCGGTCGGTGCAGTGGCCGCGGCCGGTCAGCGCCAGCGAGCCGTACAGCTGCACGCCGACCTGCGTCGTGCGCCCGACGAGGTCCCTGGCCACCAGGTCCAGCACGAAGCGGCGCGCCGCGTTCATCGGGCCCATCGTGTGGGAGCTCGAGGGTCCGATGCCGATCTTGAAGATGTCGAGAACGCTTAAGGTCATGGTGGCAGTGTGACGTGATCGCAAGAGCGCCGCAAATCGCAGCCGCTCAATTCCCGGCCGCACGCGCTGCGCGCTCGGCGCGCAGGCGCGCGAGCGACGCGTCGCGGCCCGCCTCGCGTGCCGCCGCCTCCAGCGCGTCGCGGTCGCGATAGTCGGGCAGGTTCACGGTGCCGCCGCGCGCCCAGCAGGCCTCGACCTCAGCGAGCGCCTCGCCGCGCCGGCCGAGCGCGACGAGGCGCGCGACGAGGTCGTCGCCGACCCGGTCCGCGAACCGCGCCTCGCCCCATTCGAGCGCGCGCGCCCGCAGCCAGCGCAAGTCGCCGGGGTCGCGCCCATGCTGCGCGAGCCAGGCGCTCGCCTGCGTCCAGGCGTCCGCCGGCCGGCGCGCGCGCAACAGGCCATAGATCGCGTCGGCCCACGCTGCACGCTCGCGGTCGGCGCTGCGCTGCGCGCGCTCCCGATCGTGCTCCGGCGCCTGCCAGGCCTCGAGACCGAGCTCGTGCCGGCGCGCATACAACGCGCTGCCGAGCGTGGTCGCGAGCGAATAGAGGAGAAACTGCGCGAGCGCGAACAGCGCGGCCGGCGGCAGGCGCGGCGCCACCGCCGCGAGCGCCGCGCAGTAGAGGGCGCCGAGGGCGAGCAGGAGGGCGTAGTGCGCGCCGAGCCCTGCGGCGATGCGCAGCAGAGCCGGCGGCCACACCGCCCGCGCAGTGCTCCCTTCCACCGCCAGCAGCGCCAGCGAGGCCGGCAACGTCAGCAGCGCGAACGCGCCGACGCCGATCGCCGCCCAGGCGCCGAGGTGCGTGCCGAGAAAGCCGGCGAGGCTCGCGGCGCCGGCGAGCAGCAGCAGCTGCAGCAAGGGGCGCGGCTCGTGCCACGGGTTGGCCGACTCGATCGACAGGACCGGCAGCGGCAGCCCGTGCGCGACCGCGCTCACCAGCAGGAACGCATAGGTCCAGACCCATGACAGCGCGAGCAGCAGCAGCGGCAGGCCGATGAGGCCGGCCGCTACGGCGAGCGCGAACAGAACGGTCGTCACCGCGACCAGCGCGAGTGGCGGGCCGGCGAGGGGGCGCAACGCGCCGCGCGCAATCAGGTCGTGCCACATCCCATAATTATGCGCCGCGCCCTCGGCGTGGCATCCGATAGAATGCGGCTGTCATGGCGGATCCTGCGAGCGAGGCGGTGAGCGGGCGGCTGGCGCGCGCGGTGTGCGTGTACTGCGCCTCGAGCAGCCGTTGCGATCCCGAGTACCATGCCGCGGCGCGCGAACTCGGCACGCGCCTGGCGGCCGACGGTCGCACGATCGTCTACGGCGGCAGCCGCATCGGCTCGATGGGTGCGCTCGCCGACGGGGCGCTCGCGGGTGGCGGCCGGGTCATCGGCGTGCTGCCGCGGTTCCTCAAGGATCTCGAGGTCTCTCACGACGGACTCAGCGAGCTGCACATCGTCGAGGACATGCGCGCGCGCAAGCACCTGATGCTGTCGCGCAGCGAGGCGGTCGTGGCACTGCCGGGCGGCTGCGGGACCTTCGAGGAGCTGCTCGAGGCGATGACGCTCAAGCGCCTCGGCGTCTACGTCGGGCCGATCGTCATCGTCAACACGCGCGGCTACTTCGCGCCGCTGCTCGCGCTGCTCGAGTCGGCCGTGCGCGAGCGATTCATGGACGAGCGCCACCTCGCGATGTGGCAGGTCGTCGCGACGCCCGTCGAGGTCATCGCGGCGCTCGCGAGCGCGCCGCCCTGGAGCGTCGAGGCGCGCCGCTTCGCGACGCTGTAGCCGGCCGTACGCCGCTCGCAAGCGGTTGATTACGCAGGCGCGCGAATCGCGTGCGGCGAAACATCTGTAACCACTGTGCCAATGGCGCTGCGCGCCGCGCAGGCGCACCCTTGCGCTGTCCACCCAGGACAACGCGGCGAACCCGGCCGCAGTGGGTGGGGCGAAGGAGGATGCCATGCTTGCCCGTGATCTCTTCCCAGTAAAGGCCTTCGAAGGCTATTTCGATCGGTTTGAACCGTTCTTCAGCGGCGATTTCATGCCACGCATCGCATGGCCGCGGAAGCTCGACATTACGGCCGAATGGCGTCCGAGTGCCGATATCATCGAGAAGAAGGACGAATACCTCGTCAAGGCGGAGCTGCCTGAAGTCAAGAAGGAAGACGTCAAGATCGACGTCGTCGATGGTCTGTTGAAGCTGCGCGGCGAGCGCAAGCTGGAAGTCGACGAGAAGAAGGACACCGTGCATCGCGTCGAGACGTTCTATGGCAAGTTCGTACGTACCTTTGAGCTGCCCGAGAACGTAGACGTCACGAAGATCCGTGCCGAGTGCGCGGATGGCGTGCTGACGGTCCACATTCCGAAAGTGGTCGCGGCAATGCCGAAGCCGATCGAGATCGCGGTCCAGTAACGAACCCCGAATCGAGCGAGGTGTGAGCGGGGCGGGCGCCGACGGGGCCCGCCCCGCGCTTTATGCGCGATCCGCGTTCCAGCCGGATCACGTAGAATCGAACCGAACAACGGGATAATCGCGGGGGCCGGCATGTCCAGCGACGAGATCAACGTCTTACTGAAGCGCCTGCACGAGGAACTCGCCCGCGCGACGACCCTCGACGCCGAGTCGCGCCGGCTGGTCGGCGTGGTGGTCGCCGACGTCCAGAAGCTCGGCGGCGCCTCGCCCTCGACGCCCGGGGGAGCCGAGGCCCTGGCGGTGCGCTTCGAGGCCGACCATCCGGGGGTCGCTGCGGCGCTGCGCCAGCTCGGCGACCTGCTCGGCAAGGCCGGAATCTGACCGATGGCGCCGGCCGCAGCCGCGCGCGCGGTCGACCTGCGTACCGCAACCGCGGCCGACGTCGAGTTCGTATTCGCAACCGAGCGCCTGCCCGGCTACGAATGGCTGACCGCGCGTTGGACGCGCGAGGAGCATCTTGCGGCGCTCGCGCGCGCCGACACTCGCTACCTCGTCGGCGGCTGGGCGGGCGAGGCCCTGCAGGGCTTCTCGATCCTGCAGCCGCTCGCCGACCCGCACGAAGGGGCCAAGCTCAAGCGGATCTGCGTGACGCAGCCGGGCGAAGGCTTCGGGGGGCCGTTCCTCGGCGCGACGATCCGCTGGGTGTTCACGGCGACCGCGAACGATCGCCTGTGGCTCGACGTCTTCTGCCACAACGAGCGCGCCCGCCGGGCCTACCGGCGCGCGGGAATGCGCGAGGACGGCCTGCTGAGGCAGGCCTACCGGATGCCCGACGGCAGCCGCGCCGACCGCATGATCGTGTCGATCCTCAGAAGCGAATGGCGCGGCGCGTGACTCGCGCGTGGCCGGGGGCTGCGCTCGCGCTCGCGGCGGGGCTCGCGCACGCGGCGCCCGAGACCCCGGTCCCGCCGGCCGCCGCCCCGGAAGGCATCGTGACGCGGCTGCCGACCCGCGAGAAGGTCGTCGCGCTGACCTTCGACGCCTGTCAGGCGGGCGAGCGCATGCACCTCGACCACGGCATCACCGACTTCCTGGTGGGGCGGCGGATTCCGTTCACCGTGTTCATGGGTGGGCGCTTTGCCCGCGACAACGCGGATGAGGTGCGCGCGCTCGCGCGCAATGACTTCGTCTCGATCCAGAACCACTCGTGGAGCCACCCGGCCGACATGCGCCTCGTCGACGACGAGCGCGTACGGACGGAGGTGCGGCGTGCCGAGGCGATGCTGAAGCAGGTGACCGGGCAGCGCCCGACGCTGTTCCGCTTTCCCGGCGGCAACGCCGACGAGCGCACCGTCGCACTGGTGCGCGCGCTCGGGTATCAGGTCGTGCACTGGCGCTGGGCCGAGGGTGATCCGTCGCCGACCGTCGATGCCGAGCGGCTCGTTCAGCAGACGCTCTCGCGCACGCGCGCCGGCGACATCCTGATCTTCCACGTCAATGGCCGCGGCTGGCACACGGCCGAGGCGCTGCCGCGGATCGTCGAGGGTCTCGCGGCGCGCGGATATCGCTTCGTGACCGTCCCGCAGGGGCTGGCCGCGGCCGGTCAGACCTTGCCGCCGGTGCGGTAGAGGTAGTTCTCGAGGTCGCGCATCTGCAGCGCGAGGCGCCGCTGCACCTTGTGCGCGGCGCGCATGATGGCGCGCATCACCTTGTAGACGACGCGCGGCTCGGTCTCGACGAGCGTCTCGAAGTCGCGGCGGTCGAGCACCAGCACCTCGGTCGCGCCGGAGGCGACCAGCGCCGCGTAGCGGGGCTCATCGTCCATGAACGACAGCTCGCCCACGAGGTCGCCGGGCTCGAGCGTGTGCAGCAGCGAGCGGCCGTGCGGCGAGTCCTTCAGCACGTCGATGCGGCCGTGGATCACGACGTGCAGGTGCCCGTCGCGCCGGCCCTCGGGGATCAGCACCTCGCCGTCGCCGAGCGCCTTGATGCGCACCAGGGCGCCGAGCACCTGCGTCTCGGCTGGCGTCAGTTCGGTCGCGAGCGGGCTCGCGCGCAGGGCGTCGATGGTGCTGGTCATGGGCCGACTCCGGGGCCGCTGGCGACGGCTCACTATCGCCAATCCCAGCCCGGCGATCGTCCGGGGTTGCCGCAACGCCCGGGCTAAGGCGGGGCGGCGAGGAACCGCAGGTAGGCCCGCGCCGTCGCACGCGGCCGCTCGATCATCGGCAGGTGGCCGGTCGCCGCCATCAGGTCGACCTCGGCGCGCGCGATCCGCGCCTGCAGCGCCCCGGCCGCGGCGGGGTTCAGGATGCGGTCGTCCTGGCCCCAGACGATCAGGGTCGGCGCGCGGATCCGCGACAGACGGTCCTCAAGCGTCGGCGACTCGAGGCCGATTTCGCGGAAGATGCGCGCATGCAGTGCGAGGTCGCCGACCGCGCGCAGTGCCAGGGTGTGCTTGAGCGAGTACGGCAGCGGCGGCGGACGGTGCATCACGGCATGCAGCAGCGCGTCGTAGTCCTCCACGCGACGCACGAGGAGCGGCAACTCGCCGGTCGCCAGGTAGTGCTTGATGATCGCGGTCTCGTGCGCGAGCGCGGTGCCCGCGGCATCGAGCAGCCAGAGGCTCCGCACCGCGTCGGGGTAGGTTGCGGCGTACTGCGCGGCGATGAAGCCACCCATCGAGTTGCCGCCGAGGTGCACCGCATCAAGCCCGCGCCCGACGATGAAGCCCCGCAGGCGCTCGACCTGCGCGTCGATGTGGTAGCTGGCCGTCGGGTCGCGGCCGGCGTCACCGAAGCCCGGCAGGTCCGGGATGATCAGCCGCAGGTGCGAACCGAGGTGCGCGGCGAGACGCGTGAAGTTGTCCTTGTCGCCGCCGAAGCCGTGCACGAGCACGAGCGGCTCGCCGCGCCCGCCCTCGAGATAGGGCATCTCGAAGCCCGCGACGCGGGCGCGCCGCAGCGACAGCCCGGCGCGGCGCCGCTCAAGCGCGAGCCAGCCGCGGGCGGCCGGTGCCGGCGCCAGCCGGTCCATGATGACGATCGCGGCCAGCACGCCGACCAGCCCGATCGCGACGCCGACGATCGTCGGCATCAGCGCGCATCCTCGCCGGCGAGCGCGGCGCGGCCCGGCGCGCTGGCGGGCCCGTGTTCGAAGTCGTAGTCATGGAATCGCGGACGCCGTAGCTCGAGGACGTAGCGGGTGATGTAGCCGGGATAGGTCGCGAGCACCTTGCCGGCGGCATTCTTGTACCAGCTCGAGCAGGCGGGCGATGCCCACACGGTCGAGGCGAGCCGTCGTTGAAGCTCGGCGTTGTGCCGCGCCATGACCTCGGAACGCACCTCGAGCGACTGCGCCCGGCGTCGCTCGGTCTCGCGGATGCACGCGAGCGCGTAGCGCGCCTGCGCCTCGATGGGGATCAGTACCGAGGTGTGGCCGGTTCCGGTGTTGGGCCCGAGCATCAGGAACAGGTTCGGAAAGCCGGCGACCGTCACGCCTCGGTACGCCTCCGGCCCGTCGCGCCAGGCCTCGGCGAGCGTGCGGCCGCCGCGGCCCGCGATCGGCAGCTTCGCGAGCGGATCGAGGGTCTCGAAGCCGGTTGCGCAGACGATCGCGTCGACCTCGTGGTGGCGGCCGTCGGCGGCCGTGACGCCGCTCGCCGTGAAGCCCGCCGCGGCCTGCGGGACGAGCTCGACGTTCGCTCGCGTCAGCGCCGGGTAGAAGTCGCTCGCGACCAGGATGCGCTTGCAGCCCATCGGATAGTCGGGCCTGAGCTTCGCGCGCAGCGCGGGATCCGCGACCTGTTTGTCGAGGTGCGTGCGCGCCATGTGCGTCAGCAGCCGGTACATCGGCCCGCGGCCCTTGAACGCCGCGAAGTTCGCCTCGAACCGCCAGTAGAGCCAGCCGCGGTAGGCGCGGGCGATCAGCCGGTTGCGGAACAGGCGCTTCGCGAGCGCGCCAAACGCATGGTCCGGGCGCGCGACGATCCAGGAGGGCGTGCGCTGGAACACCGTCAGCTTCGCGGCGCGTGCGGCGAGCGGCGGCACGACCTGCACGGCGCTCGCGGCGCTGCCGATCACCGCGACGCGCTTGCCCCCGAAGTCGTAGCCGTGGTCCCAGCGCGCGGTATGCATGACCTCGCCGCGGAACGCATCGATCCCGGGCGGCAGCCGCGGGTGGTTGAGCGGGCCGAGGCTGAGCACGAAGTAGCGCGGCCGGTAGCTGCGGCCGGTCGAGGTCGTCAGCTGCCAGCGCCCGGCGCGCTCGTCGAACGCGGCGCCCGTGACCGTCGTCGCGAGCTCGATGTGCGGGCCGATCGCGTAGCGACGCACGCAGTGCTCGACGTAGGCCTGGATCTCGGCGCTCGGCGCGAACGCCCGCGTCCAGTCGGGCTTGAGTTCAAACGAGAAGCTGTAGAGGTGCGAGGGCACGTCGCACTGCGCGCCCGGATAGCTGTTGTCCCACCAGGTGCCGCCGACGCCTCGCGACTGCTCGAGCACGACGAACGAGTCGAGACCCGCGCGTTTGAGCGTGATGGCCATCGCGATCCCGGACATGCCGGCACCGACGACGACGACCTCGGGGTCTGCGCCATCGCGGCGGCGCAGGGCACCTGGCGCGGCGTCGCGTTCTGCCATCGAGGGGCTCCGGATGCGACTCGGGCCCCGAGTATGACGCGCTTAGGCCTCGTGCGTCGCGGTCGCGTGCGGGTGGCCGGCGAACGGGCGGCCGGTCGCCGTCGAGCGCAGCACGGCCTCGGCCAGATAGTCGACCGAGCCGCCCACTTGTGCACGCTTTTCGGTCAGCGTGGTCTCGACGTGCGGATCGATCGCGCCGGCGCGCAGCGCCGCGGCCAGCGCGAGCTCGCGCGACAGCCGCCGCGCGTGCTCGATCGCGGGCTCGGCGTCGGCGTAGTCGCGGGTGCCGGCCGGATCGTGCACCCGGAACACCTTGAACGTCGGCTGGTTCACCAGCACCTCGACCGTCTGCGACACGACGCCCGCCACGGCACCGACGGCGTTGCAGACCGCCGCGTGCTCCGGAATCGACAGAGGCGCGCCGAGGCGCCGCGCGACCTCCGGGTAGTAGGCGCCGACCGGCGCACCGATCGCGACGAGCGGCGTCGCGAGCGCGAGCGAAGCGCGCAGCAGGGCGGAGAACGGCCGGCCGCCGACGGCGTCGGCGACGAGCCGGTCGCCGAGCAGCCCCCAGTGGCCGCCGCGCGCCTCGAGCCCAGGATCGTGGGCGAGCGCGGTCGCGAGCACGATGCGGCCGGTGTCGGCGATCACGTGCTCGAGCGTGCGCTCGCAGATCGCCTGCGCGCTGGCCGCGGACTTCGCGCCGCGCGCATTGCGCTCCTCGACCGCGAGCAGCCGGGCGCCGAGTTCCGCGGCCTCGACACTCCAGCCGTGCTGGCGGCCGAGCACGTGCATCGCATCGCTCGGCGTGAACGAGGCGAGCGTGGCGAGCCCGGCGTCGGCGAGGCGGCGCAGCGCCTGCAGGCCGGCGGCGTTGCGCACCAGCACCGAGGCGCGCCGCGGCTCGGTGCCGAGCGCCTCGTATACGCGCCGCTCGAGGCTCGTCAGGTGCGCCGGCGCCTCGCGGCCCGGCGTGCGCAGCGCGAACTGCGTCGGGAAGTCCGGCAGCCGCTCGAGCGTCGCCAGCGCGCGCAGGTCCGCGAGCAGCTCGGGGACCTGGTGCGCGAGCAGGCTGAGCGGCATCGCCTTGCGCGGCCCGACGCGCAGCACGAGGTCGCGGTCGAAGTGCACCTCGCTGTCGCCGCCGAGGCCGATCGTGCGCATGTCGACGGCCTCGACCATCGTTCGCCAGCCGCCGACCAGCGCGCCCTCGGCGTTGATGACCGGCCGCCCGCCGGTGACGACCGCGACGTCGGTCGTCGTTCCGCCCATGTCGGACACGATGAAGTCCCTGAGGCCGGTCAGGAAACCCGCGCCGACGACGCTGGCCGCCGGCCCCGACAGGATCGTCTCTACCGGGTACTCGAGTGCGACGTCCGAGCGCATCAGCGAGCCGTCGCCCTTGACGATCATCAGCGGCGCATCGACCGACTCGGCCTCGAGCACGCGCGACAGCGCCTCGATCAGGTGGCGGATCTGCGGCGTCAGGCGCGCATTCAGCGCAGCCGTCAGCGCGCGCCGGGGCGCATCGA